>JAEEGH010006635.1_pt1 | contig 28212 bp, 30 predicted proteins | sample 9134181 | NCBI WGS metagenome assembly JAEEGH01 (sample SAMN16246544, study PRJNA631951) | gut metagenome | biome: gut microbiome; feature: rumen; material: DP-attached | host: Bos | place: Iran: Karaj | collected 2018-10 | reverse complement strand
GCACCTGACTAACATAATAGATATAGAGCAGACCATAACGGATAACGGCATATGTCTGTTCTACATCAAGGCTCCAGATTGTGGAGTCTGCAATGTCATGCTTGATAAAGTGATGAGGTTGGCAGACCTGTTCCCGTCCCTGACTTCTTTCTATACAGATATCACCGAAGAACCTTTGATTGCAGGTAGATTCCTAGTCTATTCAGGCCCTACGGTATTGCTTCTGATGGATGGCAAGGAAGTATATCGTGGATCTCAGTTCATTGATTTGGAGGAACTGGAATACAACATTAACCGATTTCAAAAGTTCTCAGAGCAATGACAGACTTTGATTCCATCTGGCGCACTCAGGATGAAATCAGGACGGTGGTCAATGCTGTTCTGGGTGAATGTATCTGGCACCTGAGCTATAATGAGAGACTGATGGCCATTGAACTGGAGTTGACCAAGTATTTGGAGGAGGAAGAGGTTGACAAGCTTATCAATCAGTTTCCTGTACCTGCAGACTATGACGGTGTAGGCTCGAAAGGAACAAAGTTCGTGTTTTACATGTAAAAAGGGTAATCGACTTGTCGCTTGCTACTAAAAGGACGCAAGAACTCCCATTTCTGAGAATTCCCGTGTCCTTTTTTGAAGGCATATGTAGAGGCAAAACGGAATCCTTATCTGCGTCCGAAATGACCTGCATTCTTGCGTCCCTATGGTAGCAAGCGACCGGAGGTCGAGCGGCTGTGGCCGTGGCGTGGTGTGTTGTTTGCCAAGGTGTGGTTTGTAATACCGTGACGCTTGTCAACTTTCACAGGAGCCTTTGGGTGATGCGGAGCAGGTGCCGGATGGTGCACAGCTGGAGCATGGTGAGGAGCTGCTGGCTTGTGCATGTGAGCATAGTGTGAACCATGAACTCTGTTGTGACCACCACGGTAGCTCACGAACACCTTCGGATGTGCATTGTAGAAATGCCCTCTGTTATAGTGAGTATATACTGCGAATGTCCATCCACCAGCCTTCCAAGCCACGGGACGATAGAAGTGGTTCAGAGCTACATACTTGTCATACTGCCAGCTATTCAGCACAAAGCGAAGGTCTGCGTTACGACGATCCCACCAGATGCCAAACACGTCGCCATGTCCGTTCAGGCTCATCAGGTAGTCGAGGTTGATCTCGTAGACTGCCTCATACTGTGCAGCGGTGAGGTTGAGCTCGTAAGCCATCTTGTCAGAGAGGAAGAGGGCTTCGTTCTTTGCTGCATTATAGCTCATTGCGTTGGCTGAGATAGTCATGACCATCATCACTGCCAGGATCATCATCTTCTTCATATCTTTATCTCCTATATTTTAAAATGTTATTATTCCCTGCATTATAGCCGCCCCTTATCAAGGGGCTCTAAATGTTTCTTGTTCACGCTGCAAAGTACGGCATTTTCCTGCTGATTTGCAAAGGATAAACTCTAAAACGATAGGGGTAAAGTCCTAAAGATTCGGGGGATTTCCCCCTCTTTAGTTGTTTTTAAACAGATAAATTGCCGAAATACCAAACTGTTGTGATGTAAAATGCCTTGTGGATGGTATTTCATATCTGATGGTTTCGCTGTAACTTTGCACCCAGATACTTTAGCCATTATACCAATTGTGAATTTAAAGGGTAAGTCTATGGTAGTAACTAATGAGACCGAACAAGGCCGACAGTACAAGGAATATACTCGTGAGGCCACAGGCAATATAGCCGAAAGAAGCGCTCAGCTACTCGGTGGAGAGTTCTGGTACGAATAGCGCAGTTCCACAACCCGTTTGGAAGGCAGCCTTGGTGCTGCCTGTTTTTTTTTGCCTATTCCTCCCAGTCTATTTCCTGGAAGCGTGAGAAGCGTTTACCGTACACGATGCCGACCTTATCCGTCAGGCCAACGGCATGAACACTCGCGGCACCCGCAATATGCTCTCGCAATGGGTGCATCGGGGTTACCTCTTACAGATGACAGATGACAGTTTTTCAAAAGTGAAAAAATGCGATAATGTAAAAATGTAAAAATTGAAGTATGGAACTGATATTGGAACGTATCGCAAAAAGGAAGGCCTACACCATTGGTAGGCTGTATACGACCTACCAACAGGAGACCTTCCCCCAGCCCCTCCCTAAAAGGGAGGGGGGCAATTACTCTCAAGGGCAGACATCAGCCGAAGGCCGCTATGCGGTAGTGATCTCGTGGAGCCCGAAGTTCAAGGCGTGGCTCCCCGTCCTGCTCGGCGTGCCGAAATTCGAGGGCATCCGCATCCATGCCGGCAACACCGCCGCAGACACCGAAGGCTGCATCCTCGTAGGCAAAAATCGCCTGGTAGGTCAAGTGCTAGACTCGCGCATCTGGCTCCATCGCCTGAAGCAGAAGATCGTCGAGGCCAAGGGTAGGGGTGAGCCCGTCTGGATCACCATCAAGTGACGGAACAGCGAGAGCAATGACAAGCTTGCTTGAGCATTGCCGAGTCGTGACGGAACTCGACGCAGTCAAGTGAATGTTTCTCTTTACATCTGCCGCCGATGTACCCCATAAAGGTATGTCGGTGGTATTTTTATGTCAGACATTACGTTTCATCTCTTGTCGGATTTTATGACTTCCATCCCGTACTCATGCCACCAACGGGCAGAGTCGCTTCCCGTGCCCTCCACTCTGGGCAGTCGCATCATGCCGAAGCCCAGTTTCATACAGTCATCAATCAGTTTATTTTCCATAAAGTCATGGCACTTGCTGCTTTAATAATTCTCAGCGTTAATCTCGAAGTATGCCTGTGGATGGAAGCAGACGGGACAGACGTCGGGGGCTTCGGTGCCGATGACGATGTGGCCGCAGTTGCGGCACTCCCAGACGCTGACACCAGCCTTGCGGAACACCTCGGCGGTCTCGACATTGCGCAGCAGGGCACGGTAGCGCTCCTCGTGGTGCTTCTCGATGGCCGCTACGCCACGGAACTGCTCGGCCAGTTCATGGAAGCCCTCCTCGTCGGCCTCACGGGCAAAGCGGTCGTACATGTCAGTCCACTCGTAATTCTCGCCCTCGGCAGCGTGCAGCAGGTTCTCGGCGACGGTGCCCAGTCCGCCCAGATGACGGAACCACAACTTAGCATGTTCCTTCTCGTTCTCAGCAGTCTTCAGGAAGAGGGCGGCAATCTGTTCGTAGCCGTTCTTCTTGGCCACGGAGGCGTAGTAGGTGTACTTGTTGCGGGCCATCGACTCACCGGCAAAGGCTGCTTCGAGGTTCTTCTCGGTGCGGGTGCCGGCATATTTGTTCGCGGCGGGGGCATCGGGTTCAGCGACAGTGACCTTCACGAAGTCGGAGGCAGGGTGCTTGCAGATGGGACAGGTGAAGTCGTCGGGCAGTTCCTCGCCGACGTACTCGTAGCCGCAGATGCTGCAGCGCCAGATGGTCTTGCCCTCTGCAGTCTGACCCACGGGCTGGGGCTTCGGCTTGATGTGCTGCTGATAATAATTGTAGGTGGCTGAGGGCACGTCGGCGAGCACTTCCATTTCCGTGACGGGGCCTAAGAAAAGCATGTGGGTGCCAAGGTCAATGGCCTGCTCCACGTCGGCAGAGATAAAGGCATTGGTGCCACGGGTGATGGCCAGTGTGCCGTTGGCGATGCGCCGGCAATCCTTGAAGCCGTCGAACTTATAGACGGTACGTCCGCTCTGGAAGCCGAAGTGCTTGAACAGTTCGAAGTCGGCAGCCTCGCTGAGGATGGAGGCCGTGAACTTGCCCGAGCGCTGGATAAGTTCGGTCGTGAAGTTACCCTTGTTAAAGGCTACTGAGATACGGTTGGGCTGCGCCGTCACCTGTGCGACGGTATTGCTGATGCAGCCGTTATCCTTGCCTGCGTCACAAGTCGTGATGACGAACAGGCCATACTGGATGTTGAAAAGCGGATTACTCATAAGTCTAAAGTTTTATGTTAATAACAAGTTCGCTTGGGCTATGCCTTGCAAGAAGGAATTGCAATAAAATTGAATTCTTCTTAATTCTTGGTGCAAATATACGAAAAAGCGGGAATTATTTACTATATTTGCCCCAAGTTTATGATTAATTATAAGAAAGGACGACAATGAAACTGAACAATGGCTTTGAAATTCCGCAGATTGGTGTCGGCACATGGACGCTACGTGGAGAGACAGCGCGTCAGAACGTGAGTCTTGCTTTGCAAGCTGGATTCCGTCATGTCGATACGGCACAGATGTATGAAAATGAATCAGAGGTAGGACAGGGCATCCTGGATAGCGGTGTGCCTAGAAAGGATATCTTCGTGACAACGAAAGTGAGTACCGTCATCATGCGAAAGGGAAAACAGGCTGTTATTGACTCCATAGATGCCAGTCTTGTAAAACTGAAGACAGACTATATCGACCTGCTGCTCATTCACTGGCCTGTGAAAGACTGCGTGAAGCAGACCTGGCAGGCGATGGAAGACTTCGTCAGAGGCGGAGTGGTGAAGAGCATCGGTGTGAGCAATTTCAACCGCCACCATCTGGACGATCTGCTTGCATACGCCGACATCCGTCCCGTCATCAACCAGATAGAGGTGCATCCGCTGATGACGCAGGAAGAGAATATCGCCTACAATCATGAACTGGGTCTTCAGGTAGAGGCCTGGGGACCGTTCGGACAGGGAGACATTGACGTGGTAGGCCATCCCGTCCTGCAGTCGTTGGCTCAGAAATATCAGAAGACAGCCTCGCAGATAGTGCTCCGGTGGATTGTGCAGCGCAACCTGATTACGATCCCCCGAGCCAAACCCAGTCACTTTGCTGAGAATCTGGAGATCATGACATTCTCGCTCTCCGATGAGGACATGCAGGCCATCAGCGCCTTGAACCAGAACCTGCGCTCGAACGTGCTCAACGACCCGGAGACATTTCCGTGGTAATATCTTTATTTCCTGTATTTCCCGATCATAGCCCTCAGCCGTTTATAGCCTTCAACGCCCAGAATGGTCAGACCTCCATACTGGCAGGTCTTGGCCAGACCGAAGAGCACAGCCCAGAGGATGCCCTTTGCTGTTGCACTGATGGGCAGCAGCATCTGGGCGAAGGACAGGATATAGAACGGTATGCAGCACATCAGGACGATGACACCAGTCCTGAACGAAAGGGATTGCAGCCACTGTTTGATCTTTAAGCCTATAGTTTTCATGTTGTGTCGGTTGTTTATTTCTTTAGTGTCTCGATGATCGAGTCTAGTTCACTGGCCAGATGCGTGTAGTCATCCATCTGGAGCGGACAGGCCTTCAACGTTTCACCCATGCCTGCAGGGATGAGCCTGTAGGCTTCTTCCTCCATACCGCGGCCTTTCTCTGTGAGGCTGACTATCTGCTGACGCTTGTCCTGTTCACCCTTCTTGCGAGTGACAATGCCCAGTTTCTCCATGCGCTGGAGTAGGGGAGTCACGGTGTTCGTCTCCAGCAGCAGCCGGTGGGCGATGTCGTTCACAGGCTGGCAGTCTTGCTCCCAAAGCACCATCAGAACGAGGTACTGCGGGTAGGTGATGCCCAGTTCCGTTAGCATCGGCGTATAGGCCTGCGTGATGAGTCTTGCTGCCGTATAGAGACGGAAGCAGATCTGATTGTCAAGTTGTAATTCTGCGTGCATAAATCAGTCTTAGGGGGCTAGAGCATTTCCTCAATGTCCTTCTCGAAATCCTTCGGCTCTGTAGTGGGCGCAAAGCGCTTGATGGTCTCACCATCCTTAGAAATCAGGAATTTGGTGAAGTTCCACTTGATGTCGCTGTCTTTTTCCACGCTTTTGCTGATGGCCTTGAAGAGCGTCTTGGCGGCCTTTGCCTTCAGACCGTTGTACTCCTCGGTGGGTGCCTGTGCCTTCAGATACTCGAAGATAGGCTGGGCATCCTGACCGTTGACATCTCCCTTTCTCATGATCTGGAAGGTCACTCCATAGTTCAGTTGGCAGAACTCCTCGATCTGTGCATAGCCCTCAGGATCCTGCTCCTTGAACTGGTTGCAGGGGAAGCCGATAATGACGAGTCCCTTATCCTTATACTTCTGGTTCAACTCCTCCAGTCCTGCGAACTGAGGTGTGAATCCACACTTGCTGGCTGTGTTCACAATCAACAATACCTTACCCTGAAACTGTGAGAAATCAATCTCCTTACCTTTGCTTGAAAAAGCCTTGAAATCATAAATCTTTTGCATACCTTATTTATTTTATTAATATTGAATCCCTGCATGATAGCCAAGTTTGCTTGAGCTATGCCGAGTGCAGCCTATCTTTGCTACGCAGTTGCAAAGGTAAGAAGAATGTTTTATATCGCAAGCGATTTATCGAAAACTTTAAGAATGATTAACAAAGTATCGCAGACGATATATCTATTGGCGGTGGCGTATGTTCCGTAGCAATTACCAATGAGGTGGCAACACAATATTCTCTACCTCATGTGCCTTCTCGAACAGCGGTGAGATTTCATCATCAGTGAATCCTGCGATGCCACAGCCAATACGGGTAACAAGGAACGTCAAGTTCTTGTTCTCCTTAGCAAATGCGATAAACTCGTCCACGTAGGGCTTGATGGTTTCCACACCGCCCTGCATCGTTGGGATGGCATAACTCTGGCCCTGCAGTCCCACGCCCTGACCCATGACGGCCCCAAACTTGCGGTAGGCGATATAGGCCGCCCCACCACCGTGCATACCTTTGAGATTGCTGCCGAATACAAAGATCTCGTTCGGCTCCAACGATGTGATAAACTCTGGTGTTGTTCTCTTCTTCATAATATCTTCTCTGATTAGTTCCATATCCTCGCAAGCCTTCGATTCTGCCATGTCTGCCATCGAACCCGGCATGGACGGTGCAGGCATCGACATCCTGGCCTCGCCCATGGTGGCCTCCTTGCGAAGGATGGCCGTTTCGTCCATCACCTCCGGCATATCCAAGTCCATATCGAAATACTTCTTGAAATACGGCACGATGATCTGCTCCTTCAGTTTCTTGTACTTCTGCGAAATGGCCGACGGAGTCATCCCCAACTGCGCTGCTATCTCCTTCGCCTTGAATCCCTGCAACAGCAGCATGTGGATAATCAGCCTTTCCTGACGGTCTAACGAAGCATGGTCGCACACATCCTCCACCATCCGGTTGAACTGCAGACGCAGGTCACTGGTCACGTCGAACGACATCAGATAGTCTTCGAACGTGATGCTGCCATACTCCTTGCGGTACCATTTCAGTGCATCGAGCACCACATAGCGGAATCCGTTGATGAGCCATGTCTTCAGGCTCACGTTCGGCGAGTGATCCTCCAGCGGCTTCCAGTCGTGCTCCATCAGGTAGAGTGCATACTGGTGAGCCAGCGACATGAAGTCCAGATTCTCCTTTTCGCGCAACTGATATCGCTGGTCGAAGATGTTATAGCCCACCTGACAATATCCGTAGAAATATTCTCGGATAATGTCGGCATCGCCCTCACGGAAACCGCTCAGAATCTCTTTGTCTGACAGATTTCTGAACTCCGCTCGCCTACCCATTGCCTTTCGCTGATAGTACATAACTCGAAATATTTTCTGCAAAATTACAAAAAAATCGCTTCATTGCTTAATTTTTCTGCAAATTCTTCTTCAAAGAGATAAAGACTAGTCGAAAAAGAAGTATTCACCATTTAAAAAGTTACGATTATGAAAACGAATGAAGTAAAGACAAAGCGAGTTCACAACCTGATTATTGTCGATGAGAGCGGTTCTATGGAAGTTATCCGCAAGCAAGCCTTTGTAGGCATGAACGAAACCCTGCAGACCGTCCGCAAGATGCAGGAGAAGTTCCCTGACCAGGAGCAGTTCGTTACCCTGCTCACCTTCGATACTGGCCATACCACCTGGCACTACGACAACCAGCCCGCTGCACAGACCAAGGACTTGGACTGGAAAGCCTACTGCCCTGGTGGCGGCACACCTCTCTACGATGCCATCGGCAAGGGTATCTCCAAGACAAACGCCCAGATTGAGGACGGCGACCATGTGCTGGTGACCATCATTACCGACGGCGAGGAGAACAGCAGCGAGGAATGGACGCTGAAGATGATTCGTACGATGATTGAGAAGTTGAAGAAGCAGGGTTGGACCTTCACACTCATCGGCACCGACAACCTCGATGTCGAAGCAATGGCCCACTCCTTTGCCATCGACGAGCATCTGGAGTTCCAGCAGAGCGAAGCCGGAGCCAAGGCTATGTTTGCCCGCGAGCGCCGCAGCCGTGAACGCTTCAACTGTTGTGTCGCCGAGGATGCCGCCATGCCCACAGGCAAGTTCTTTGATGAGGAGAATTAGTAAACCATTCGCTGCTGTAACTAAGCGCTACAGCAGCGAACTCCTTTCTTTATTAATCCCAGGCTTCATTTTATGCTAAATAAGTTAAAATCACGCTTTATTCTGCCAAATTATGAGTACCTTTGCACGCGCATTGGATGAATATACTGTTAAATTCTAATCCCACAGCAATGACGGAAGACGAAAGCAAGAAGTTTAAAGTGGAACTTGACCATGAGCAAAAGGTGATTCGCCTTGGCTGCTGGTTCTATGACCTTAAAGGAGTCCTGATAACAGAGGCTACCGAAGAGGACAAGAAGAAATACTACTGTGATAAGTTCATGACCTATCCCATAGTCGATGATGACTGGCAAGTCCGTGAAGACGGGTGCATATCTGACGGCATAGGATTGCTTGTCATAGGAAAGAAAGGAGACACCATCCCTCTGATTAAACTCAGTGAGGTCCTCGACCTCAACGTAGAAGAGCGTTACGGTGAATATTCGGACATTCTTGTCGATTTGGAACGCCACGGAATTACCGTAGCCAACCGCATGGAGGATAATCTTCAGGAAGAACTTCCTGAGACGATCACTCTTGAAATTGACAAAATCAGAAAAACGGAAGATGTCTATAGGATAGATTCTGACAGGAAGGGCTATTATATTCCCCGCAGGTTCTGCCATGTCGGAAAAGACGGCATATTATACCAGGACATAGAGGCAAAAGAAAAGGAGGAGGGTGGCCGATATAACAAGATAGCCTGTCAGATTGCTGAAGATGTCAATAGTCTTTCCTGGTTCTTTAATCATCATCATCTGAAGGTCCGTTGCCAAAGTATCGATGCCAACAATGCCTCTGAAAATGATACAGACAAACACATTCCTGATGACTGGCATATAGCCATCAAGACATTGGAGGACGATATAAACAGTGAGATACAACGTATGCAGGAAAAATATTCTGATGATTATTTCCGTCTTAAACGCCCTATAGTAATATAAATATGACAGAGGTTAAACAAGATGAGATGCAGACCTTTCTCCAGTTAGCACGCGATGCCGTGAAGGAGAAAGACTATGATGCCGCCATCGACCATCTTATCTCAGTCTTTCAGATGGATAAGTGCAACAGCGAGGCTTTTGGCATCATGGGCGACGTGGCTCTTTCAAAGCATGACATTGATTCTGCTGAAGGTTATTATCTCCGGCGGCTCGAACTTGACCCTCAGAGTTATGAGGCCCACCTGGACTTGGGAGTTTTGTATACCGAGCGTTGCGATTACGAGAATGCTATAAGAGAGTTAAAGACGGCTTTGGAATTCAGTAATGAGCATGGCGACCCATATCTGTTCATAGCATCTATCTATTACAATCTCGGGCAATACGACGAAGCATACGACTGGCTCTACCGGCAACTCTTTGAACTCAAAGCCGAACAGTCCCAATCCAAGAGGGATTTGTATAACCAGGCATACTTTGGCGTTGCTAGCACCATCTGTCAGAATATGTCCATCAGCGACCTCGACAGCCTCATTGGACAGATAGAGACCAGACACAACGTCAACATCACCACGCATCTCGTTGTTAATCCTGATGCTCCTCTCATGCCGTTCCGCAAGACTGATGAACATAGTTATGAAATCGACTACGACCTCGATTCTGATGACAAGTTCTACGAAGTGCTGACATCGTTGATACTGCTGGACAACAGCCTTGGTGGAGAACATTTCGAATTCCATCATTTCCTTATGTCCACAGAAGATGGAAAAGAGCAGTTTGCAGCGATGACCAGAAACACGATGGATGCCGATTCTACCCTGTCCATGGCTGATTTGCTTAACTATCTGGTGCTGGACATCCGAACCAGTTTGATTCGTATTTATACGGACGAAGTCATACACAACACGCCAGAGTTCAAGAAATACCGTCCCGTCCAGTGGCTTGGAATGGGAAATGCCATCGTCCAATCCTTCGACTACATCAGAAGGCTGGAGCGGATTCATGCCCCCCGACTTGTCATCTACGTTCATAAGGTGCTCTTGTATATGAAGTCGGTACAACTCTATGAATATTTCAGAGCACGCGAAAAGCGGATTGATTTCGAGTCCGGACTAACTGAGCATAAGGTGGGATACTCAATCTATAACGACCATATGGTCTTGAAGGATTCGATAAAACGCAAGGACTGGTCTGCATTCTACAAATCATTTGTCAACCAAGTCTGCCCACCACTCCGCTATTACATGACACTTGTTGAGATCTGATACACAAGGATCCTGTTCCTCAACACGGCTTTCGTTCTGGCCGAGCCCGAAGAAGTGCTTCATGGCACCGCGAGTTCGTCGAGCACAGCCTTGAGAATAGAAAGACGAACATGAATAACACCAATGACACGAATAGAAAGACGAACACGAGTAGAAAGATGAACACGAATGACACGAATTGAACGAATGCTGCGACTCATTATTCGTGAGATTTGTGAGATTCGTGTTCAAAAAAAATCAGAGGTCGATGCAGAAGCGGTCGGCGATGGTCATGCTGATGATTCACGCGTGGTGTGCGGAGTGGCTATCGCTGGCAGAATTCTGCCATAGACTGACAGATCAGAACTTATAGTCCAGTCCTACGCCGATGACGTGGTTTGTGCGTGAGAAGGTCTCAAGACCGTAAGAGGCCTGTTTCTGGTAGTCGCTGTAGAGCGAGCAGAAGTAACTGACGTTCAGGCGCATCTTCTCGTTGATGTTCCAGGCACCGCCGAGGCCTACAGAGTAACTGTCGCAGGCGAAAGAGGTGTCCTGCTGGTAGCCGTCGCTGAGTCCGTAGTCCGTGCGCTGACCGCCACAACTGACGGTGAACTTTTCGTTGATGTCATACTCCACACCTGCGAGGATCTCGTGTGTGCCGTGAGTCAGTTCGTTCTGGCGGTCGCCTCCCATCTTGGCGTTCTTATCGTCGAAGAAATGATATTCGAGTGCTGCGCGGAACTTGGGCGAGAACTCATAGCCTGCAGCGATGGCGAGCAAAGCGGGCATGTCGTAGCGCGTGCGTACGCCATCCTGATAGGGAGTCGTATAGCCGCTGAGTTGTGAATGCAGAGCACCCAACTTCGCCTGTGCGCCCTGAGGATCTGCTGCTACCAATGCGGCGATGGTGGCGTCGCCGAGTCCGGCTTCGAGGATATTGGTGTCGTTCTTGGGGTTCAACTTCGTACGGAACTCGTAGCGGGCACTCAGCGTAAGGGGTCCCTGATGGAAGTTGAGACTGATGATGGGTGTGAGGCCCCAGCCTTTCTGGTCGACATCGAGCAGCAGTTTTGCCAATTCGCCCAACTGAGGATGGTTTTTGGCGATCACGTGACCACGATAGTATCCGTCATAGTAGTTGGCCCTTATGCCGACTGCAGCCGAGAGACAGTCGAGGAACTTGTAGGTGAAGTTGAACTGTCCGCCGTAGATGTACTGCTTTCCCTTCATCTCTGAGTCGAGGGTGTACTGATCAGGTGTGATGCCGTTGGCAGCAAGCATACCCTGCATGAGCACGTTGAACATGGGCACGCCCTCGCTATATTCCACGAAGCCACCGCTGCCCACGATGCCAATCATTCCGGAGAGGGCGATACGGTCTTTCTTGTATGCAGCAAAGAGTGCAGGTACGATGGGCGCCGAGGCGACGCCCTCATAGGTCTTACCGTTCAGTTCGATGTTACGACGTTGCCAGGGTTTCTGGAAGTTGAGAGACAATTGCAGACCCTCGTGTCCCCAAGCCAGTCCGGCGGGGTTGCTGAACACAGCGTCAATCTCAGAGGTGGCGCCGCGTGCGAACATACGGTCGAAAGCAATGTGGTAGTTGGTGTTGGTCATCAGTCCGCCAGCATGAATAGCGGTTGTCGAGCCTAGTGCAAGCACTGTTGCAAAAATAAATTTTCTCATCATTTTTTCCGATTCTAATGGTTTTGGCTGCAAAGTTAGCCAAAAAAACTCAAAGAAAGTGAAAAAATGACGAGAAAATCACGCAAAACGTGCTTGTTCCTTTACGTTGTACGCTCGCGGAAGCGTTCCAACAGCCATGCTTTCTGCTCGGCGATGGTCATGTGTGAGTTGTCCAGTTCGATGGCATCATCGGCTTTGCGCAGAGGAGAGACCTCGCGGTGGGAGTCGATGTAGTCACGCTCCTCCACGTTCTTCAGGATATCATCGAAGTCGGCAGGCATGCCTTTGGCCTTCAGTTCGTCGTAGCGTCGCTGGGCACGGACTTCAGAAGAGGCAGTGACAAAGACCTTCAGTTCGGCATCAGGGAAGACAGTGGTGCCGATGTCACGGCCGTCCATCACCACCCCCTTGTCCTTGCCCATCTGCTGCTGTTGGGCGACCATCGCTGTACGTACAAAGGGGATGGCTGCGACGGGACTCACATGGTTGGAGACCTCGAGCGACCGGATTTCTTTTTCGACGCACTCGCCGTTGAGGTAGGTGTCTGGGCGTCCGGTCTCAGGGTTGAACTTGAACGAGATGTGGATGTCCTGCATCTGCTGTTCGAGGGCATCGGTATTGACGCTGCCGTCTTCAAGGAACAGACCATGACGAAGGGCGTAGAGGGTGACAGAGCGGTACATGGCACCTGTGTCTACATAGACATATCCGACCTCCCTGGCGAGGTCTTTGGCCATCGTGCTCTTGCCGCACGAGGAGTGGCCGTCGATGGCAATGGTAATTTTTTTCATAATGAATATGATACGTTAAATATTAATGATGATGCGCTGACGTGGTACTTGCCGTAGGCCACATGGAGTTTGAAGCGCTCCAGGGTGAGACCGCCGCCGAAGGAGAGCCCGGCACCGTGGGATGATGAACTGTCGGACTCGCTGATCTTCATCTGACTGGCTCGACGGAAGTTGTAGCCTACAGCCACGTAAATCTGCTGGGAGAGCATGACGTCGGCTCCTATGGCGATATGGCGCCCGAAGGCCTCATCCCAGTTGTTAAGCCTGCTCATGGTGAGTGAGAAGCGCAGCGGGGCATTGCCCAGGCCCTTGGTGATGCCCACCTGAAGGTCGAGAGGAATCTTCTCGAACGTGTCGTCGTATGCCTTTACCTGTCCACCCAGGTTCTTGGCCACAGCCGAGACACTCAGGTCGCGCTCTTCGTCAAAATAGTTCAGTCCGAGGTCTATCCCCACGGCCATTGAACTGTATCCGGCGATATGTGAGGAGACGACCTTGGCGGTGATGCCGCCGTTGAGGGTTTCTGTGAGGGCATAGGCAAAGGACCCGCCGAGCATGATGTCACGGGCGGAGGTTGTGCCTAGGTCCTGATAGTCGGCAGTCGTTTCGTGCATCGTGCCGTAGTCCATGTATTGTCCGATGGCGCCCCACGTGCCACGGTCCCCAATGCCTTTTATATAGGCGGCGCTTGCTGTCTTGGCACCCTCCATATAGGTCATGTAGTTCAGGTTGATGGTACGGTCGCTCACACCGTTGATGAGGGCAGGATTGTGGAAGATGACCGTCGCATCGTCGTCAGTGATGGTGATGTTCTCCCCACCTAAGGCGGCTACATGGGCACTGACGGGCAGACGGAGGAAATTGTAGGCCGTCTGACTCTCCTGGGCGGAGAGAGGTGAGAGGCGAGAGGTGAGAGGTGAGAGGAATGACAGAAGGCAGAGAGTTGGCAGGTACTTCAGCCAACTCATCCACTGATTTCTATGTTTCCAGACCGTCTTTGTCACGTCCTTTTTCTAAAATCGCTGCAAAGATACAAAATAATTCTTAATTTCACCGATATTTTACCTTTTTACTCTTTTACCTTTTTACTTTTTTGTTACCTTTGCATAACCATTCGCTATATAAACGGAAGAAAACCGTATTTATTATGGAAGAGAAGAAAAGTCGTCAGTCTGACCTCGAAGGCAAGCGTGTACAGGGATACCTCCTTGGACTCATTCTCGTGCTCGCTCTGCTCTTCGTTGCCCTGCAATGGAACAGCAGCGACGAGGGGTGGGCTTTCTTCGAGCAGGAAGACGATCTGGAGGCCGAACTCGAACTGGAACCCCTGAAGCGCGATAAGGATGAAATACCCATGATGCTGCCCCAGGAGAAGACGCCTGAGCAACCAAAGAGCGAAGAACTCAAATTGGTGGATGACGACGTGGAGATAGCCCCCGAGATTGCAGAGGAAACGCCGTCTGAGCCTCAGGAGACCTCCGTGGAGCCTGAAGAGCCGGAACAGCCCGAGGTGGTCGATATGTACGATGAACCCGTCGACTTCCGTGTGGTGGAGGATCTGCCGCAGTTTCCTGGTGGTGCTGCAGAGTTCATGAAGTGGCTCACGAAGAACCTGCGATATCCTGCCTCCGCTCAGTCACAGCAGATCAAGGGCAGGGTAGTGGCACAGTTTATCATCAATCGCGATGGCAGTATAACAGATCTCGAACTGACAGAGCATTTGAATCGTGCCTGCGACAATGAGGTGATGCGTGTATTGCGGATGATGCCGAAGTGGCAGCCTGGACTGATGAATGCCAAGCCTTGCCGCACGAAAGTCTGCATCCCAGTGGTGTTTAATATGTGATCATTGAAGAATATGTATAGTTTATAAAAATAAGGTATGTATCAATCGGAAGAATTATTGAAAATGGTAAATGAGGCGATCGATGGTCTGAAATACGACCGCACCCCCGCCTCGCTGTATGATCCTATCAAGTATGTCTTGTCGTTAGGCGGAAAGCGTGTCAGGCCTGTGCTCATGCTCTTGGCCTATAATCTGTATAAGGATGATCCCGAGAGCATCATGACACAGGCTGTCGGACTGGAGACCTATCATAACTTCACCTTGTTGCACGACGATCTGATGGACAATGCCGACATGCGGCGCGGTCACGAGACGGTGCACAAGAAGTGGGACGCTAATCAGGCCATCCTTTCTGGTGATACGATGTTGCTGCAGGCTTTCGAAAGAATGTCTGCATGCAGGGAAGATAAGTTGAAGCAGGTGTTCGAGACGTTCATGAAGACCACGATTGAGATTGACGAGGGTCAGCAACTCGACGTGGAGTTCGAGACACGTGAAGACGTGAAGGAGGAAGAGTACATCGAGATGATCCGTTTGAAGACGAGTGTGTTGCTGGCTTGCGCCTTGAAGATCGGCGCCATCCTTGCCGGCGCCCCGAAGGAGGACCAAGAGAATCTCTATGTCTTTGGCGAACAGATTGGTCTCGCCTTCCAGTTGCAGGACGATTTGCTCGACGTGTATGGCGATCCGAAGGTGTTTGGAAAGAACATTGGCGGCGACATCACGTCGAACAAGAAGACATATATGCTCATCAACGCCTTGAATCGTGCTGATGCCCGTCAGAAGCAGGAACTGATGCGGTGGATTGAGGCAAAGACCTTCGACCGTGATGAGAAGGTCTTGGCGGTGACGACCCTCTACAACGAGATTGGTATCCGTAGGCTCTGTGAGCAGAAGATTGAGGATTGTTATGCCCGCGCTCAGTTGTATATGGATAAGGTTGGAGTCAGTGAGGAGCGCAAGGCCATACTGAAGACCTATGCTGCTGCGATGATGAAAAGACAGTCATGATCGATACACATTGCCACCTTGATGGTGAGGAGTTCGCAGAAGATCTGGAACAAGTGATTGCCAGAGCCCGTGAGGCTGGGGTAAAGGCTATAGGCGTTCCCGGGATTGATCTGAAATCCTGTGACTCTGTGATGGCTCTATGCGAGCATTATCCGGACTTCTGTTTTCCGATGCTCGGCTTGCACCCAGAGGAGGTCCGCAACGATTGGAGGGAAGTCTTACAAATCATAAAACTCAAAGTTGAAACCTCAAACCTCAACCCTCAAACCTCAAACCTCAATCCTCAAACCTCAAACCTCAAAGTCTCTGCCATTGGCGAAGTAGGCCTCGACTTTTACTGGAGCCGTGAGTATGAAGAGGCTCAGTTACAGGCGTTTGAGGAGCAAGTGCGATGGTCTGTTGAACTGCAGTTGCCGCTGATGATTCATTGCCGGAAGGCACAAAATGAGATGGTCGCTATTTTAAAAAAGTATCAGGACGATCTGCCAGGTGGCGTGTTTCATTGTTTTACAGGCAACGCCATCGAGGCACAGGAACTTCTGCAGTTCGAACGTTTTGTGCTCGGCATTGGCGGTGTGCTGACGTTCAAGAAGTCCAAACTCCCTGAGACGCTTGCCGAAGTCGTGCCTATAGATCGTATTGTGCTTGAGACCGATGCGCCCTATATGGCACCAGTGCCCATGCGAGGTCAGCGCAACGAGCCAGCCTATGTGGCTCACGTCTGTCGGAAACTCGCAGAGGTCTATGGCGTCAGCGTGGAAACTGCAGGCCAAGTGACGACAGCCAACGCCAAGCGGGTTCTCGGCTATAGTTAACAAATCATAAAGTTCAAAGTCCAAAGTGTTTAGTTCGAAGAAAATGATTACCTTTGCATCCGCAAATCGGAAAGGTCGTGTTTTGGCGATCTCAACGAAGTCAACTGGAGAGGTGCTCGAGTGGTTGAAGAGGCACGCCTGGAAAGCGTGTAGCCGGCAAAACTGGCTCGCAGGTTCGAATCCTGTTCTCTCCGCAGGTAGAACGGGTTCTATTTTTATGAAAAGACTTACTATTCTGATTACACTCATCAGTTTGCTCTGTTTTTCGCAAACCATCCAAGCACAAGAATCTTCCCCCAAAGATAGCGTGGCAGTGTCCGCCGTGGTGGCTGACGACTCATTGGCATTGGCAGACTCGCTTGCAGCAGAGGCTATGGTGCTCGACGATTCTGAGGCTGACTCAGAGGAGGGTGGTTTCCACAAACAGTTGAAGACGAAGTTTATCGACGGTAATGCGGGTTTTATGTCGCTTGTGGCCCTCGCCCTCGTCTTGGGATTGGCTTTCTGCATCGAGCGTATCATCTATCTGACACTCTCTGAGATAAAGGCACACAAACTGATGGAGGACATCGAGAAACACCTTCAGAAGGATGATGTCGAGGGTGCGAAGACTATCTGTCGCAACACGCGAGGTCCTGTGGCAAGCGTCTGCTATCAGGGACTGATGCATATCAACCAGTCGATGGATGCCATCGAACGTTCCATCACCAACTACGGTGGTCTGCAGGCAGCCAACCTGGAAAAAGGCTGTTCCTGGATCAAACTCTTTATTGCCATGGCTCCTTCCTTAGGATTCCTCGGCACGGTGATCGGCATGGTCATGGCCTTCGACCAGATCCAGCAGGCAGGTGACATAGGTCCTAAAATCGTGGCCAGTGGCATGAAGGTGGCCCTCATTACCACCATCTTCGGTATCATCGTGGCCCTCATCCTGCAACTGTTCTACAGTTATATCCTCTCGAAGATTGAACGTCTGACGGCTCAGATGGAAGAGTCTGCCATCACCCTCCTTGACCTCATCGCAGAGTATAAGAGTAAGTAGCATGAATGGTTTACAGTTTACAGTTTACGGTTTACAGTTGATTACCTGGCAAACAAAATAAAAATATGATTAGTCCCTTCTTCGCCGACCTGTTTCTCTGGCTGATGTACATGATGCTTGCAGCCACCCTCCTGGTGACAGCCTATAGCGTGTGGCATGGCATGCGCACCCGGCGCAGAGGTGATGACATCGTTAACCGCGTGCCGGCTGGTAGGATAGGGTGGTGTGTACTTATCGGACTGCTTGTCTGCCTCGTCGTCACATTCCTCTTAGGGTCGTCAAAGCCCGTCATGACCAACGGCCAGCCCTTTACCAGTGTGTTCTGGCTGAAGGCTACTGATATGTTTATCTTCACTTCCATTCTCCTGATTGTCGGATGTTTCGTAAGCGTTTTCGTCAGCAGATTCCGGAGTTGAATACCACATCGACAGCAGACATCTCGTTTATGTTGTTGATTTTCTTCCTCGTGACATCGTCGATGGACACGGACAAGGGACTTCTGCGCCAGTTGGCACCTCCTCCCATGGAGAATACGCAGCCGCAGGAGGTGAACAAAGACTTCGTCATGCGCGTCGAACTCGACGGCCACGACCAACTCTTCTGCGACGGTCGCCCCCTCACTTCTGAGCAACTCACCGAGGCTGTGGTCTCGATGGCCTCTGTGAACCGCATCGGCCATGTCGTTTCCATCCAGGCCGATCGTGCCTCTACCTACGAGGCCTATTTCCGTATGCAGGATGCCATCGTCGCCGCCTATCAGCAGTTGCGCGAACAGTACGCGAAGACGCATTATGGAAAAGGTTATCGCCAACTCTCGTCAGAGGAGCGGTCGATGGTTAATGACTATTATCCACAACGCATCAGTGAGTCTCTGACCACTCAGAAAGGAGGTGGCCAATGAGACCGATGCGGAGTATGTTTCATGACCGTCGTCATCGGGGTGTCCCTTCACTCAATGTGGCGTCGATGCCCGATCTCATTTTTACCGTGCTTTTCTTTTTTATGATTGTCACCCACATGCGCAGCGACGAGGTGAAGGTGCGCCTTGAGGTGCCTGCCGGCTCGGAAGTGAAGAAACTTGCGGGGCATCCGGCCATTGTCAACATCTATATTGGGAGACAAGGAGGCAAGGCGAAAGGAGGTCAGGACAACACATGGGCCGTGCAGTTGAATGGTGATATGGTGTCGCCTGCTGACATTCCTGCCCGCATCAGCGATATCCGCAGCAATCTGTCACCAGAGAATGCCGAGCGCATGACGGTCAGTCTGCGTGCCGACCGTCGTGCTCCGATGGGACTCGTGAGCGACGTCAAACAGGCCCTCCAGCAATCATACGCCCTGAAAATCAACTACAGTGCGACAGAAATAAAAAAGTGAGATTTCACAAATAATCCCCGTCAGTTTCTGGCGGGGATTATTTACTTTTTCACTTTTTCACTTAGAACGGTCCTCTTCCCATGCAACTGGTAGTCCCCAGTGCCGTCAGGAATGCCGTGAGCGCGGCTACTATCACCTTCACCGCCAACTCGATGATACGTTGCTTTTTCATACGATTTGTGTTTTTTCGAGGAAGGAGGAATGAGGAAGGAGGAAGGAGATTACTCAGGAGGCGGATACGCAGGATTCCTCTGCGGCGGATGCTCTGCCCTTAGAGTAACCTCTTCCCCTCCTGAGTTAGGAGGGGTTAGGGGTGGTCTGAACGAGCGCCAGGTTTCCCTTTCTTCTGACCACCCTGAGGTTACCGCGGCGCCTTCTTCAGACCACCCCGAGGTTACCGCGGCGCCTTCTTCAGACCACCCCGCCCATCCGGGCACCCCTCCTAACTTAGGAGGGGAAAAAGATACCGAAGAGCCGATTATTATCAGTAGTGGGTATCGGAGTCCGGAGGTGAACAGGAAGGTGGGAGGAGCGCCTACAAGCAATCATCTAACAGGATGCGCCGTAGATATAAGAGTGTATGGTATCGAGCAGGCGCTGAGATATGCGGTGATCCTGATGGACTATGCCGACGAGACCAGACAGGACTACGACGAACTGCTGATAGAGCGGAATCGAAGCGGTAGATATTGGGTTCACTTCGCCGTACGCCCCAAGGAGAATCGAAGAAAAACGATGATCATCCAAAAGTGAGGAGTAAAAAATCCCCGCCAAAAACTGGCGGGGATTACTGTTGGTGATTCGGTCGGGGCTCGAACCCGAGACCTACTGCTTAGAAGGCAGTTGCTCTATCCAACTGAGCTACCGAACCGACCTTTTTATGTTTGCGGGTGCAAAGGTAGACATTTTTTTGCTAACTGCAAAATTTTAGACCGTAAATCTTATATATGAGCGGTCGTCGAAGGAGTTGAAGCCTGGCGTGAAGCCTTTCGTGGCCTTAAAATCGCCGATGTTGAGCGGGTCGTTGCGACGCTGTTCGTCGAGACGGGCCTCGGACTCCGCGAGGGTGGGACAGAGGAAGGGATAGCCGTCGGAGGCGAGGACAATCTCCCAGGGACGGAAGTCGAGGACGATGACAGGTACACGCGTCTCGGGGATGGGAAAGCCGTCGATGACGGCGTAGGTCTTGTTCTGGTTCTGCATCTCGCGGAGCATCTCGGGGATGATGGCAGCACGGGCCTGATCGTCGGCAAGGATGTCATCAGGGGTCTTCCCTTGAGCCAGCAGTTCCTTCACTTTCCGGGCGCGCATCTCAGCCAGTCTTTGTTCGTAGGGCTTGGGATTCTCGCAGAGTTCTCCGCCGACAAGGCACTGGCAGTCGCCCACGAGCCATATCTCGCGACGACGGTTGGAGTAGACGATGGCAGAGGCGCAGAGACGCTCCTCGGGATGGGCTGCGAGGTAGTTTGTAGGCTGATCAGACCACCCCGCCCTTTGGGCTCTGAAGATTGCTCCATTAAGACGCAATCGCCTACTGAGGAGGGGAAAAAGATACCAAGGAGGCAGATATACGTCGCGGATGGCTTTCGCGGCGCTGACACAGAACTGATGGCACGACGTGTCGGGTGGCATCTTACGGATGACGCGACTGACGATGGTCATGGCGTAATGGCCGTTTGACATCCGTCGGCTCCACTGGCGCGTGGCCTTCGAGGTGCTGCCGTCGATGACGGCGATGAAGTCATTTGTGATGACGATTCCGTCCTCGCTTTTCTTTCGGGGATTCTTCGGAATGACGCTTTGTTCGATGATCTTCATTCTTGTTCGGATGATAGGATTGGGGCTTATGGCCACCTGTGGACTGTGGCATGCCGCTGTATAGTTTCGGGATCAGATCGGCTCTGCCGATACGACGCAGACTCTGTTCGATGCTGCGACGCTCTTCGGGCTTGTACCAGAAGAAATACTGGCGCTGGGCGAGTTTCTCTTTCTGTGACTTGGCACTGAAGACGGGTTCGAGGGTATAAGGGTCGTAGCCCGTGTACCAGGTTTCGGTGGCGATGGTCATCGGGGTGGGGGTGAAGTCCTGCACTTGTTCGAGGTGGAAGTCGAGCCCCTTGGTGATGACGGCGAGTTCAGCCATGTCCTCCTCGTAGCAGCCAGGGTGGGAGGAGATGAAGTAGGGGATGATCTGCTGATGGAGATTCTCTTCGCGGTTGATGCGGTCGAACAGACGTTTGAACTCATAGAACTGCTGGAAGGAGGGCTTGCGCATGAGGTGGAGCACACGGTCGCTGGTATGCTCTGGAGCGACCTTCAGACGTCCAGAGACGTGACGGGTGATGAGTTCTCTGGTGTACTCTTGGGCTGCACGGTTGGCGGCCTCGTCTTTGCTCTTATATAATAATAGGTCGTAGCGCACACCACTGCCTATGAAACTGCGCTTGATGCCTGGAAGGGCATCGACGGCGTGGTAGATGTCGAGGAGTCTGGAGTGGTTGGTGTCGAGGTTGGGACAGATCTGCGGATGGATGCAACTGGGACGTCGGCACTTCTCGCAGGCGTTGTGGTTGCGGCCATGCATGCCGTACATGTTGGCAGAGGGACCTCCGAGGTCGGAGAGATAGCCCTTGAAGTCGGGCATCTCGATCACCTGCTTCACCTCTTTTAATATACTCTCCTTGGAACGGCAGGCGATGAACTTGCCTTGATGGGCGGAGATGGTGCAGAAGGCACAACCGCCGAAGCAGCCTCGGTGGATGTTTACCGAGTGCTTGATCATGTCGTAGGCAGGGATGCGCTTGCCCTTGTATTTCGGATGTGGCTGACGGGTGTATGGCAGGTCGAAGGAGGCGTCGAGTTCTTCGGTGGTCATCGGCGGATAGGGAGGATTGACGACGACGCAGGTTTGAGGGTGGAGGTTTGAGGTTTGAGGTTTGAGATTGGAGGTTTGAGATTGGAGGGGCTGAATGAGCCGCTGGGCGTGGATCATGTTCGACTGCTCCTCGATATGGCGGAAGTTCTCGGCCTGCGCGCGCTTGTCTCGAAGACACTCCTCGTGGCTGTGGAGCACGATATCGTCGGCAGTGATGCCGCCAGGGATGTCTTCCTTCCTGGCGAGATAGACGGTTTGCGGGATGGATTTAATGGCGGCAGCAAATTGTTCACTATTCATTTTCCCCTTTTCACTTAACACGCGTGCCAGTTCGAGGGTAGGCTTCTCGCCCATGCCGTAGGTGATCATGTCTGCCCCAGAGTCGATGAGGATACAGGGGCGCAGGGCATCTTGCCAGTAGTCGTAGTGGGTGACGCGGCGCAGCGAGGCCTCGATGCCGCCGAGCACTACGGGAACATCGGGGAAGAGTTGTTTGAGGATCTTGGTGTAGACGATCGTGGGGTATTCCGGCCGCATGTCGTGTCGGCCGTCAGGAGAGTAAGCATCCTCAGAGCGCAAGCGACGGTTGGCGGTGTACTTGTTGACCATCGAGTCCATGCAGCCAGGGGAGATGCCGAAGAAGAGGCGTGGGCGTCCGAGTTTCCTGAAGTCACGATAGTCGCCGTGCCAGTCTGGCTGTGGGACGATGGCCACCTTATAGCCTGCAGCCTCCAGCACCCGTCCGATGACGGCTGCCCCAAACGAAGGATGGTCGACGTAGGCGTCGCCAGAGAACAGGATGACATCCAGTTGATCCCATCCCCTGAGTTCCAACTCCTTTTTCGTCGTCGGCAAGAAGTCCGTCAATTTGCTTTGAGATTTTAGGTTTGAGGTTTGAGATTTTAGGTTTGAGGTTTGAGCATGATGATTACCTTGGAGGCGGTTCGTCTCTTCGGCATCCGCTCTCATAGGTTTATTGTCTTTAGAAGTATTCATAAAGATCAAAACTCAAATCTCAAATCTCAAACCTCAAAACTCAAAATTAATTGAACGGTGTTCCCTGGAATGCGCGAGTTGTGGAACCAAGGTTTTCGTTGCCTTTATCTTTCCAATTGATGTAGAGCAATACGAGTTGCTGGAGGCCGAAAGCCTTCATGTTGGGATGATAGATGACGTCGAGGCAGAGGTCGAGCAGATCCTTGTCGAGTCCTGACTGAGCCTCCAGGAGGGCACGGACGTTCAACTTCAGTTTCTCTAACACCTGTTCGTCTACGTAGCCGTTGGAGTCGATGAGGTCACGCAACAACTGGTACTTCTCAATAGTCTGGAGATGTGTGTCCAGAATCTCGATGCTCCGTGTGCCGGAGGGATTGGTCTGAATCTTCATGTTGTAAGTTTTTTAGTTATGATTAATCTAATAGGAATTTCAAGATGCCTCGCATCAGGGCAAAACGCACATACTCCTCCTTAATGCACTCGAAGGGGAATCCGATGGTCATGGCCTTGTAATCGGTGCCGTTGTAGGCAACACAGGCACTCTGCTGGTCGGCATAGCGCATGGCGCAGAAGGCTGGTGACACAGGTTCGAGCACATCCGGGTGGGTGGCGGCATAATGGCGTTCGTTCAACTGACGGTAGAATGCGAAGGTGGTGCCCAGACCACTGATGGTATTACGGAGTAGTGAGTCGGCATTGGTGCCCCGATAGTTGCATTTGAGCACTTCTTCCAGATAGCGCCTGTCGGACGGCATCCGCATGTCGGCCCCGATGTAGGAACCGCTGACGAGCAGTGCACCGCCACGTGAGGTGAACAACTGCAGGTGCTGGCGCATCATCGGCGACAGAGCCTGATAGGGGCGCAACGAATGACCATCGTTCTTCTCAAGTCCGAGAATCAGGTCAACCATGTCGTATTTCAGGGGGATGACTTCATTGGTCTCTAAGGCCTCGGACGAGCAACTGACGATATTATAACGCTGGGTGTTGGAGATGGCGTCAGCATGGGTACGGATGTAATTGAAGTCGTTGCCAGCGATGAATTGTCCGGCGAGTGACTCGTCAGTAAAGCCCAAGCCGTCGGTGGTCTCCCTGCCCATCGTGGCTTTATTGAAGCAGGTCTGATAACCCAACCATCCTGCCGTGCGTCCATATGATACACCGGCATCTTGTTCGAGGTCGAAGCCTTGTTCTACCGTATTGTCACGGACGGCAGGAGAGGAGAGACGGTGGAAACCATTGACGATGAGCACGGTTTTCTCGGCCTCCGGAGTGTAGTAACAGGATACCACCTCGCTGGGGAAACTCTCTCCGCCCTCGTTGACTGCTGTTATCTGGAATGAATACTGCCGTCCAGCCACGATGGGAATCTTCACGCTGTTGTGACCCCGTCCTTTGATGTATTGCCCATTGTCGAAGCCACTTCTGCCAGTGGCAGTATATACGATGTATCCCGATGGCTTGGCAGTCGGCTCGAGCGGGTCGTCTACAGCCGTCCAGTGAATTTCTGCCTCGCCCTTGTTGGTGAGGACGACATACACGTGGTCGGGTGTGAGGGGTGAGACGATATAGGGCACGTGGTGCATACGGCTGATATAGCGCAGCAGGGTCTTGTAGATGCTGCGTGCGAGATTGAAGCGGAAGTTGGGATCCTGACCGAAACGCATATCAGCGAAGTTCTGGTGCGACATCGTCTCGATGATGGCGCTGGGCACTTTCGGCACACGGCTCTCAGAGTAGTTGCGGTCGAAGAGTTCGCGGCGCTGCCACTCGTGGTAGATGGCTTGCATCTCGTTGGGGATGATAGTCAGCAACTCGTCAGCGAGGTCACGTGAGGCCAGACGACTGCGCCCTGTGCTGAGGATACTGTCGTTCATAAAGGTGGTGCAGACGGCAAGGGTTCCTGTGTGTGTCTTGCCGTCAGCCGTATAGCCGGCGTCGCTATGTACGGCCAGAGTGAGTTCAATGGGAACATTGCGGCCTGTCGTATCTGGCATATAGCAAGAGCCTCCGGCTAGTTCGTTGGTCATGCATGAACGGGCGTTGATATCGTCGCCGTAGTCATCCTGTCCGTCCTTTGTGCTATAGACAGAGTAGGGCATGCCAGCCCACTGGGCATAGTAGCGTGAGCCTTCAAAGCAACGAGGCAGGAGGCTGACTTCTCCCTCGCGGGCTATGTTTCCCATGCCTCCACCAAAGCGCACACCGTCGGCAGTGACGATGCCATCACGGTCACTGAGATTGTCGATGACCACACAGTTACGTTCGTTGTTGCCCTCGTCGAAATAGAAAGTGCCAAGATAGACCCATGTGGAACCACCCATCTGCTGGTTGACGCGGAACTCCGTCGGGATGCCCTGATGCCATACGGTGTAGTGAGCATCGTCGATGCTGCCTTCTACCGTCTGATAACTCACGTAGACAGCATAATGACCTGGTTCCGGGATGGTGGGATACCAGGTGATCGTACTTTTCAGACTGGCATCGTTGATGGTGCTTGTCTGCCTGGCCGTGCCAGCCACAAAGGGATTCTCTTTTTCCTCATAGCCGCCTTCGTGGAAGGCAAAACCCGGGATATTGGTGGGATGCCAGTCGAAGACACCTTTACTCTCTTTATAGCGCGAACCGTCGGCGGCCTTTTTGGTGTCGTTGTCGATAACGGCCTCATGATCCTGCCAGTCACGTTCACGGGGGGTGAACACGATGGCGCCTGCTTTCTCCAACATCGGGATGAGGTAGGGGGTGACGATGGTCTGTGTGAACAGATCCTCACGGGTGCCGAAGAGGGCAGGACGCTGCCAGCGCCACATATGATCCTTCAGATTATAATAGCGCCCGTGGCTGGCCCAGACAGAGAGGTGACGGTTCTGCAGACCACGCGTAACCTTATAGGGTAGGGAAGCATTACTCACCCACGGACGGCCAGTATAGTCGATGTCGCCCCATAGACGGTTGGGATCCATGTTTTTCTGCAAACGGGTCGGCACAAGTTGGCGGATGTCCCAGCCTCCAGTCTTGACCACGAGGTCATAGTGCTTGTAGGCAGGGTGGACAATCTTCCTGACGGCTTCGTAGATATCCTCCGCCGACTTAGGTGTGATGAGTTGTTCGCCAAAGTGAGAGTCGGCGCAGACCTCGATGGTCCTTGTGGTGTCGTTGACAGTGAAACTCTGCAGACGAGAGGCCGACCTGACGAGTTGGCCGAAGGGACGGTATCCTTTGAAATAATTGTCTAGTTGCTTCTTGATGTCCTGTTGTGCGTTGACAGGGAGTATCAGTAAGGCTAAAAGGAATAAGGTGCTAAGTCTTTTCATACGAGTTCTCCAATGGTAAAATTCTCGGGCTTCTTGCCTTTGAAGTCCTTGTAATAGAGTTTGATTTCTCTCATGTCGCGGTCCAGGTCGCCGGAGGGGATGATGGTTTTGGTACACTGAATGCGCTTCTGCTGATAGTCGATGCCATAGAGCAGGATGGGAAGTCCGGCCTTCAAGGCGATGAAATAGAAGCCTTTCTTCCAGTCTGCCGTCTTCGAGCGCGTGCCCTCAGGTGTGATACAGAGGTGGAATGACTGTGCCGCCTTGGCTGTTTCAGCCATCGCGTCTGTCATGCTCGTCTTCTTCTGACGATAAACAGGGATGCCGCCCAAGTGACGGAAGATGGGACCGAGGGGCCAGAAGAACCACTCCTTCTTCATCATAAAATTACACTGCATGCCTCTCGCCCTACTATACAGCAGTCCGAGGATGAAATCCCAGTTGCTGGTATGTGGTGCGAGACAGATAATGAACTTGTCGGGATGGTCTTCTGTTACTTCAGTCGTCCATCCCATTCGTTTGTATAACAGCCAATTACAAAATGACTTCCACATATTCGATTGTTATGCATTTAACTGATCCAAGATATCACTGACCTGGGCACTGAACTTCTCGCGCAAGTCCTGGAAATATTTCTTGGCCGGGATGCCGGGTTCTGGGTGAGACACTCTCCTGATGGCATTGTCCTGCAACTTGACGATGGAGAATACATGTGCATTCAGATTCTCTTTATTGGACTCAGGGCCATAGAGTGAAACGGCTACACATTCTGCAAATAATGCCTCGCAGATCAGGTTGATTTTCTTCTTTAGTCTTCTTTTTGTTGCCATGTCCTTTTCCTCCTATTATAGTGTTATTTGCTAATTTGACTGAACAAAGATAAGCAAAATTTCCGAGATACAAAGCCTTTATGACCAAAAAAATATTAAAATGTCGAATTTAGGTTGTTTTCTTTCGTATTTCTAACAAAAATCAACTAATTTTGCACGTCGAAAAGAGTTATTCATTTCAAAATAAACATTTATCAGATTATGGAAAAAAGTGCATTACAGATTGCAAGAGCCGCCTATCAGCCGAAATTGCCGAAGGCTCTGCAGGGTGCTGTAAAGATCAAGGAGGGTCAGCCCACTCAGAGTGTCGGCGACCAGGAAGAAATCAAGAAGTTGTTCCCCAACACTTATGGCATGCCCATCGTGGAGTTCGAGCCCGCTACCGAGGCCAACAACACCAAGATGAATGTCGGTATCATCCTCTCTGGTGGTCAGGCTCCTGGCGGCCATAATGTCATCACAGGTCTGTTCGATCAGATCAAGAAACTGAATCCGGAGAACCGTCTCTTCGGTTTCATCCTCGGTCCTGGTGGTCTTGTAGACCATAACTATATGGAACTGACCAAGGAAATCATCGACGAGTATCGTAATACTGGTGGTTTCGATATGATCGGTTCCGGCCGTACAAAACTGGAGAAGGTCGATCAGTTTGAGAAGGGTCTGGAGATTATCCGCGAACTCGACATCAAGGCCATTGTGATCATTGGTGGTGACGACTCTAATACGAATGCCTGTGTGCTGGCCGAGTACTATGCTGCCAAGAACTACGGTGTACAGGTGATTGGCTGTCCGAAGACTATCGACGGTGACCTGAAGAACTCACAGATTGAGACCTCTTTCGGTTTCGATACCGCTTGTAAGACCTACTCAGAACTGATTGGTAACATTGAACGCGACTGTAACTCAGCCCGTAAGTACTGGCACTTCATCAAGGTGATGGGTCGTTCGGCCTCTCACATTGCCCTGGAGTGTGCCCTGCAGACTCAGCCGAACATCTGTCTTATCTCTGAGGAGATCGAGGCCAAGGAGATGAGCCTTGATGATATCGTGAACTACATTGCTGAAGCTGTGGCTGCCCGTGCTGCCGATGGTAACA
>JAEEGH010006634.1_pt1 | contig 28213 bp, 18 predicted proteins | sample 9134181 | NCBI WGS metagenome assembly JAEEGH01 (sample SAMN16246544, study PRJNA631951) | gut metagenome | biome: gut microbiome; feature: rumen; material: DP-attached | host: Bos | place: Iran: Karaj | collected 2018-10 | reverse complement strand
CAGGTAGCGATGAAGCGCGAGCAGATGAAGAAGAGCATCGCGAAGATATTAAACCGCTGCGACAGCACCTCAGCCTCCTGTTCGCCCATGCCCTCGCCCATGAACACACGCGTACCATACTGGATAATAAAGGTCCAGCACATGATCTGCGCACCCACATAGAAGAACTGGGCAATCACACCCTCACGATAGTACTTCAGGGCAAAGATACGTTTCAGCGTGGCGAGGAAGTGGATATCATGGCTCTGGTCGCCGTTCTTAGGCATCTTCGAGAACAGGATGATGAGGAACATGGCCACAATCACCAGCCCGATGATGAGATAGGGCGAAATGAGCACACTCAGGTCGGCATCCTTCAGCGCCTCAAACTCCGCATCGCCCAAGAGGGCACGCTCGTCGCTGCTCATCGGATTGAGCTTGGCCTGGATGAAGTTCATGGCCACGAACATGCCGATGATCGAACCGCAGGGGTTGAAACATTGTGCCATGTTCAGTCGCCGGGTAGCCGTCTCCTCCGGTCCCATCGTCAGGATATACGGGTTACAGCTCGTCTCCAAGAACGACAGGCCACAGGTCATGATGAAATAGGCCATCAGGAAACAGCCATAGATGCCGATGGCCTTTGCGGGGAAGAACATCAGGGCACCGGCGGCATAGAGTCCGAGTCCCATCAGCACACCGGCCTTGTAACTGAACTTACGTATGAAGATGGCAGCCGGGAAGGCCATGCAGAAATAGCCGCCATAGAAAGCCACCTGTACCAATGCGCCCTCAGTCACGCTCATGCGGAAGATCTTCGAGAATGCCTTCACCATCGGATTGGTGATGTCATTGGCGAATCCCCACAAAGCGAAACAGAACGTCACGAGGATGAACGGAATCAGAAAACTCACCCCATCCTTCGAAATCAACGATCTTTTCTCTTCCATATCTCTAAACTATAAACTATAAACCCTAAACTATAAACTTATAAACTCTCAACTTATAAACTCACTTATAGATTGGTCCGAAATTCTGGCAGGCCCTGTAGTCCGCCCCCTCCTTATCCATGCCGAAGGCGTTCCAGCAGGAAGGACGGAAGATATCCTTGTCGGCAATGTTATGCATGCAGACGGGGATACGCAGCATGGCGCAGAGCGTGATCAGGTCGGCACCCACGTGACCGTAGCAGATGGCACCGTGGTTGGCACCCCAGTTGTTCATTACCGAATAGACATCCTTGAAGGCATCCTTCGTGGGGTCGAGCCTCGGGACAAACCAGGTTGTCGGCCAGGTGGGGTCAGTACGCTTGTCAAGGATATCATGGGTCTTTGGGTCAAGTTCCACAGTCCAACCCTCTGCCAGTTGCAGCACGGGACCTAAGCCAGCCACGAGGTTCAATCGCAGCATGGTCATAGGCATACCACCTTTCGTCACGAAATGTGAGCTGTAGCCGCCACCACGGAAATAATCTCTGTCGGCCGGCATCCAGCTCGTCGCCTTCAGACAGGCCTCCATATCGTCGTTGGTCATCTCCCAGAAGTTCTTGATGGTGGGTTTGCACTCAGCATCGCTCATGGCACCCGTGGCATCCAAGGTTGTGGCACCGCTGTTGATCAGATGGATGAATCCGCCTGCCGCAGCCCCCTCGGGCTTCTTGCCGGCCACACGCTCCACAGCCTCCGGACTCCAGTAGGTACGGATATCCGAGAACATCACGCCCTTATTCGTCAGCAGATGGCCGAACAGCATCGACATACCGTTCAGGAAGTCGTTCTCCGTAGCTAACGTATAGGCCTCACGCGGACCGTTCCAGTCGAACGAGGTACACATCATCGACTCGGGGAAGTCGAAGTTGGGCTTATAGTCGGTCCATTGACGCTGACCCTGCACACCGGCGGCGATGGCGTTGTGGCCGATGGCCTCCTCCTTATAACCCATCTCCAACAGACGGTCAGAGCCTTGCATCAGGTCGCGGATAATCATCATCGTCTTCACGGTAAACGCCCAGTCCTCGTCCTTCTCCTGACGGTTCTTGCCCTTGCCCTTGCCGTTGAAGGTGGTCATCGGCACACCGGGGAACAACTGACGATCTTCATTATAATCATGGCCCTCCTGGGGTTTGCAGTATTTGTCGACCCAGGCCATGGCCTTCTCAAACTCTTCTTTGTCGTAGATGCCAAAGTCCACACGACGCAGGATCTCTACCAACGACACATATTCCGTACGCATACCGAGATACTGCTGCAGGAAGTCGGCATTCACGATCGAACCGGCGATACCCATACAGGTATTACCCAAGCTCAGATAGCTCTTGCCGCGCATGGTGGCCACCGCCTGGGCAGCACGGGCAAAGCGCAGGATCTTCTCGGCCACATCCTCGGGGATGGTGTTGTCGTCCAAGTCCTGCACATCATGGCCGTAGATGCCGTATGCAGGCAGGCCCTTCTGGGCATGAGCGGCCAACACGGCAGCTAAATACACGGCTCCCGGACGCTCCGTACCGTTAAAGCCCCACACGGCCTTGGGATAGTGCGGGTTCATATCCATCGTTTCCGAACCATAGCACCAGCACGAGGTCACGGTGATGGTTGATCCCACGCCCTCGCGCTCGAACTGCTCGGCACAGGCGGCACTCTCTCCCACCCTGCCGATAGTCGTATTCGAAATGACACACTCCACCTTTGAGCCGTCACCATTCTTCAGGTTCTGCTCAATCAGTTGTTTCACGGCCTTGGCCAGATTCATTGTCTTCTCTTCCAGGCCTTCACGGATACCGCCCTGACGACCATCGATCGTGGGTCGGATTCCGATTTTAGGATAGTTTGTTTTCATTGTTTGATTTGTTTGATTTATTGATTTATGAAACATTCTGCAAAGGTAATCATTTTCTTGGGAAAGAATGCTATTTCATCATTTTTTAACAATCCCTGCCCGAAATCGAGCAGGGATCATTCAGTTTAGTTGCCGGTGTCAATCGGATTGTGGTTGTCGCCGCCTCCGCCGGAAGTACCGGTGTTGATCACCAAGGTCGAGGCCTGGGCAGGCATGGCGAAGTTACCGGTGTAGGTACCATCGCTCTCGGTGAGTTCGATCTCAGAGCCGTTCAGGGTTGCCGTCGGCACCTGACCCTCGGCGGGCGTGATGCTGACCTCGATCTCATCATCCTCGTTCAGGTTGGCACCCGAAGTCAGGGAGTTACCATTCAGGGCCACAGTAGCTGAACCGGAACCGCTGGTAGAGATGGTCAGCGCGAAACTCTCAGCGGTCTCCGAGCCAGCCGAAGAACCGCCCTGATTCTGGCTACCGCCTTGATTCTGCGAACCGCCCTGCTCTGAGCCTTCTTCGTTCTCCTCGCCGTCACCATCCTCACCCTCGGTCTTGCCTGACAGCAGACTCTTGACGTTGATGAACTCGGCCTTCTTGATAAACTCGCGGCTGGAGAGGTTGTCCTCTGCCGTCTGATCCGGGAGGAATCGGATGTGGAGCGCCTTCAGGTGCTGGTTCACGTTGAAGTCAGCCTCCTTGTCGGCACCGCCCTTCTGGCACTCGGCGGTCAGGTAGAACGTGCCCAGTCCGGCAATCTTCACCTTCTTCGACTCCAGCAACATCTCGACCAGACAGGTCTTGACCTTCTTCATCACACCCTCCACCACATCGGCCGTAAATACGGAGCCGTGCTCAGAGATGTGCTTGGCGAGCTTTTCAGTGTTCAGCGTTTCGATACTTTTGAGGCGGGCGTACCATTTCCCGAACATCACCGACTCAGAGTCCTTGATGTCATTCTGATAGACCTCGTAAAGAATTTTACTCATGTATAAGATTATTAAGTAAGACATAATCCAGGTCAGGATTCTCCTGCCTTTCTATGCTACAAAGGTACGAAAAATATCTGAGAATACCAAACAATTTGTTAAAAACTTAGCAAATAATTGTTAATATTCAACTAAAATCCTGATGCCGGATCTATGAGCCGAAAAGAGGTTGTTAATACCCTCCCTTTGACGAGATTACGGCTCACACTCGATGAGATTACGGCTCGCTGCCCACGACATTACGGCTCGTGATTTTGTGGCTTTTCAGACTACCGGATTCCGCCAGCATTAACACGCACAAGCTGCAATGCGGAAAGTAGGAAATGCGGAAAGTAGACATTAAGCGTTTCTGAGTGCGGAAGAGAGACATTATAAGTATAAGTTATTTTAAAAATATTATATTATATTATTAAAACTTTATTAATATTTCTCTCTCTAAATACCTTTATGTCTACTTTCCTACTTTCCTACTTACCTACTTTCTCCTCAGAGAATATCCGGCTCTGTCACTTTATCCGCATCGGTTATTACAAAAGATATTTGAGCACTTCAGGTCATATTCTGTGCCGTAAGTCGATTATTGTTGATAAAAAAGTCTCCGATTTCTTGTTTGATTGCTAATAAATGCCTATCTTTGCAATCGAATTCACATGTTGAACTTAAATTTATTGCTTATGAAACAGAAATTAGAAAAAAATGCGACGAAAAGTTGCTCAGTTGATAAACTTTTCATATCTTTGCAGCCATGAAGCGGAAAATTATTGCCTACAAGGACTACTATCAGAAGTTCTTCGATGCACAGGATGCCGCTACGCAAGAGAAGATTCTCTATGGGATGCTCTTGCTGAAAACTCAGGAACGTTTACCGTCAAAGTTCGTAAAACCGATACGCGACGGTCTCTTTGAATTAAGGATCGAATGGCAGAGCAATATCTACAGGATATTCTTCTGTTTCGATGAAGGACGGGTGGTTGTGCTCTTCAACTGTTTTCAGAAAAAGAGCCAGAAGACCCCTACAAAAGAAATCAACAAAGCATTAAAACTGAAAGCAGAATATGAAGAAAGAAAAGAACAAGGAGATATTTGATGTCGATGCACAGTTGGACGCAGCCTTCGGAAAGGAAGGTACCCCCGAACGACTGGCAGCCGAAGAAAGGGCTGATGCTTTTTTTACCGGTCAGATTATCGAGGATGCCCGTAAGAAGGCTAATATCACGCAGGAAGAACTGGCTGCCAGAATCGGAACCAACAAGTCGTATATTTCGCGTGTTGAAACGGGGCGCACAGAACCCAAGGTCTCCACTTTCTACCGCATTATCGCCGCTCTCGGCCTGACTGTGGAACTCACTCCCGCAGTCTGATTTATATAACGAAATTAGAGCCCCTTCGTGTCACACCAAGGTCAGGATACTTCGTAACGACTCGAAGCATCCTGACCCCGATGTTACACTGATGTGACCTTGTCGTTAACATATTGATAAAGAAAAAATTGCACAAAGATTCAGTTGTTAAGGAATTCTTAATAACTTTTCTGTAGTTTTTTTTGGTGTCTTCAATTATTCTTTGTATCTTTGCGGTGTAATAATACAGTGGAAACCAAAACCCTTGGCAGAGGCCACTTAAAAAGAGTCATATATGCTACTACAGAGAAATATAGTCAAGAAGTATCTGAATTTGCTCAGCGAAGAGCAGACGGTGAAACCCTGGGAACAATACCAGAGTTACTTCCTGAATGAGGCTATCCAAGCCAACATTCATAAAATCAAGGAAGAGCAGTTCCAGGAAGGTTTCCTGCGTGAACTGTTCGTCAAAGTGCTTGGCTATACCATCAACCCTTCGCCAGATTATAATCTCACTACGGAATTAAAGAACGAGGTCGGTTCGAAAAAAGCTGATGGCGCCATATTGCTTGATGGTAAAGTAATTGGCGTGATAGAACTGAAAGACCACAAGACGCCCGACCTGACGAGTATTGAGAATCAGGCTTTTGGCTATAAGAGTAAACATAAGGACACGCGACTGGTCATCATCTCAAATTTCGAGAAGCTGCGTCTGTATATCGATAATGCAGTGGAATACCGCGAATGGGACATCTTCCAAATGACTTCCGAGGATTTCCGCGAGCTCTACCTCTGTCTGGCCTGGCAACAAGTTGAACATGGGGTGGCCTTGCAGATGAAGCAGGAGTCAGTATCGAATGAGGATCAGATAACGAAAGCCCTCTATTGCGACTACTCGCAGTTCAAACGGGTGCTCTTTGCCGATATCCTTGCCAATAATCCGACGCCTGAGGGTGACGATGAGAAAGAGTGGCAGCTTTTGCTGTTTAAGAAGACACAGAAGCTGCTCGACCGCCTGCTGTTCATCTTCTTTGCCGAGGACTGCGGCCTGCTGCCTCCAAATATGATCATGCAAATAGTGGAGGAGTGGGAACAGCTGAAAGACCTTGATATGTACGTACCTCTCTACGACCGCATCAAGAAGCATTTCGGATATCTTGATAAAGGATATCAGGGCAAGAAATATGAAATATTTGCGTACAACGGTGGTCTGTTCAAGCACGATGAAGTGCTAGACAATCTCACTATCAGCGACGGCCTGCTGGCTGAGCATACCCGCAGGCTCTCTGCCTACGACTTTGAGAGCGATGTGGATGTGAACATCCTTGGGCACATCTTCGAGAACTCGCTCAATGAGATAGAAGAGGTGACGTTGCAGATCACTCAAGGTGATGTGCCTCAGACCTCAAAGCGCAAGCAGGATGGAGTGTTCTATACTCCGCAATATATTACGAAGTATATCGTGGAGAATACCGTAGGTCGGCTATGTGCCGAGAAGAAAGCAGAACTGAACATCGTTGAGGATGAATACTTCTCTGACCAACGCCGTCAGCTCCAGACTAAGAGACGGCTCTTAGACCAGCTGAAAGCATATCGCGACTGGCTGTTGCAACTGACGATTCTCGATCCTGCTTGTGGCAGTGGAGCTTTCCTGAATGCTGCCCTTCAGTTCCTGATGGCAGAGCATAAGCACATAGACGAGATGGAAGCGAAGGTAACAGGTGCTACTATCGAATTCCAAAGTGTGGAGAACAGCATCCTTGAGAACAATCTCTATGGTGTCGATATCAACGAAGAGAGTGTCGGCATCGCTCAGTTGGCTCTCTGGCTGCGCACCGCCAAGCCCCACCGCAAACTGAACTCTCTGAACCAGAACATCAAGTGCGGCAACTCGCTCATCAGCGACCCTGCCATTGCAGGCGAAAAGGCATTCGACTGGCAGAAGGAATTCCCGCAAGTCTTCGAGAAGGGCGGTTTTGATGTGGTGATAGGCAATCCGCCGTATGTGCAGCTTCAAAGCATGGGAGCCATGAGCGATGCATACGCTCAATCTGGTTTTGAGACCTATAATAAGAGTGCAGACTTGTATTGTCTGTTTACCGAGAAAGGTTATAATCTGCTGAAAGAAGGAGGCATGCAGTCATTTATTATGCCCAACAAGTGGATGCTCGTTGCATACGGCAAAGAGCTACGCAAGTTTATGGCAAAAACAGACCTTCAGCAGATTATCAATTTCGGTGATGTGCAATTTTTCGACGAAGCGACCATCTATGTCTGCATCTTTGTTACAAGAAAAAGCGACAAGCGAGATGATGAAGTGAAGGCACTATCCCTCAATCAGAAAACTTATCATGGTGATTTTATGCAGGAAGTGCCGAAACAACTGGCAGACTACCCAGCAGAAATTTTCGGAGAATCAGAATGGATTATCCAACCGAAGGTTCATTTCAACATTCTGAAGAAAATGCAGAATGGCACCGCTCTAAAGAATTTGCCAATATCCATATATAGAGGTATATTAACTGGCTATAACGACGCCTTCTTCATTGATGGAGCCACAAAAGACCGACTCGTAGCAGAAGACCCAAAGAGTGCAGAAATCATCAAACCTCTATTGCGAGGAAGAGATATTCAAGCGTGGATGCCCGTGTGGGATGAGCTATATCTGATAAATACTCACAATGGTATAAAGGAAGAAGTTGCTCCTGTTAATATCGATGATTATCCTGTAATCAAGCAACATTTAGAACCTTTCTATACAAAACTTTCGAAGAGGCTTGATAAAGGGGTCACACCATATAATCTTAGAAATTGTGATTATATGAGAGAGTTTTCTAAACCCAAGATCATGTATCCAAACATGACCTCTATCTTCCCATTTATCTATGACGAAAAAGGTTTCTATGGCAACGATAAAACATTTATGATTACAGCTAATGACGATACTGTTAATCTGAAGTTCATTACTGCTATTCTTAACTCAAAGTTGTGTAAGCTTTGGATATGGTATAATTGCCCAGAATTACAGGGTGGCACTCGAGAAATCCGTAAGGTCTATTTCGAGAATTTTCACATACCCGATAACGCTGATATGCAACCCTTGGCAGACTTGACAGATAAGCAAATGCAAAACGTCAGTCAACTACAAGAAAAGCGTTCCCGCTTCCTGCATCGCCTGAGCGATAACTTTGAGGGGGTGAAGATAACGGCAGTTCTCCAGCAGTTCGATACGATGGACTTCAAGGGCTTGATGGCAGAGCTGAAGAAACAGAAGATAAAACTGACGCTCTCACAGCAAGACGAGTGGGAAGACTACTTCAATGAGCGTGTATCAGAGTGCCGTGAACTCTCGACAAAGATCAAGGCTACCGACTCCGAGATAGATAACCGCGTTTTCGACCTCTACGGACTCACCGAGGAAGAGCGCAAAATAGTAATGGAAGCATAAAAACAGAAAGAAAAACGGATAAACAGAAAAGCCTATGGATAAGTATGCTATTTATACTTATGAATTAAGCAGAGGGAGAATAACAGAGGGCAACATTATTGACGGTCCTCAAGTGGTTACCCCAGGCATAGAACATGCCTATGAAAACTTTGAGCGCATCTTTGGCGATCGTAATAACAGAATGACTTTACGTTACAAGAACCAAAAGGGAGAAGAATCTTCTTTTCCTTGTTATGTTAGAGCACATGATCTTGGAGTCGTACTTCTGCGAATTGATAAATTGAAGAATGTATATGTATATGAAGAAGAATGGGCCGGTCCTATTCCTGAGATTAAAAAGAAGGGCCACCAATCGCACCCTAACTGTCACATTATTATAGACAACCGTGAAGGATATCATCAAATAGCCATTGAGATTGAACCAGCGGCGTGGCGTGACACGCGTAAGGTACGCGATATTCTACAGGCAGGACTGAATGAGGAGTTGAAACGCTTCGGACTTGTTATCACCATTAATGCCAAGACGATGCCCGAGGACTACTGGCAATTGACCCAGCGCAAGCGAAAAAAGGAACATAAAGCATTAAAGAAACTCACTATCGGATTTGACACTTCAAAGATGACTTCTCAAGCCCAACATATCATAGATAAAACTATGCGAATAAAAAGCCTTATGACAATGATCGATTTAATCGGTGGCAGTAAAGGAACCCTTGACCTGCAATCATTGCCAGGTACTGATGAGTTGTTACGAAAGAAATTGGCTGATATAAAGCATATAGTGGAGTTATGTGGCGAGAACACCTATTGGCTTGCGCTCACATTTTCTGACGGTGTTACATATCGTTGTGGAGAAAATGTACGTGCGGAACTACCAATGAATCCAACATCAATAAAAGAACAATTCGCAAAAGGCGATGGTTATCTGGATTTATGGAAGAAAGACCATGATATATTGAAGTGGCTGAACTGGGTAAAGGAACAGACTAAAAAGTTTAAAGATGTCGGATAGATTACAAGATAATGAACTTAAGAAAGTAACGGAACACTTTTATGAACACCCATTGATGAAATCGTGTCAGCGGGCTTTCAGACGCTATCAAGCCAAAATGCAACCCTTGTTGTTTGCACCCGAAGAAGTGTTTTGTGAAGTAGCCATCATTATTGATCATATTTTCGAACTGCCTCAGACAAATGAGGTACAGACATATATCGTCTCTCTATGGGACGGACTGCGAATCAAGATGAGTAAATGGGAAAAAACTGCTTCTCCGCAAAACCTTGATATGGCTGTCAGTGCCGTCCTGTATACGGTCGCTATAGCAATGAGTCGACATTGGGTTTCTTTCTACAATTTTGATGTTACTCAATGGCTTTTGAAGGCTATTATAGAAAACATGGAAGTAGATCATCAAGAAATGGTGCGTGTGTTCAACGATTTATTAGAGGAAGGTGATGGGATTGAAGATTGGATAAACGACGATACATTTGATAGCCTGAGTGATGAGATAGAGAAAGTCGTTAAAAAAGTACCATTTAATCCACCCCCAGCAAACATTAGCATTTTCGACTTTAGATTGAAAGAATCCCAAATTATTAGCACAATAAAAGGAATCAACAGAAAAGAACTGGGTGATATTAATTTTGCTTATGCCATTCACTTCTTTTTTGAGTCAATCGAATGGCTTGCTGACAAAAAGGACAATGATTTCACCTCATGGATGAGGGCAAATGGTTTGATTTCAGTATCTGCTAAGAATTTTGTTCAAGCCACACCAAATGATGAAAGAGTCAAAGGATTAATATCAGACTTGAGGAGCATTTTTCAGGAAAAACATCCAGAGACAGGTCTTTGGAGAGATAAGAAAGAATTCTATTTATCAGATAAAATATTAATCAACAATGGTGAAGAGCAAAACTGATATAACCTCGATATAACCTCAATATATCCCGAATATAACTCGAATATAATACTTTTGTAAAATACTGATTTTTAGGCATTTAAATTAAGTTCTCATATTTTGTAGATACGCTGAATATGTGTAATTTTGCACTCGTGAAGTTTAGGCATCGCTGGTGCAGTTTGTATTTGTGGCAGTCTTAGCAAACCTTCCCACGCGATTCATGATAGTGTGGTTCACCATATTTACTAATCTCATAAAATTCAGAAAATGAAGAAACGAGATTTCAAAGCGTTTCAAGCCGACATGGGCGGTAAGACTCGCAAAGACAGGAAGATGACAATCTTCGACCAACGTGGGGAGATGAGCAAGTTCGCTCCCGATTCGTTTGCAACATCTGTATTAACAATGTGCACTCCGGATTGGATTCCCTCGACTTTGTACTTCGAAATGACTGATAGCCTGCGCGGGTTCGACTCCGAGATGGCTCTGATCATTGTCGACGATTTGATAGACTGCATGAGCGGTCTTGGACTCCACGTCACGGGCTTTAACCATGTTGACGACCTCTTGGGGCATCTTTATGCCAAGATTTTGATGTGCGCTTTCAAACAGGGTGTTCACCTTGAATATCCCATTTAAGCAATCGTTTGGGGCACGAAGTTCCAGCTAAGTGCCCTACCTTATTTATTATTAAAAAATCAACAGATATGAAACAGACTGATAAAAAGACAAAGAAAATTCGAACTCGGGGCGTAGGTATTATTGACCCATCAGACAATAGTTTCGAGTTCACACCTTACGAGCAGGGTGAGCCAGCTCAGCGGAATGTGAAGACTACGAAGGGTGGCAAGGTGTATGAAACCTGTAGCGAGAAGAAACCATTGAAGGTAGCCTACCTGACATGTGCTGCCGATGCTGCCGACCCGTGGAGCGAGTACACCAGTCAGCTGAAGAAACTTGGTGTCAAACCTGAAAAGCCCCAGAAACAGCCAGACTGCTTGCGTGTGGTTGCGGAGGACGGTTTGCAGTGCTGGCTCAACGAGGCGAAGGGCGAACTAACCTTCACGGGCACCATCAGTCTCACCAAGAACTGCCGTAACTGGCAGGCCGAGGTGCTGCGCCAAGTGCAGTTGATTGTTCGACGTCTGCCCGCATCAGAGAAATTTAACAAAGTAATTAGTAACATTAAAAACGGAGGAAACAAATAATGTTTAGAATTTGTTATCAAGTTCGTACCTATCTCGAAATGACGCAGATGGGGTATAAGGAATGGCAGGAGGCCATGCAGACCGCCAAAGCCATCGTAGATGAGATTCGTCGTGAATACAAGGCATACCTTGACACAGGCGACAAAACCCATAGTAAGAAGGCTGACAAACTGAAAGGTACATTGCCAGGAGTCTGTTTCCAGACTGGTGATGTTGCCGAGAGCGTTGGCACCAAGAAATTCAACAAGGGTAAGCGGGGGCGTTGGCGCGAAATGCGCCACGCCTTCCTCAACGGGCTTGTGGTCATCGACATAGACCACTTGAAAGAAGACCCGCGACAGTTGTTTGTGCGCCTTAGCAAGGAGTATGACCTGAAGGCTCTGGGTATCTTGTTGGTCTATGTATCAGCACGCGGCGAAGGTCTGAAAATCGTGTTCAAGGCTCGACCTGCAGCTGAATGGGGCAATCTGATTTGTCAGCAGTATGAGATGGCGTCATTGCTGGGACTGCTCGAATACGTGGATGACTCGTGCAAAGACTCCATCCGTCTGAGTTGGCTCACAGGCCCCGACGACGTGCTCTATTGTGATACCAAAGAACTCTTTAATGTTGAACCTCAAAATAATTAATACGATTATGACTGAAGAAATCATTCGTACAGAATTTGACCTGGCTTGTGGCGACCGCTACCGTCAGGAACCCAAAGGCGATTCGTCGCCCACCATGCCCAAGTGGCAGGAGTTTGAGAAACAGCGTAGGGCTCAACGCAGAAATGTCAGACAAAAGGAGCAGAAGGCTGCTGACACCAGCGTCTCTGAACCGATGCATACCACCGTTGCCGCTACCGATGCCCAAACTGTTGCTCCTCAGGTTGAAACACCTGTGGAATTCTCGCCCGAAGACGAGGCGTTCATCAAGGTGCTCAACGAGTACTACGGGCCAAGCCTGCCCCCTCACACGAAGCACGACCGCATGCAGACGGAGACCTCACACTGGCTCTGCTACTACAACGACAACGACCCGCAGAAAGCCATCAAGATGGCCTATCGCCTCGACTGGGTGAAAGACTGGAATCCGAACCCTGGCGAGGTGGAAGACCTCTGCCAGTCGGCTGCCAAGAAGAAACTGCTGACACGCTATCCCAAGGCTCTGAAAGAACTGATGGACAAGGCCGGCATCAACTTAGTACAGCCCACGGCAGTGCCAAAGGATGCAGACCCGATGGGTGACTTGCCCTTCGACAAGTGGTGTGACGAGATTGAAGCCATGTTCGATGTGTTCCCCTGCCTGCGAGAGGTCTGTGAGCCCCATCCGCGCCGTCTGTGGCCCTTCCTGCTCTTTGCGTCGGCTGCCATGATGGGCACGTGCATGACGCTCACCTACTACCATTTCTACGCCAACCCCGCCATGAGGTGCAGGCTGAACTACGTCATTCTGGGCGTGGGAGACCCGGCAAGCGGTAAGGGTACGCTCGACAGACTGATGAACCTGCTGCTGGCACCTATTCTGGAAGCGGATGAGATAGCCGACCAGGACACGAACGACTGGAAGGAAAAATTTGACGCCAGTAGTTCGAACAGTGTGAAGGAGACGCGCCATAAGATATACAACCGATTTTTTGGCCCACGTACTTCAAACACGGAGTTCATCCGCAGCCTGATTAACTTCAAGGTCATGGTCGACGGTGAAGACATGAACGTTCACCTCATCACAGTAGACGCTGAGAAGGACAACTCGATCAACATGTCGAAGTCGGGTGGTTGGCAGAATCGAGACATCATGGTCCTCAAGTCGTTTCATAATGAATTTGACTCTCAGCACTATAATAACAAGCAATCTGTCAGTGGAAGATTCCGCGTTCATTGGAACCAGGTAGAGACTTGTACGCCGCCCACGCTTAAAAGGCTTGTGAACGAACGGAACTTCAATTCGGGACTCGACACCCGTGAAGCCACCATCCCCATGGGCAAGCCAGACTACGACATGATGCCCTTGGTGCGAAAGGACGACAAGACTGCTGCCGCCAATGAAACATTGAAACAGTGGAGCTACAGGCTCGATCAGCGCCGTGGAGAGCTGCCTATCTGGCCATTGGTGGAGCATGTGCATAAGTGGTGTGACGAGCGCCGTGCCATCGCTGAGTTCAACGACGATCAGGCCGACTGGCTGCTCATCAAGCGTGTGCCATATTATGGCATCAACGTCAGTGCGCCGTATATAGACATGCGTCACTGGGAGGAGCGTGAGAAGACGGGCACGTACGAGATTGATGACACCGACCGCAGACTCTGTAACCTGGTGCTCGACATTCAGTATCGCACTCAACTGCATTGGTTCTATGACCTGCATCGTATGTACTACGACAACCAGCTGCGCGATGCAGCCCAGAAGCGTCGTCGTACGAATAAGTTCATAGAGTGCTTCCGTCAGTTGCCGGAGGAGTTCACCACCGAGAAGTTTGCACAAGTGTTCGGCTATGCCAACAACCGGGCGGGGCAGAAAACCCTGCAGCGCCTGGAGGAAGACAAGGCCATTGAGCGCATCATGCGCGGCAACTACCGCAAACTCGTTTCCGAACTCTGAAATGCGGAAAGTAGGAAATGCGGAAAGTGGACATTTGATGTTTTTCTTTTTTGCTATAGTGTACTCCCGGGAGGGCAGGTGTCGTGAGACACTTGTCCTCTGCTCTTTCTCCCTGAGCATCGGCAGCGACATCACACACTGTCAGAACAAAACGCTGGTGAATAAAAAAAACCTTGGACCTCACGGCCGAAGGTTTATGGTCAATTTTTCGGGCTCTCTTACTTCCCTCTCGGGACCTGGGAGGATTTACATTTAACACAAAATCCTTGAAAAAACATTCAAGGCAAAAAAACTATAGATAATCTTTCAACATAAATTCTTGACTAAATTAGTGTCTTCTTCAAAACTGGTGCAAAGATAATACTTTTCGGACAGAAAACAAGACTTTAGGTTCTTAAAAAATATTAAATAGGTGCATCTTTTTTGTCCTGCCGATTATTTTACAACAGTTTTACGTCCATTCACCACATAAATGCCCGGTGAGAGCCGCTGTGAGGGCGACATCTGCTGTCCGGTGAGTGAGTATACCGTGGAGGAAGCACGACGCATGGAGGAAGGCGACAGAGGTATGTCTTGTATGGCTTCTGCCGACATTTCCTCGATATGGGTGAACAGTTGCCAGCCTGGTGCCGAAGCATAGACCTCACGGCAGCCAGAGGGCACCCAGAGCCTTATGCGGCGGTAGTTGCCTCCCATGGTCTCGAGATTGAAGGGTATGAGAACGGAAGGCATCTCGGTGATGAAGGCATTCTCGGGCAGCTCGGGAGGAGTGGTCATGGGCACATAGAGTTGCTGCAGACGGTTGCACTGGGCAAAGGCAAAGCCGCCGATGGTCCTCAGACGGGGACTGAGCCACACTGCGCGCAGGGACTCGCAGCCCGCAAAGGCCTGGGAACCGATGTAGGTGACATATTCGGGCAGCACCACATTGCTCAGACCCTTGCAGTCGCTGAAGGCACTCGACTCGACATGTTGCAGCAGTGAGGGGAACTGTACTTCGGTCAAACGCTCACAGCCCTTGAAGGCATCTTCGCCAATCACCATGATGCGGAGGGGGGCTATGTCGGGAGACGAGGGGACGGGCACTTCATCGGGTATGGTGAGACGGCCGGCAGAAAGGGTGTTGATGGCGGGTTCGCCGGCTCCTATCTGCCCTATCAGCGACTCCTTATTATATATAATATAGGTAGCAGGGATTTCCTGGACAATGGGGCCGGTGATACTGGTGGGGGCTTGGAGGGTGACCTGATGCTGGAAACGGTTGCCTGTGACCTGGCTGAGCTCACGGCGGTGCTGGAAACCTGACCAGACAGCCGAGGTGGCATAGGGCGCCATGAAACCGTGGACTATGTTGAGGCGCACGGTGCTGAGCTGGCTTTGGCTGAAGGCTCCGGGAGCACAGCGGGGAGGCACGTCGGTCACCACATACAGGTCGGCAAGGGCTGTACACCCCGTCAGGGCTTCGCTGGAGAGGGTGTTGACAGCACGTCCCAGTCGGATGGTCTGCAGCTGTGGGCAGCCGTCGAAGGCATGGGGTGCCAGGGTGGTCACTGCCAGGCCTCTCACATGGTCGGGGATGGTCAGTGAGGCAAGGCCGGGGCGGTGGATGGTGAGTGCAGCATGGAGTCCGTCGCCCAGCTGCACGGTGGCAGAGTCGATGCGCTGGAAGAAATAGGTCACGCTGTCGGTATGCAGCTGGAAGGAGGGTGTCTCGAGCTGGTCTGGAGTAGCCATCAGGGCTGCCATCACGTCGAGCTGGTCGCCCTGTGACATGATGACCATGCGCACCAGATGTGCCACATCGGGCCAGTGGCCACTCATGACGAGACGCGCCACGGCACCTGCTGCCAACGGACAGGACATGGAGGTGCCCGACATGTAGCCATAGGTGCCGCCAGGCAGGGTGCTGAGGATATTGTCGCCAGGAGCACGCAGCTCGTAGTTGGGAGCACCCACAGAGTCGGAAAGCAGCGGACCGTCGCAGTCGAAATTGCTGTAGGAGGCGAGCTGCCCTTCCTCATTGGTGCACATCACGGCAAGCACACCGGGGAAGGCTCCGGGTATGCAGGCCTTGTGGGGGGCTGCCATGCCGTGGAGGTCGCGGTGGGAGGCCTTGAAGCAGAACCCCTCGTTGCCTGCCGCAGCAAAGACGAGGGAGTGGTTGACAGCTGTCTCCATGATGGAACGGTAGAGGGTTGACTCGCCATAGCTGCCAAGGCTCATGGAGAGTATCTGGGCACCCTGGCGCAAGGCATAGACCACGCCCCCCAGCACATCGAACATGCTGCCCAGCCCCTGCTTGTCCATCACGGTGATGGGGAGGATCAAGGCGTCGGGACAGGCACCTGCCAGCTGTCCCCTGCCATTGGCGGCAGCTATACCGGCGCAGTGTGTACCGTGTCCATGGAAATCGACCACATCGGTGGTATCGCGGGCAAAGTCATAGCCATCGGCCGACACATTGCCCTGGAGGTCGGGATGGTGGGTATCGACGCCTGTGTCAATAATGGCTATCATCATGCGGTGGCCATCCTCGACAAAGTACTGCTTGATGGGCTGCTGCCACAGTTCGGGGACGTTCAGCCTGTGCAGCCACCACTGCTCACCAAGCCTGGCAGAGGACACATGGGTGATGGAGTCGGACATGAGCGTGGGTTCCCCTGTGGCGGCGATATGCACCAGCAGGTTGGGTTCGGCCTGTTCCACCTGGCCTGTGGCAAGCAGCATGGCTGCCGCATCGGCAGCATCGGTATCAAGGGAATGGTATCGCACCAGGAAGAGCCTTGACAGCAGGCTCTGCTCCTCGGGAGTGAACGCTGAGGGGAAAGGCAGGGGACGGGCATCAGTGGTTTTCCGACGCGACAGGGAGCCTACCGAGGGCTGGTCAAGAGGCACCAGCTCGAAGGCATCGAGGCGCTGGAGCACCTGTGCCATCGCGTCGAGGGCTGAGGAGTGGGCATCGCGGGAAGTGAGGACTGAGGGTGACAGTCGGCACAGACGGTGGGAAGAAGACCGGGCAGCTGCCCTGGCACGGCTCTGCATGCAGTCGGCGGCATCGCCCTGCTTCATCAGCACAACCACCTCGCCCTGCCTGTAGCCTGACGCTGCCGCTGTCTGTGACAACGCCGTGGTGGTACAGACAACAGCCAGCAGGGCAAGAAGGCAGGCTCTCATATCAATCATCACTCCCCTTTTTTCTTTCTTCTTGTCAGCCCGCCCCGCTATTTGATCTTGGCCTTCATTTCGGAACGCACACCCTTGTAGCTGCGCAGGAAAGCCTTGGCAGAACCGAAGCTGAGGAACATGTCGAGACGCACGGGGATGTGGTTCTTGTCATCGGTCACATAGAAACGTATCAGTTCATGGTTCTGACCATTCTCCCGCTCAATGAACGAGAACACCAGGCAGCGGAACTTCTCCTTCGAGCTTTCCAGCTTGAAGTTCTCCTTGCCACGATAGTGGAGCCAGGAATGGCTCAGGCGGCGGGCATCGCTGATGGGCATGGGTATGCGGTCACCCACCTTGAGGGTGGAGGCATCGAAATTGCGGGCACGGAGGAAGATGGACATCATGTCGTAGATGCAGTCCTTGTACTGTGCATCCTTCCATTGTGACTCTCCGTGGTGGTTGATGCGGTGCATCCTGAGCTTGCAGGTGTTCTTGGGATAGGTGTACCACAGCTCGTCCACATAGTAGCGCTTGCCCTCGCGTGCACCCTTGCGGAAATAGAGGGGCGAGAGGTCGGGGCTGCAATAGGACAGCAGGGTGTCGCGCATGGTGAAGAACTTGTCGAGTTTCTTGTTGCCACCCGTCACCAGGCTGGCCTTGTAGGCCTGTTTGCCCTGGAAGGTGGTGAGGTCGGTGTTCATCCAGGCCGAGCCTACCTTCACCCACACGAACTTCCAGTTGAAGTAGAGGTCGTAGGTGAGCCGTTCGCCACTGCTGAACGCTGTATTCTCGATGCCGCACTGCGACTGTGCAAAGGCATTTGATGGCAAGACAGCGAGGAGGCACAAGGGCAGTAGTCCCTTTGCCAGCCTCAATAGCCAGTGTCGTGCATTGGTTTTCATATCAGTCATCTTTCTGTGTTTATCCTTACTTAATTTACATCTTTACTCCTGTTTTCTTCTGTACATACTCTATGCCAAGCTGCTTGGCTCGCTGGGCATTGCGGTTCTGCAGCTTCCTCTGCTGGTCGCCCTTCTGCTTCTTCAGCTTATCGGGCTTCTGTTCAAACCGTCTTCGTGCTGTCAGGTTCCATGAACGGTTGATGTCCCACTTCTCCTTGCACTCCACCTCGTCGTGGAAATAATAGACATCCTCGGCAGGATAGTCGGCATCATAGTCACCCGTATCCCACTGGTTGTTGCCATTGGGGTCGTGGAAGGCGCGTAGATAGTAGGTGCCGGGCTTGACATAGTAGAAATCGGCTACCATGTCCTTGGCACGCACCTGCTTGACCACTGCCTCCGACTGGTTGACCAGCTGCACCACGTAGCATGTGTCGGTGACGCCGGAAAGGGTGACTGACAGCGTGCTGAACTGGTCAAGTTCCCCCACCTTGATGCCCAGCTTGACTTTCTTCGACACCAGGCCATAGATGGTTTCGCAGGCAGCGCTGTCGGCCTCGAGACTGTACTCCACCCCTGGCTCCCACTGGGCCAGCACCTCGTATTGGCAGATTTTCCCCTTGACAGGACGGATGAGGTGGTTGGTACGATACCACAATGAGTCGCGCTTGGAGTAGAGCTGGATGCCATCCTTGTTGAAACGTGCCAGGGGAATGGGCACATTCAGGTACAGCTTCTGGTCGGGGGCAATGCTGGTTGCACTCAGCTGCAGGTCGAATGTCGTCTCCTTGGGCCTGATGGAGTCGTAGAGCTCACCACGCTTCTTGAGCTTCTCCTGCTCCTTCTGCCATTTCTCATCCTCCTTCTCCTGCTCCTTCATACGCTTGGCATACGATATCTTGGGCACTGCCTCAAGGGTGTCCACCTGATAGGCCAGCACACCGGTGCTGTCGGTCTTCAGGTATTTGATTTCATAGCGCAGGGTGTCCTGATTGATCAATGCCGTGTCCCGCAGCCAGTAGACAATGGTGTCCTGCTTCTCGTTGGCATCGGCCAGCAGGCTTTCTGCATCGAAGTTCAGACCGGTAATCTGGGGCAGCTCGGGATTGCCATAGCTGAAATAGAAGCACATCTTCTCAGGGTCTTTCCGTTCTGTCTTCAGCAGGAAACGGTCGTCCTGGACAGCAGTAAAGGCCATGAGCGTGATATCGTCGGGCAGGAAATGGGTATAGGGTATCTGCAGCAGGCGGTCAATATGAAGCGTATCAAGCCAGACCGTGTCCTGACGCACGTCGGGACGCGAGGAGGGCACATAGGTCTCATGGTTGAAGGCCACCATCTCGCTCTTCTGGTTGTAGACAAAGTCACCATCGGCATCCTGCAGGGCATAGCAGCGGTAGGAGCCTGGCGCCACGCCTTTTACAGTGAAATGTCCACGGCTGTCAGTACGCGAGATACGGGCCATGGGTTCCTTGCGGAAGATGCTGTCGGAGAAGTCTGAGTAGAGTCCCACAAGAATACCCTTGACAGGCTCCAGGTTCTGGGCATCAAGCACATAGCCCGACACCTCGAAGGTATCAATCTCGCCACCAGTGGAGAAACTGTAGGTATAGTTGCCCATGGGGTTGCCCTCGTTGTTGTCGCTGATGGCATCGCTGAAGTCTACCGTATAGGTGGTGTTCTCCTTCAGCGTATCCTTCAGCTCCACAATGATTCGCTTGCCCGCTGCCTTGATTTCTGCCTGTTCCATCTGGGGCGGCGAGACAATCACCTTGTTCTGAACATCCTCTATCTTGATAAACTCGTTGAACTGGATGTAAATCTTCTTGGCCTTGACGTTCACCGACTTGTCGTCAGGCGAGGAGCTGACAACACGAGGAGGGGTGTCGTCATACCATCCGCCGTCAGGATTGCCCATGTTGGCACAGGAAATGAGGCATGCGAAATGAGTCACAAGGAACGCTGCGCACAGCAGTTTCCATGCACTTCTCAGGTCCATTTTCTCTCCCGGTCTTTCTCCCATTTTATCTCTCATCTTTACTTCAGGCAAGCAGAGCCTGCTATCGTTGTGTTTCTTATTGATTATTCAGTGACAGCAACTGGTCTATGTGCTCGCGGGAATTGTTCAGTCGCGGCACTTTGTGCTGGCCACCCAGTTTCCCGTGCATACGCAACCAGTCGTTGAACAAGCCCTTGCGGGCCTCGATCACCTCCAATGGCTGCAACGTGATGTCCTTATAGCGCTTGGCCTCGTAGTCACTGTTCAGCTGTTGCAGACGGTGGTCCAGCAAGTCGGCAAACTCGGCCATGTCCGCAGGGCGCTCAGCAAACTCTATGAGCCACTGGTGACGGCAACGGGCACGATTGTCCATGAACACCGGTGCTGCTGTATATTCTGCCACCTGCGCCCCTGTCTGTTGGCAGGCATAAGCCAATCCCTGTTCGGCATTATCCACAATCAACTCCTCGCCGAAGGCATTGATGAAGCTTTTCGTGCGACCCGTGATGACAAACTTATAGGGATTGACACTGGTGAACCTCACCGTGTCACCCAGCATATAACGCCACAGGCCACAGGCGGTGGATATCACCATCGCATAGTTACGGCCAGGCTGAACACCCCACAGGGGCACGCACGAGCCGTTCTCCTGGTCCATCGGTATGAACTCATAGAACACATCACGGTCGAGCAGCAGCAGCATCGACTTGTCGGCAGGATCATCCTGCACGCCGAAGAATCCCTCGCTGGCGTTGTAGGTCTCCATATAGTGCATGTTGGGACTGGTGATGAGCCGCTCGTACTGCTCACGATAGGGGGTGAAGGCCACTCCGCCATGGAAGAACACCTCCAGGTTGGGCCACACCTCTTCCAGGTGCTGCTTGCCTGTGAGTTCCATGACACGTGTCAGCACGGAGAGCATCCACGAGGGCACACCCGAGAGGTTGGTCACATTCTTACCAATGGACTCACGGGCTATGCGGTCACGCTTCACCTCAAAGTCGCTGAGCAGTGCTGTTTCTTTCTTAGGCACACGTACCAGATTGGCCAGCGGATTGATATTCTCAATGAGAATGGCGCTCAGGTCACCCACCAAGGTGCCTGGCTGATTGTAGTTTGACGCATGGCTGCCACCAAGAATCAGGGCGCGTCCGTCGAACAGACGGCTCTTGGGATGATTCCTCAGATAGAGGGTCACCACATCCTTACTGCCACCATAGTGGTTGATTTTCAGTCCTTCCTCGCTGACAGGGATGAACTTTGACTTGTCGTTGGTGGTACCCGATGATTTGGCATACCACTTCACACGTCCAGGCCAGAGCACGTCAGCATCGCCATGACGCATACGGTCTATGTCGTGCTTCAGTTCCTCATAGCTGTTGACAGGGACCAGACGGGCAAAGTCATCATATTCCTTCATCTGCCCGAAGGCATGGCTATGTCCATATTCAGTGTTACGCCCCTGCTCCAACAGGTGAGCCAGCACCGCACGCTGCAGCACTTCACCCTCACTCTGATGACGTTCCAACTCCCGCTGACGGGGCAGAAACACCTTACCTATAATGCTTGTTAAACTCATTTCAGTGCAAATTTGGTGCAAAATTAGCCTAAATCTTTTGGAACAGAGGTATAATTTACGTTTTTTTTGAATATTTCTACTTTATCAGCAGAAAACTTAGGAAAAGAATTCGTACCTTTGCACCCTGAATCAATGAAACCTAATAAAATCTTATTGATATGAAGATAGCTTTGATAGGCTACGGCAAGATGGGCAAAATGATTGAACAGATAGCCCGTGACCGTGGCCATGAAATAGTGAGTATTATCGATATTGACAATCAGCAGGACTTCGACTCTGCCGCTTTTGCCTCTGCCGATGTTGCCATTGAGTTCACTGCCCCACAGGCTGCCTTTGGCAATTATCTGAAAGCATGGGACAAGGGGGTCAAGGTGGTGTCAGGCTCCACTGGCTGGATGGCCGATCATGGCGACGAGGTGCGAAAGGCCTGTGCCGAGGGCAAGACTCTGTTCTGGGCCTCCAACTTCTCCATTGGCGTGGCCATCTTCTCTGCCGTCAACCGCTATCTGGCAAAGATTATGAACCAGTTCCCGCAGTATGACGTCGAGATGGAGGAGACACATCATGTACACAAGCTCGACCATCCCAGTGGTACTGCCATCACACTGGCAGAGCAGATAGTGGAACAGATAGACCGCAAGGAAGCATGGCGGGAGGATACTACCGATGCCAAGTATCTGCGCATAGACCATATCAGGAGAGGTGAGGTGCCCGGCATCCATACCATTCGATATGACTCTGACGCCGACCTCATCACCATCACCCATGATGCCCACTCGCGCAAGGGTTTTGCCTTAGGTGCCGTGCTCGCTGCCGAATACACAAAGGAACACTCCGGACTGCTGACTATCAGCGATATGTTCAAATTCTAATGCAAGTCAAGAAAGGTTAAAAACAGCCCCTTCCTGCAACTGTTTCACGCAGAGCTGCGTCAAACCAGAAAAAAACGAACAAGAAAAGACAATGGAAAAGAAGCAAAAACGAAACCCTGCAAGGCAGTGGGTCAAGTTCATCATCGTGCTGGTGCTCTACCTGCTTTTCCTCTATTGGGTGAAATCGTGGTGGGGACTGCTCGTCGTTCCCTTCATCTATGACATCTACATCACCAAGAAAATCAAGTGGCAGTGGTGGAAAGAATCGGAAGGGCCAGTGAAGTGGGTCATGTCGTGGGTCGACGCACTGGTGTTTGCACTGGTGGCTGTCTACTTCATCAACCTGTTCTTCTTTCAGAACTACGTCATCCCCTCCTCGTCGTTGGAGAAGTCTTTGCTGACAGGCGATTACCTCTTTGTGTCGAAGCTGAGCTATGGGCCGCGTATCCCCGAGACACCGCTCACCATGCCGCTCACCCAGCACACACTGCCTGTATTTGAATGCAAGTCATACATCTCCTGGCCTCATTGGGACTATCGCCGCGTCACCGGACTGGGCAATGTGCAGCAGAACGACATCGTGGTGTTCAACTACCCCGCTGGCGATACCATCTGCAATGCCATTTCCTACCAGACGGAATACTATAGCCTGTGCTACCGCCTGGGTTACCAGAGCTATCCCAACCGACCTAACCCTGACGACCTGTCGCCAGAGTTGCGGCTCAAGTATTTCCAGACCATCTACCAGACCGGCAAGGAGGTGATAGAAAACAACTTCCAGGAGTTTGGAGGCATTTCCACACGTCCCACTGACCGACGCGAGAACTATGTGAAACGCTGTGTGGGACTGCCTGGACAGACACTGGAAATAAAAAACCGTATTGTCTATACTGACGGCAAGGCCAACAAGGAGCCCGACAACGTGCAGTACACCTACTATGTCAAGCTGAAACACCGACTGCCGGAAGAGGTGATGCAGGACTTGGGTATCTCCATGGAAGACCTGGCAAGCCTCAACCAACTGGGCTACATGCCCCTCACAAAACATGCTGTCAGCGTACTCAGCGCCCGGAAGGATCTGGTTGAAAGCATTCAAATCAACACCAACTCCGATGACACGGACATCTACCCGCAGAACGGTAACTTCCACTGGACACGCGACAACTACGGTCCCATCTGGATTCCCAAGAAGGGTGAGAAAATCAAGCTCAACCTGGAGAACCTTCCCATCTACGAACGATGCATCCGAGCCTATGAAGGCAACGACCTGCAGGTACGCGATGGCAAGATATATATCAACGGCCAGGAGGCTCGCAGCTATACTTTCAAACTCGACTACTACTGGATGATGGGCGACAACCGTCACAACTCTGCCGACTCACGCTACTGGGGCTTTGTTCCCGAAGACCATATCGTAGGCAAGCCCATCTTCATCTGGTGGAGCAGCGACCCTGACCATTCCGGACTGAACGGGGTACGTTGGAGCCGGTTGTTCAGGTTCGTCGACAATATCAAGTAACGTTAAGTGTTTGTCATTCATTCATAAATAAGTGTTCATAAGATAGGGGTGCGCACCACACTGAAGTTCCTCGGAGCACTGATTGTCGCATTGATCGGCATGTTGGCTTTCCGCGCTCTTGCATTCACCATCTATACCGTGCCTTGTAAGGGGCTAGAACCTGCGTTCTTCCAAGGCGACCGTGTAATGGTGAACCGATGGAGCTACGGACTTCGCACAGGTGGCGAGGGACTCTTTGCCTATGCACGCATCCTCAGACAGCCTGTGGAACGGGGTGACATTGTGGCACTTAACGACTCTTCAGGACAGGTCGTCATCTGCCGATGCACCGCTGTTCCTGGCGACAGTCTGCCCATGACCACCTCATCAGCTGCGTCTGCCAAGACCGTTGTGCCAGGGAAAGTAAGTTGTGCCAATCAGGACTACTACGCCATGCAGCCACTCTCACCGACGTGCCCTCATGCTCACAATCAGGCACTGCCCTCGACCCTCGTTCCTGAACAGAACATCATTGGACGGGTCTGCCTCATAGTCTATAACCACAACGACAGCCTGCCCTTCTGGCGAGGCTATCACCCCAACCGATGGATGCTCTACCCATGACAGCTCTGCTCTCAACCACCTATTTCGGTCCTATCCAGTGGTATCAGAAACTCTATCGCCACGACTCAGTAGTCATAGAGCAGTACGAGAGTTTCCAGAAGCAGACCTACCGCAACCGCTGCATCATCGCCACCACCCAAGGCCCACTGGCCCTCACCGTACCGGTGGAAAGGCACCCCACTCTTATCAAGTCTCTCCGCATCAGCAATCATGGCAACTGGCGCCGAAACCATTGGAACGCCCTTGTTTCTGCCTACGGCGACTCTCCCTTCTTCGATTATTATCAGGACTACCTGCGACCCTTCTTTGAAGAGCCATCAGGCGAGCCGCCTTATCTCATTGACTTCAACCAGTCCATCCTCCAGTGCGTCTGTTCTCTGCTCGACATCCAGCCAGATGTCAGCCTCAGCACTCAGTTCACGCCCACTCAACACTCTAAACTTAATGGCGAAGCCGATTCTTCACTCTTCACCCTTCACTCTTCACTTATCCAGGATTTCCGCGAGGCCATCCGTCCCAAGCACCCTGTCCCCGACCCTGATTTCCAGCCACGGCCCTACTATCAGGTCTTCCAGCAGAAGCATGGTTTCCTGCCCAACCTCAGCATCCTCGACCTCCTTTTCAACATGGGGCCAGAAGCCATCTTCTATCTGTAATGGTTTGGCATCGGACTGACACGGATTAACACGGATAGCGTGAAAGAAGCATCGGATTGACACAGACTAACACGGACTGTTTACCAGTAAAAAAACTGGATTTGGGCGGGCGGTCTCATCAATTGGGGCAGCCGCCCTCATTGTTACGGGCGGTAGGCCGCATTAATAAGGGCGGTAGCCCGATTCTCGTTAGGTACGGGTAAACTCCCATTTAGGTACGGGTAAACTCCCGTTTAAGTACGGCCTACACCCCACTTTGCTACGGGGGCTCTCCTCGACAGCTTCGGCCTCCCAACTTGACAGCGACGGGAATGCTTTCTTTCTACCAAGAACTCTCAACTTGACAGCGGCGGGAGTGTTTTCTTTCTGCTACGGGCACACTCCTGCTCTTCTACTGGCTTTTCATATGTCTCATATTCTTTCCTTTCTGCTGCAAAAGCGGGGAATTTGGTCTCTGCGGGAAAAATTGATGGTTTTAAAAGTTGTCGGTTTGGGGAAAAACTCCTATATTTGCACGTCGATTGCACGACCTAACCCGCAGACAATTACCCTTATCAGACAAAAAAACATAATGATGAACAGACTGATGACACTCGTTGGAAGAATGACTTTCACGATGACGATGCTCCTCACTGCCGGCAGCATCGAAGCACAGAATCGGCTGTATGCCGACGAGTTTCCACTTGGCGATGTAACCTTGCTCGACGGACCACTGAAACGGGCACGCGACCTGAACATCAAGACCCTACTGCAGTATGACTGCGACCGCCTGTTGGCTCCCTATCTGAAAGAGGCCGGACTGACACCCAAGGCAAAGTCGTACCCTAACTGGGACGGGCTCGACGGCCATGTGGGCGGCCACTACCTCACGGCGATGGCCATCAATGCCGCCACGGGCAATGAGGCCTGCCGCGAGCGGATGGAATACTTTATCAAGGAACTGCAGGCTTGTGCCGATGCCAATGCCAAGAACCACCCCGAGTGGGGCAAGGGCTACGTGGGCGGCGTGCCTAACAGCGACCGCATCTGGTCAACCTACAAAAAGGGTGACTTCGGAGCCTACAGCGGGGCGTGGGTACCTTTTTATAATATACACAAGATGTATGCCGGCCTGCGCGATGCGTGGGTGTACTGCGGCAACGAGCAGGCCAAACAGCTCTTCATAGGTTTCTGCGACTGGGCCATCGACCTGACAGCAGGACTCACCGACGAGCAGGTGGAGCGGACGCTTCACACGGAGCACGGCGGCATGAACGAGGTGCTGGCCGATGCTTTCGCCATCACGGGCGACAGGAAATACCTCGACGTGGCCATGCGGTTCTCGCACCGCCGTCTGCTGAACCCGCTGTCGCAGCGGCAGGACTGCCTCGACAACATGCACGCCAACACCCAGGTACCCAAGGTGGTGGGCTTTGAGCGCATAGCCGAGCTTTCAACGATCAACCCGCTCAAAAAGTGCTGGGTTGACGAAAACGGGAAGACGGTTTGCGGGTCGTCAAACACCGAGCCCTACCACGAGGCCGCCAGTTTCTTCTGGGACATCGTGACTGGCGAACGGTCTCTCGCCTTCGGCGGCAACAGCCGTCGCGAGCACTTCCCCAGCAAGGAGGCCTGCATGGACTTCATCAACGACATTGACGGTCCCGAGACCTGTAACACGAACAATATGCTGAAACTGACCGAGGAACTTCACCGCAGGAACCCGGAGGCACGCTATGCCGACTATTATGAGTTGGCCACCTTCAATCATATCCTCTCTTCGCAACATCCCGAGCATGGCGGCTATGTATACTTCACGCCTGCCCGTCCGCGTCACTATCGCAACTACTCGGCTCCAAACGAGGCCATGTGGTGCTGCGTGGGCACGGGCATGGAGAACCACGGCAAGTACGGCCAGTTCATCTATACCCATGTGGGCGATGCACTCTATGTGAACCTCTTCGTGGCCTCGGAGCTGAACTGGAAGGAGAAAGGCCTGACGCTGCGCCAGGAGACGCAGTTCCCCTACGCCGAGAGCAGCCGCATCACCATCACGTCAGTACCCAAGACCAAACAGTCAGCACCCATCTTGGTGCGCTATCCCGGCTGGGTGAAGCCCGGTGATTTTAAGGTCAGCGTCAACGGCAAGGCCGTAAGCCTGATCACAGGTCCGTCCAGCTACGTCACCATCGACCGTCAGTGGAAGAAGGGCGACGTGATCGACATCACTTTCCTGATGCATAACAGCGTGAAGTACCTGCCTAATGTGCCGCAATACATTGCCATGATGCACGGTCCTATCATGCTCGCTGCAAAAACAGGCACAGAGGACCTTGCTCACCTCGTGGCCGACGACAGCCGCTTCGGACAATACGCCAGCGGTAAGAAGCTGCCCATCAACGAGGCGCCCATCCTTGTCAAAGATAACATCGCTGCCATCGCTGACCAGATAACGCCTATCGAGGGAAAGCCTCTCCACTTCTTAATTGAGAATGGAGAATTGAAAATTGAGAATTGTGGTAACCCCAATTCTACATTTGAGCTCATGCCCTTCTTCGAACTCCACGACTCCCGCTACATGATGTACTGGCTGGCCCTTTCCGAAGACAGCTACAAGAGCTATCTCGACAATCTGGAAAAGGCCGAGCAGGAACGTCAG
>JAEEGH010006633.1_pt1 | contig 28221 bp, 20 predicted proteins | sample 9134181 | NCBI WGS metagenome assembly JAEEGH01 (sample SAMN16246544, study PRJNA631951) | gut metagenome | biome: gut microbiome; feature: rumen; material: DP-attached | host: Bos | place: Iran: Karaj | collected 2018-10 | reverse complement strand
GGGGAGAGCCACACCAATGGGATGAAACGTTCACAGAAAATTTTGTTTCGCCCATTTCCATCAAGACCTTGATTTTCGACGGTTTCTACATCTTCAACCACAAGAGATTCTCCTATGCCGCCGCCTACAACCAGAAGACCATCCAGGTTCGCTCGGCAGGGTCACCACTCGTGGGACTGATGGGCTACTACGCTGATTTCGACTATGCCGACAAACGGAATGCCGAAACCATCTATTGGATGGACGGCATCGGCCGCCTGCGCCAGTATCAGCTGGCCCTGGGCGGTGGCTATGCCTACAACTTCGTGCCTGCCAAGGGATGGCTCATCAGTGCTATGGCTATGCCGATGGTGACGCTGGTGAACCGCACCCGCATCAATACTTACTCTACCAATTTCAAGGAGATAGCAAATACGAATTTGTTAGAGTTAATTATGCTTGAGATATTGGCCGCTCAAGGAGTCTCTGTGGAGGGTTACGAATTCGCTGACAATTACGAAATACAAAGCACAGGGGAATTCTCGCGCAACAACCGCGTGGCGCTGAACTTCACCGCACGGCTTTCCGTCACCTACAATTGGAGCCGATATTTTATCAATGCCAATGGGCAGTTCAACAACTTCAACTACAGGCATAATGCGATGCACGGGCATCTGAACGACTGGTACGTCAATGCGTCTGTAGGTGTGAGATTGTAAAAATCGTGTATCGCGGGGAAGACCCCGCGATACACGATATACGTTTCCCTGGATATTTATGACATTCTATTTTGCGTAGAATTCCTCTATCAGTTTGCCCACTTTGGGGATGTCGAAGAAATCGTTGTATTCCAGCTCGTAGTCGGGCTTGATGCCGTTGTCGATGTTCTCGCCTTTCAGGTTGTTGAGGCGGGCACGGTGGGTGGAGTATCGATAGCCGAAACCGTCGGCAGAGGGGTTGTAGAGCACGCAGCAGGAACCGCCTCCCGACTGCTTGCCGAGCAGGCAGATGCCGTAGTCTTTCAGCAGTGCTGGCAGCAGGTTTCCACACGAGAAGCTGTAACTGCTGATGAGCACGCCGATGTTCATCTTCAGCTTCACCTCCTTGTCTTTCTCGTCGAACTTGCCGTCCAGGTTGCGGTCTACGTCATACGTGCACTTCATCTTCTGTCCTGTCAGCACGTTCTCGTAGTATATGTCGGGCTTGTCGCAGAACATCGAAGTGATAAACATCACGAGATCCGACGAGCCTCCGCCGTTGGTCGATGTGTCGAGGATGAAGTTCTTGACCTCTGGGTCGTTCTGTGCCCTTTCGATGGCGTCGACGAGAATGACCAGCCAGTCGTTAGGATATTGCTCAACGGTGGGCTTTGGACCCTCGCCCTTATAGAACTTGCGCCATCCAGAGTCGTCGCACATGTAGGAGTCGAACTGGCAATAGGCAGTGTTGCCCACCTTGGTATAGTGCACATCCTTGCCAATCTTCTCCTCGCGCAGTTCGTTCAGCTGTTTTCGCAACGCTTTCTTGTCGTCCCTTGTCTGCTTGATGGGCTGGTATTCCGGACAGTAGCCGTCAAACTCCTCCAACTTGGCCTTACGGATGGGTTTCAGCTTCTGATAGAAACTGCTCAGGGTGTCTATCGTGTTAATCGTCGTCAGGTCCGTGTAGGTGTGTCCGCCATCGTCGAGCAGACGACTCAGCGTGGCAGTACCAGAGAAGAAGTCGTACATATCCGTCGACTTCAGCAGGTCGCGCGTCATCGTGCCAGCCTTGCCGTAGTCCTGCAAGGCCAGGTCGAGTCCCTTTTCCTTCATGCTCTTCTCCAGCAGCGTGCGCCCAGGATAGCCGAAGAAGTTGGTAAGCGTGAAGCACAGGTTCTTGTAGCTGTAGTCCACCATGTCGGCTGTGCGCGTGTCCTGGAGCAGGGGCGTGATGAGGAACTCGGGGTAGCCGCTGTCCAGGCTGTAGGCGCCGTTGGGAGCCACCATTACCGTCAGCCCATTGAAGTCGGCCATGTGCATATAGCCGTCTACGTAAAGGTCGGAAATGGTTGCGAAGGGGAAGTAGACGTCCCCAGCGTCCTCGCGGATGTCGATGCCGTATTTTCCGTAGTCCAGCGTTACGTCCACCTGTTTGGGCTGGGCGTCAAACGACTTCCACCGGATGATGGGCAGCGCGTCGTATGTTGTGTTAGGCATGCCCGGCTGTACCATTCCCATCATGTTGGTAAACGCTTCGTAGTCGTTGCTCATGAAGAGGTTTTTCTCCGCGTCTACTGTGGCTGTTCCGCAGGGACTTGTCAGCGCATACTTGCCGCCGCCCAGGCTTTGCACCTGAATGGTGGTGCCTGGATAGATTATCTCCTGAAAGCGGCTGACGCTGACATAGGCCACGTTGGGCATGTCGTCGTAGAAGCGCAGCATCACGGTGCCTTGCGGGTTGTTCTTTGGGTCGACAACAGGCACCAGGCGCTCTACGTACTTCTTGTCTGTGTCGCCACCGCCTCCGCTGCCACCTGCGTCGTCATCGTTATCAGTACAGGACATCAGTGTGAAACTGACTGTCATCATCATGCTCAGCAAGAGCAGTAATCTCTCTCTCTTACAGTAATTCATAATTTCATTTTGTTTATCTGCCACAAAGGTACGAATAAGTGAGCGAAAATGCAAATAAATTTGCAATTTTCCGAGCGAGAGTACTTTCGACGAAGTCAAAGGTACGAATAAGTGAGCGAAATATGCCCCATCCGACGAATAGTATTGTGTTTTTTAACATAGTTTGTCCTTGTGTCCCAATTTTTTTTCTTACCTTTGCGGGGTAAATCAGAAAGAAAGGGACTGTAAGTATGAAGAAACCTCATTGGCTTGAGAAGGAACGGCTCTATAGCATCATGTTCGAGTCGGAGCATCCGATAGGACGTGTCTTTGACCTGACGCTGATAACGGCCATCTCGCTGAGCATCATTATCTCGTTTGTCGAGACGATTCCCTCGCTGGCATGTACCTTTAAACTGGTGCTGGAGATACTGGAATATCTGCTGACCTTCTTCTTTACGGTCGAATACATTGCCCGCGTCTACTGCTCACCCCGTAAGCGCGACTATGTGCTGAGTTTTTTCGGTGTGATTGACTTGTTGTCTACCTTGCCGCCTTATCTGTCCTTCTTCCTGCCCAACGCACGGTATATGATCCTGTTGCGTTCGTTCCGCTTCATTCGTATCTTCCGTATTTTCAAGCTGTTCAGCTTTATCAATGAAGGTTACATGCTGATGCACTCGCTTCAGAAGAGCCTTACCAAGATTGCTGTCTATTTCCTGTTCGTGCTGATACTGGACATCTGTCTGGGTACGCTGATGTTTATGGTTGAGAACGGTCAGCCCGAGACGCAATTCACCGATTTGGCCACATCGGTCTATTGGGCTATTGTCACCATGACCACCGTGGGATATGGCGACATCACGCCAGTTACTGCTATTGGACGTTTGCTGTCGGCATTCGTTATGCTGTTGGGTTATACCATCATTGCCGTTCCCACTGGTATTGTGACGGCAAACATTATTGACGAGACGAAAGAAAAGCCGAAGGACGGGCATTGTCCGCGTTGTGATGCTATGGTGCGCGACGAAGACCGATATTGCTCGCATTGCGGAGAAAAATTATAGAAATCAGAGCGTATGGTGAAGAAACTGTTTCTCCTAATGACTGTGATGGTGGCGCTGCATGTGAGCGCCCAAACGGAAGTTGGCAGTGAAGGGCTGTCGGGTAAGGATGTTGATGTGCAGAAGATTGATGTCGGAAAGCAGTTGCGGATGGACTCCATGCGTTATCGCACGGAGATGATGCAGCCTGAGTTTGCGGCTCCAACAAATCCGGCAGTCCAGAGCTTTACCAACCTGACGAAGCAGGGTGGGACAGGACTGCGTCTGTGGAATGGGGCGTACGTCGGTTTTGCTGGTATGACAGACCAGAAGCCCGGACTGATGACTACGGAGATGGGGCAGATGACGTTTTACCAGAATCTGGGTCGTTGGCAGTTTACGGCATCAGGGCTGGCCAACAAATATTGGATGCCCTGGCAGCGCACACTCTCGACTCAATATGGTGTGGGTGGCACGGTGGCTTATATGCTAAGCGACGCAGTGTCGCTGCATGCCTTTGGTTACTACTATGCCAATCAGATGCAGGTAGGTCCTGCAATGAGTCCCTACATGAATTCTACGACGTTTGGTGGCTATGCTGATATCCGTTTCAGCAGACTGTTTGGTGCCAATCTGGGAGCGAAGCGCTATGTCGATCCGATGACAGGACAATGGACGACGGTGCCCATTATCAATCCGTATATCAATATCGGTGGGGGCAGGCTGGAACTGCCTGTTGGCGATTTGCTGAAGCATTTTGTATGGGATAGAAACGACCGTTCGCGCCAGCGTGCCTGGGACGAGCGAAACAAGATGAACTTCAACCCAGCCAACGGCATGAATCCGTCAGGTCATCCTGTGGCTCAGCCACCCCGACCGGTCAGACCTTCAGCGCCTCGATAAACATACTGTGAGGAGGGCGTTGTCTTTTTTCTTTATTTGTCATATCCAGCCATGATGTTCGCCACGGTGACGATATCACCAACATCCACCGCTCCATCGGTGTTCACGTCGCCCTTCTTGCCAACATGTAGCTCAACATCCATTTCTGCGATGTCAGAATCTTGATACCCTTCCTTCGTGGCATAGACAGTAATGTGGCAGTTGGTTGTCCCTCCGAGTATGGCCTTATCGCCATCACTCTCGGCATTGCTACCATTGATGGCATATTTCCATTTAAATGTCACATCCTCAGTTTCACATTCAAAGCTCACCACTCCACCAGCGATATTGATGGTAGGTGTGGCGCATTTCTGTATCTCTGGTTCATCGGGAGAAACAATGAAACTGACGCTACCCGTTTCCGTGTCTTCAGTGATGTTACTGAGTATAAATCCTGTGGGTAGCACGGTGTTGCCGTTATAGAAACAGTAGTTGGGCAACTGCATCTCGGCGGTGAGCGATGTTACCTCCTGAGTGCCAGGGAAGGGACTTGCTGCCAGGCTTTCCTTCCATTCGTCGTTGGTATATTGCTTGCCATTGCCGCGCAGATAGCTATTGATCAAAAGACCACCCGATGGTACTACAGCTACAGAAGGGTGTCCGGGATTGTTGTTGGGAGAGTCGGTCATATTGACGCTGGAGTAAGGATAGTCAACATGATAGACCAGCAGTCCATGTCCATAGCTCTTGTAATTCAGTCCACGCTGTTGGATATTCTCCATGACGATAAAGTCGCGGTCGTTATCGCTATTTTCCAACTTATAGGCTTTTCCGCCTTCAATCAACGGCAGGAGCTCATCAATCTGGCAGACACCGTCAGTCATCAAACTTCTGGCATCTTCCATTTCCTTCCAACCCATTGTCTCTTGTTCCCAGGCGTTATATGGACACGGGGCGAAACTATTGTAGTTGTAGAGCCCATAGTCCATGATGCTATACGTCTCCATGCCCTGGTTGTTGACACGGCCTGCCGACGTGGTAGCATAGAGGTCAGGAAGCCCCATGCAGTGAGAGAATTCGTGGATAAAGACACCTGTGCCATTGATATAGTTAGGTAATTGAGGATGAAACAGTTCTGAACAACAGTTGAAACGGGTGATGCGCAATTGGTTGTTCACTGTCAAATTCTTAACGGAAGCCTTAGCCCAGATGGTGCTATCGGCACCGCCTTGATTCTGTCCGAAGCCAGCAAAGATGACGCATACCAACTCGATATTACCGTCTTTGTCGTTATCGTAGAGAGACCAGTCGTTGACCAAATCCCTGGCCTGCTCCATAGCATCCTTGCAAAAGTCCGTAAACTTATCGTCAGACCCCGATGCATTACTGCCACCATAATATTTCAGTTTTTGGGGCAGGGTAACAGGTCCCACGACGTCGAACTGTGGTGAAAATTGGCCCTGACTACAGGTTTCGAAATACTGACGCACACTGGCTACATTCAACTGATTGTGATTGCCCAAATCCTCCTGCTTGTCGCCATTCAGATACTGGTCGAAAGCCTGTACGGGATTGTTGACGACGAAACCATAGTCCTGAAAGGCAGCCAAGATGGTAAGAATGCGCGGACTGCCGGAATGTTGCAGATAATTGCCATTACCAATTACAGCTTGTGATGCACATGGAGCGTCTCCGTAAAACGGGGAAATGGTTTCCGCCAAAGGTTTTATAATGGTACCATCAGCCAATTTCATAGGCATGAGTCCACGCAAAGGAGGAGCAGCCTGAAGGGTAACTATCAATTGGCAACACCAAAAAGCTAAAAACAGTATTCTTTTCATCATTGTCAGTATTAATACCTATTATATTTTATTAATGTCAACGTAGCCGTGCATGACAGCATAGATAGTGAGTGCGGAAACGCTCTTCATACCGAGCTTTTCCATGATGTTCTTACGGTGAGTGATAACGGTGGTGAGGCCGATGTTGAGGCGGTCGGCAATCTCCTTATTGATATATCCCTGCACGATAAGCGCCATTACTTCGATTTCCCGGTCGGTTAAGATTTTGTGTTGCAAAATCTGTGGAGTGGGAGGGAGATGCTGTCCCTGTCCATGGGCATGTTGCTCCAACTGAAGCAATTGGCGGATGAGATGTGGCTCCGGCTGGTTGATGCAGAGAGAATGGAAGTCGGAGAGTTGTGAGTTTTCGGAAAGGGAGAGGGTGAGTACGATGGTTTTGCGACGACGTTCCGTAAAGAAGGGACGGTTGCTGAGCACAATGTCCATCGATACGAAATAGTGCATATAGGCGTCGGGCTGGTTGGCCTCGAGTTCTGCCATTGACCCGAAGGTGTCGACAGTTATGATAGGCATGATGTTCAGCAACAGCTGTTTCAGTCCCAGCACAGCGAGTGTGTTGGCGTCAATAACAGCAACTTTGGGACGTGAGGAGGAATTCATTACTCGGAAGACTTGTTCATAAATTCCAAGCGACTCGCTTGTTCCATAACCATAGAGGCGAGAAATTCGTTTTGCGGCATCTTGCCATTGACGGTATCGAACAACTGGACGAGAGCCAGTTTTCCGCCTCCTGTCTTAAGCAGGTGAACGATGCAAAGGTTCTGCAGTCCGATGGTCTCGGCAAGGATATCGATGTCGGTGCTGCCCAGTTGGAACAATGCCAACTGATAGGCGTCGTCGAAATTATCGCGCATGAGGCGTTCCACATCGCCCAAGGTCTGCATGCCCATATGGCGCAATGCTGCCAGATAGGGACGCATAGGGGCTTCGTGAAGCTCGGCCTGTGTGATGGCTGCAATCTTGTGGTTCAGCTTGTCGAAAGGACGCTTGTCGAGATAGCTATGGAAGGTGTCACCATCGAGTGGGACCTCTTCGAGCCTTCCGCTTTGCACCAGACTTTGTGCGCGTCGGCGGTAGTCGGCAATGGCATTTCGGATGCGGCTGAACTCATTGTCTGCCAGTTCAAGCATGCCAGCCAGGCGGCTGAGGTTACGGTGGTATTCTAATGGGGTCTCGATTTCTGACTTATAGCCGATGTCGTGCTGAATGGCTGACCATACGTGTTGCAGGGCAGTACGCATCTGCAATTCGAAGCGGATCTCGTTGAGCTCGGGCATCTCAGGATCGGAGTAAAGCGATTGGGGCAAACGACAGATATAGTGGAGCGAGTTATAGCCAAAACTGTCGAAGTCGTGCATCCGGCGTTTGTCGACGGAGTTGGTCCAGTCGATTTCGAACAGCACCTCAGCCATTGATGCGATACGGTCGACATCCTCATTGTAAAATGTGATGATGCGTGCACCAAAGATGTCGGTAATGTCCTGTAAAGAGTTGTATTTGTGGCCTTTCCTGCGTAGCTTGCCTGCTAACGATTCCTCGCCTTTAATGCGCGACTCCATGGAGTTGACCTCAATGCCACTCTGTTTGACCAGTTTGCCGAGTTGATCCATAACAACAGATTGAAGCTTCTCAAAGAGTGCCTGCTTGTTGCAGTACTCTTCGAGAAGCATCTCTCCATGCAAATCGAGTCCGTATTCCTTCATGTACTGTTTAGCGGATGTCAAACAGATTGAAGAAACCGGTCATCATAAATACCTTTTTAATCTCGTCGTTGATATGCTCGATAATCACCTTGCCACCCTTGGCAGAAGCCTCCTTACGGATGGTGAGGAAGAGGCGCAGACCAGATGAACTGATATACTCCAGATCCTTGCAATCGAGGATGATTTCCTTATTGGCATTTTCCAACAACGGAGCAATCTCCTGCTGTGCCTTGACAGCAGCAGGCGTATCAAGACGTCCACTGACAGTGGTTAGATAGCCGCCGTTTTGTTCTTTTATATCAAAAATCATAGTTGTAAAATTGAGTATTGATTACTTAATGATAGCCTTGTGAGCCTCATTGATCTGTTCCTTTGTCTTTGCAATCTGATCCTTCAGTTCAGCAACGGTTGTAGCGTTGAGTACGTCCAGAGGAGCGAGTGCCTTGGCAACGGGCTGGATGTCGGGATCGTACTGAGCCAGACGGTTGATGGCGTCGAGAATCAGAATGATGCGGAACGTAACGTTAGAGGCAGCCTCGTCGGTAAAGGTGCTGAGGTACTTGTCGGGATTCTGGTTAGCCACATAGAGCTCTTCGATGAGAGCTGCAGAAGCCATCTGCCAGAAGAAGTTGATGCGACCGTTCTCGTTCATGGCGTCGTAGAGCGTGTTTGAAGTTTCGTACAGCGTGTTGGTATCGTCGATAGCCTTGAACGAAGGATCGTTGATGTCAGCAACCAGTTTGGTAATAGCCTTGTCGTAGTCTTCAGTAGGCATCTCGTAGAGAGCGGCAATCTTCTTGTCGACGTTTAGGGCGCTGAGGATGCGATACTTTTCTGCCAGTGTGGTAGCTTCCTCTGCTACAGAAGGATTGAGCAGATAGTCGGGCTTCACCTGCTTCTCTTCCTTGGTCAGTTTCAGACCATCATCGCCTTCAGACAGGAAGGGGAGTTGCTTCAGTTTACCAATCTCAGAAGCAATGCTGTCGAAGTGCATCTTGATGCTGGCTTCAATCTGTTGCTGTTCGAAACTCTTCAAGCTGTCAGTATTCTCTGCTGCCTGCTCACTTTTCTTACCACCACATGCAGCAAAAACGATAGCTGCAAAAGCAATAGCCAAAATAGATAATTTCTTCATTTTTTTCTTTTTTTTGAGTTATTAATAATGTTAATTGTTATTTCGTCTTAATTCTCATTTTTTCTCATGTATCGTCCAGGACAGTCTGTCAGCAGGAGGATGATGGTGATGATGCACATCAGCAACATAACACCCATGTTGAAATATAGCGTTTTGATGTGCCAGGGACCCAGAATCTTTACGCTGCTATAGAATGGGGCTCGTCCTATATTACTCCTGGGAGTCAGGAAAATGAGTCCTGTGCGAGGCACCACGTAGTTGTCAATGACCTCAACCATGTGTTTTTGGTCAGCGCCAATCACGCAATCCTCCAGTTTTGTATTCGAGTAATTCCGCTTCAGTTCAAGGAGATACTCCTTGCTGTGATTGCGTACGAAAGCTGAGACATATTTTTCGGCCTCCAACGTCAGTTCGTTGCTCCGCTTGGCAAGCAGTTTCTCGGCTTCCTTCATATAGTCGTAGAGCGACTGGTAGGACTCGTCGCCCTTATAGGGCTGCATGCCGCAAAACTCAGTGACCAATGGCAGGTTGGTGCGAATAACCTCCATGTGGTTGGGGTTCACCTCCTTGCCGCGCTTCTTTTCATCGTTCATGGTTTCCAGCTGCGACTGCAGTTCGTAGAGCAGTCCCATGTTGTAGTATTGCGTCTCGTATTTCTGCTTTTCAACGTCGAAGAAGTGACGCTTGTAGTTGTTGTCCGTGAAGGATGTAACGGCCAATGCCTCATACGACCATCGTGAAGGGATGATATCACCGATAAGTGGTACGTTGCCCGTGGTACTTCTTGGGTTGAGGTCAGTAAAACTGACTACCAGTCCGCAGAGCAAAATTTGTGGAATGAGCAACATGGGGATACTGATGTAGATAGCCACTACTGAGTTGAGACATTGCGAGAGCAGAAGTCCTGTCAGATTGGCCAAGAATGCTGTGATGAAGAGGATGAGCCACCAGACTCCGAAGAGTCCGTGGAGTTCCATGATGGTGTTGCCGACCAAGATGAATAACAGGGTCTGTATGAGTGACACACAGGCCATATAGATAATCTTCGACCAGATGTAACTGCCATAGGACAGATGGAGGAATTTTTCGCGTTTGAGCAGGGCACGATCCTTAATGATTTCCTCTGCACTGCCGCTCATACCAGTAAACGTAGCCACGATGACTGCCATGAACAAATAGCTGACAAGGTTCTTGTTGCCCATCACCGTATACCCTTCGGGAGGTGCATAGCGAGTCAACAAAGCGCAGACTACAGCCAGCAGGGGAGCCTGAAGGAGGGTGATAGCAAGGTATTGCACATTGGTAATCTTCGTCTTGAAATTACGGTGCAGGAATATGGCGAACTGTTTCAGCACGTTGGGCTTCTTTTGGTCAGAGGGCGGAACCTCGCTGACAGAAGGCTCTGGCAGTTCCGGACGATTCTTCAGGTAGAGTTCATGCCACTCCTGAGGTGTCATCTTACGATCGTCAGACAGCTCTCCATTGCTGTTCAGTGTCTTCTCGTCAATGATGTTCAGAACAATCTCAGGGTTGACGTTACCACACATGGGGCAGGCACTGGTTTCTGCGTCGGCATAGTTGGCTGCTTCCTTGAAATACGTGATGGCGTCGATGGGATTGCCGTCGAATACGGGATATCCGCCACGATCGAGCAACCACAGGCGGTCGAAGAGTTTGTAGACGTCGCTGGACGGTTGGTGGATATTGACAATGATCAGTTTTCCCTTCAACGTCTGTTCTTTCAGCAGGTTGATCACCTTCTCAGTGTCAGCGGATGACAGTCCGGAGGTGGGCTCGTCGAGGAAGAGAACGGCTGGCTCGCGAATCAATTCAAGAGCGATATTCAGGCGCTTGCGCTGTCCGCCAGAGATGTATTTATTGATCGGAGAACCTGCCTTCAGGTCTTTGACAGCATCCAGCCCCAAGTCTTTCAGGGTTTTCATGACACGATGGTCGAGTTCCTGTTCGGGCATACCCTCAAAACACAGCTTGGCGGTGAACCAAAGGTTCTGGTAGACGGTAAGCTCCTCAATGAGCAGGTCGTCCTGAGGTACGAAACCAATCAGGTCCTTGGCCTTCGGCTCGCTGATGTCGTGCCCATTGATAGTGATGGTGCCTTCCTGTGGCTTCATACTGCCATTGAGCAGGGAGAGCAGGGTAGTCTTACCTGTTCCCGAACCACCCATGATTGCCAGCAATTCACCATTGTGGAGGGTAAAGCTTAGGTCGTGCATACCGTTGTCACTGCCTGGGAATCTGAAGTTTATGTCGCGTCCACAGAACTCGACAGCCTGGGTCTTGTTCTCGTCCTTCGTATAGGCACTGATGATGGAAGAATAGTAGACTGGCTGCCCGACGGCATTCTTCAACACACCGCTCTGTTGCCACACCTGGTAGGTGCCAGCAAGTACGTGAACATCGTTCAATAGCACGGTGTCATTGCCCATGTAGCTGAATATCAACAATCCTGTAGCACGGTCGAGCAAGGTCTTGATAGGACCATCGAAACCTTTGATGTGGTGCAGCAAGACATGCTCCGACTCTTTGTTGTTGACATAGTCGGTAAAGTCGGCATACTGGCTTTCAGAAATATGGAACTGGCGGGCCATTGTGTCGAACATGTCGACAGCTTTTAAGCCATCGTCACTACAGAACTCCATCAGACGAAGCAGCAAGAGAGCTTCTTCGCTGGTGCGTATTCTGCCGTGCAGACTGGCACAGATGGAACTGACGGTTTCCTGCGTATTCAGGTCGTCAGTCATTTCGTAGGCCATACGCATGTCGCTGTAAAGGTCCAGATAAAGGTCGATATTTCTGATGCCAAAATGGTGGCGCAAATAACTCACGAGCATTTCCTTTGCCCGTTCCTCGTCAACCTGCTCTACTTTGCCAAATAGTGCAAATAGACTAATGAAACTTGATATGATGACGTCAGTCATTTCTTCTATTAAGTTTGCAAATTTAAATAAATTCTCAGACTATCTTCTTATAGTGGTAGTTAAAAAACTTTAAAACTTCTTTAAACCAACTTTTTCCGTAGTGTCAGCACGTTCTTTCCGTCTGTACGCTCGTAGTTGATGGAGTCCATAATTTGTCTTACCAAATGAATACCTAGTCCACCGATGGGGCGCTCTTCTGCCGAAAGGGTGGTGTCAACTTCCTGTTTGGCTGTAGGGTCGAATGGCGTTCCCCAGTCGGTAATGACGAACTTCAGACGTTGGTCGTTGACCTTGGCTTCGATGTTCACATTTCCCTTGGTACCAGCAGGGTAGGCATATTCCATGACGTTAACCACAGCTTCTTCAATAGCCAGGTTCAGACTCATGGCTGTCGACATGTCAAGGTCGATAGCCTCACAGATTTCATCGACGAATGTGGCCAGTTGGGGCACTTCGTCGATATTGTTGGACAGTGTGATGCTCCGGCATAGTCGGGCATTCTTGTCCTGTTCTTTTGTGTACTGGATCGCTAACATAGTTTGATCGTCATTTTGTTCAGCTTGGTCTGTAAACTGATGTACGGCTTCTGTCATGCTTTGTATCAGTTGTTTCGGTTTGTGTTCCGACAGGCGAATTGTTTCGATGATTCGTTCTTCCTGGAACTGGTCGTAATAGATGTTCTCAGCCTCTGTCAATCCGTCTGTATAAAGGAAAATAATCGTTTCGGGGTCGACGATGGCCTCTTGGGTTGTAAATTTCCATTCAGTCTCAACGCCTACAGGCAGGTTGGGGTCGCAAGGCAACTTACCCGTGTTCATTTTTCCGATGAGCAGGGGGGCATCGTGGCCTGCATTCGAATAGCGCAGACGTCCTGTGGGCAGGTCGAGCACACCGACAAACAATGTGATGAACATGTTCGAATCGTTGTCCTCAGCGATGGATTCGTTGATGGTTGTCATGATGCGGGCAGGTTGCGACTCGTGAGCTGATACCGTACGGAACAGCGAACGGGTGACAGCCATGAGCAGTGAGGCAGGAACACCCTTACCGCTAACGTCACCAATGCAGAAGAACAGCTTCTCGTCTCGGATATAGAAGTCGAACAAGTCGCCTCCAACTTCTTTGGCAGGCATCAGTTGTCCGTAGATGTCGATGTCGTCGCGCTCCGGGTAGGGTGGGAAGGTCTTCGGCAGCATCGACATCTGGATGCTTCGGGCAGTCTGTAGTTCACCCTCCATGCGTCCTTTCTCTGCGTTGATAGCCCTGGTTTCCTCAATCTGTCTGACCAGTGACAACTGCATGGTTTCAAACGAGTTACGCAGTCGGAACATCTCGTCCTTGGTCTTGATTTTTGGAAGTGCAGCTGTAATGTTTCCTTTCGCTATCTCGTCTGCTGAATCGGCAAATTGTCGTAAGGGTCTGGTAACACGACGGATGGTCATGCTGCACACCAAACCGACAATGATAATGCCTATCAACATGATGGTTCCGAAGGTAATGATGAATTGGTTGGCAGGCTTTACGACATCTGCTGCCGGCAGGATAATTCCCATCGTCCAATCGGTACTCTTCAACGTTCTGAAGATGACGAATTGCATGTGATTCTGTTGGTCGAAGAATAACTTTATGGAACTATTGTTCTGCTTGATTCTCTCGTATAGATCTTTGTATCCCTCTCCCGTAAGTGTCTTCAAGTAGCTCTCTAGATTCTCGTTGAGCACCTTGGTGCTGTCTGAATGAGCAATAATCGTTCCTTGGGCTGTGGTCATGAAACAGACGACATGATTCTGGTCTTCAAGGAATTCCCAAAAAACGTCATCCGTCTTCATTGCCAGGTCATTGATCCATCCAATGCCCACATCGGCAGTCATCACAGCATATACCTCTTCGTTGTCGTCGATAAGCGGCAGCGAGTAGGTAATCGTTGGAATACCGCTTCCGCCTTCGTCCAGATAAGGTTCCGACCAAATGCCCTTGCCTTCTTCACAGGGTTTGGTGAACCATTCCTTGTGCAGATAGTCGTATCGTTTGTTGTTTAGCTGTTTCGTGCTGATGCTGGCGCTGTCCCTGCCGTCGCGATAGGCAAAGGCGGCAGATTTCCTGCCCTTCATGCGTTTGCTGTCAGGGTTGTAGGCCACGGCTGCACCCAAAATATTGGGGTTGAGACTCAAGAGGTGTTTCTGGGCATCATATAGTTTTGCACCGTCACCAATATTCTCTTCAACAACAGCTTTGTTATTGTTTACTGCCACCTCGATATTAGCAAAGACGTTACTGATTTTCTCGTTGGCGATGTCCATATCCTTTTTAGTATATCCGACAAGGGCAGCACTTCCGACCACCCAGATAATGCCGAAAATGAAGGTGGAGATAATCACAAAAACGAGTGTCACAGTAAGTATGACACGCCATGTGAGTCGGCGGGCAATAGAACGTTTTCGCTGGAATATTTTAGGTACCTTCATCGAGTTCTAAGCTTAATAACCCTGCAAAGTTACGAATAAGTGAGCGAAAAACCAAATTTATTTGGGTTTTTCTGAACGAAAGTAACCTCACCAAGGGTGAAAAGATACGAAATATTTTTAACTGATGGTGATTTTTCGCTGTTTTTTTCGTAACTTTGCGCGAAATTTTGCTATTTAGACATATATGAAGATACGAAAATATATTGTTTTTCTCACTTTCTTGACCTGTTTGACCCCCATTCAGGGCCAGGTGCACACCCATTTTGTCGACCAGCCATTGGATCTTACGCCCGATGAACTGATAGATGCTTTGGTGGATAAAGGGTTGCAGCAGGAGGATCGTTACGAGCTTTCTGGACGCATTGCAGGACTTGACATTTGGCTCTATGTGAATGTGAGCAAGGACTCCACGAAGATTAATCACCTTCTGTTGACGACGCAAGTGCAACAGGGCAATACCCTTCGTGACGACTATGTCGCCCTGCGCAAATGGATGCAGAAACACTATGGAGCCCCGACGTGGGAGTCAACGGTTCGTTCCCATCCTTTTGCTCGTTGGTATGTAGGTTTTGATCGTGATATCGTGATGATTGCTACGGCTTCGGCGGGTATTGAGATATGGTTCTACGAGAACCATCAGCGTAGGAATATTGACTACTATGCCATTTTGAAATACTGTGAGCGCAATCCTGCTCCGAACCTTCCTATGATGACAGCCCAAGAGAGTGTCACATGGAAGAGCACGGGCGATACGTCGTCGTTTAATAAGAAGGTTGTCAAGCGTAAAGTTCGCAAGGCTACAAAGCGTAAAGCCACCAAACGCAAGACAAGTCAAAAGCGTCGTTCCAAGACTACTAAATCCAAGAAACGTCGCAAGCGTTAATCAAATTGGCCCAGGTAATACGGAAGTTACCTGGGCCATGTTTTTGGGGATGATAATCTTGTTTTAAGAGAGGAATCCGAGCAGTGCACCAGCAGCTACTGCCGATCCGATGACACCTGCCACATTGGGGCCCATGGCGTGCATCAGCAGGAAGTTGTGGCGGTCGTATTCCAGTCCGAGGTTATTCGAGATACGTGCTGCCATAGGCACTGCCGACACACCCGCATTACCAATCAGCGGATTCAGTTTCTTGTCCTTGGGCAGGAACACGTTCATCAGCTTCACAAAGCATACACCGCTCATCGTGGCAATGATAAATGCTCCGGCACCAATGGCAAAGATGAAGATGGTGTTCAGCGTCAGGAACTCAGAGGCTTGTGTTGAGCAGCCTACCGTCAGACCCAGCAACATCACCACGATATCGTTCAACGCAGCTCCGGCAGTTTTTGCCAGACGGGTGGTCTTGCCGCTCTCCTTCAGCAAGTTACCGAAGAACAACATACCCAACAGAGGCAGGCCGGATGGTACGATGAACGTGGTGAGCAACAGTCCAACAATGGGGAACAGGATACGCTCTGTCTGGCTAACTTCGCGTGCAGGCTTCATCTTGATCAGACGCTCCTTCTTGGTGGTCAGCAATCGCATCAAGGGAGGCTGAATCAGGGGTACGAGTGCCATATACGAGTAGGCACAGACGGCAATGGCGCCCATCAGGTTGGGCGATAGTTTCGAACTGAGGAAGATAGCCGTAGGTCCGTCCGCACCACCAATGATGGCGATACCAGCAGCCTGGTTGGGCTCGAAGCCAAGTGCCAACGCCAGCATATATGCCCCGAAGATACCAAACTGTGCAGCGGCACCAATCAGCATCAGCTTGGGATTGGCCAATAGTGCCGAGAAGTCAGTCATAGCACCGATTCCCAGGAAGATAAGTGGTGGATACCAGCCTTGTCGTACACCTTGATAGAAGATGTTTAGTACTGAGTTGTCTTCATACAGACCGATTTCCAGTCCTGCATCTGCGCGGAAGGGAATGTTTCCGAGAATGATACCCAGTCCGATGGGTACGAGCAGCAGGGGTTCAAAGTCCTTCTTGATGGCGAGCCAGATGAAGAAGGCGCCTACTGCTATCATGATGAGGTTTCCTGCCGTTACGTTGGCAAAGCCCGTATAGGTCAGGAACTCATTGAAGTTGTCGATGATAAATTGCCACATAATCTCAATTATCACTTTTCACTTATCACTTATCACTTTTCATTTTACCCGATGGTTAGCATGGGCGCACCCTCCATGACAGTGTCACCCTGATTCACCAGAATAGAAGTGACCGTACCGGCATTCTCTGCTTCGATATTGTTTTGCATCTTCATGGCCTCCAGTACGATAACTACGTCACCGACATTCACCTTGTCGCCCACCTTGACATTAATGGTATTGATGGTTCCGGGTAGCGGAGCCTTCAACACATTGCCAGAACCGGCAGCAGCAGCGGGTTGTGCGGCGGGCTTTGCAGGAGCGGGGGCGGCAGCAACGGGTGCTGCAGCGGGAGCCTCTGCCGGGGCTACAGGGGATGCTGTCCTCTTTGTCGCAGCCAGTGCAGGGTGCTTGGCAGCATTAATGGGTTTCTGCATCTCAATCTCGAAAGGGATGCCATTTACGTTGACTCTGGCAATTTTACCTTCTACTTCGGCAATTTCTACTTCGTAGTCTACGCCTTGTACTTTATACTTATATGTTTTCATTGTTGTCTCCTATTTAGTGCAGTTCGGGGGTTGTTGGAATATTTGGTGCGTTATGTTTGGTGGGGATGAATGCCTCGTGCAGATGAGTCATCTGGCTGTATTCATCGTCCCAGTCCGTATTTTTCGGTGCGATGGTAATCACGCCCGACTCAACGTCGTGAATATCGTCTTCATACTGGCGCAGAGCCAGTCCGATGACAGCCATGTACACCTCGCGGTCGATTCCCTTTGTGTCGAAGCCTTCCTTCAGCATGACACCTGTCTTGTGTCCTACCTCCATCGTCTTCTCCACCGTCTTGGTAATGGGCTTGATGGGCTGGGTGTTGGCCACCTTCTTGGCGGTGTCCATGTGGCGCATCAGCATGCCAAACAGCGTGAACGTAATCCACAGCAAGGCCAGACAGAAGAATACGATACCCATTGCCATCAGTGCCATGCCAAAGCCGTAAGGGTCTTCGCGCTTGAACTTCTCCACCTTCGACTCGCTGACGACGAGTTGGTTCTGGATGCCAGGTGTCACGCGGTCTGCCGACTTGATTTCCCAGTCTGCTGCCGTGCCGTTATTGGCAATGCGGGCATACGACTGATCGACCCCCAGCGCAGGTACTGTGACAGAGTCGATGAGTTGTGTGGCGTTACCGTTGTAGAGACCAATCCACGTGGGTTCTGTGGCGTTGACCTTCACCGAGAGATGCAGCGCGCCTTGTGCTGGCTGGCTGCCCAGTTGGAACACAATGAGCTGACGTCCTGCCAGGTTGGTACGCTCGTCGCCGTTGGGAATCTTGCACATCCGGCTGACGCGCTCAGGAACACTCATCTTCTTGTCGAGTACGGAGCGGTCGGTGGTCAGATACATACCCCGAATGTTGTACGTCGAGTGCGAGATATTGGCAATCTCCACCCATGCGTTGTGCGCTCCGTATTCATCAATCAGGCTCGTCTCGTTCTGCGTCATCACCTCGTTCAGCTTGATGCTGGCGTCCATTTGGGCCAGCATGGGCTGTGAGGCGAAGGCGAGCAACGAGCCTAACAGGAATGCGAATTTGTTCATTTTTGTTTTTATTTCGTGTATTATTATTTTTTTTCTTAGGTGATCCTAGGTTATCCTAGGCTTTCCTAGATGATTCTAGGCTATCCGCAGAAGAATAGCACCACGATTTGTGCCGTAAAGATTCTGAGGAACATCGACAGCGGGTATACCGTTGAATAGCCCAGCGCCGGTGCTTCCTTCGAACAGATGCTGTTGGCATAGGCCAGTGCGGGGGGATCGGTATAGGTACCTGCTATCATACCTGCAATGGTGAAGTAGTTGAACTTGAACTTCATGCGGGCTATCGGACCAATGATCAGAATCGGGATGATGGTGATCAGGAAACCCGTCAGCACATAGAGCAGTCCGTCGCCGTCGATAACCGTCTCGAAGAACCCTGCTCCCGCCTTGATACCCACCGAGGCCAGGAACAGCACCAATCCTATCTCGCGTAGCATCATGTTCGCTGACGTCGTCGTGTAGGTCACCAAGTGAATCTTATAGCCATAGCGGCCAATGAGGATGGCGATGATCAGTGGACCACCGGCCAGACCGAGTTTCACGGGAACGGGCATGCCGGGAATAGTCAGTGGGAACGAACCGAAGATGAGTCCCAGGAAGATACCTACGAAGATGGTGGCGATGTTGGGTGCGTTCAGCTTCTTCAGCGAATTACCCATCTGGTTGGCCACGCGTTCTACAGCATCCTCAGGACCTACTACCATGATCTTATCACCTACCTGCATAGGAAGTCCGGCAGAGGCAAAGAGGTCGATGCCGTGACGGGTGATGCGGGTAACGTTCACGCCATGTACACTCGAGAAGTGCATCGAGGCCAGTGTCTTGCCGTTGACCTTCGGATTGGTAATCAGGATACGCTTCGATACCAAAGGCTGGTCTTGTTGCTCAAAGTCAATGTCGAGCTTGGGACCAATGAAGGCCATGATGGCCTCCTGGTCGGCTTCTGCACAAACCACCAGCATCTGGTCGCCCAGATGGAAGATAGTGTCGCGGTTGGGGATGCACAACTCACCGTCGTGAACCAGTCGTGACACGACAAAGTCGCGGTTCAGGAAGTCGTGTACCTGCAACAGTGTCTTGCCCTCCAGGTATTTGTTGGTCACTTCCAGGTGCATCTTATAGGGCTTTTTGTTAGCCGCCGTCTCTTCCATGGCCTTCAGACGAGCCTCTTCCTTCTCCAGTCTGATGTTGCAGATATACCTTATTAATATAATAGCACCGATAATGCCCAGCACACCCAGGGGATAGGCACAGGCATAAGCGGAGGCAATCTGCGGGGCGTTCTGTCCGAATACCGTACCCAATGCTTCGTTGGCGGCACCAAGACCGGGGGTGTTCGTTACAGCACCATACAGCGTACCCACCATCATGGGCAGGTTCATCTTGTTGCTGGTGTCGAAGAATATGTAGTAGCAGGCAAACATCACCAGGATGTTCAGCAAGATGGCCGATGCTGCCAGTCCGTTAAGCTTGATGCCTTGTTTTCCGAACGTCTCAAAAAAGCCCGGGCCGACCTGCAGACCAATCATGAAGACGAACAGGATGAGTCCGAAATCCTGTACGAAGGTCAGGATAGGGGTGGGGGCTGTGAACCCGATGTGTCCCGCTACGATGCCGGCAAACAGCACGAAGGTAACGCCCAGCGACACGCCGCCTATCTTGATTTTTCCTAAATACACACCTACGGCTATCACCACTGCATACAGCAATGCAATGTGTGCTACGGAGTCCGTAGTTGTAAATAATTCTCTCAACCAATGAAACGATTCCATATAATACTTTCTCGAAATTGCCTGCAAAATTACAAAAAATCTGCTCAATTCTATCATTTCTGTGCAACTATTTTTCATAAATATAAAATATTTATTAAATTCTTCGTTATTTCAGAATTATTTGCTACCTTTGCAATCGAGTTCGTACAGAAACGAGTATTCTAAAACAACTTATATAATAAAACACTATTTTATGGCTAACAAAGAGAAACTCTTCAGCGAGTTCCAAGCTCCGACCAAACAAGAATGGCTGGACAAGATTGAAGTGGACCTGAAAGGCGCCGACTTCCAGAAGCGACTCGTATGGAGAACCAACGAAGGGTTCAACGTGCAACCCTTCTACCGTCGTGAGGACTTGAAAGACCTCAAGACACCCGATTCATTACCTGGTGAATTCCCGTTCGTGCGTGGTAACAAGAAAGACTCGAACGAGTGGTATATTCGCCAGAACATTGCCGTCGAAGATGCCAAGGAGGCTAACAAGAAGGCACTCGACATCCTGAACAAGGGTATCGACTCGCTGGGCTTCCGCATCAAGGGCAGCGACGTGAGTGCAGCGTTCATCGAGACCTTGCTCGAAGGCATCTTCTGCGAGATTGTCGACCTGAACTTCCGCACCTGTCCCCGTCATGCTCTGGAGCTGGCGCAGATTGTCGACGCCTACTTCACCAAGAAGGGCTTCGACAAGGAGAAGCTGTCGTTCACTGTGGGCTTCGACCCCATCGAGGCCATGCTCACCAAGGGTAAGGACGTGACGCCCCTGCTGGCCGATGGTCCGAAAATCGTTGAGACCTTGAAGGACTATCCGAAGGCCCACGTCATGACTGTTCATACTGAGACGCTGAACAATGCCGGTGCCTACATCGTCCAGGAACTGGGCTATGCCCTGGCTTGGGGTAACGAGTACCTGCAGCAACTGGTGGATGCTGGCGTCGACGTAGATCTCGCTGCCCGTCAGATGAAGTTCTACATGGGTGTCTCGGAGAACTACTTCATGGAAATCGCCAAGTTCCGTGCTGCCCGCCTGTTGTGGGCTCAGATTGTGAAGCAGTATGAGCCGAAGTGCGACTGTGCCTGCAAGATGACCATCAACGCCACCACCTCTACTTATAACATGACGCTGTTCGACAGCTATGTCAACCTGCTGCGCTCGCAGACGGAGGCTATGAGTGCTGCACTGGGTGGTGTTCACTCGATGGTGGTGACACCGTTTGACGTTCCTTACGAGAAGCCCTCTGACTTCAGCGAGCGCATTGCCCGCAACCAGCAGTTGCTCATCAAGGAGGAGAGCCATTTCGACCGTATCGTCGACCCATCTGCTGGTTCTTACTATATCGAGCACCTCACGGATGCACTGGCTCAGGAGGGCTGGAAGCTGTTCCTGAAGATCGAGGAAGAGGGCGGTTTCCTGGCTGCTGTCAAGGCTGGCATCGTTCAGGACGACATCAACGCCACCAACGTCAAGCGCCATGGCGATGCTGCCAAGCGCAAGGAGTTTATCCTCGGTACCAACCAGTTCCCGAACTTCACTGAGAAGAGCGAGGGCAAGCGCGCTGTCGCTGGCAAGGCTTGCTGCCATGGTGGCGAGTGCGAAGCTCCCTTCAAGAAGCTTGAGACCACCCGTCTGGCCGCTGACTTCGAGGATCTGCGCATCCACACTGAGGAGAAGAAGGTTCCCGTGGCCTTCATGCTCACCATTGGTAACCTGGCCATGCGCCAGGCTCGTGCCCAGTTCTCTTGCAACTTCCTGGCATGTGCTGGTTACAAGGTCATCGATAACCTCGGATTCAAGACTGTCGAGGAGGGTGTTGATGCAGCTCTGGCTGCGAATGCCGATATTGTGGTCATCTGCTCTTCCGACGATGAGTATGCCGAGTATGCCATCCCCGCCTTCAAGTATTTGAATGGTCGCGCGATGTTCGTCGTGGCTGGTGCTCCTGCTTGCATGGAAGACCTGAAGGCTGCTGGCATCGAGAACTTCGTACATGTTAAGTGCAACGTCTTGGAAACCCTCAAGGAGTATAATGCTAAATTAGGTATTTAAAAGACCCTTCCCAACCCTCCCTATAGGGAGGGAGTGGTTACCTAGATAAACAATAAAATATATAATAAATCAAATGTAGAATCCTCCCCATAAACATTCTACTCTCCCCCTTAGGGGGAGCGGGGAGGGGGTCTGATTATGAGAAAAGATTTTAGTAAAATTGATATCTATGCAGGCATCAAGGCTCAAGATGGTGCCAAGTGGATTGCCGACAATCATATTGAGGCTAACTGGAAGACCCCGGAGCACATCGAGGTTCGCCCCGTTTATACAAAGGAAGACCTCGAGGGCATGGAACACCTCGACTTTACAGCTGGTATTCCTCCTTATCTGCGTGGTCCTTATTCAATGATGTACCCCTTCAAGCCTTGGACCATCCGTCAGTATGCCGGATTCTCCACCGCTGAAGAGTCAAACGCTTTCTATCGCCGTAACCTGGCTTCTGGTCAGAAGGGCCTTTCCGTAGCCTTCGACCTGCCTACTCACCGTGGTTACGACCCCGATAACGCTCGTGTAGTGGGCGATGTGGGTAAGGCTGGCGTGTCTATTTGTTCGCTGGAGAACATGAAGGTGCTGTTCAATGGTATCCCCTTGAACAAGATGTCCGTGTCGATGACCATGAACGGTGGTGTGCTGCCCGTGCTGGCTTTCTACATCAATGCCGGACTGGAGCAGGGTGCCCAATTGGAAGAAATGGCAGGAACCATTCAGAACGACATTCTGAAGGAGTTCATGGTGCGTAACACCTATATCTATCCCCCCGCATTCTCGATGAAGATCATCGCCGACATCTTCGAGTACACCTCACAGAAGATGCCTAAGTTCAACAGCATTTCTATTTCCGGTTACCACATGCAGGAGGCTGGTGCTACCGCTGACATCGAGTTGGCTTACACACTTGCCGATGGTATGGACTACCTGCGTACGGGTGTCAATGCCGGTATCGACGTCGATGCTTTTGCTCCCCGTCTGTCGTTCTTCTGGGCTATCGGCATGAACCACTTCATGGAAATAGCCAAGATGCGTGCCGGTCGTCTGCTGTGGGCTAAGATTGTGAAGAGCTTCGGTGCCAAGAACCCGAAGTCACTCGCCCTGCGTACACACTCGCAGACCTCTGGTTGGTCACTCACCGAGCAGGACCCCTTCAACAACGTAGGCCGTACCTGTATCGAGGCTATGGCTGCCGTGCTGGGTCACACCCAGTCGCTCCACACTAACGCTCTTGATGAGGCTATCGCTCTGCCTACCGACTTCTCGGCTCGTATCGCTCGTAACACGCAGATCTACATTCAGAACGAGACGAAGGTCTGCAAGCAGATTGACCCGTGGGCTGGCTCCTACTATGTGGAAACACTCACCAACGAGCTCGTCCACAAGGCTTGGGAGCACATCCAGGAGATTGAGAAGCTCGGCGGTATGGCCAAGGCCATCGAGACCGGACTGCCCAAGATGCGTATCGAGGAGGCTGCAGCCCGCACGCAGGCCCGTATCGACTCGGGCGTTCAGACTATCGTGGGTACCAACAAGTATCGCTTGGAGCACGAGGATCCTATCGATATCCTCGAGGTCGACAATACCGCCGTACGTACGCAGCAGGTCGAGAACCTGAAGGAGCTCCGCGCTCATCGCGACGAGGCCGCCTGTCAGGCTGCCCTCAAGGAGATTACCGAGTGCGTACGCGAGTTCAGCGAGGGTAAGAAGTCCAAGAACAACCTGCTCGACCTGGCTGTCAAGGCAGCTGGTCTGCGTTGTACGCTGGGTGAGATTTCAGATGCCTGCGAGGAAATCGTAGGCCGTTATAAAGCAGTAATCAGAACAATTTCAGGCGTGTATAGTTCAGAATCAAAGAACGATAGCGACTTCGAGTTGGCTTGTCAGCTGACCGATGAGTTCGCACAGAAGGAAGGTCGTCGTCCCCGTATCTTCGTTGCGAAGATGGGTCAGGACGGTCACGACCGTGGTGCAAAGGTAGTAGCAACGGGTTATGCCGACTGTGGCTTCGACGTCGATATGGGACCGCTGTTCCAGACGCCCGCCGAGGCTGCCCGTGAGGCTGTCGAGAACGACGTCCACATCGTTGGAGCCTCGTCACTCGCTGCAGGTCATAAGACGCTCATTCCTCAGTTGATTGAGGAACTGAAAAAGCTTGGCCGTGAGGATATTATGGTCATTGCCGGCGGTGTTATTCCCTCCCAGGACTACGACTTCCTCTACAAGGCTGGCGTAGCTTGCATCTTCGGCCCTGGCACCTCTGTGGCAAAGGCCGCCGTCGAGATGATGAAGATTTTGCTCGATAAGGAGTAACGTTCGATTAACGACAAAAGAAAGGGACCCCTTCATCACGAGGGAGTCCCTTTTTCAATTTTCTTTCTTTTCTATGTAATAAAACAATCTTATTTATTCGTAATATTCAATGGTGCGGGTCTGCTCCATCTCCTGGCCCATCATCGAAGCCTTGCGGCAGATCCAGTTGCCATGGTCGTCGTACTTATAGTCCGTATAGGGATTCTCCATCTCGTTGCCGCCCATGTTGATCTTCTCTGAGGCGGGAGCACCTTTCTCGTTATAGGTGCGGGTGGTCGTCATGTTCTGACCCATCATGCTCATCGACTGAGTCTTGATCTTGCCGTTCTCCCAAGTGTACTTGATGGGCACCTCGTTGCCCTGGAAACTCATCTTCACCGAAATCAGGTAGCCGTTGGCGTCGTACTGGGCGTCAGTCATGCCCTCGCGCGACATCTTGCCGTCCTTCGAGAAGTTGATCACAAAGTCGCGGCCCATCATCGAGCTCTTGATACACTTCACGGCACCCGTGGCATCGTTAGCCTCTACGTCGTGGAACTTCGTTTGTGCCTGCATGCCCAGTGAGAGCACCATCAGAGACATCATCAAAAATACTTTTTTCATTTTTTTGTTTTTTTGTTAGTTATAAATAATGTGATATAAGTCAGATATACCCCTTTGACGAACCTTTTTAAAAAAGGTTTAATTCATTAATGATTTTTTTATTTTTAGGTGCTTTCGAAAAAATGCCACCCTCACGAATGAGGGTGGCATTGAATTAATTATAAGGGTGTTTTATGTGGGTTCTATTCTACATGGTGAAGTCATTGTTAATAGTGAAATTTACTGAGTAGTTGCTGAATTCCTTAAACATGATATCCATCTTCTCACCACCCTTGAAGGTACCACTGGTGTTGGAACTTTCAGTGATTGTTCTCTTCTTACCGGAAGCAGTGAGGGTGTAGATAACATAATTCACAGGACAAGTGTAAGCAGTGTATGACGTTTCGGGATCCCAATCCTTGCCAGACTTCTTGGTCATCTTCACATTAATAGAGAAATAAGCAGGCAGCACATCGGACTTCACCGTCTTCGTCCAGCCAGCCTTGGTAACGGCTTCTTCTTCACCGTTGACTGACACCGTGGCTTCACAAACGTCAAGTACTTCCTGAGGTTCCATGAACTTCACCTCCATAACGATGCTCTTAAAAGTATCGGGTTTGGTCGGTGTCCCAGAATCGTTGTCATCACTGCCGCAAGCGCTCAACAGGACGCCCGACATCATCATGCAGCAGATGGCTGCTGCGCCCATCAAAAATTTTTTCATCATTTTGTTGTAATTATAGTTGTTATGATTATTTCGGCCACAAAGATACGAATATGTGAGCAGAAAACCAAAAATATTTTGAGTTTTTTCGAACTGTCAGGAATGTCCCTTGTCACGTCATGGATGTAAGGGAAAAATTTCCCTGACATACCCTCTGCCAGCCATCTTCCAACTTCACCCCTTCCAACGACTTTTCAGAAGTTCAACGATAATGAAATAAAGTATCACCGCGGGTAAGAACCACCATGGGGTGATGCACGCAGCAATAAAGATAATCAATGCACATAAAATATAAACGCCACACATATCGTGTAGTCCCAACCTTGGTTGCCACAGACCAGCCCCTTGCCATCCATAATATTGTTAATAACAGACCATTAATGACAGCTCAGTTCGGTAGTCACATCTGTAGAGAAGGAAGATGTTTGATGGCAGAGGGATGATGGAAGAACAAAGACACAAAATATTGATTATTGACGATTGACGAATTGACGTTTTGCTAAAATAATCAATTCGTCAATTCGTCAGTTTTATCTAATTCGAATTCAGGACTTTCGGACTTCGGACTTTTTGATGTTTTTAGTGTTCGAAGGGGTAAGGAGGCTTAGAGATAAATAAAAATGTTAAATTATTTAATAGTTATATATAATATATATTATATATAACTATTCTATTCGTCTGTGCAAATTTAAAATAGCAAAAAGTCCGAAAGTCCGAAGTCCTTTCGTCCTTTTTTGCGTGTCAAACTGAATCCCCAAAATTTGCCCTCAATGAGCGAGAAGCCGTTTCTCTGACAGCGAGAGGCCGTTTCTCTGCCAGAGAGAAGCCGTTTCTCTGCCAGAGAGAAGCCGTGTTGCTAAAAACGGGGATACTTAGCCGTTTGTCAATTCATTATATAATGCAAGTCCTTTTACCGTCAGCAGGTATTTCTGACGCGGATGACGAGGCGAATCAGGATAAAGCAGACGGATAAATCCATTTTTCAGGGAAGGATTTAGCGAAAAATCGAGAAAATTCTCCCTATCCTTTAAACCGATTCTTTCCATCAGCATTTTGACTGACAGTTGCTCTTCACCCAAAGCCTTCACTAATCTAATGATGTTTTTGTTATCAGTATGATTTAAACTTGTCGGGGTACTTGTCGGGGTACTTGTCGGGGTACTTGTCGGGGTACTTGTCGGGGTGGTCAAATTTGGCTGAACTCGCCACTCCTCTGTGGGATGGATATGCAGATATCGGTTTCGCAAATCCCATTGTTCACCCAACAACAGATTGCGGAAGAAACGTTCCAGGAAAACTGGCGAATAGTCTATTCCCTTCGCTATATTATGATAGTTCGCACGCACCAAGGCGTTGCGGAAATACCAAGAATGTTTGGCAAACTGGTCGTTGTCAACATCAAAGCCCAGCGAACGCAGATATTGTATGGTAAATACGGCAGTAGTTCTAGTATTCCCCTCACCGAATGCATGTATCTGCCACAATGCAGAGACAAACCGCGTCAGGTGGCTGATCATCTCGTCGTGGGTCTTTCCTTTGTAGCTATAGGAACGTTCCTGCTCCAAGTCGTAGTCGATGGCACGTCGCAAGTCTTCCCAATTCAGATAGAGCACTGTGTCACCTTCCAGCACCCACTCTTTCTTAGTGATATCGTATTTGCGGAATTCACCGGCATGCTTCATCACACCTTCAAAAACACGACGATGTACTGATTGGAAACCGCCACTTGAGAAATCGAAAGTGGGACTCGACAGTACTTTCACAATGTTCGAGGAAACGCGATCCGCCTCCTCTTTGTCCTCATCATGGGCATCGTGGGCTGTTTTGGTTATATAATACTGGTTGACGAGATCGCGTGCCTCATCGATGGTGATTTCTCCTTCAATATGCCGACGTGCGGTGTTTTGCAAGTAATCAGATGTCTTCAGACCATCCACTGCTTGCAATCCGATAGCAGTCTGCCAATAACCAGCTTTCTCCCTTTGCGCAGGTTCTCCTTGGCGGATATATTCGTCGAAATTGATATAAAGCTCTTTCTCGTCCATATACCTTAAAGTTGTAGTAAAAGCGAAGGCAAAGATAGTGTTTATTTTGTAAAACGCCAAAGAAAATAGTATTTTATTGTCAGGTGTCGGTCCTTTTGCCTACATTTATGTCATACCAGTCCCTTGTCATGATGTTTTTTTTGCAAAATTAGAGCGGAAAATAGGGTGCGAAAAAAGGTGGAATTTAGCTGTTTTATTTGCATAGGTGCGAAAAAGTTCGTACCTTTGCCGTTGCAATTGAGAACCAAGCGCGCAGGTTTCGAAAGAGCACAAAAACTAAACAACTAAACGAAAACCAAAACGAAAACCAAAACGAAAACCAAAACCAAAACAAACTAAATTAACTAACAAACTAAAAACTTAAAACATTATGGGAACAATTCAGATTAAGAAAGTAGAAAAGAAGGTAGTCACCGGTAAGGTGGGCGAGGATCGCCAGAAGGTGAAGAAGACCTACGGCAAGATCATCTAC
>JAEEGH010006631.1_pt1 | contig 28227 bp, 24 predicted proteins | sample 9134181 | NCBI WGS metagenome assembly JAEEGH01 (sample SAMN16246544, study PRJNA631951) | gut metagenome | biome: gut microbiome; feature: rumen; material: DP-attached | host: Bos | place: Iran: Karaj | collected 2018-10 | reverse complement strand
CTGCCTTCTGATACTCGAAGCAGAGCGCGGTCATCACGGGCTGGTACGCGAACTGTATCATATATATGAGCGCATATATAAAGAAAACAACCGCTTTATTCCCGGGTGTGAACATCAGGATTACCGAACCGGTCATGATGATCAGCACCGCGATAATGATAAAGCGCCTGTTCGTCAGATAGCCGGGCCTGTCTATGATCCCGGCTATCACGGGCTGAAGTATAGCCGAAACGATATTCGCGACCGCAAGAAGAACGCCGACCTCGGTATTGCTGAAGCCTTTCGAGATCAGGTATACCGCGGCGTAGGCATGTATCGTGCAGAAAGCCGCGAAATACGCGACGTTCAGCAGCGTGTATCTGACGGTTCCGTTCAAAGATGTATTTCGCATCATTATCCTTTCCGTATAAGATCGCTCAGATGCTTTCCGTTAAAGAAATCCAGTGTGAGCTTATAATACTCGGCCCAAAGAGCGATCGTACGGCATTCGGCCGCTTTCGGACAGGGCTCGGCATTGTTCTCAAGGCATGCTACCGTAGCCAGGGTCCCTTCCATCAGCTCGATCACCTCTCCGATCGTATATTCCTCAGGCTTGCGGCAGAGCTTGTATCCGCCGCCCTTTCCGCTGGCTCCTACGAGCAGTCCGCCCGCCACCATATCCTTTACTATTATCTCAAGGTATTTTTTGGAAATACCCTGTCTCGCAGCGACATCCTTCAGCGGGATGTAGCCGCCGTTATCGTTCTCAGCCAGATCGATCATCACTCTGATCGCATATCTTCCTCTCGTAGAAATCATGAATTCTTCCGCCTTTCAGGTCTTTTACCCATTATACCTCAGGGTAATAGGGTAATACAACAGAAAAAATTTTTAATTCGCCTATTGACACGGTAGGTTGATAGTGTTATATTACGATCATGCAATTTGAAAGGCAAGCAGAATTAAGCTTTTCGATAATAGGCTTTGCCTATTATATGCCGAAGGCGAAACTGCGAGTTACCAAAACAGAAAGGAGGCGTCGTGATGAACAGATCATTTGCAACAGTCAGAACCAATATCGTCATGTGTTGTCGAATGCGCATCTCCCGGGCATCTGAAATGGCCGGGGCGTCCGACTGTGCATCCGCGCGCCCCGATAGAAAACAATAATACTGCATAAGCATATTGTAAGCCATTTGCCCGGGAGTAAAGCCATATACTCCCGGGTATTCTTTTACCCGAGGACAACAAAAAAGGATGCACGATATGCGATTCATTTACATAATAATTCAAAACTAAAACATTTTACAAGGAGAATAAAGATTATGAGCGATTACAGATTTGAGACATTACAGTTACACGTTGGACAGGAACAGGCAGACCCCGCTACGGACGCACGCGCGGTTCCGATCTACCAGACCACTTCCTATGTATTCCACAACAGCAAGCACGCAGCCGACCGCTTCGGTCTTGCGGATGCCGGAAATATTTACGGAAGACTTACCAATTCAACTCAGGACGTCCTCGAAAAGAGGCTCGCAGCCCTCGAAGGCGGAAGCGCCGCTCTTGCACTTGCATCCGGCGCGGCAGCCATTACATATACCATTGAAGCATTAGCCGCAAACGGCGGCCACATTGTTGCACAGAAGACCATCTACGGCGGAAGCTACAATCTTCTTGCACACACACTTCCCCAGTACGGTATCACCACCACTTTTGTTGACGCGCACAACCTCGCGGAAGTTGAAGCCGCGATAAAGGACAACACAGGAGCGATATATCTTGAGACTCTCGGCAACCCCAACAGCGATATCCCGGATATCGACGCGATCTCAGAGATAGCTCATAAGCACGGCCTTCCCGTAGTTGTCGACAATACCTTCGGTACCCCTTATCTTATCAGACCTATCGAGCACGGCGCAGACATTGTCGTTCATTCGGCCACAAAGTTCATCGGCGGCCACGGAACCACCCTCGGCGGCATCATTGTTGAGTCGGGTAAGTTCAACTGGAAGGCCAGCGGAAAATATCCGAACATCGCAGCTCCGAACCCCAGCTATCACGGCGTCTCGTTCTATGATGTCGTAGGCCCCGCAGCGTTCGTTACCTACATCCGTGCGATCCTGCTCCGCGACACCGGCGCTACCATCTCTCCCTTCAATGCATTCCTGCTCCTTCAGGGCGTTGAGACACTGTCCTTAAGACTTGAGCGTCATGCTGAAAATACAAAGAAGGTTGTTGAATTCCTCAAGAACCATCCGAAGGTAGAAAAGGTCAACCATCCTTCACTGCCCGATCATCCCGACCACGAGCTTTACAAGAAGTATTTCCCGAACGGCGGCGGCTCGATCTTCACCTTTGATATCAAGGGCGGCCAGGATGAAGCATGGAGATTCATCGACGCCCTGCAGATCTTCTCTCTGCTCGCAAATGTAGCGGATGTTAAGAGCCTGGTCATCCATCCCGCATCGACCACACATTCGCAGCTTAACGACGATGAGCTCAAAGATCAGGGCATCAACCGCAACACCATACGTCTCTCGATCGGCACCGAGCACATCGACGATATCATCGCGGATCTCGAGAAAGGATTTGCGGCAGTCTGAGTTAGTGATACAATAGATTCAAAAATATATGGGAGGAAAATATCTATGTCAAACATTTACAAAGGAACACTGGGACTTATCGGAAACACCCCTCTGGTTGAGGTAACAAACATCGAGAAGGCGCTGGGGCTCGAAGCCACCGTGCTCGTAAAGCTCGAGTATTTTAATCCCGCAGGAAGCGTTAAGGACCGTATCGCAAAGGCCATGATCGAGGATGCCGAACAGAAGGGCCTGCTCAAGGAAGGCTCCGTCATCATCGAGCCCACATCGGGCAATACGGGCATCGGACTCGCTTCGATCGCGGCAGCCAAGGGCTACAGGATCATCCTGACCATGCCCGAGACCATGAGCGTTGAAAGAAGAAACATTCTTAAGGCATACGGCGCAGAGCTCGTACTTACCGAAGGCGCAAAGGGCATGAAGGGTGCCATTGCAAAGGCTGAGGAGCTCGCGAAGGAGATCCCGAACAGTTTTATCCCCGGCCAGTTCGTTAACCCCGCCAATCCCGCCATCCACAGAGCCACCACGGGTCCCGAGATCTGGAAGGACACCGACGGCAAGGTAGATATTTTCATCGCAGGCGTAGGTACCGGCGGAACGGTGACAGGCACCGGCGAATATCTCAAGTCACAGAATCCCAATGTAAAGGTTGTGGCATTGGAGCCCGATGATTCACCCGTTCTCTCCGAGGGCCGCAGCGGCGCTCACAAGATCCAGGGTATCGGCGCAGGTTTCGTTCCCGACGTACTCAATACCAAGGTTTACGACGAAGTATTCAGGGCTTCAAATCAGGACGCTTTCGAAACCGCCAAGCTCCTCGCAAAGAAGGAAGGCATCTCGGTAGGTATTTCCTCGGGCGCTGCTCTGTTCGGCGCGATCACACTCGCAAAACGCCCCGAGAACAAGGGCAAGGTTATCGTAGCGCTGCTGCCTGACAGCGGAGACCGTTACTATTCAACCGCGCTCTTCACAGAGGCCTGATCTCCGCTTAGTTAGTTTTTCTCCAATCATAAAATACTCCACCTGATAACAAAAGTGCGGGCTGTTCGCCCGCACTACTTTTTTGCACTGCTCAAATATCCAGGAATTTCTTTACTTCCTCCAGGCGCTCGGTGGCGACGCGCCGGCCGATCTGATATACGCGCTCGAGCTCGTCCGGGTTGCTCTCGGTACGGCTGATGCCGAGGTGGTAAGGAGGACGGATAACGAGTGAGATGCCTGCCTTTTCGCGGTCATTGATCTCGCGTATCTGCTGGTTGTAGCGGATATGGCGTACGTCCATCACATCGCGCATCACGGGGTATTTGCGGAGCAGCAGGTGCGCTAAGGGCAGCGCCGCGCTCTTTTTCTTTACATAGCCGGCCGGCTGTGTGAGGATGATCACATTGCGGTCATAGCCGAGATCCTCCATGTATTTGTAAGGCACCGAATCAATGATGCCGCCGTCCAAAAGCTTGTGCCCTTCGACGCGCACGGGCTTGGATACCATCGGCATCGACGCAGACGCCCTGATCCATCGCAGATCGCGCTTGCCGCCGTCCACGCACTTGTGGTAGCGCATCTCGCCGGTATTTACGTCCACCGCGCCCACGTAAAACTCCATCGGGTTAGCCTTAAAAGTCTCGGTATCGAACACATCGAGCTCCTCAGGCAGTGTCTTATAGCAAAACTCCGCGCCGTACAGGTTTCCCGTGGTGAGCAGCGACCGAACGCTGCAGTATCTCGGGTCCTTGCAGTATTTTTTGTTATAGCGTATGCCGCGCCCTATCTGCTTCGATTTGTAATTGCAGCCGAATGCGGCCCCCGCGCTGATCCCGGCGGCACCGTCGAATTCGATCCCGTTTTCCATAAAGACATCGATGACCCCGCAGGTAAATACCCCGCGCATCGCGCCGCCTTCCATTATCAGACCTTTTTTCACTTTCCGCTCCTTCCGCGTACGAACAGATACGCCTATCCGTCCGCTAATTCTCATTATTTTCGCCCCCTGCGATTCAGGGGTATGGCTTATTGCTTCCCATGACTTTCAAAGGTTATGCCTTGCCGTTTTCTCCCTTGTCCTTCCGGGATCTCCTGCCGAGGATCGCTCTCGCTGCCGAGAGTCCCACCCTGTAAGGCAATGGCCTGAGCGCCTTATCAGCCTCTTTGAGTTTCTCCCTGATGGGCAGATGCTGGGGACAGTGCGACTCGCATTTACCGCAGCCTACGCACTGCGACGCGAACGCGGGATCCTTTCGCATGCCGACATTCCGGAAAAACTCGAACCGCGCGCGTCCCTTTTTCTCCAGATACATGAGATTATAGTAGTGGAAATTGCCCGGGATATCAACTCCCTTAGGACAGGGCATGCAGTATCTGCAGCCCGTGCAGCCGACCTTTTCGCGCTCCTTGATGATGTTCCTGATGCGGTCTGTCAGGCCGTATTCCTTTTCCGTAAAACTGCCTGCCGCGGCGTCGGAAGCGACTCTTACGTTTTCCTCGAGCATTTCGATCGAATTCATGCCCGAGAGCACGCAGGTAACGCCCTCCTGGTCCCATAACCACCTGAATCCGAGCTCGGCGGGCGTAAAACCTGTTCCCGAAGCTTTCAGCTCTTCCATCGCCTTATCGGGCAGCGTGGCCAGTTTTCCGCCGCGCAGAGGCTCCATGATGATCACGGGCACGCCCTTTTTCTGCGCCGCCTCAAGCCCCGCGCGTCCCGCCTGGCTGAACTCATCGAAATAGTTGTACTGTATCTGGCAGAAATCCCAGTCATAGGCATTCAGCAGCTTTAAGAACGTATCGGTATCGCCGTGAAACGAGAAACCGATATTGCGAACGCTCCCGTCGGCCTTATGCGCGTCGATCCACTCCTCGATGCCCAGCTTTTTCAGGTTCTCCCACTCCATATAGTCGGTGAACATGTGCATCAGATAATAATCGATGTGGTCGGTCCTGAGCCTGGCCAGCTCCTCCGCAAAGGTTTTGTCGATCGCCTTTGCCGACCTCATGATATACTGGGGCAGTTTGGTCGCGATACAGACCTTGTCGCGGCAGTTGTTCTCAGCCAGTATCCGGCCCAGACATTCCTCACTGCCGGGGTAAATGTAAGCGGTATCGAAATAGTTGATACCGAGCTCTATTCCGCGCAGTATCTCCTTTTCGGCCTTTTCATAATCTATCTTGCCGCCGTTTTTCGTAAATCTCATGCAGCCGTAGCCCAGCTGCGATATCGGGTTGCCTTTTCTGTCTTTTCTGTACAGCATATATACCTCCTGCGGTTGCCCGTCTCAGCGTTTTTCCAGCCTGCTCTGCAGATATCTCATATACCTGCGGTAGTCGTCGTCCGAGCTCAGATGCTCCAGAATGACGGGCATCTCGGGATCTATTGCCTCCATTTTCGAAACATAGTACTCCAGCGGGAATTCGCCGCAGCCCGGCGCGCACTCCTCGAGCCTTACGGTAAACTCCGTGCTCAGATGCACATCCTTTATGTGGCAGCTCCGTATCCTGCTGCCCAGCAGCTCCGCGCACTCATCCACGAGCTCCTCCGCATTGAAATACCGGTCTATCGAGTTGATCATATTGATGATGTCCATATGCACCGCGAAACGATCCCGCCCGACCTCATCGAGGAGCCTCGCGTAATCCTCAGGGCCTGTCGGTATCATCCACGGCATCGGCTCCAGCGTGAAATATGTATTCTTCACATCCGCCCTGTCGATGATCGTCCTGACCGTATCTATCGTCTGTTTCCGGGCCTCCGCGGAGAAATTCTCCTTATAGGGGCCGTCCCATATCGGTCCGAGAGCGCCCGCCACGTTTACGCAGCATCTAGCGCCCACATAATCGGCCAGTCTCAGCTGTTCCACACAGTAATCGAGGTTTTTCTGCCTCTCCGCGGGATTGGGCGAGAGCGCGTTTCTCCAGATTCCTACTTCGGCAATCGTAAGGCCTGCCCTGTCGGCAGCCTCCTTATATTCGATGATCTTATCCTCGGGCTCATTGCTCTGTACGGGAAAAACAACCGTCTCACACCCGAGCTCAGTCTGTGCCTTTATCCAGCTTTCCGCGCTGTCATACGCCAGCGGCGAAGATGTTCCGAGTCTCATGCGTGCCTCCCTTTCAGACCCCGTAAAGGACCGAACTGTCTATATCATCAACCGTCCGGAATCCGGTGGAACTCATGATGTATCTGAGCTCATTGCCGACTCCGGTGATAAACTTCTTAACGCCTTCCGCTCCTTCACTCTCGAGCGAGGGCAGCATCGATCTGCCTACCGCAGCCGCATCGGCGCCGAGCGCCAGAGCCTTGAAAACGTCGGCTCCCATGGCGATGCCGCAGTCCACGATGATCTTAACTCCCGTACCTTCGAGCGCCGCCTTTATGTCGGGCAGCACCAGCATCGGAGGTACCGCGTAAGGCAGACGGCCGTGGTGGTGGCTGACGATGATCGCCTTTGCCCCGATCTCTGCGCAGGCCGCGGCGTCGGATACGCTCAGAACGCCTTTTACGATAAACGGCAGCTTAGTGAGGCCGACATATGACTGCAGCATATCAGCCGTCTGACAGCCCATTTCCTCTCCGACGACCACATCGTAGCCCTCGCTGCCGAATATATGGTCTATGTCCATGCCGATGCCGAACGCGCCGACCGACTCGGCATACTGCATCTGGTCCTTCACCTTGCCGTTGTCGGCGTAAGGCTTAACTATCCTTACGGTCTTTGCCCCGGTATCGACGATGCTCTTAAACATGTCGTTTTCCATCATGCCGCAGAAATTGAGTATATTCAGATCCTTTGCGGCCTCGGAATACTCGACCAGACCGTTTTTCTCACGGTCGTCGTAGTTTTTCAGATGCGAGAACGCCGGCGTCATGACCGGCATCGAAAATGTCTCTCCCAAGAAATCCACGGTCGTATCGGCCTTTACCGAACCGATGTACCTGGACTCTATCAGAATGGAATCCATGTACTGCTCCGTAATGACATTGGCATCGGACGATCTTTGATATCTCTCCATATAACCTCCCATAAGTTTTATTTATGCGTACATAACCTTCTCTTATGCTGTAAACCCGCAGCATTTACCTAATTATAGCAAGAAAGGGTGCCTGTCACCATTAAAAAACTATAAAAAAACAGAGTGCCTGTCACCGTAAAAGATAACAGTCACCCTGTATGCATGGACCTTAGGGGGATCGAACCCCTGACCTCCAGATTGCGAACCTGGCGCTCTCCCAGCTGAGCTAAAAGCCCGTCAACGTGTCTGATTATATCATACTCTTTTCAAAAATCAAGAAAAATCTGAGCGCCTTAATCTTCCCACGTATATTCAACAACTTCGCAGTTCGGTATGCCGAAGCTCGCGTACTCCTCGTTGGTCTCGCTGTGGAAATAAGACTGTACCGATCTGACGATGCCGTTGTGCGCCGCGAGGATGATCGTCTTGCCCGATGCCTTCACATCGTCGATCACGTTGTATATCCTCTGAGCCACGCGCAGCATGGACTCTCCGCCCTCATAATCGTCGGCAAAACGCTGCTTCGACTCAAAGAAATCCTGCGTGTTCCAGTTTTTGCCCTCGTAACTGCCGAAGTTCTGCTCGATGAGCCTGGGTTCAACGCGAACCGGGATACCCGTAATGCCCGATATGATCTCGGCCGTCTCCTTCGCGCGCTGCAGCGGGGAGCACCATATCTCGTCCGCCCTGATGCCTCTTTCTATTATCCTGGCGGCAGACATACGCGCCTGCTCACGGCCGTTGTCCGTAAGGGGTATGTCGGTCTGCCCGCATATCTTTTTCTGCACATTCCATTCGGATTCTCCGTGTCTAACAAAATAGAGTCTTCCCATATCAGTTCCTCCGATCTTTCCCATGCGATCCATTATACATTTTATGCCTTTGCCGGGCAATCAAATTATTAAGAATCTATAAACTTTTTATTGTCTTTCGGGCACTGTCCGATTATAATAGAAACTGAAAGGCAAGGAAAGAGTTTCTTTGCCGAAAATATTTTAAAGGAGGCGTTTTATGATATTCCAGATCACCAATCTTTGGCAGATACTCGGATGGTTCCTCGTATTTGCCGGACTCATCGTAATGAATGAACTCGGGCGCCGCACCAAGCTCGGCGGACTGATCATTTTCGTTGTGATCCCGAGTATTCTTACCGTCTATTTCATCCTGGCTCACGTCGGCCTGTTCGGCGGTCCCGAGAACCCTACCGTAGCCTACATGGACGGCTGGTTCCACTACTTCAAGCTTTACGCCGCGGACATCGGCTGCGTCGGCTTTATGATGATCAAGTACAAGTGGGGCATCGGCAAGGAAAAATGGTTCGCATGGTTCCCCTGGGCCATTGTTGCGGCCAACATCATGATCGCCAATGTTTCCGATATGGAGTCCGCGCTTGCGGCTTATAAGATCAGCGGCAATCTCTCCGGCGCATGGTGGGCATCGAACGAAGGCGTTTTCCTTTACGGAGGATGGTGGAACGTTGTCAACGCCCTGGCAGGTCTGATCAATATATTCTGCATGACCGGCTGTATTCACCTTTATACATCCAAAGACAAGAACAAGTCCGATATGCTCTGGCCCGATATGACCATCTGGTTCATCCTCGCCTACGATATCTGGAACTTTGAATACACATACCTCAACCTTCCCACTCATACATGGTACTGCGGCGTAGCGCTCCTTCTCGCGCCTACATTCGCAAATGCCCTCTGGAACAAGGGCGCATGGATACAGAACCGCGCGAATACCCTTGCCATCTGGTGCATGTGGGCTCAGGTCGTTCCGCTCTTCCAGCTTAAAGGCATCTTCGCGGCCATTCTTCCTTCGCTTTACGGCGGTGCGACGGCTGCGGGCATCACGACCATGGACCTCTATGAAAAGGCCATCGCTCTTTACAATGCCGGCGAAGGCAAAACCGTCAAGGCCGGACAGATCATTCAGTCCATGGGCATCACCGCAGATCCCCGCATGCAGGGCTTTGTGGCAATGCTCGCCCTCGCGGCCAACGTATTGTGCATCTCCGTGATCATACGCAATGCGATAAAACTCGGCAAGAATCCTTATTCCAACGAAGTATTCAAGGGCACCAGGGATTACGAAGAAGCCCTGCAGCGTGCCGAGATCTGAGCTGATTTCCGAACTTAGATCCTGAAACTATATATTTGCCTGCAAACCTCCCATATGCTATAATCAATCTTTGGAATAGCGTATGGGAGGTATTTTAAACTGGAAACGAAAACCAAGCGCACGCTGCGGATCATACGCATTATCGTGGCAGTGATCTGGTGCGCGATCATCATATTGTGCTTACTGAACCGCGATAAATTCACCGTGGACGGGATCGTGAAGATCACCCCCGAAAGGACTCTTCTGGCAATACTTGCCATGATGGTGTTCTTTGCGCTGAAGAGTGTGAGCGTATTCATCTATTTCGGCATCCTGTTCGCCGCCAGCGGCATCATTTTCCCGCTGCACATAGCCATCCCGGTCAATCTGATCGGAACCGTCGTCATGGTGACCATTCCTTTTTACATCGGGCGCTTTTTAGGCTCCGACATGGTCAATTACGTATTTGAGAAATATCCGAAAGCCGCAAAGCTCCATGAACGCCGCAAACAGAAGGATTTCCTGTTCACACTGCTGTTCAGGCTTACGGGCGCGATGCCTTCGGATCTGCTGGGCTTCTACATGGGCGCATCGGGAAGCAGCTTCCCTGCGTACCTCATAGCATCGGTACTGGGCTTCTCCGTATCCTCCACGACTTTCCCCCTCATGGGCGATAAGATACGCGATCCCAAGTCCCCCCAGTTCCTGATCTCATTCTGCATCGAAGCATCTGTAGTAATATGTACGTCGGGCGGACTGATCATCCACCACTTTATCAAGGAACGTCAGGAAAAGAAGGAGCAGGAAAAAACATAAAAGAGGACCTCGAGGTCCTCTTTTTATGTTTCTATGCAGTCTCACGCTGTAGTACGGTGTCTTCGAGTGATCCGCTCATTCTGTACCAAAGGCTTTATTTATGCGGCTTTCAGCATTTGTTAAATCCTGTTTTAATCGCATTTTTCAAGTGATTTTTCTGTTTTGAGGGTCATCCCGACTGACGTCATACCGGTGTCGTATTCCTCTTACATCTATCCTCCGATTTCAATTTCGATCTCGAAATCTTATCCACACACGTAGACTCATTTTTCACTACTACCTCGGTGGAAGCGCATATATCCACAGATTTATCCACATAATCCACACCTGTAGACGAAAAAATCCTATTCTACACATGTGCTTAAATCCTGATTTAACATTAATCTATTCTACAGGTGTATAAGACTTTCCGACCTCCATATTCACATTCTTCTTTCTGCTTCTACAGCTCTTTCGCCCCCTCTTCTTTCCTTTGGCGCCACCAGGTTCTTCCGTTCTCCTCTTCCCCCCGGTACCAACAGGTTCTTCCGTCCCTTCTCTTCCCCCGGTACCAACAGGCTCTTCCGTCCTCCTCTACCCCCCGGCGCCAACAGGTTCTTCCGTCCCTCCACTTTCCCCGGTACCAAAAGGTTCTTCCGTCCCTCCGCCTCCCGGACCGGGCGGGCGCTGCAGAGAAAGCTTCCCGAACCCGTAGAGGACGCCGGTACTTGGCGAGGCGAAAGACCTCAGCCGGGCGAAGCCCGTTCCGGACGATACCGGCATGATGCAAGCCGCAGGCTTGTGATCGTGCCGGTTCGTACGGAAAGAGCGTGAAACGCGGCTGAGGTCTGAGCGAACGTCCCACATCCGGAATCGGTGTGAAGAAGTTGTTCCCTGGTTCTTTTATAGATTCCGGATGTGGGCGCCTAGTATCCGCTGCGTCCGTAAAAGGAGTGCAAACGTGTTCGGGAAGTTTTACTCGTCGCCGCCCGCCCTGCAGGTACTAAAAAAGGGGACGGAAGAACCGTCCCCTATAGGGTGGGGACGGAAGAACCGTCCCCTATAAGGTGGGGGACGAAAGAACCGTCCCCACCGGGTTTTTGTTATCAGATCTTAGGAAGCTTCGCGATCGACTTCTGCAGCTGCTCGTCTGTCGGAATGAAATCGTTCATCTCGTGGTCGTTGTATCTCTGGTAAGCCACCATATCGAAGTATCCCGTGCCGGTCAGGCCGAATACGATATTCTTTGCTTCGCCGGTCTCCTTGCACTTTAACGCTTCGTCGAGCGCCACTCTGATCGCATGGCTCGACTCGGGTGCGGGAAGTATACCCTCTACCCTCGCAAACATCTCAGCAGCCTCAAATACGTTGGTCTGCTCAACACTGGTCGCCTTGATCAGGCCCTGATCGTACAGCTCGGAAACGATCGAGCTCATGCCATGGTAACGGAGTCCGCCGGCGTGGTTTGCGGAAGGAATGAATCCGCTGCCGAGCGTGTACATCTTAGCCAGAGGACAAACCTTACCGGTATCGCAGAAATCGTAAGCATATACGCCGCGTGTAAGGCTCGGGCAGGACGCGGGCTCAACCGCGATAATCTCGTATTTGTTCTCGCCTCTTAACATCTCGCCCACGAAAGGTGCGATCAGTCCGCCGAGATTCGATCCGCCGCCTGCGCAGCCGATGATCATGTCTGCCTTGATGCCATACTTGTCGAGCGCCGCCTTAGTCTCAAGACCGATTACCGACTGATGCAGCAGTACCTGAGAGAGTACCGAGCCGAGTACGTAGCGGTAGCCCTCCTGGGATGTGGCTGCCTCAACCGCCTCTGAGATCGCGCAGCCTAAGCTGCCCGTGGTTCCGGGGAACTCTTCGTTGATCTTGCGCCCGATGCTGGTCTCCATCGAAGGAGAAGGTGTAACCGTGGCTCCGTAGGTACGCATTACCTCGCGTCTGAAAGGCTTCTGCTCATAAGAAACCTTTACCATGTATACCTGGCAGTCCAGATCGAAATACGAACATGCCATCGAAAGTGCCGTGCCCCACTGACCTGCGCCGGTCTCTGTGGTTACGCCCTTTAAGCCCTGCTTCTTTGCGTAGTAGGCCTGAGCGATGGCGGAATTCAGCTTATGGCTGCCCGAAGTGTTATTGCCTTCGAACTTGTAGTAGATATGAGCGGGTGTCTTAAGCTTCTCCTCAAGGCAGTACGCGCGTACGAGCGGTGAGGGACGGTACATTCTGTAGAAGCTCCTGATCTCCTCAGGAATATCGATAAATCTCGATGTATCGTCAAGCTCCTGCGCAACGAGCTCATCGCAGAATACATGCGACAGCTCAGCGGCCGTTACAGGCTGCCCGGTACCGGGATTAAGAAGCGGCGCGGGCTTTTTCTTCATATCGCCCCTGACGTTGTACCACTGCTTAGGCATCTCGCCTTCTTCGAGATAAATCTTGTAGGGTATCTCACTCATGATGTAAACCTCCTGTTATCTTTCTTCATCCCCACCATAGTATCATTATTGTGTATAATTATCCACTAAAATTTTATTTTTTTGCGATAAAAAGAAGTTATCAGGAATAGAGCTTTATCTCAAAATCACTGCCCTTGCCCGGCTCGCTCGAAACGGTTATCGAGCCTCCGAGATTACCAATGATCTGCTTTGCCATCGCGAGCCCGATGCCCACACTGTTCACCGATGCATTGCCCGCCTTATAGAAACGTTCGAAAATATGAGGCAGATCCTTCGGGTCAATGCCCTTGCCCGTATCGACAATATCTATCTGTGTGCAGAGGTTTGTTTGAACGGCGTTCACACGGACTTTTCCGCCTGCCGGCGTGTGTTCGATCGCGTTTTTGACAATGTTCGAAACCGCCTCACGCAGCCATCCGGGATCCCCCATTACAGCTATTTCCGAAGGAATATCAAACTCCAGCTCCACCTCCGCAGCCTCTGCCATGATGCCGGCGGACTCGTTGATCTGGTCGATCATGTCTTTGAGCACGATCCTCTCCGATCTCATCTCGAGGGTTCCGGCTTCGAGCTGGGCCAGCGTTAAGAGGCTTCTGATCAGCCATGTCATTCGTTCTGTCTGGTTGTCAATATTCATTGCATATTCAAGACGTCTCTCCTCAGCCAGATCCGGCTGCATGAGCAGATCTGTCATGATCTGTATCGCCGTGAGCGGCGTTTTGAACTGATGGGAGATATCAGCCATCATGTCCGACATGTATTTTTTCTGCTTCAGCTCGGTCGAATATTCCTCCCGAAGCAAAGTCACGACCTTATATATCTCGCTCTGCAGGATGCCGAACCTGCTCTCCGATACTTCCTCGAGTTTTGGCAGCTCGGCATTGTCGAGGACCTTCGTGATATACTCCGTAAGGTCGGATATGCGCTTTTTTACGCGCCGTTCCCTGATCCAAAAAGCTATCAGCAGTCCGATCAGGCAGACCGCCAGCACCGCACAAACAATCCCCATAGCAATCCTTCCAAACAACCCGCAATCTCCGTAGTACAGTGGTTCAGTCCATCCTGTATCCGATGCCCCTGACCGTATCGATCACGGGCGCGTCACCGTCTTCCTCGAGCTTTTTGCGCAGTCTCCTCACATATACCGTCAGAGTGTTGTCATTTACAAAATCGCCCGATTCATCCCACATATCGTTCAGCAGCTGCCTGCGGGTCAGGAGCCTGCCCCTGTTGCGGACAAATGTGAGCAGCAGCCTGTATTCTGCCGAGGTGAGCATGATCTCCTCACCGTCACGCATCACCCTGCCGCTTAACGGATTGAGCTTATTGCGGCCGATCGTTACGATGTCCGTGCCGGCAGCTCCCGAAGCAGTACCGCAGGCAGTTCCCTCAGCATTTACCGCAGGATCTCCCTCAGATGCCGGCAAAACAGCACCCGAAGCCGCACCGCCTTCCGGATTGCCGTCCGGATCGGCTCCGCTCCTTCGGAGCACCGCCTTGATCCTTGCCGTCAGTTCCCTGATCCTGAACGGCTTCGCGATGTAATCGTCCGCGCCCTGCTCGAGCGCCAGTACCGTATGTACCTCGTCATCACACGCAGTAAGGAACAGGATGGGTATCCTGCTCCTTTCGCGTATCGCTTTGCATATAGTATATCCGTCTCCGTCGGGCAGCATCACATCCAGCAGGCATACGTCAAAATCCATGCCCTCTGCGATCTTAGCCAGCGCGCCGGCCATATTCATAAAGGCTTCGACCTCAAATCCCTCCTGGGTCAGTGCGATCTTCAGGCCTTCGATTATTATCGGATCATCCTCAACCAGAAATACTCTCATCCCTGATCCTTTCCATTATGCTCGTTTTGTCCCTGCCGTAGCAGATCATCGTCATTACCGTGAGCAATGCGATCTCCAGTACGCAGACACCTATTATTATGACATAAGGGAAGCTGAATGTCATCCGTCCGATGATATGTTCCGCCATTTTGTGCAGGAACAGCACAAATACCGCACTGATGAGCGCCGACCACCCGAGCGATCCGGCAAAAAGCTTCGCGTTCTCCAGATGCAGCATTCCGGTCACCTGCGACTGTGTCATCCCGACAGACTTAAGGACCGCCAGCTCGCCTCTTCGCTCTATGCACCTGCCCATTACGGAATTATACAGGTTCAGCGTGCAGATCGCCATGATCAGCAGGATAAAGCACACTGAGACTATCCTGAGTATCTTCGCTATGACTCCCTTAAAGCTTGCCAGACCGAACATCAATGCTGCGCGCACGTAAAGCGGGTCTTCGGGGTCGCTGTTCGAATCCAGTACCTTCATCGCGTCGCAGTCGTCATCCGTTACATTGAACAGCAGCGCGGTGTAATAGAAATAATACTTATCGAGGTCCTCCTCTTCGGCAGCGAGCAGCTTAAGTGCCGAGGGCATCGTGGTTATCACCCAGAGTTCGCGGTCGTCGACCTTATAGAGGCTTGCGAGATCCTCTTCGCTTACATATCCGGCAAACACGGCCTCACCCGAAAACAGTTCGTTCGGCCCCTCAGGGTTATGGCTGTAACTGTCTATCTCTATGGTCTCGCCGACTTTGACATTTACCGGATTTTTCAGGCTGTAGATCGCGTAATCCGCTTCTGCGGCATCTCTGAACGCATATCTGTAATTGTCCGTGGTGATCGTTGTCTTGTCGAGCATGAGAACCGACGGAGCATCGGTATCCGAAACTATACTCATGTCGGCTCCGGCCTTCTTTGCCAGTTCACGGTACTCCTCATCTGTCAGAATGAGCATCCAGAGCGAGCAGTCCATCTCATCTCCGTAAAGGTAGCTTGCCTCTTCGTCCGAAACACCGTCGGGCCTGTATTTTGAAACAATTTCTTTTACACCTTTGATATATTCATCCGAAAGGTATTTTTTCCTGACGGATATGGCACCTAAAACCCTGCTCTCCTTCGCTTCCGTCACGTCATCCGATCCGAGCAGGTACTCCTTCATATAGCTGTATTTTTCCGCGTCGGATGTTGTGATCGCATACTCGTAGCCCTCATAGTCCTTACCGAGCGTGTATGTGCTGTCGGAGGACTTCAGATCGATAATATCGTTGATCGTTCTGACACCGAAACTGACGATCAGTGTCAGTGAGACGAATATCACCATGCTGCGGATGATGCCGCGGCTTAAGAATCTGCTGCGCTTGACCGATGCATCCGAGAGCAGGCTTAAACATTTGCCTTTCTTCAGCATCCTTGCCGAGATCGCGCCCATCAGCCTGTTGTGCCTGAACTTTTTCCCGACCGTGCTCTCGTTGCCTCTGATGCTGCTGATCGCGCCGGTCTTTCCGATCCTTCTCGCAGGGATCAGCGCCGATATCCATACAGCCGCGATCGAGAACAGGACGATCATCAGTATGTTCAGAGGATTCACGATGATCCTGAAGCCTATCGCTCCTATCCCCTTCATTAACGTGCCGTATGAGGCCAGCTGCATCAGTTCCTTAACATGAGGAACGAGCAGCGTCATGCCTCCCCATACCAGGCCGAGACCAGCGAGGATTCCGAGCGGCAGCGCAAAGGCAAGCAGCGAGAATACTTCATAATACACGCTCCAGCGCTTCTGCGCGCCCGTGGCTCCGACCGATGAAAGCAGTCCGAGATACCCGGCCCTCTCCCTGTAGGAAATGTTAAATACATTGTAGATCAGCACTGCAGAAGCGGCCACGATCAGTACCATGAAAAATACCTGAAAGAAAACCGCGATATTGTTAAACGATGCATGGCTTCCCTTGCCCGCAAATGTCAGGAGATAGTCGTTGACCTTCCATTCTCCCCGGTTACCGAGGATCCTGTACAGAGAGGTATCGATCGTTTCTCCGTGGTGACCAAGAAAAGTCATTCCTACGATATTTACGATCTCTCCGTCTGCGATCGCATTCGTTCCCCTGCCGAGCGCCGTGTAACCGGCCTCTCCGCCCATCTCATAAAAGGGCGGCTCCATGATGCCCACAACGGTATAGGTACACTTATAGCCCGTGTATTCATGGATCTCTTCCATCTGTCCGTCATTCCCGTAATAAGGGAAATGCGCGGGCGCCTTCTTTGTATCGCCATGCGCAACCGTAAACATATTCTGGAACGGGAACATCAAATCGCCCGTGCCCTTTTCTCCGAATGCATGGATATAACGCTCAAAAAACTCGGCTTCGATCGTATCCCCGATCTTTATGTCGCTGCCGTCATCGATCGCCCTTTTGCTGATCAGCAGCTCACCGGCATTTTCGGGATATCTGCCTTCGAGTACATTGATATTCATCCATTTGAATATGTCGCCCGAATACTCCTTGATCTCAAGGAACGGTGTATCATCCGGCTTGCCGCTCTTTTCAAAAAGAGTGTATCCGCGGTCCCTCGATACCTCGAGTCTTTCTACGCTCTTTAAACCGGCTATCTGTTCGGCTGTGCCCCGGTCAACGTTAAATGCCTGAAAATGCCAGCTGCCCTTCTCCTGCGAGATAATGTCGGTGAGGTATGTCATAAAGGTATCCTTGCCGACAAAAACCGCAGTCATCATCATGACCATCAGCATGATCCCCAGGAATGTGATGACCGTGCGCTTGCGGTTCTTTTTCATATATGCCTGTGTTACTTTAAACACTATCTTCTTGTTGTTCATATCTTTCGCACCGCCTCATTCCTTACGATCTTTCCGTCTACGATCCCTATCACCCTGTCCGCCTGCATGGCCAGCCCCTCATCATGCGTGATCAGGATAAGTGTCTGCATCTGCTGTCTGTTGGAGTCCTTCAGCAGCTGGATTATCTGCTCTCCCATCTTTCTGTCGAGATTGCCCGTAGGCTCATCGGCGAGCAGTATAGCGGGGTGGTTGTACAGCGCGCGTCCGATAGACACTCTCTGCTGCTGGCCGCCCGAGAGCTGGTTCGGCAGGTTCATCCTGCGGTCGGTCAGTCCGAGATACTCGATAACGCTGTCGAGTCTTTCCTCATCCGTTTCCCTGCCGTCGAGCAGATGAGGCAGCGCGATGTTCTCGGCCACATTGAGCACGGGTACCAGATTGTAGAACTGATACACGAGACCTATATGTCTCCTCCTGAATATCGCGAGCTTGTCCTCGCTCAGGCTGTGCAGATCGGTGCCGTCGATAAATACCTTTCCCGATGTGGGCTTGTCCACGCCGCCCAGGATATGGAGCAGCGTCGATTTGCCGCTGCCCGAAGGGCCGATGATCGAAACGAACTCGCCCTTCTCCACACTGAAGCTCACATCATCGAGAGCCTTGACCAGAGTGTCCCCCGAACCGTATGTCTTGGTCAGTCCCTCTACTCTTAATATCTCCATTTCTACTCCCTCCTGTAATTGACCGTTTCCGATCATTATTAATTCATGTTTTAACTTTTATTTATACTCCTGCGATCATCTTTTTCACGATAAAAGCAGGAAAGCGCCGGGGATCTCTCCCTGACGCCTTCATTTTAACACTCTATTCTTACAACCAGATGACTCGTAAGTGACAATTCAGTCACTTTTCTCTTTTTCTGTCATATAGTCCTGCAGGACGGTCCCTGCCATGTTTTAGTCTCAGATCTCCTCGATATGATATACATACTCGAGAGTCCTCAGTGCCTCTATTATCTCCGCATGTGTCTTGTATTTTTTGAGCTCCGCGCTCGAGATAGATATCGCAACGGAATAAACCGAAAGCCCCGAACCCGAGTAAGCCGGGTTCAGTTCGATATCGTCGATCGTCAGTCCGAGCTTTCTGATCGTAGTTACGAAATCCTGCAGGAAAGTACTGTTTTTCAGTTCCAGGTGGATCTCAAAGTGGTTCGATCTGTTCTTCAGATACTTTTCCATCGAAGGGAACCAGTAGAGCTCTATGAACAATGTGGCAAACGCCACCAGCGCTATCGTGTAATACCCGGCACCGATCAGGAGTCCTACCAGGCTCCAGGTCCACAGACCTACCGAAGTTGTGAGTCCCTTTATCTGGTTTCTCGACGAGAAAAGGATCGAGTTGATACTGATGACAGATATCGCGATAACCGCAGCTCCCGAAACGATAAATATATGTGAAGGATTCTGCCGCGCGATGTACTGGTCTATGATCATGACCAGCGTGCCTGCCAGGGAGATCAGCATGAACGTCCTCAGTCCCGCAGAGTGACGCTTCGATGAGCGCTCCCATCCGACAATGGCGGAGAGCACCAGGCTCAGCGCGATACGGAAAAGCACCGCTGCGGTACCTACTCCCACAGACCATTCACCCAACAGTTTTGCCAACGGATCCCATGCATTCATAAAATTAAATCTCCTTTTAACAATTTATAAAACCGCATAAACAGTGGATTCTACACTTATCTCCTGCGCGTCCTTTTCCTGAATCTCGGCTGCATCATATCCTCGTAATAACTCTGCGCAGCCTCGGTAAACGCCTCTTCGTTCATATTGATTTCGTGCTCCGGTATCTCCTCCTGGATCTTGCCTATACGTTCGATCAGCAGGTCGAGACTGCTCTTTTTCTCTCCGGTCGGAGTCTTCTCATCGACCTGAACGACATCCTCGAGTTTGTTAGAGCATGCGCCCGACCTGTACAGCGACATATTCGCCAGCGCGGGGCCAATGAACTCGTACAGAACACTGGCCGAGAGAATTATGGCGGATAGAGCCTCGCCCTCGCTGCCTCCGATCGTACGCGCTCCGAGCGCCACGAGACCGATCGCCACGCTCGACTGCGGCACAAACGCAAATCCGAGGAAATTCCTCGTTTTCTTTTCTTTGCCGGTCAGGAAACAGCCTATCCATGCGCCAGCGTATTTACCGACAGTCCTGATCACCAGATACAGTATACCGATCACGATGAGCGGAGTCGAACCGATGCTGCCCGATGACGAGAACAGTGCCGCGAGATCGAATGCCACGCCGCTTCGTACGAAGAAAAGCAGCAGCAGAGGCGGCGAGAAATAGTTCAGCTGCATGAACAGCTTTTCATCACCCGTCATATTGTAGTAGATCGTCGCCATCGACATGCAGCCGAGCAGCGGCGAGATATCCAGTAGCGTGCATATGCCGCAGAACGAGAACAGGATCGCTATAGCCACGATCAGACGGTTATCGTTCGAGCGGTCACCGATCGCAAATTTCATGATCAGTCCGAACAGCGCGCCCAGAGCCAGTACACCGAGGTTTTTCCCGAGAGACGCCGCGACACCCGCTATGGAGAATGTACCGCCCGTATAGACAACGGCCGCGATATTGATCGCCGTGGAATATGCCATCAGTCCGACTATATTGTCCAGTGCGCAGACCTGCAGCAGCGTATCGACGAAATCGCCCTTCGCGCCTGTCTGGTGTATCGTCATCAGCGTGGACGTCGGCGCCGTGGTAGCTGCCAGAGCCGCCAGAACGAGCGAGAACGCCATATCGAGTCCCAGTACCCAGAACGCCAGTATAAATACGAGCAGGGACGCCGCAAATGCCTCACAGAGGGTTATCACGACAACCTTTACTCCGTTTTTCTTTAATGTGCTGAACTTAAAGAACTCACCCGTGGAAAAAGCTATAAAAGCAAGAGCGATGTCGGGCAGGAAATCCATACCGCCGACAACATTCGACGGTATGAGGTTAAAGCAGAAAGGTCCGATAAGGATACCCGCGACCAGATATGCCGTAACATCGGGAAGACGCATCTTCTTGGTGATGCGCGTCATAAGAAAGCCCGAGATCAGCATTATGGCGATCGCTATGATCGCCTGTGCCGACGGAGCCGTATCTTTCAGATATTCAGCCAGATTTGTATTCAAACGCACCACCCCACAGTAACTGTTTTACCCCGTTCGATCGTTCGACAAACTCACATATTGTTGAGCTTAAGATCGTTTTCTTTGATCCTGCCAAGCTTGCGCAGGATAATACCGAATACCCACGAAAGGATCGCAGGCAATACAAAACAGATAAGAATCATGCCGATCCAGTCCATCGCCGTGATCGCGGCCTTGCTGCCCTCGGCGACATCCTTTACCCAGCCGGAATATACGCCGATCTGTCCGACGAGTCCGCAGGTACCCATACCCGAAGCGATGGCCGCTCCGTTCATCTTCATCTTAAATACGCATGTGGCCAGAGGTCCCGTGATCGCGCCCGCCAGTGTCGGAGGCACCCATATCCAGGGATTCTTAACTATATTGCCCATCTGCAGCATGCTGGTCCCCAGTCCCTGGGACACCAGACCCGCAACCTTATTCTCTCTGTAGCTCATGACCGCGAAACCGATCATCTGCGCGCAGCACCCCGCAACGGCCGCTCCGCCTGCCAGACCCGTCAGTCCGAAAGCATGGCATATGGCCGCCGAGCTGATGGGAAGCGTCAGCACCATGCCGACCACTACCGAAACTATGATGCCCATAAGCATAGGTCTCAGTTCGGTCGCCCACATGATGAGCTCTCCTATGTAGCTGGCCGCGCTGCCTATCGAAGGCGCCGCAAGCTTCGATAATCCGACGCCCACGCCTATCGTCACGAGGGGCGTGACCAGTATGTCAACCTTGGTCTCCTTTGAGACTGCCTTGCCTATCTCCGATGCAATGATCGCGATAAAAAATACCGCCAGCGGTCCGCCGGCTCCGCCCAAGTCATTTGCCGCGCTGCCCACCGCTATCATCGAGAACAGCACGAGCGGCGGCGCCTGCAGCGCGTATGCGATCGATGCAGCCATCGCGGGTCCCGCAACGCCCTTTGCGTAGTTGCCGATAGTAACAAGTATCTCGACTCCCAGCTGCTGTCCGAGCGTGGATATTATCGTACCGATCAGCAGCGACGCGAACAGTCCGCTCGCCATCGCTCCCATCGCGTCGACAAAATAACGCTTTGCCGAGAATATGATATTCTTGCGCTTCAGGAAAGCCTTGAAACCTTTTTCCTTAACCTCTGCCACCTTGGTCTCCTCAGCCGCAGCAGTCACTGCGGCGGGTGTATCTTCATTCATGTCATAAGCTCCTGTCATGTTATTATAAGAGGTATTATACCATATACTCTACGAATTGCGAGTTTTTTATCAAAACGTGTTCGACGCAGCGAGGTTACTATTCACAGACTGTCCCAAAACACTCGTAAACCGTCCGCAGATTATTGACAACGAAAGTGCAAGAAATGACTTGTTTCGGCCGCCGGGAACGATAAAAATATATACATCGGCAGACTTTTCACGGCAAAAGGATGCCGCGCACAAGAACAGGGGGGAATCATTTTATGAAACGTATTATTGCTGTTATTCTGACCGCAGCGCTGATGCTTACGACAGCCGGCTGCAGCGGCAAGACCGCCGGAAATACCGGTGATGCGGGTCAGGCATCTTCCGCGGGGACTGCAGGCACTTCCGCGCCTACCGCAGAACCTACCAAGGCACCCACGCCCACACCCGAACCGACTCCTACGCCCGAGCCTACGCCCACTCCGGAGCCCACTCCTACTCCGTGGCCCGAGGACGCGGCAATGATCAGCCTCGAGATACCCGAGAAATACACCACCTACGTTAGCAAAAACGCAGGCACGGTCGAGGAGATCAGCTACATGGCAAAGGACTGGCTCGGAGACGGTCCCGAGGTCGAGAAAAAGGCATTTGTCTATCTGCCCGCAGATTACGATGAGTCAAAGAAATACAACGTCCTCTATCTCTGCCACGGCATCGGCGGCACAGAGCGCGAATGGGGTCTGCACAAAGAAGAGTCGATCGTCAAAAAGATCATGGACAATCTCTGCAGATACGGTGATATCGAGCCTTTCATCGTTGTAACGCCCAACGGCAAGGCAAAGGCGCTCTCGAACACCGAGGGCAACGATCAGTTCTACCGCTTCGGCTATGAGCTCAGAAACGACCTGATCCCCTACATCGAGAGCCGGTATTCGACCTATGCCGACTATGATGAAAACGGCTACGACATGACCGCATCCCGCACTCACCGCGCTATGGCGGGTCTTTCGATGGGAGGCATGCAGACGATAAATATCGGCATGTGCGAATGCCTCGACCTGTTCAGCTGGTTCGGCGCATTCTCCGCAGCTCCCACATCCTATGCGGCTGCGAAGGTAGCTTCGACCGTAGCGGCCTCGGAGTATAAACCCGATTTCTTTTACAATATCTGCGGAACCGAGGACAATATCGCCTACTGGGCAGCCTCAGCCGCAGCCAAGAACCTCCCCGACATCAGTGATATCTTTGTCGACGGCGAGAATTTCATGTGGCAGGAACGCAGCGGCGGACATGATTTCAATATCTGGTATCTGGGCTTCTACAATTTCGCCCAGATCGCGTTCGGCGACGACTGGATCATGAATCCCGCAAACAGCGAATGAAAAAGGAAGGAGAAGGGCTTTCGCTCTTCTCTTTTTTGCCTGTCTATTACTGGTGACAGTCACCCTGTTTCATATATCATAAATATAGCCGGAGGGACAGATCCATGTGATGACCAATTTACTCCGGCTATGTGTTATCTCACTTATAATGAAATTCGCTCCTACCATTAATTTACGAAATAGTTCCGGTAGGAGAACAGCTGATTGTTGCCGATAAGGATCTGCTACCCGACGAAGATTTGAATGTGCATATTGCAGTTGCAGAACTACCACTGATATCAGCTCTGCCACTAACATACGACCATGAGCCGTCTGAAATACCATATCCGCAACTAGCCGAAAGCGCCCTTGAAGTGTGGCCGTCATATGAGAAAGTTGCAGTCACCCTTGTTGTAAATAACAACTTACCACTTGCATTATAATAATTCGCATATTTAGATGCACTTTTATTACTTACAGAATTTCTGGCAAACAATCCGAATACTCTAGTCTCATCAATTATAATCGTGGTAATGCAATAGCTTCCATCCTCGAATTCGATTCTCTCCTTCGACTTAGCATCACTGCATGTCACTTTGCCCCCAATACAAAAAAACAACGTCAGGATCACACAAAACACTACAAATCTTTTCTTAATAAACATTTTTCTTCCTCCTCTAAAAACTATATTCATTAATTGTTTACACAAATAATGTCATATTATTATAGCGATTACTCAATAGATGTAGCCTCACTGTAATCTACATCTGTTATTTCAGGTAAAGTACTTATAAACTCGTCATCTTCACCTTCAACTACTATAATGGTTTCCACGTATCCTACTTCGTTCTCGCGAACATAATTGACGTACCACTTAAATCCAATAAAAAGCGATCCAGCAACTAAAAAAACAGTGGTCAGCAGTATCACTAATCTATCTCTCTTTGCTCTATGATATTCGTCTATGGCAACAGAATATTGGAGTTCTTCTGCCGTTTCTGATATTGTACCAATCTCATCTTCTAACCACTGAACGGTAACATTTTCAGGAAGTACTTTACTCTCAATTTCATTGCGAAGGCCATTAACTAACATCTCTTTGGTTCTCTTTGAGCCCACAAGCTTTCTTTTTATCTTCCGGCAGTACCTCTCTATGCTTTTTAACCTCATCTAGCCTTCCCCTCCCCCTTGACTATTGTTTCAAATACTTTTGATAATTCCTCATATTCAGACAGTGTGCTTTTGAGGTAATTCCGCCCACTGTCCGTAATAGCATAGTAACTTCGAGCACGACCTTCGACTATTTCGCTCGATGTCTCTATAACAAATCCTTGTTCCTGCAATCTATATATAACGGGATATAGAACCGAAATAGTTAATCTGCCACCACTACGCTCATCCATTGTATTAGCGATTTCATAACCATACATCTCCCTTTCCTGTAGCAGTGAAAGCACCACAAGAGGGCTAGTAGCTCTTTTATAATATGCAGAAAAGGAATGACCAGTATCCTTTTTTTCTTGATGCACCTCTTTTTTTCGCATTACCAAGACCTCTAAAATATGAATGTTTATGCTGTTATCATTCTCTTAATGCCTTTTTTATATATTTTAACATGATATTTAATATTTTCAATAGTATGCATTGACATATATATAGCGCGTGATATACTGTTGTATGCAGACATCTAATCTGGCGCCTATTATTCGTATCTGCAAAACCATTCTGTAAAGCAAAATAAAGAAAGGAATTTGTTGCATTTTGCGCCGCCTAGCGGCCACTGATGCGCTACACCAGCGGTCACTGTGCGGCAGTAACGGCCACCTCTTACGAAGTGGGTTTTAATTGAATCATTACGATATAATGCTTGGTCGCCCTTTTCATGATGGCGTTGGATGATACCTCGTCATTCATGATCATAGACTTCCAGCTTTCCGGCTCCCTTTGGGAGCAGATGATCGTGCTTCTTGATAATTCAATACGCTTCTCCATGATCTCCAGGAGTATCTTGACTTCACGCTCATCGGTTATGGTGTTGAGCAGGAAATCGTCCAGGATCAGCAGGTGGAAGTTCAGGAGCCTGCGCATCCGCTTCTCATAGTGACCATAGTCTTCATTCTTTAAGGCCACAAGGCTTTCAAGAAGTTCGCTGCAGCGATTGTAGCTGACACGGTAACGCTCGCATGCAGATGCCCCAAGAGCTTTGGCAAGATACGTTTTACCGCTGTCAGATGCACCAAGGATGCAGACATTCTGACCATCCTCGATAAAGCGTAATGATGACAGGATATTTGTAACACCCAAAGGTTCGTAGCGTCTCCATTTCGTATCCGTGCAGGATGTTATCTCACATGGTGTACCGATGATGTGAGCGGTCCGGAGGCGGTTGTTTATCGTCTTTGTGACCTTGTCCTTGAACTCCGGAGCGATCAAGGCGGAAAGGAAATCCAGCTTGTCCATATGCGGATAGTCTGACGAACGATATAACTCGTCGAGCTTTAAGGCCATCAGAGGGAGCTTGATCGTGTTCATCTGCTCTTCGAGATCGAGCACGAGGTCTTCACCGGTGATCATGCTTCATCACCTCCCTCGGATGCCTCATCCATCAGCATCCTGCTCTTTTCAAGCAAATGGTTGAGACTGGCGGCATCGGCACTCATCACGTAAGCACCTTTGTTCCGTTCTTCGTTTATGCGCCTGCGATCGGCATCCGTCATCGTTTCGGCTGCTATCTCAGGGATAGAGTTCTTAATGAACGTATATGTAGCCCTGTTCAGTTCCAGCGCCTGACGGCAGCATTCCTCAAGTGTGAGCTTGCTGTACTTTTTGGCGAAGTTCAGAACGCCTACACACTGCCGGTATGTCTGTACTTCATAAGTCCTGCTCGCAAGGATATGACGGATGACATCGACTGTATTCGGTCCGACCGCCAATGCTTTCTGGATGAAGTAAGTGCTGTTCCATTCCGCAAACCCTTTGAAATTCTGTGGAAGGTGTGCCGGATCAGTCATCCACTGGCCTTTTCGCGTTGCCCTGGGCCATTCACATACCGCGATGCCGGCCTGGTCAAATATCTTTACCCTGGTCGCAGTAGCGCGGATCAAAACTTGTTTGTGCAGGTATTGCTTTGGTACGCTATAATAAGCATTGTCAAAGCGGACGTGGTAGTCGCTTGATACTTTTGCCGTCCGCCGTTCCATGTAGTGATACTGCGTGGGCGGCAGCGGCATGAGCTCTTTCTGTTCCTCAAGGAAGCGTTCCGAACGGCTGTAGTCTTTGCCTCTTAACTTGCAGTCGTTCAGCTCGGCAAGTTTCGCCCAGAGATCCTCGTTGAATGCTTCGAGGCTGAAATACCGGTTCTCTTCCAGATCATGGAAGAATCCTTTTTCCAGTATACCTACTGCGTTCTCAACAGAGCTTTTGTATTTCGGCTTTTTCACCTTCGCCGGAAGGATCACTGTGTGATTGTGTTCAGCCCATTCGGAGTAATCCTTATTAAGCTCAGGCTCTATCCAGTCCTTGTTGACGATAACGGCCTGCTTGCAGTTATCGCAGACGATCAGCGGAGTGACGCCGCCAAAGTACTGAAGCGCATTGTTATTGACTTCGATCCACTGCGGCTCCTTTGTTGAGAGCATGCCCTCCGCATAGATGTACTGTGAATACGGAAGTACAGCCACAAAAATGATGATGGTGCTGATCTCACCGGTCAGGCTGTCGATCAGTTCAAATGTCTTACCTGCGAAGTCAACCTCGATCTTCTGCCCGATAACGGCGTTAAGATGCATCGATTCGGCATTCTCTTCGCACCATTGCAGATACAGATCGCAAAACTGCCTGTAGGAATAGAACTTCTTCTCCTCGGCATTGCACCTGTTCTTGTACCTGCCCCAAAGAAAGACGAGCGTCATGTTCTTCCGGGTGTTCATCTGTGATTCGATCTCAGCGAAATCCGGGAGTTCATAACTGAGATCACGGCCACCGGGATGATAATGGTTACCGTATACCAGCTCCGCTATACCATAGTTGGTGATGCCTTCCGGAAGCGGATACTGAAGCGTAGTGCATTTGTCAAAAGCATTCAGGAACTCATTTACTCCTGATTTGCTCACGCCCAGAGCAGATGCTATCTGTCTGCCCGACATATGCAGGGCGTAGTGTTTGATAATGATGTCTTTGTAATCAAGCATGCATTATCCTCCTCATTGATGTGTATTTACCGCATACGCGGCATAACATCATTATGAGGAATCTATAGTTTAAATCAAAGAACAGGAGTGGCCGCTCGCTGCGCATCGCGGCCGATTAGCTCCGCAAAACCGGCCGACGCAGGCCGCAATATGCAGACTAGTAATTCGGCGTATTCTTTGAGTAAGGTTTTGGAAATCTATCGTGAGAATCGGCCTTATAATGGAGACTTCAGAGAACTATTTAATAAGCATCCTGAACTAATACAAAAAATCGATAGTAATAAAATAGAAGTAATAGAGGTTGTCTTGCGCAAGAATGTATGGGCAAGTTATTACGCGGGATGTAAGGCTGAAATTGATAGATGGAGAGATTTTGAAAGAGAAATTATACCAGTGATGAATTTGTTTAAGGAAGTATTTTGTATCAAAAATCCTACATTTAGTTCTAATTCTGACCAAGAGACTATTGCATTATTAAGAATGAGCGAAAGTATAGTTGCACGCCGGTCTATGCTTTTCCCTAAATATTTTAAGAATCTTTTGTATTATGATGAGTGTGTTGCTGTAACAGGAGATTATTGTCATTCGACGTATGGAATATTAAAGAAGAAAGTCCTAAAGGATTTAAAGGATGAATTCGATGATTTTATCGACCTCTTTAGAGCTTACCTTGTGGAGGTCGTTGATAAAATAGAAATACATGAAGATCCAATTATTCAATCAATAGATGCGGATG
>JAEEGH010006628.1_pt1 | contig 28234 bp, 21 predicted proteins | sample 9134181 | NCBI WGS metagenome assembly JAEEGH01 (sample SAMN16246544, study PRJNA631951) | gut metagenome | biome: gut microbiome; feature: rumen; material: DP-attached | host: Bos | place: Iran: Karaj | collected 2018-10 | reverse complement strand
AGCCTCGAAGCGTAAATTTCTCGCAGATTAATGACGGTAGGGCAGTTTAAAAAGAATGCAGTCAATCTCCTGAAAGACAGTCCGACGCCTGCGCTGGACGTGGATGTTTTACTCCAGTTCTTTTTGAATCTTGATAAAACACACCTTTTGATGAGCCGCGATCAAACAATCGCAGATGACATCCTTCTTAAATTGAATTCTGCCGTTGAACAGAGAAAGACCGGCCTTCCGGTAGCCTACATTACCGGGCACAAAGAGTTTTTTGGACTTGATTTTGCCGTAAGCCCTGCTGTTTTGATTCCAAAACCTGACACCGAGCTCCTTGTTGAACTTGCACTTAATTCAATTGAATCCATATCCCAGACAAAAAAAATCCGCGTCCTCGATATGTGTACCGGAAGCGGCTGTGTCGGAATCAGTTTGTTAAAATCACTTCCTTCCGGCGCACAAATTGAACTGATACTCGCCGACATCAGCACTGACGCCTTAGATATTGCAAAAACCAACGCAGAAAGACTTTTAGGAAGCGCTGCCAGTAATATTCAATTTATACAGACTAATCTTTTTCAAAATATCCCGCTTTCATTCGACATAATTGTGACCAACCCGCCTTATGTTCCGCATAATGAGGCTGTTGAACTTTTACAGGACGGACGCTCGGAGCCGCTTCTTGCCCTGGACGGAGACGTAAACCCAGATACAGGCTGGAACGGTCAGAACGACGGACTTTCTTTGATTAAGCGCCTTGTAGTTCAGGCAAAAGATCATCTTGCAGACGGCGGCCTGCTCCTGATGGAGACCGGCGAATACAACGCAGAGGCGGCGGCAGATTTTTTTGCTCAAAACGGTTTTACCGGAGTAAAAATCGAAAGGGATTTAAACGGTCTTCTTCGCGTTGTTTGCGGTACCTGGACATCTTTTACTGTCTAAAATCTGGTTTTTATGCGATAATATTTGTATGAAACACACAACTTTAATTAAATTTCTTGCCGCAATTGCAGTTGCAGCAGCTCTTACCGGCTGTTCGCGCGACGAAGAAGCCAAAGCATTTATCAAACAGTGCGAGTCCAAGAATGAAAGTCCTGCTCTTGAAGCGCTTTCAATGAAGGACAACGGTTTGTTTGAGGCGGTTGTCGCACTTGGAGCCGATGTTAATATTGCAGGCCGTGACAATGTAAGTGCCCTTATGTGGGCGTGCCGTACCGGAAACAAAAAACAGGTTCAGCTTTTGTTAAACGCCGGGGCTGACGTTACAGTGTACAGTACAGAAGATCTGGGTCCCCTCGAATACGCTGTTATTTCGGGCAATGCTCAGATTGTCGATATGGTTGCAAAGGCAGGCGCTGATGTCAACCATGTAAACAAGGGCGACCAGACTCCGCTGATTACTGCCGCTGCGGCGAACGACTACAAATGTATTACTGCTCTTGTATTGAACGGAGCTGCTGTTGACTGGCAGGACTCTAACGGAGATACCGCTTTGATGTACGCGGTTTATAATAATGCTTACAAATCTGCAAAAACCCTCGTTAATCTTGGAGCGGCTCCAGGAATAGCAAACAGCGACGGAAACTCTCCGTTTTCTATTGCGGATTCTACAATGAAAAAATATCTGAGCCGCGATTAACAGGATTCAATAAAAAAAAGACTTTCCAGTTAAAAAGAACACCCCTGAAACCGGACCAGTACAGTTCAGTTTCAGGGGTGAATTTTATTTAGGGTTTATTACAAACCCTAAAAACGGCGAAGTCAAGGCTTTAAGCGTATGCGTGCCTTGACTCGACGTATTTGTGTGTGTGTTTGTTATTCTTCAATCATGGGAACTTCGAAAAACTCGCCTTCGGCGATTTTCCGAAGCTCCCGACGAGTTTTAATTTCTGATAATAGCAGAAATTAAAACATCGCATTTGCAAAGTTACCTCGAAAAATTGCAATTTTTCGAGGTTCCATTAAAAGATTAGTACTTTGTTCTTGAAGAAATCTGGCCTTCTTTGTTGTTGCGGATTGTATTGTTAGAGAAGCTCATCTTAGCAGTGTTTCCGTTAGCGTCAACACCGTATTTGAGGTTCTTTTCAGCAGTACTGTTCTTGAGAGTGTGGCTTACGCTCTTTTTAGAAGAACCGAGTTTGAATCCGTTTCCATCACCGTTCTTTGTTGTTTTGAGTGATGTGTTGATATAGCCGTTGTATGAAGCTGTACATCCGTCGATTGTTACAGTGTATGGCTGGCTGTAAAGGTCCCATCCGTCGTCTGAGTTGTATTTAGCAATACATTTTACGAATTTGATGTTCTTTCCGCCAGAAAGTTTTGCAGCAAAACCGTCAGCGTTTTCACCGCCGTTAGCTGAGTCATAGTTGTAGTATGATTCACAGCCTGTAACAGTTACGTTGTATGCCTTGTTGTAAACCTGGAGTCCTGAGTCACCGTTTGAAGTGAATTTACAGTAAGAAACTTTGTTGTTACCGCCGTTCTGGAGAACCATACCGCAGTCTTTAGCTTTTGTTACTGTAACTTTTTTGATGTCCCAGTAAGATCCGTTAACTTTTACACCCCATCCTGAGAAAGAAGAACAGTCAAGTGTTTTTCCGTTTCCATCGAATACGATGTACTTGCTTGAACTACCGTTTCTGAGGAGCTGAAGCTGTTTTGTAAGTTTGATGTTTGCTGTCAGTTTGATGGTGTCTCCTGGATTTGCTTTACCTACAGCTGTGTAAAGCGCAGAAGCCGAATTTACAGAGTATGTTGCGCGGTCAGCAGCTCCGTCAACATCTTCCATCGATGAGATGCCTGCACAAGACATCATTGTTGCAGCTACAGCAGTAAGAGCCATAGCTTTGATCATTGTGGTTACTTTCATAATTTGAACCTCACTTTTTTGTATAAACCATCACCGATTGCTGAATTCGAATATAAACTTAAAATAGTCATAAAATAATGGACAAAAACGACATCGTTTTAATCAAAAGTGATTTTTTTAGTGTATTTTGTAAAAATGTGTTCGATAATTAAGATTTTTCAAAAAAGTCTTTAGGATTGTTTTAAGGAAACTGAATTTGATGGCAGAATTTGTAAAAAAATGAGTATAAAATATAAATAAAATGCGGGGTAATGAAGAAAAAATATAATTTTTGTAAAGAATGTTAAAATACGCTAAGAAATTCTATTGAATTTTACAGGTTTGAACTAAAAAGCAGTCGGAAAATAACTTTCCGGCTGCTTTTCAGCAGTTTTAGTATCAGACTGATACCAGTTTACTACTTGTTAGAGATACCTGTAATGCGGTACCACTGATATTTTTTGTTGTTGCTTGATGAACAGTTTGTAACTGACATTCTTGCAGTGTTTCCGTTGCCGTCGTATCCGCAGGCAAGGTTGTGGTGTGCATTACATCCTGAGAGGTAGTGAACTACGCTCTGTCCTGATTTACCAAGTTTAAACCCGTTTCCGTCTCCGTTAGCTGTTGTTCCGCCAGACTGTGTGTAGCCGTTGTATTTAGCTTCACAGTTTACGAAATATACTGAGTATGGCTGGCCATAGAGGTCCCATCCGTCGTCAGAGTTGTAAGCAGCGATACAGCCTTCGAACTTGTTGTTCTTTCCGCCGGAAAGTTTACAAGCGTATCCGTCAGCATTTTCACCGCCGTTCTGTGTGTCGTAGTTATAGTAAGATTCGCACTTGTAGATATAGTTGTCGTGTGAGCTGTTGTAGATCTGAAGTCCTGAATCCTTGTTGTTAAGAGTTTTTACATAGTAAACATAGTTGTAACCACCGCTCTGGAATACGATACCGCAGTCAGGAGCGTTTTTAATTGTCATGTTACAGATGTTCCAGTAAGAACCGTTACATTTAACACCCCATCCTGAAGAAATACCTGAGCAGTCCAGGGTTTTTCCGCAACCGTTGAAGTTGATTTTGCTGCTTGAAGTACCGCTCTTAAGAAGCTGGAGTGTACTTGTCAGCTTGATGTTTGCGCCGAGGTTGATTGTGTCTCCGGCCTTAGCATTGTTAACAGCAGATTTAAGAGCACTTTCTGATGTAACGTTGTAAGTAGTGCGGGCAGCTCCGTCACCATCTTCAATTGCAGAGAGTCCTGCACAAGACATCATCATAGCAGCAGCGGCCACTGCAGCAGCAACAGTCAAAACTTTTGTGATTTTCATTTGATTTCCTCACTTTTTTGGTGTATAAACCCTCTTGAATGATAATATAAAGCAAGTTCTTATATAATAAATTGCACTATACCGACTTCGTTTTAGTTATAGACGTACTTTTTAGCAGAATTTATATTAAAATTAAATAAAATATAACTTTAAGCAGGCTTAAAATAAATTCGTATCTTGAAATAATATGATATTTTGTAAAAATATGTATAAAAACTGTAAGTTTTTGATGCTCTGACAATAAAAAAAATCAAAAAAAATTCAATTTGTGAGAAATTGTAGAAATACCCGTATATTTTGCAAATTTATGCTCATATTTTATATGAATTGAAGGTAATTTTTGGGAATTTTACATACATTCTGTAATAAAAATATAAAAACGGCAGGAACCGCAGAAAATTAACGGTCCTGCCTGAATTAAATTACTGGTTACTTACGCCTGTAATGCGGTACCACTGGTATTTTTTGTTGCTGTATGAAGAACAGCCCGAAATTGACATTGTTGCAGTGTTTCCGTTTCCGTCAAAACCGCATGCAAGGTTGTGGTGTGCAACATCGGAAATAAGTCGGTGGCTTACGTTTGCATAAGCAGAACCCAGTTTAAAGCCGTTACCGTCACCGTTGGTTGTAGTTGTAAGGCTTGAACTGATATAACCGTTATACGCTGCTTCACAGTTGTTGAGTGTTACAGTGTACGGCTGGCTGTAAAGATCCCATCCGTCATCTGAGTTGTATTTTGCGATACAGTAATTGAATTTAATGTTTTTTCCGCCTGAAAGTTTTGCAGCAAAACCGTCTGCGTTTTCTCCGCCGTTTGCTGAGTCGTAGTTATAGTAAGATTCGCATTTTGTAACTGTAACATCGTGTGCAGAGTTGTAAACCTGGAGACCTGAGTCACCGTTGCTCAGGAATTTACAGTACTGTACTTTGTTGTAACCGCCGAGCTGGAATACGAGACCGCAGTCAGGTGCGTTCTGTACTGTAACATTTTTAATGATCCAGTAAGAGCCGTTTACTTTTACGCCCCATCCTGAAGAAATGCCGGAACAGTCGATTGTCTTTCCGTTTCCGTTCAGGGTGATGTACGAACTTGAAGTTCCGCTTGTCAGAATCTGCAGTGTGCTTGACAGCGAAATGTTTGAAGTAAGCGTAATTGTATCGCCGGCAGATGCACTGGAAATTGCAGACTGTAATGCACTGGCAGAAGAAACGCTGTAAGTTGTACGGGCAGCTCCGTCACCATCTTCATTTGCAGAGAGTCCTGCGCAAGACATCATCATTGCGGCAGCAGTCATGGCAGCAGCAATAGTCAAAACTTTTGTGATTTTCATTTGAAATCCTCACTTTTGTGGTGTATAAACCCTCTTGATTGCAAATATAAAGCAAGTTCTTATATAAAAAATTGCAATATACCGACTTCGTTTTTATCCTTTGCGTACTTTTTAGCAGAAATTATATTAAAATTGAATAAAATATAACTTTAATTAGGGTGAATTCGAATTCGTATTTTGGAATAATGTGATAATTTATAAAAATATGTATAAATATTGTAAGTTTATGAGGCTTTTGCAATGAAAAAATTCATGAAAAATTAAAAATGTTAAAAATTAAAGAAAATTTTAAGAAAAGTGCTAAAATATACTCATAAAAACAGCGGATTGAATTAAATTTGCGGGAAAAATTATAAAATACTTAAGAAAATCTTAAAAAAATAGCCCTCATTGTCGCAGAACTGCGAATTCATTATAATTCTGCCCATGTCTTTTTATGATTCATTTGATGTAGCCGTAATCGGCGGTGGCCACGCAGGAACCGAAGCATGTTTAGCCTGCGCCAGAATGGGCCTAAAAACTCTTTTAATTACCCAGACTCCGGACGCAATTGCCCGCATGAGCTGCAACCCTTCTATCGGAGGAATTGCCAAAGGAAACATTGTCCGAGAAATTGACGCACTCGGCGGCGAAATGGGTCATTTAATCGATAAATCAATGATTCAGTTCCGCATGTTGAATAAGAGCCGCGGTCCTGCCGTTCAGGCACCGAGAAGCCAGGCCGACAAAATCGTTTATTCACAGATTGCAAGACAGACTATTGAAACAACTCCAAACCTGCATACACTGCTCGACACCGTAGTTGATATTTTAACCACGGCAAGTTCAACTGATTTGCCGCCTGACTCAGAAACAAAGGCTGAGAAGGGCACAATTCCTGGGGAAGTGCGTTCTACAAAACTGACTGAAGCAGCCGCTTCCGGAAAAAGACAGAAGGTAACGGCCGTTGTAACTGAGCGGGGACGAATCATTCCTGTACGCGCAGTGGTTTTGACTACCGGAACATTCCTCGGCGGACGCATTTTTATCGGTGAATATGATGCACCGTGCGGACGCCTCGGAGAAGCAGGTGCTTTTGGGCTCACATACAGCCTGAACAGACTCGGCTTTACTACAGGCCGTCTCAAAACCGGAACTCCGCCACGCATTCTGCGCCATACAGTTGATTTTTCTAAGGCAGAAGTTCAGCCCGGAGATGAGGAAGTAATTCCATTCAGTTTTGAAACAGAAAAAATTGACCGTCCTATGGTGGACTGCCATCTGGTTTACACAAATCAGGAAACACATAAAATTATCCGCGACAATATCGGCCGCTCTCCATTGTATTCCGGCAAAATCAGCGGAATCGGACCGCGCTACTGTCCTTCTATAGAAGACAAGGTTATGCGTTTTGCCGACCGCGAACGCCATCAGCTTTTTGTTGAACCTGAAAGTCTTCTGACTGACGAAATTTATCTGAACGGTTTGTCATCAAGCCTTCCGGAAGAAGTTCAGGACGCATTTCTGCGCACAATTCCGGGCTTTGAAAACTGTACGGTAAGCCGTCCGGGTTACGCTGTTGAATATGACTATGTCGAACCGACCCAGCTTTACCCGAGTCTTGAAACCAAGCGTGTAGCAGGTCTGTTTGACGCAGGCCAGATTAACGGAACTTCTGGTTACGAAGAGGCTGCCGGCCAGGGACTCGTTGCCGGTATCAACGCCGGCCTGTACGCGCGCGCCCACCAGAAATTATGCGGTCCGCTCTGTTCGGCCGCCCCGGGAATGGGTCAGGCTCCTGCAAGTGCTGAACCAGGCTGTTTTATGAATAAATCTCGCATGAGCGAAGAAGAACTTGAACAGTTTGCAAAAATCTCTGCTGCAGAAACCACTGCAATCAATCAGGCACTCCACAAGTGTCAGAGCGATGCGGGTTACGATAAATTCAATTCAATTCCTGAATGGGAACCTCTGATTATCGGCCGTGATGAAGCGTACATCGGCGTTTTGATTGACGACCTTGTAACCCTGGGCACAAAAGAGCCGTACCGTATGTTTACCGCCCGCGCTGAATACCGTCTTAAACTGCGCCACGATACTGCAGACCGCCGTCTGAGCGAAAAGGCATTTAATGTGGGATTAAAATCTCTTGAACAGATAGAAAAAGTGCGCTCAAAATACGCCCTCGTAGACGAAGCGCTTGCAATCCTGCTCAAAAAGGCAGATGCAGAAAATCCGGGCCTGCCGGAAGCTGTCTGGGAAGAAGCACAGAAAGAATTCAAGTATAAGTATTATATCGAAAAACAGGATGCGCGGGTTGCAAAAATGCACCGTATGGAAAACCACCGCATTCCAATGGACTTTGATTACGGCTCAATTCCGGCGCTGAGTGCAGAAAGCCGTGCCAAGTTGGAAAAAGTACGCCCGCTGACACTCGGACAGGCCAGCCGCATCAGCGGAATCAGAAACTCTGACATCATGCTGCTGATGGTGTATCTGTAGGCTCAAAAAAAAACGGGCTGCACTTCACACACTGCAACCCGTTCTGCTTAGAATAAAGTCTTAACTTCCTCTGCAGTAAAGACGCCTGTGTTGCACAGGTCGGCCGCAAACTGACTCAGTGATTTATTCAATAGAAGAACGCTTTCTGTTCCGGCTTTTACGCTGATTCCTGCGTCGAGGAATGTGCGCACGTATCCGGCCTTCTGTTCCATGTCCATTTTCTGCTCGCCGAGGCAGAGGTTTGGAGTAACAACAACAGAAATATTATTGTCTTTCATAAAACTGATGGCGCGCGGATCTTTTGCCGCAGATTCTCCCTGAATTACTACATCAGGTACAAATGTGCGCAGAAGGTTCATGTAAGCGTCAGAAGATTTTATGTAAGAAGCTGCAATTTCGGTTGTAAGATTGTGATCCTTGGCTGTTGTTACAAAACTTGCAAAGCGCTGCGGAGTTTTGAACATCATGTCACCGTACATGTAAATGCCTGTAAAAAGTCCGCTGCCGAGAAGGGAAGAGGCAATTGCAAAGGTAGACATTTCCATATTGTCTGTATCGATTGCAAGAATCGGGTCGATTTGAATGCGGCCCGAAAACTTTTTGAATACTGATTCAATTACACTGACAAAATTCTCAGGTGTATCACATGCCTTCATCAGAAGATTGTTGAATGTTGCGGTAATTTTTGTACATTTGTCGGCTTCGGCTTCGTTGAGCGAAAGCGTAAGAAGGTTTGCAATATCAGCTTCGGTTTCTACACGGGTCTGTGTGTATTCTTTTACTGCCTTTGCAAGTTCCGGGCCGGCTGCCGAACCGTCCTGAGGAAAGTCCGGAACGTAGAATCCTGCCCACATTACATAGGTAGGGTAGCGCATGCCCAGGTCGAGATTATTGTGGGCGTCGGATTTTGAAAGCCTGATAAAGTCTTCGATAGTTGTCATGACTTCTATTCAACCTTCCATGCATTTTCTACTGATTTGATGGCTGCTTCTTTTTCTTTGTCAGAAAGGAACGAAGCCTTAAAACTGTTGATTACAACCTGTTTGAGTTCGTCCATCTTGAATTTCATGGATTTGTGGAGATTCCAGTATTCGTCCAGTAATTCAACGCCAAAGAAAAGCGGGTCGTCAGTATTTAATGTAACAAGCATTCCGCGGTCAAAGAACGGGCGGAACGGATGTTCGGCGAGTGTCTTTACATATTTTTTGGTAAATACATTACTTGTAGGTGCAACTTCGAACGGAATCTGTTCTTTAACACATTTGTCCATGAGTTTTTCGTCCTGGATTGCGCTGATTCCGTGACCGATGCGTTCTGAGCGGCACAATTCGAGCGCGTCCCAGATTGACTGAGGTCCAACGTCTTCGCCGGCGTGTGCTACAGCATGGAATCCTTCTTTAAGTGCGCGTTCAAAAACAGGCGCAAAGTCTTTTGAAGGGCCTTTTGATTCGGCTCCGCCGAGACCGATTCCGATAAATCCGTCAAACTTATTTGCAAGGAACATATCGAGGTTTTTAGAAGCGTTTTCGAGGCCGAATGTGCGGCTTACGTCGCCTAAAAGCCAGACTGTGATTCCTGTTTCTTTCTTGATTTTTTTGAGGTTCTTTTCAAAGTTCTTTGTCATTTCTTCGTATGAAAAACCTTTTTTGATAAACGAAGACGGAGCAAAGAAAGCTTCGCAGTGTGTAATGCCGTTGCGTACGAGATAGTTTTTAAGGTCGTCAAAAACGAGGTCAAAATCACTTACTTCTGTAAAAAGATTCTGAACTTCGATGAATGCGGCGATAAAACCGTTCAAATCAGAGTAGTTGAACAGTTCTTTGAGAGCTTTTTCGGAAAACTTTTTTCCGTTCTTTTTGAGGTATAACTTTTTAATCGAATCGCGGCTGATGACAGCTTCGATATGGATGTGAAGCTCTGCTTTTGGGACGGTTTTTAAAAAAGAATAAAACTCTGACTTATTCATTTTAACTTTCCTTACAAACAATTTGGTTTTTCATCTACTTTTATCGGCAGAAATACCCGTTTACTTGAGGTTTTTCTCCAGTTCGCTGACGATGGCTTCAAAACTGTCCAGTGCGCTTTGAACCGGTGCCGTGCCTGTCATATCAACGCCTGCAATCCTGAGGCTTTCGATCGGGTATCTGCTGCCTCCTGATTTAAGGAACTTAAAGTAGTCTTCTCTCTCTTTTTCGCCGCCTTCGGTAATTCGCTTTGCAAGTGCGAGGGCTGCGGAAATTCCCGTTGCGTATTTATAAACGTAAAAGGCGTTGTAGAAGTGCGGAATTCTGAGACCTTCCATATCACTTTCTTCTTCAAACACCATGTCAGGACCAAAATATTGTTCAAGAAGTCTGCGGTACAAATTGCGGAGAACTTCTGCAGAAAGCGGTGAACCGCTTTCTACGAGCTGGTGGGCCTTGAGTTCAAATTCTGCAAACATTGTCTGTCTGTGCAGGGTTGCAAGAATGTCATCTGCGCGCATTGCAAGAAGGTAATTGCGCATCTTGCTGTCCTTTGCGTTTTTAATCAGATAACGGAACAAAAGTTCTTCGTTGGTTGTTGAGGCAACTTCTGCTTCAAATATTGTGTAGTCATAACACATGAACGGATTGTTTGTTTTTGAAAAGTACGAGTGCATTGAGTGACCGCCCTCGTGAATCATTGTAAACACGTCGCGGATTGCATCGTCCTTATAGTTGAGGAGGATGTACGGATAACCTGTATAGGCGCCGCTTGAGAAAGCTCCAGAGCGTTTACCTTTGTTTTCGTAACGGTCAACCCAGCCGTTCAAAAGACCGCCGCACAAAATGTCAGTGTATTCTTTTCCGAGCGGAGCAAGGGCGTTGCGGCAAAGTTCAACGGCGTCTTCGTATGAGGTTTTTGATTCTGCGTCCTTTACGAGCGGAACATAAACATCCCAGTGGCGCAGTTCTTTTACGCCGAGCACCTTTTTTCGCAGGGCGTAGTAGCGGTGAAGTGCCGGAAGATTTTTGTGCACTGTATCAATGAGGTTTGTATAAACGCTTTCGTCTACCTTATTTGAATAAAGGGCGGCCGCAAGGGATGATTTGTAACCGCGGGCACGGGCTGCAAATACATCGTTGTTTACCGAGCCTGTATAAAGGGAAGCGAGGGTATTTTTATTTTCGTAAAATTTTGCGTAGAATTTTTTGTATGCTTCTTCGCGGACTTTTCTGTCCTGGTTACGGAGCAAAAGCGAGAAGGTTGTCTGAGTGAGGGGAATTTCCTTTCCGTCAGCTTTTACACTGCCAAAGGTCATGTCTACATTTGTAAACAGACTGAATGTGTTTTGTGCAGTTGATGCGGCTTCGCTGTTAAGCGAGAGGATGCGCTCTTCCTTTTCGCTCAGGATGTGCGGCTTTTCGTGGAGCATTTTCCGGATAAAGACTTTGTAGTCTGCAAACTCTTTGAGTTCAATCCAGTTTTGAATTTTTGAATCTTCAATGGCCATCAGTTCAGGTGCAAAGAAAGAAGTTTCTGTCATTGCGCCGGCGTAAGCCATTGAAGCACGGCTTTCCCTGTCCTGGGCTGCACTGTCACCTTCGTCGGCTGAGTGCTGGAGGCTTGCATATACGTAAACTGTTTCGATTGTTTTGTTTAATTCTTCGTAGGCTTTTAATGCGCTTAAAAGGGTGTCGCTTGCGGCTCCAAGCCTGCCCTTGAATTCTGCCGCCTTTCTGGCAAGGGGCATGATTTTTGCGAGGTCTTTTTCCCAGTCCCCGTCAGATTTATATAATGTAGAAAGATTCCATTTGTCAGACGCGCTGACTTTGTCTCTTGCAGGAATTTCGTGATTAGCCATGGCTAAAGTATAACGCAAAGAAAAGTGTTTAACAACTTATTCAAATTGAGAGCTTTTAGATAATGGAGTTCTAAAAATAAAATTAAAAACCGGATGTTTTTAAATCAATAAAAACGAATTGTTAATTTGATAATTACCATTACCTGGCTTAAAATTATTATTTGAGGCAATCGGATGAGATTCAGTTTAAACAGATTATTTAAGAATAACAGCAGCAAATCAGTAGCAACATTTATTATCGGCATGCTTGCCATCGGTATCCTTTTATACTCCGGCATGATGTTTATTATTGTACGGTTGAATTTAAATGGCGGTCTTACTGATTATTTTTCCAGATCAATGGAAGATAAGGCGACAATTGTACGCGAAGAAATGCAGTTTTCCCTTGAAGAAGCAGAAAATACAGCAAAATGGATTCAGCAGTATTTTGCGGACAGTTATGAAGAAATCGGCTACGAACGCGCCACAATGAACGCCCTTGCAACTTACGCAAAAGAATTCTTTGACGCAAAAAACATCGTATTCTTCAATAAGTGGGGCATGCAGATTTCCAGCCCCAAATACGGTGTAGTTCCTAAAACCCCGAAAATCCGGAGCGCACTGGAAGGCGAAGAAACAGTCATGTTTGAACGCGCAGGCGACATAATTTTTGGTACAGTAATTTTACCGCTCAAATCGAATGATGAAATTTTCGGTGTCGTAGAAATCCGTGTTCCTCTTTCCAATGATGAACTGCTCAAAACCGTTCCCCAGTACACGGGCTGCGAATTTGCAATCTTCAGTGACGACATTGTTACAATGTCAACGCTTCCGGCATTGCAGGATTCAACAATTACAAATCCTGCATATCTTGAATCAAGTCAGGCCGGAACTCCAGTCATTGTCGCAGAAGAACTTGACGGCCAGAAGTACCTTTCTTACTACTTTCCGCTCAATGACCAGAACGGCGAATATTTGACCACAATTTTAATTGCGCAGAAACTTGATATCGTAACCTCCGTTGCAAGCAAAATTTTTACTCCGTTCTTCGGGGCAATTCTTCTGTTTACAATCCTTCTTCTTGTCGGCTTTACGCTTTTGATTCAATGGAAGGTAAGAAAACCGCTTGCAAAAGTTCATAAGGCTGTTGCAAACCTTTCTTCCGGAGACGCCGACCTTACAGTCCGCCTCAACGAACACGGCGGTGATGAATTTGCCCGCCTGTGTGCAGAAGTAAACAAGTTTATCGCAATGCTCCAGCAGATTATCATCGACTTGAATTACTCACAGCGAACCCTGCAGGTTGTAAGCGACAACCTCGGAACAAATGCCCAGAGTTCAGCGAGTGCTACGGCAGAAATTCTTGCCAATATCGAAAGCGTGCGCAAACAGACAATGAGCCAGAACAAGGCTGTAACAAACACAACGAACGTCCTCGAAAAATCTGCGCAGAGCATGGACATTCTTACAGAAATGATCGGCCGCCAGTCAGACGGTATTTCAAACAGCTCTGCCGCAATCGAACAGATGCTCGGCAATATTTCTGCGGTAAGTGCTTCTTCGCACAAAATGGCAGAAACATTCAAGCAGCTTGAAGGTACAGTTGATAACGGCAATACAAAACTTGCAAGGCTGACCGAAAAAGTTAACCAGATTGCCGAAGAAAGCGAAATGCTTATGCAGGCAAACACGATGATCAGCCGCATTGCTTCCGAAACAAACCTCCTCGCAATGAACGCCGCAATCGAAGCGGCCCACGCGGGAGAAGCCGGAAAGGGATTCAGCGTTGTTGCCGAAGAAATCCGTAAACTTGCCGAAAACTCGGCAGTTCAGTCTAAAAACATTTCGAGCGAACTTAAAGAGATTTCAAATTCAATCCAGGATGTTGTCGGATTGTCACGCGACTCCCAGTCAGCCTTTGTTGATATCGTAGACCAGATAAGTTCAACCGACAGAATTATCAACGAAATTGATAATTCAATGAGCGAACAGGAAATCGCAAGCCGCCAGGTATTTGATTCTCTTGCCGGTATGAAAAACCAGTCACAGGAAGTAAGCGACAAGGGACTCGAAGTTAGCAGGAGTATCCTCGCAGTTACCCAGGATATGAACAGCGTTAACCAGATTTCTAACACAATCCAGGGAAGCATGGACGAAATGTCTACAGGAATGCAGCTCATCGGTGACGGAACACAGGGCGTAAGCGACCTTGCAGGCCGCACAAAAGACAGCGTAGAAGACATGAGCGGCAAACTCAGGCAGTTTAAAGTGTGATTTATAACCAAAAGTTAATTTTAATCTTAAACTTGAGTGTTATAATTAAAGGAAGTTCGGAGCCGCGGAGACGGATGTTCGGACAAGCCCACAAAATTGAATTAAAAGTTTCGGTCTGGAACTGATTATAATTATGAATTCAAAGGTTTGCGGCCGCAGTATGAGCCTGAACCTTTAAGGAGAAGATTTTATGAAAAAAATTATTTGTACAGCACTCGCTGCAATGTTGATGGGTTCAGTATTTGCTGCAACTACAATCAAACTCGGCTACTCAACAGGCGAAAGCGATCCTCGCGGTGTTGCTTCCAAACTTTTTAAGGAAGAAGTAGAAAAGAATTCAAAAGGCTCAATCAAAATTGACATTTACCCGAGCGCAAAACTTGGCAGTGATACAGCTCTTATTGAAGGTGTAATGAACGGTACTGTTGATATGACAGTTTCTTCTGCAGGTAACTTTGCCGTTTACGCAACAAACGTTGGTGTAAGTGCCCTTCCGTTCCTCTTTACTGACTTTAACAAGGCATGGAAATTCATGGACAGTGACATCATTGCAGGTGTAAACAAAGAACTTGAAGCTTCAAACATCGTTGTTCTTGCTCACTATGACAACGGATTCCGCTGCGTAACAACAAGCAATAAAGCCGTTAACAAGGTTGCCGACATGAAAGGCCTTCACATCCGCACACCGTCTAACCAGATTGTAATGGAAACAATGACTGCCCTCGGTGCAAAACCTGAACCTCTCGCATTTGCAGAACTCCCTGCTGCATTGAAGGCAGGAAAGTTTGACTCACAGGAAAACCCGATTCCGGTAATCTACAACAACAAACTTTATGAAGTTCAGAAATACCTTGCAATTACCAACCACAGCTATGACGCTATGCCGCTTGTAATCCGCAAAGACCTGTGGAGCAAATTGAGCGCTTCTGAACAGAAAATCGTAAAGGACGCTGCCCTCAAGGCTCAGAAATTGAACCGCGATATCGTTAAAAAGCAGACAGAAAGCCTTGTTGCAGACCTCAAAAAAGCAGGTATGACTGTAACAAATCCTAACCTTAACGAATTCTCTAAGGCAACAAAGAGCGTTCTCGACGACTTCTCTGCAGTTTACGGCAAGTCATTGATGACAAAGGTTCAGAACTTTACTAAATAAACAATCAGTATGAACTGTTTGACCCCCGCAGATGGCAGAACCTGCGGGGGCATTTTTTTGTCCTATAGAATTAACAGCCGTAAAACGCTATACTTTGATTATGCTAAATCGAAAATCCTTTGCACTTGCCGCACTTGCTTTAGTTTGTGGCATTTTTTTATCCTGTTCATCTTCTCTCGGGTACAGCGTTGTTTTGTGGAATAACCCGGAGATTCCGGTAAACGAAGGTGAAATCGTAAAAGTTTACATCAAATCTAATATTTCTCACGTTTATGTAATTCAGGTGCCTGGAACAAACACAAAGTCAGAAATCCCGCTGTGGCAGCTGACAGAGCCGGCTTCAAAAGGAAAGGCTCATAAGACACTCAGCAGATTCAGTGAATATGCACACACATACGCTTCTGTAAAACTCGACGGACTTCCAATCCGCCAGGAAGCAATCAATACTTCAAAACAGGTTTACCGACTGCGCAAGGGAGAAATAATCCGTGTCCTTTACAAGGGAAGCGGCGCCGCACCGACAAACGGACGCGGAAATCTCCAGGGCGAGTGGCTCCGTGTACTTACAAACGGCGGAACTATGGGCTGGTGTTTTTCTTACAACCTCGACCTTTTTGAACGCATAACCGAAGATATTAATTCGTCAATCGTAAAAGACAGCAAGGAAGAAGAAGTTGACGAAGCAGTAGTAGAAATGTTCTCTAAAAAATGGTACCCGGACTACTACACCGGCATGATTAACAGCGGTCGTTACGACTTGAATTTATTTACTGCAGACTTTGGATTTAGTTTTGGAAACCAGGAAGAAGAACTGCACACTGCCCGGATCAAAAAACAGGGCCTCGAAAAAGCCTGGGATTACAAAAAATTGAATAAAACAGGCGAAGGTGAATACCGCTTTGACGAACTTCAGTTATCTTTGACACGCCGCGGAGCAAACACAATCGTAATTCAATACATGGACACTGACGGCAAAATCAAGGTAGAAACCTTTGTTGCCCTCGAACAGGATATCCAGGAACTTATCAACACAGAAGTTGAGCGCAGAACAGAAGAACTGCGCACTGTGATGAACGCAGGCCCGGTATTCAAAAGTTCAAACTATGGTACGATTGAATTTACTTCGGAGACTACAGCAGAGTGGAACGGCTACGGACTTCTGGTTCCTTCGGTAATCAGCGAGAAAAACGCCGGTGGAATTACAATTTCTGCACTGTATTATCTGGACAACTCGCTCAAAAAGTCTTACGACGGTATTCTGACATTTAAATTTGATTCAATCGAAAGACCGGTTAATTTCTTATACAAAATGACCGGCAACGGCTTACGTCTTGAAGACGCAACAAGAGCCCGCATTAAAGACGGTGTTGTAACTTCGCGTGCTTCAAGTCCGCTCGTAATGTTCTTTGCAAAAAAATAATGGCTTTCGTTCAGTTTTCTAAAGTTTCCCTCGCATTCGGGGACCGCGATATTCTCAAAGATGTCTCTGTAAACCTCGCTAAAGGCAGCAAGGCCGCTCTTACCGGAGCAAACGGAACCGGTAAGTCTACACTCATAAAAGTTATGGCAGGTCTTATAACTCCGGACGGCGGAACACGCACTTTTCAAAAAGATGCAAGAATCGCATACCTTCCTCAAAGCGGCCTGACACATAAAGGATGTACCCTGCGGGAAGAAGCCGACAAGGCCTTTGCAGACGGATATGAGCTTGAAAAAGAGCTGGATTCAATCGGGGATAAATTAAAGGATGGCAGCGGAAATCAGAAAACACTCCTTGAACGCCACGACCAGATAATCAACCTTCTTGAATCGACAGGTTTTAACAGGCGCCGCGTTACTGCCGAACAGATTTTAATCGGTCTTGGTTTTGAACGCAGTGACCTGGACAGAAACTGTGAAGAGTTTTCGGGCGGATGGCAGATGCGTATTGCCCTTGCAAAGGCGCTGATGGTAAATCCTGATATTCTTCTTCTTGATGAACCTACAAACTACCTTGATATCGAGGCCCGCGAATGGCTCGAAAAGTTTTTGAATAATTTTGAAGGCGGTTTTCTGCTTGTAAGCCACGACCGCTACTTTCTGGACCACACAATCAACGAAGTTTACGAATTATTCAACGGCGAACTTCACCGTTATCCGGGCAATTTTTCTCATTACGAAAAGGTCCGCGATGTTGAACTTGAAACTTTAATCAAAGAATACGAAAAACAGCAGGAAGAAATTGCACACCTGCAGGAATTTATCGACCGTTTTGGGGCAAAGGCTACAAAGGCAGCCCAGGCTCAGGAACGACAGAAAATGCTCGATAAAATCCTTGAGCACCAGATTGTAATTCCGGAGTCGCTTAAAAAAATCCACTTTAAGTTTCCGCCAGCACCGCATGCAGGAAGGCTCGTTGCAACAGTGCAGGGCCTTACAAAATCGTATGACGGAGACCGCAAAGTTCTTGATAATCTGGACCTCGTACTCGAAAACGGCGAGAGACTTGTTGTTGCAGGCCACAACGGAGCCGGAAAAACAACCCTCCTCAGAATCATTGCAGGCGATGACAGCAATTTTAGCGGAGAAGTTAAACTCGGTGCGGGCGTAAAAATCGGTTACTTTAGTCAGGATAATGCCGAGCGTTTAAAGGGCAGTCAGACAGTTCTCGAAGCGGTAGAAGAAGATGCTCCGCTTGAGCTTATTCCAAAACTGCGTGACATGCTTGGAGCTTTTTTGTTCCGGGGCGATGACGTATTCAAGAGTCTTGACGTTTTGAGCGGTGGAGAAAAGAGCCGCGTTGCCCTGCTCAAGCTGCTTCTGCGTCCGGTCAATTTTTTGATTCTTGATGAACCTACAAACCACCTGGACATGCATTCCAAGGATGTGCTTTTGAGCGCCCTCAGGGATTTTGGCGGAACTGTTATTTTTGTAAGCCATGACCGCGGTTTTATCGAAGATCTTTCCACCCGTGTTCTTGAACTTAAACCGGGTAAATACAGACTTTTTCCGGGAGACTACAGATACTACATGGAGCGCCTTGAACGGGAAGAAGCAGGTCTTGAGCCGGCAGGCACAGAGCAGAACAGATTGCCTGAAAATAAGGCCGGCGGTGCAGAAGGAAACTCAGCCGAAAAATCCGCCCCTGTTTCTTCGGGAAAGGCTTCCTGGGAAGAGCAGAAAAAGCTCGATGCGCAAAAACGCAAAATGGAACGCGCCGTTACTGCCCTTGAAGAAGAAATTCTTGCAACAGAAGAAAAAAAGACTGTTCTTGAAAACAGCATGGCAAACCCGGATGTGTATTCAAATGCGGTTAAGGCAAAGGCTGTTCAGAAAGAAATAGACGAATTGAATTCAAAACTTGACGAATTAAATAAACAGTGGGAAGAAGCGGCAGAAGCGCTGGAAGCCCTGTAATGGAGGAAGAAAATGAACGTACTGGTTATTGGTGGAGCTGGTTATATCGGAAGCCACGTTGTAAAGGAATTGATGAAAAACGGCCACAAGGTTACAGTTTTTGACAACCTTTCAAGCGGCCTTCGCGAAAACCTCTTTAAAGAAAACGAATTTATTTACGGCAATATTTTAATTGAACGCGATCTCGATGCTGCCTTTGCACGCGGCTTTGATGCATTTGTTCATCTTGCTGCCTTTAAGGCAGCCGGAGAATCGATGGTAAGCCCGGAAAAATATTCAATCAACAACATTACCGGAACCCTCAACATTATGAACGCGGCAACAAAGTACAACTGCAAGATTATGATTTTTTCTTCAAGCGCCGCAACTTTCGGAGAACCGCAGTACCTTCCGATGGACGAAAATCATCCTCAGAACCCGATCAATTATTACGGCTTTACAAAGCTCGAAATCGAACGCTTTATGGACTGGTATGACCAGCTCAAAGGACTCAAGTTTGCAGCCCTCCGTTATTTTAACGCGGCAGGCTACGATGTTGACGGCGTAATCACCGGTCTTGAACAGAAGCCCGAAAACCTTCTTCCACGTGTAATGGAAGCAGCCCTCGGTCAGCGCGAACTCAAAATTTTTGGAACTGACTACGATACACGCGACGGAACCTGTATCCGCGATTATATTCACGTAACTGACCTGGCACGCGCTCATGTTCTTGCACTCGATTACATTTCAAAAAACAATAAAAGTATAAAATTGAATCTTGGAACAGAGAAGGGCACAACCGTAAAAGAAATTATCGAAGCAGCACGCAAAATCACCGGAAAGCCGATTCCGGCAGATGAAGCGCCTCGCCGCCCGGGTGATCCTGCAAGTCTGTATGCAAAATACGATCTTGCAAAAGAACTGCTCGGCTGGGAGCCAAAATACAGCGATGTAGACACCCTTGTCCGCACCACCTGGAATGCCTACACAAAACACAACGCTGTAAACTAAAGCAGTTCTGCCAGCTGCGCTATACTTTCTTTTGTTGTGGCCCAGCTGGTGGCAAAGCGCACGACCGTGTGAGACTCGTCATAGCGTTCCCAGAAGCAAAATACAACTTGCTTTGAAAGGCTCTCCATTTTTTTGTTGTCTAAAATTATAAACTGCTGGTTTGTCGGTGAGTCAATGTAAAATCTGTATCCCTTCTTTTTGAACAAATCCTTTAATTCCATTGCGCGGTCGATCGCGTTCTGGCTGATTTTAAAATAAAGCTGATCCGTAAAAAGAGTGTCAAATTGAATTCCTAAAACCCAGCCCTTGGCAAAAAGTGCTCCATGCTGTTTGACCTGAGTGTCAAAGTGGGCCGGCATGTTTTTCTTTGTAAAAACAAGTGCTTCGCCTAAAAGGGCTCCGGCTTTGGTTCCGCCGATGTAGAAGACGTCGGACAAGTGCGCAATGTCAGAAAGTGTAAAATCGCAGTCAGGGCTTTGAAGGGCATAACCGAGACGCGCTCCGTCGATATAAAGCGGAATATTATTTTTTTTGCAGATATCGCTGAGGGCTTTTAATTCGTTTTTAGAGTATAAAGTTCCGGATTCAGTTGGTTGTGAGATGTAAACCATGCCCGGAAAAACCATGTGTTCGTGGTTTGGGTCAGCGTAAAAACTGTTGATATAGTCCTGGAGTTCTGTTGAATTCATTTTGCCATCGTGTGAAGGCATCGTCAGAACCTTGCGGCCGGTCGCCTCGATGGCGCCCGCTTCGTGCACGGCAACGTGTCCGCTTTGAACTGCAATTACGCCTTCGTAAGGTTTTAGCATTGTGCTGATTACAATCTGATTTGTCTGAGTTCCGCCGGTTAAAAAATATACCTGTGCGCCGCTGCATTTACAGGCCCGGGCAATTTTTTCTTTTGCGCTCTGACAGTATTTGTCCGAGCCGTAGCCTGAAAGCTGTTCAAAATTGGTTTTTGTGAGCGCTTCCAGAATGGATGGATGAGCGCCTTCGGTATAGTCACTTGCAAAATTCAACATAAATTCAATATATATCAAAACCAGCGCAAATCCTAGAACCTTTTTTATTCTTCCACACAAATGGCCTGTGTGATAAAATAAAGTCATGAGTAATTTTGATTTAATTAAAGACAAAATAGATGGTTATCGGGACGAGATGATTGAACTTGAAACCCTTCTCTCGTCAATTCCTGCAATTGCACCGGAAAGCGGCGGTGACGGCGAGACAAAAAAATGCGCTGCTTTAAAGGAATGGCTTTTGAAGGCAGGCTTTAAGGAAAGTCAGTTCAGCATGTACGAAGCTAAAGACAGCCGTGTTTCTTCGGGCGTGCGTCCAAACATGATTTTAACAATTCCTGGAAAAAACGATGACTTTAGCATCTGGGTAATGGCACACATGGATGTAGTTCCGCCGGGAGACTTAAAACTGTGGTCAGGCGATCCCTTTACAGTGCGCTACGACAAAAAAACTGACAGGCTCATCGGACGGGGTGTAGAAGACAACCAGCAGGGACTTACAGCCGGAGTTTTTGCAGCCCTCGCACTTTTGCGCAATAACATCACTCCATCACACACTGTAAAACTTCTGTTTATGGCTGATGAAGAATTTGGCAGCGAGTACGGAATTAAATATCTTGTGCGTGAACACAGCGAATTGTTTAAAAAAGAAGATTTGATTCTGATTCCGGACGGCGGCGACAGCAAAGGCGAAACAATCGAAATTGCCGAAAAAAACATTTTGTGGATGCGCCTGCACACAATCGGAAAGCAGTGCCACGGTTCAACACCGGACATGGGCAAAAACGCTCATCTTGCGGCCTGCGCACTTGCCCTTGAACTGCACGACCTTCAAAATCACTTTAACGAAAGGGACGATTTGTTTGAACCAAATTATTCGACCTTCCAGCCGACTAAGCATGAAGCAAATGTTCAGACGGTAAATATCATTCCGGGCGACGATGTGTTCTACATGGATTGCAGGATTTTGCCGCGTTATACTCTGGATATGGTCCGCGAGGAAGCCAGAAAACGAATCGCAAAAATTGAATCCAGATACGGCGTAAAAATTGAATATTCCGAAGCTCAGGCTGCAGAAAGCCCTGCAACCGATAAAAACGCACCGGTCGTAAAACGGCTCGCCGACGCAATTAAACAGGCCCACGGAATTACTGCCCGCACAATCGGAATCGGCGGCGGTACAGTCGGCGCAGAACTCCGCTGCAAGGGCTACAGCTGTGCAATCTGGTCAACACTCGACGAAGTTTGTCATCAGCCCGACGAGTACTGCTATGTGCGCAATATCGTAAGCGACGCACAGACCCTTACGGCATTGTTCCTGCAGGAGTAGTGCTTTTGCAGGTTACCTTTCCCCGCCTTAGGTATTTTATATTTTCTCTTTATTTGTGTGTCAGCATGCTGGCAGTGCTTTCCTGCCGGACGATGGCCGATTATAACTACCTGCGCATTGATTCTAATTTACAGAAAGGAAAGTACGACGAGGTTCTTGCAGAACTTGAAAGCAATGCCGCGCAGATTTATGGAATTCACGATGATCTGCTTGCTGAGCTTGACCGGGGAATCATCCTGCACTTTAACAAAAATCCGCATGACTCAAACAAGGCGCTGGAGGGGGCCGAAAAGCTTGCCCTCAAATACGAGGCAAAAAGCGTAACCCAGTCAATTGCAAGCAGCGTAACTAACGATACTGTAAAGGATTACGCGGGCGAAGACTTTGAAAACATTTATACCAATATTTTTATGGCGCTCAACTATATTCAATTGAATGAATTTGATGAAGCAATGGTAGAAGTGCGCCGTTTTGACAATAAAATCAAGCAGCTGCGCGCAAAGTACGAAGAAGAAGTGCGGAACCAGGACGGCTCGAGCAAAGATGTAAAAGTCCAGAAACAGTATTCGAGATTTACGGACTCGGCACTTGGCCGCTACCTGAGCATGCTTATGTACAGAACTGGCGGCGACATTGATAATGCGCGGGTTGATCTGCGCTATTTAAAGGATGCGTATTTAAAACAGCAGAGCCTGTATGATTTTGCCTGCCCTTCGACCGTTGACGAAGAATTGAACTTTCGTCCGTCAAAAAATGCCGCCACCGCCCGGTTGAATGTACTTGCATTCAGCGGGATGGCGCCTGCAAAAAAAGAAGAAGTTGTCCGCGCATATTACGGGCAGTCAGTCTGGTATAAACTTGCCCTTCCGGTAATGAAAAAAAACGAATCCAAAATCAATAGAATTCAGGTTGTGGCAAAAAACGACAAAACCGGTAGGACTTATCAGAGTGATCTGCAGAAAATTGAATCCCTGGAAAATATCAGTATTGATACATTCGGCCAGGCTTATTCACTTTTGTATACAAAAGCCCTTATCCGCTCGATTGCCCGCGCAGTTACAAACAGCACGTTGAGCACGCTTTCCAATGAAGCTTCCCGCCAGGACAACGCCGGAGCAGCCCTTATTTTAATGACCTTTGACCTTGCCCACAAAATGGCCACCGAACTTGTTGAACGCGCCGATGTCCGCTCATGCCGCTACTTTCCGGCTACAGCGAGCGTAACCGGACTTACTGTTGAATCCGGCACTTACACCGTAACCGTAAATTATTACAACGGCCGGCATCTTCTCTTCAGCGAATCAGGTGCTCAGACAGTTTCTTCCGATACACTCAACCTTGTCGAGTCTTCATGCCTCAGGTAAAAAACAATTTGAATATATAACGGAAGGGTGATAGAATAAATCTATTATGCTCTATTATCTTGGTGGTTTGCTGACTCAGTATTTTGGGCCTGCACGTTTGCTTCAGTCTTATACTGTACTTATTGTTCTTGCATTGTACTCAGGTTTTTTAATTGTACGCTATGCAATGCCTCATTTTTACAAGTTTATGCCTCACGACAGGGGCCGCGAATTTACAGTTAATGCGGAAGCCGCAAAAGGAAAGCCAACCGGATCCGGCGTTTTTTTTATAACCGTTTTTGTTCTTTTAAGCGTTCTCATTGTTCCGCTCGACTGGTTTAAGGTGACTGTCCTGGTTTTGACATGGCTTATGATGCTGACCGGCTACCTTGATGACCGCTCAACTTTGAGCTGGGGCGAATACCGCAAGGCCATCCTGGATCTGATTATCAGTGTGACAGCGTCTGCGCTGCTCGCATTGTATCTGAGCAGAAACGATGCCGACGGAAAAATCTATTTCTGGCTCCCGTTTTTAACCCACAAAATCAGCGTAGCTCCATGGCTCTTTGTTTTAATTTCAACAATCATGCTCTGGACATCTGTTAATACCACAAACTGCACTGACGGCGTAGACGGGTTGAGTTCAACACTGGTGCTGATTGCGCTCCTTGTAATCGGTGTCGTATTCTACTTTATCCTGGGCCACAAAGACATTGCCGCCTACCTCCTTGTTCCACACCTGAACGACGGTGCGGGCTGGGCTGTTATGACATTCTGTCTGGCAGGAGTTTTGATGGGCTACCTCTGGCACAACGCTTTTCCAAGCAAGGCACTTATGGGAGATGCCGGAAGCCGTGCCCTCGGATTTTACATCGGCCTGTGCGTAATGATAAGCGGAAACCCCTTCATGATTCTCGCAACTTCTTCCATTATTTTTGTAAACGGCGGAATGGGCCTGATGAAGGTTTTCTTAAAAAGATTTTTCCATATCAGTATTTTTGCAAATATCAGATTTCCTCTGCACGACCACATGCGCGTAAATCACGGCTGGTCGCCTACACAGGTTTTGATTAAATTCATGATGCTTCAGCTTTTAATCACACTTGCTGTAATTGGAATTCTCTTTAAAATCCGTTAGCGTTTTTTTAAGATGCCCGATGCAAGGTCTTCGTCGGTGCGTTCGCGGATGGCAAAATGTTTCTTTTTGCCGGTTGCAGTCATCGGCAGTTTGTCGATGATTGCAAAGTAGCGCGGTCTTTTGTACAGGGACAGCATCGGCGAATTCATGCAGAATTCATTCAATTCATCAATAGTAAGGGTTTTATCGTCTGTAACAACGTAAACTGCTACGGCCTGTCCGCGTGTTTTGTCGTTGACGGCTGTTGCAAGGCAGTCCTTAACTTTGGGATGCTCTTTGATTACGTCTTCTATCTGAGTCGGATAAATATTTTCGCCTGAAACAACAATCATGTCGTCCTTGCGGCCGTAAAATGTTACAACGCAGTCTTTGTCCCAGGTTCCGGTGTCGCCCGTGTACATCCAGCCCTTGTAAAACTTTTCCTTAGTCATTTTTGGGTTGTTGTAGTATGAATATGTGGACTTTGCCGGGCTCTTGATTATGATTTCGCCGATTGCGCTGTTGTCTTGTGCAACAAGTTCGTCAGGCTCAGCTTTTGCGTCTTCATAAATTTTTACGACACGAACTTCATCATCTGTACAGCTTGAACCCACTGAACCTGCCCCTTCGGGAAGGTTGTAAGGCCTTAAGAATGAATTCCAGAAGGTTTCTGTAGTGCCGTAGCCGTTAAAAATGCGCGGGCAGAGCTGAGCCATATATTTTTCGCAGTCTGCTTTTGAAAGCGGAGCGCCCATGGTAACAAGACCTTTCAGAGAAGAAAGATCCTTATTCAATTTTTCCTGGGAACGGCAGAGCATTGCAAGGCTGGCAGGAGCTCCCATCAAAAAAGTAATCTTTAACTGTTCAACCCAGTTTAAAGTGCTCTGAGGCGAAAACTTTCTCATTACAACGGCAGCGGCCCCTGCATAAAAAGTCGGGCACAGGCCGCCGGAGTGACAGCCGCCGCGATGGAACCACGGTGTCATGTTGAGCGTAATGTCGTGCGGATTGAGCGGGTAGTGCATGATAACATCGTGGGCAGAGAGCACTTCGTTGATATCGTTGATTGGAACGCACTTTGGCATGGCAGTTGTTCCGCTCGTGCAGAGGCGGAGAACTTCGTCATAGATGTGCGGCCTGAATTTTACCTGCGGTTCTTCAGTTGAATACGAATCGACCCATGCTGTGTAGCAGGTGTGGCCTTGCGGCAGTTCAACTGAACTTGTATTGTCGGCCATTACAACTCGCTTAACCTTGTGTTTTGCCAGCTTTAATGCCTGTTCGATTACATCTGCAATTGCGGCAGAGTAAATCAAAACCTTTGGTTTGTTAAAATCGATTAAGAGGGCAAATTCACCAGCGGCAAACTTAAAATTGGCGGCAAGAAGAATTGCGCCGATTTTGCGAGGGCCGATATACGAAAAGGCAAATTCCGGGCAGTTAAAAAGGGCAGTCATTACAACATCATTTTTTTTGACGCCGTCGCCGGACAGTGCATTTGCAAGTTTATTTGATTCAAGATTAAGTTCTTTGTACGACCATGTTTTGTTGAATTCAATGTCCATTAGGGCCGGGCGGTCTCCAAAGCGCCTTACATTGCGCATAAAGCCGTTAAGCCAGGTGTATTCGTGTTCAAATGTATCGATAAACATTGAGTCGTCGTACGTGCGTTTCATGAATATAATTGTACTGTGCACGCTAAAAATGTCAATGTTGAATTTGACATTTGCGGGCTTTTTGTCAGAGTGGGGGCGATGTTGATATTTCTGAGTAATGGATGTATATTATATTTGTGAGAGTTATGGCAGTTTATGTATATTACTGCCGATATTCTCATAAAGGAGGAATATGATTAATTCTGACCTTACAAATTCATCTTTTACTTCTCATCAGATTCTTAAAAAAATAACAGGATTTGTACCTCCTTCATCAGCATCGCTGTATCGAAAAATTAACGAGTTGATTTCTGAGGGAGTAATCATAAGAACAGGCCGCAATGCATATACTCTTGGAAACGAAAGTTTGAAATCATATACATTCAATTATTCTGATTTGGCAAAAGCTGTAGCATCAATGATAGAATCAAATTATACAGATGTAAAATTTACTGTTTTTGAAACCCGGCAGCTCAATGAATTTATGAACCTTCAGATCGGGAAAAATACAGTTTTTGTTTCTATAGAGGCTGGTCTGGAAAACTATATTTTTCAGGAGCTTTCATTAAAATATCCGGGAAAAGTTCTTTTAAAACCTGATATTGATACTTTTTGGACTTATTTTCAGGATGATTCCATAATAATTGAAAAACTGCGGACAGAATCTCCAGTGGCAGTATCTGAAAAATGGACATCGATTCCGGAAAAATTTTTAGTGGACCTTACTTCGGATAAAATACTTAAGGCTTTGATTGCAAAATCCCAGATAGAATGCATATATGAAGGGTATCTCAATCATTACAAAATAGATATAAAAAAAATGCTTCGGTACGCAAGAAGACGAACCTGCGAAGCAACTTTAAAACAGTACATTGAACGATATAAGGATAAATAAAAATGCTTTCGAAGTATAACTTTACAAAAGAACATATCGATGAACTCAGAGCAAAATATAAAAGAGACCCGGCTTTACTTGAACGCACCATCTATGCGTTTGGAATGCTGGAGGCTATTTCTCAGGTAAAACTGCCGTTTATTTTTAAAGGTGGCACCTGTTTAATGCTTCTCTTAAATAATCCTGCAAGACTTTCTACAGATATAGATATCGTTGTAAAACCAGGAACTGATATTACAGAATATGTTGAGGCTGCATCAAAGATCTTCCCTTTTACAAGTTTTAAAGAACAGATACGTAAAGGAAAAAATAATATAGAAAAAAAGCATTTCAGGTTTACTTATATTTCGCCAATTAATGAACGTGAGATTTACATTCTTCTGGATGTGCTTTTTGAAGAAAACAATTATGCAAAACTCATTAAAAAAGAAATCAAAAATGATCTTCTTATTACAGAAGGTGAGAAAGTAGAAGTTACGATTCCTGATTTGAACTGCATTCTTGGTGATAAACTCACAGCATTTGCGCCTCACACCACAGGGATTCCTCTTGGAGTTGGAAAAGACGTTGAAGTACTAAAGCAGATGTATGATGTTGCATCCTTAATCCAGGAGATGGATGACTTTGAACTTGTAAAGAGAACTTACTCAAATACTTTAAAAACAGAGATTGCCTATCGTGGTGAGAAGCTGACAGATCGGGATTGCCTTATTGATACAATAAAGACAGCACAGAGCATTGCTTCTCATGGAAAACTGGAAGGCGATGAATACCTGAGCCTTCAGGAAGGTGCCAGAGGTCTTGGTTCATTTATTTTTTCTGAGAATTTTAATCCTGAAGTGGCTGCAAAGCGAGCTCCAGTTGTAATGTATTTTGCTGCATGCCTTTTAGAGGGGAAGGAATTTAGAAAGTATGCTGGAGAAACTCCTGTGTCAAAAAGTTTTGCTCATGCAGAATTTAAAGTATTTAATTTTCTGAGAAAGCTTAGCGCTGAGGCTTATTATTATATTTGCAGGACGGATGACATTTTACCAATAATTTAGTCTGCACGCGGCTTCCTGTCGGTATTATACAAGGATAATAACTGTCAATGTTGAATTTGACATTTGCAGACTTTTTGTCAAAGTGGCGGGAGCGATGGGACACAGATGAACACAGGCCGGCAGTAGCCTAGATAACACAATTTTTAAAACTTTTTTTCTCAGGACTTTGCCGATTTTTGAATTTCTCTATCTATATATACGTTAGAGAGTTTTTGCTCTCGGACAAAAAATATAGGAGATCA
>JAEEGH010006627.1_pt1 | contig 28237 bp, 17 predicted proteins | sample 9134181 | NCBI WGS metagenome assembly JAEEGH01 (sample SAMN16246544, study PRJNA631951) | gut metagenome | biome: gut microbiome; feature: rumen; material: DP-attached | host: Bos | place: Iran: Karaj | collected 2018-10 | reverse complement strand
GCAAGCCGACAGTGCAGACTGCTCCGGCTGCATGACGGTAAAGACTTTTGAGACTGCTCTCCATGCAAGACTCGATGTTCCTAAACGAAACAAGAATCAGAGGAACAATGAATGCGCCTGCCTTTTGGGAACCGATATCGGGGCATATGACACTTGTGGCCATCTTTGCAGGTACTGTTATGCCAATACGAATGCAGCACTTGTGAGAGAGAATATGACGAAGCACGATCCAAAGTCGCCATTCCTGATTGGAAACAATCTGCCTGGGGATGTGATCCATGAGGCGGAGCAGAAAAGCTGGATAGATCTTCAGATGAGACTGGAGATATGATGGTATATTATATCGGAAGATAAAAATGAATAGTTTTGGCAAAATCATCTTACCGCGCACAAGCTAATTCCAACACAAACTTCTGGACACGATGTCCAAAAGTAATAAATTTGCGAGACAGTGTTACGCAAACCCCGGGATGCCAAGGAAGCCAAACGGATAGGTATAAGGATTTCTGAATAAAGAAAAAGCAAATATGTGCCACAAATCTTGAAAAAATTCAGATTTGTGGCACAATATTTACATATTTCACGAGAAAGGAAGCAACGGATATGTATATAAAGAGAGAACGATACCTTGAAAAAATACGGCCGTTTTATGATGCGGATCTCATCAAGGTACTCACAGGTGTATCCCATTTTCGGATATCTATCGGGAATACTGGCGCTTCACAATGAACTGTCGGAACCGGAGAAGGCGGGAAGAGAAGCTTTCGCTGGTCGGATAAAGGAAAGCCTGCGGGCTTTCTTTTTTTGCGGGAAAGGCGTAAAATGCAGAAGTAGACAGAGGAGGAAGATGACTAGAGGGGGAAATAATGGAACTAAAGAAATTAGGGCATTCGCAAGAGGAAAGAACCGAAAACAAAGAAGAATTCTTCCGGGAACCCGATTTTCTTTCGAATATAAGCATCAGATGAAAAAGTGCAGGAAGCATTGAGGGACCAATAGGAGTAAGAATATGGAGATTGAATACGAAATCAGAATCTATCGTGTCCTGCCATCAGATTTCAAACCGTTTCGGATCTTCGATCCGTTGGATCGTCTGGATCTGGCAGCGCTTCCCGGAACGGTGGTGCTGGGAGCTGTGAATATGGAGGATGAAAAGGATCCGGAGCCGGCAGGACTGCTGATCGCCACGGAACAGGAGGATCGGTATATTCTGGAATGGATTGCGGTCTCACCCCATTATCGGAATCAGAAAGTGGGTGAAGAGCTGCTGGATATGGTCTTTTCCATTTCCGCAAAAGCAGGGCTGCCGTTCTTCTCCGTACGCTGTACCAGAGAGATCATAAACAACGGTGACGGCTATTTCAAAGCCTCCTGTTTTGAAAAAGAGGAAGAGACGGGACGCGCCTACCGACTTCCTATGAAGGAATTTTTCCAGGCAAAAAGCCTGCCGGATAAGGAAGACGATTCGGTCGTCTTTTCCGTTAAAGACCTGAAGGCTGCAGAGAGAGACAGGATAAGGGATTATGTAGAGAAGGCCAGACGACTGCAGTCCCTTTCTTTCCGGCCTCTGAAGATCACAGATGCGGATCAGGAGCTTTCCTCCGTATGGCTCGAAGATGGAAGGATCCACGGCGTTCTTTTTCTTCTGTCCTGCGGAAAGAGGCATTATCCGGTTCTGGTGGCCGTGGATTCGGTGAATGAGCTGCATGCTCTGATCGCACACAGCGTCACAAGAGCGAAAGCAATGAAACTCGAAGGGGATGATCTTATCGTTTTATGCCCCTCAAGGCATGTTGATCATGTTATGCAGGGTTTTGTGGGAATTGAAAAAGGATTTTACAGAAAGCTTCTGACAGCAGATGTTTCAGAGTACCCGGGTCGGATTTAGGGAAAACAGTAAACGGTTCAGGAAAGGAGATTACTTATGGCTAACGATCAGCAGAACACCGTATCAGATCAGGATAAGCAAAAACTCATCACGATCAAAAATGAAGAGCATTTCTTTGCCGTGGATTTTTCAGACAGTCAATACCGCGAATATAAAAATTCCGTAAATGAACGCTATAGCGATATGAACAAGATCGAAAAAGATGTGGTTTTTACTGAGCGGATGTTAGGAATCCCCACCACAGCGGAGCTGAGTTTTACCGAAGAAGAAAGGTCCCAGGTCAGGGTGAATCTGAATCGTAAAAAGAATTTTCTCCTTTTGAACGATAAAAGCAGGGATACAGACAGTAAGGAAATGGAACGGGTAAAACGGACCGTTGGTGAACTGGAGTTTCATCTGCACAACGAAGAGTTTTTGAATCTCAAGTCCATTCACGAGATCAGCAACTACTATGACGAGGCCATTGAGGCCTGCAGGGACTATATCAAGAACAAGAATCCCTGGTTTGGCGCGGGAATCAAACGGAAAGAAAAAGTGCGGGAAACTATGAAAAACCTGCGGCAGGAGAGGGCTCTCCTGCTGACAGGAGGAGAACTTCTCCGGAAGGGTTATATTAACAGAGATGAGGTGAAAACCCCCTATGACCTCATTTGTACGGAGCTGACAAGATACAGGGAAGAGAAGAAGGAAAACGTGGAGTATCCGGCAGGGGAAGATACAGAATTGGCCCGGGAGATAAGGATCGCCAGGAAAGCCGGCAAGGATACGAGCTATCTTGAGTGGAGACAGCAGACCGGTCATAAGACCAAAGTGCAAAGTATTGTGGAAGCAGAAAAGAGCAGCGGTCACGATTGCCAGGAGCGGGCGGCGGAGATGCTGGATGCCCTGTCATCCGCTCAGCAGTATATGTTCACGAAAAAAATGAAAGATGCAGAAAAGAACTCTGTGAAAAACGGTTATCTGATGAATGAAGCAGAGTTCAGCCGTACCGTGTGCTCGCTTTTGTATTGTCCGAAGTTCAAGGATGCAAACACACCGTTGAATGATGAAGAAAAGAAAAAAGAAGAATGGAACCAAAAATGGATCAACTGCTTTACCGCAAAGCCGAAGCCTTCGGATCTGCTTGAAAAGCGGAGAACCCTGATGAAGCAGGGGCTGGAGCGGGTTTTGTCTTATCCGATCCCTTCGCCGGAGGAGATCCGGGAGATCGGTATGGCCAATTATATCCGCCGGGATCCCTTCCGGTACCGGGAGCTTGTTATGAACTCCACGGGACTGCAAGGTCTGAAGGAGCTTGATCCGGAAGCATATAATGAGATCATTCCTCCCGGTTCTGCACTGGATAAAAAAACGGAGGCTATGAGTCAGCTGGTCAGCCTTGGCTCGATTGCTCTCCAGGACTCTCCTTACTTTATCCTGGAGAAATCCAAGGAGGGCAAGCATATCTTCGATGTGCCGGAAGCAGATTCTTTGGAAGAAGAGAAGGTGAACCGCAGGTTCAATGCTTTGCAGGCCCGCCACCAATATGAGCAGTCCTATCGTGATGCCATGAATACGGAGGCCATGGAAAAACTGAAAAAGGAAAAAGAAGCGCTTAAAGATGATGTCTTCCTTGAACAGGCATCGGTTTTGGCGCATAAGCAACTCGATGAACTGAAGGCTCTTAAGGACAGAGCAGAACGAGTGAGAGTCTTGGGGGCGAATGGCTCAAAGATCCTTGCCGCCGGCTTTTATTTCGTGAAAAAGAACGCTGGCGGGGAACCTTTAAGCGAGGATGAGAAAAGGAAAGCGGATCATAACAAAAAATGGATCGCCGCCTGGAACAAGTGGCTGGATACAAAGGATCCTCAAAAGGGCGGCAGTTACTTTGAAAACAGAATGGAGGAAACAAAGGCGAGGCGTACCATCATGAGCTGTTATTCCCGCTTCTTGAGGGATATGGTCCGTACGCCCATCCCCTATTCGAACGAGATGTATTGTTCCGCCACCGCCCGGATCTTTGCGTCAAGGGATCCCTATACCTTCTTAAACCTTCAGACCGCGGTGGAAGGGATGGAGCTTTTGAAGGGACAATTTGAAGATGAGATGAAGACCGTAGAACAAGATATCGGCGGATTGACGGAGTTCGGGAATACCATAGAAGCCATGAAGAAAATAGTTTCTGGCGATGGAGCAGATTGCAGGCAGCATCTTGCTGACTATCAGAAAAACTATAAGAAGCTGCAAGAGGCACATGGAAAGACCTTGAGCGAAAGGGCGGGTGCATCTGAACCCGGCAAGATCATGGTTCACTATAAGCTCCTTAAGGATGTGAATGCCGGGCTCTATCGGAATATTGTGGAGCTTGATGCCGAAGCGGAAAATGAGAAAAGGAAATTCGTCCAATCTCTTGAAAAAGAGAGGAAGAAGAAGTTATTTTCTGCCGGTGCTCCCGAAGCTTTGGCACTGGCGTTGAAAGATCTGGGCGATATCAAAAACGACCAGGTCAAGGAAATCGTTCTCGACATTAATAAGATCGAGGGCGCTGGGAAAATTGACACGCTTTCGGAAGAAGATGTAGAAGACGTTATGGATTCTGTGGAATTGATCATCGGGAAGCTTTTAACCCTTGATCTGGAAAAACTTGAAAAGCTTACTGTACAGGATGTCGTAAAGGATTATAAGCATTATAGGGCGATCCATTTTCTCCTCTCGGAATCCAATTTCGCGGTTATGCAATTCTATAAGGATGCCCGGAAGAAATATCCCAGTGCCTGCAAATACAAGGAAAGCGACATCATGTGGCTGGAGATGCTGTATAAGCACTATTCCAAAAAGATAAGCAACAGGATCCTCAGGGTGTCGGCTGCAGGACAATATTTTAAAGATAATACAACAGCTGTTGAGGATCCCGAGGTTATTCAGAACCTTAGCGCAGAGGAGCTTGCGACGATGCAGCAGGACGACAGGCTCCGTTCGTATCTGACTCCTTTTGTCGAGGGGAACGTCATTAATAAGGACCGGGACGAGGAGATCAAAAACGAAAAGATTGCTATTGAGGAAAAGAAAAAAGAAGAACAGAAGAAAGAAGAGGAAGAAAAGCTCAAGAAACAGAAGGCTGAAATAGAATTGCAGGAGGCACTGCAGGAAGAACTGAAAAAGGAAGGGAAAGAAAAAGAGACAACAGTCAAGACGGAAGTCAAGAGAACAATACAGGAAGTACATAATACCAGAAACTACAAACTTGGAATAATGCAGTATAAGAGACAACAGCAGGGTTACCAGCAAAACAAGGATTTTAAAAAGTATTATAAAGAAATAGAAAGCACGCCGGATGCGATGGATAAGCAGCTGGTGCAGGTCCAGGGAACGGGGGGGTTCCTGGACAATGAAGATTACATCGCTCAGGTAGAAAAAGAGAAACTCGAAGTCGAACACCTCAATTCTGTGGTTAATGAATACACAGGTGATGCCTATAGAGACTACAATGGGTATCTGCGGGGTAAAAGAGATGTAAATTCTGCAACGGAAAAGAAAATAATAAAAATGAAGGAGGGGTTGAAGGAGTTTAAGATAGACCGCAACATTGTGGTACGGCGAGCGGTTCCAGGTCTGGCATACCTTCAAAAAATGCTGAATCTGAAGGTGGAAAAACGATATGGATCATATGCCGAAAACCTGAAGGAGGCCATTCAGGAAAAGATCGAACATCGTCAGGGCAAACCTGTGATACTGAAGGAGCCGGCCTTTGTCAGCACCTGTTATGCACCCGACTTCCGTTTTCTTCCTAAGGATGACGACGGAATAGAATTTATCATCAATGTCAAAAAGGGGACGCAGGCCGTCAATGTCACGGCACTCAGTAATTTTGATTTTGAACGTGAGCTCATTCTGAACGCCGGCACCAAATTTAGGCTGGTAAAGATTTACTATAACGGGTGCGAAGGTGAGGAACAGCGGCCTCTTGCCTATGAGCAGTTGGATCCGAATAGGAGAAAGCAAACTGAGAAATGGCAGAAAATATGGAAGGTCTATCTGGAGACTATTCCGTCAAACGAAGAGGGACAGTTAAAGTAATATTTCAAGCATAAAGCAGGAAAAGAGAGGTAGGAATATGGCAGAAAAAAGCAGCTTTGAAGAACGGATGACCGACGATCTCAGCCTCATGGAACTCACAGAGGAAATCATGCACTGTGCGAAGTGCAGGCACAGAGAAGGGGAGGTGCTAAGCTGCGGGATTTATGCGCAGAAGCCCGATGATGTTGTGGATGGAGAGATTTGTCCTCGTTTTGAAGAAGAGTAAAGGCCCGCTTTTTTCAGGGATGCCTGGAAGTCACGCCGCTGATCCTGCCAAAAGACCGGATTGATGAATGGATCCGACCTGATGCGAAGCCGGAAGACCATCTGGCCTTTGCTTTAACTGATATGGTGATGGAACGGGCTACGGAGTCCACCTAAACCCCCATGCCCCGTTTTTGGCACCACCATATATAAAACATGGCGGGCGAAAGGCTGTTGAAACAGGAAGGTATTCCTTCGAGAGTATATGGGAAAGGAGCCGCTTATGAACACGCTGCTGTTTTTCATAAAGATCGCTTTGGTTCTGGCCGTGCTGTTTGCGGTCCAGATACCCGTTAGAAGAAGCAGGAAAAAAATACTTCGTACAGTGGTTTTTATACTAAAGCTGCTTCTTATACCGACGACTGCGCTTCTGTTTGTGGCAATCGATACAGAATTCGTATATAAGACCGGAAATTTCCTGTGTGCGGTCTATACGGCGCTTATTGCAGATTCTGCAGCCGATGCCGCAGAATTTCTGTTTCGCTGTTTCCGCAGGAATAAAGAGGATGAAAGAAGGCGCAGCTGTAATCAGAAAATGATCGTTGTCCTTGGAAGCGTTTTTTGTATTGCGCTGACCGTATACGGATTCATAAACTCCCAGCAGTACGTGAGGACTGTGCATGAATGGAATGCAGAGGGATTAAATCACCCGCATACTTTTGCGTTTGTATCGGACATCCATGCAGGATCGGCTCAACCTGTGGAAAAACTTCACGATCTCTGCCGCAGTATCAATGAGTCAAATCCTGAATTCGTTATACTCGGCGGCGATGTGACCGATGAGTTCACGACGCTTGACGAGATGAAATCGACATATGCGATCCTTTCTGAAATTGAAGCGCCTGTATACTTTATATACGGAAATCACGACAGGCAGCCGGGCTCGGCTTATCTTCGTGGACGCACATACAGTGATGAACAGCTTTCAGAAGCGATCCGCGACGCAGGAATGATCATATTGCAGGATGAATATGTAAAAATATCAGACGACCTGATGCTGCTTGGAAGGGAAGACCTCAGTATGGAAGGGATCCGGAAAGATTGGAAAGATCTGCCGGAAAGGGACGCAGGCGAATATGCCCTGGTGGTAGCGGATCATTCACCGTATGACAACAACCAGCTTCTTGAAGAAAGATCCGCTCTGCAGATTTCCGGACACACTCATGCCGGACAGTTATGGCCGCTTCAGATCATATACAGACTACTCGGATATCAGGCTTACGGTGAGTTCAATTACCCGGACACGCTGCTTTATGTGAGTGCGGGTGCAAGTCTCTGGAACGCGCCGCTGAGAACAGAAGAGCACTGTGAGTGGGATCTTATAACGCTTAAACCATACTGATTCTTTCACTTCGAAAGGTCAGATGATAATATAAATTCTGGGTTTTTCCTCCGACGAAAGGCTAGGGGGATAGTATCCAATCACTACAGATTTGATATAGAAGGATTTTGAATGAAAGCAATAGGCGAATTTGTCGGAAAATATATGGCGGTCATCGTTCTGATTATTGCTGCCTTAGCACTGTTTGTGCCAAAAACTTGTTTGTGGATACAGACATCATGGATAAACTATTTGCTGATGATAGTAATGTTTGGAATGGGGCTTACCCTGACGACTAAAGATTTTGCACTGGTGTTTAAGCGCCCTAAAGACATTATTATAGGATGCATCGCGCAGTTTACGATCATGCCGCTCCTTGCATTTCTTTTAGGAAAAATCTTTGGATTGGAATCCGGGCTTTTGGCCGGTGTAATCCTTGTAGGAACCTGTCCGGGAGGAACTTCAAGCAATGTGATAACCTATCTCAGTAATGGGGACGTGGCTCTGTCTGTTGGAATGACCAGCGTAAACACACTGATCGCACCCTTTCTGACGCCTTTGATAACCTACCTGTTCCTTAAAACGACGGTTACCGTAGATGTTTTAAGCATGTTCTTATCTATCGTAAAGGTGGTAATCATACCGATTGCGCTGGGATTCCTGGTAAACAGGTTTTGGGGCAAATACACAAAAAAGGTTTCGGATGTGCTTCCAATTATCTCTGTGACAGCGATTACTCTTATTGTAGCCGCGGTAGTCTCTCATAATGCCGAAAGAATCATGGAAACAGGAATCGTAGTATTTGTTGTGGTTATCCTTCATAATGTCTTAGGATATATTGCAGGATTTGCGCTTGGGCGGATATTGCGGCTTCCCATGTCACGAAGGAAAGCTCTTGCCATAGAAATAGGAATGCAAAACTCAGGACTGGCAACATCCCTTGCAGAAACCGCTTTCCCGAATATGGCAATAGCTACCGTTCCGGGAGCCATTTTTTCTGTATGGCACAATATTTCAGGAGCGATACTGGCAAACATATTCAGAAGATCATTTCTTTCGGAATCCCAATCATCCCGCCCGCATTATCCGCAGCGTAGATAGCGCAGTTTCCGATATATTTTCCCCAATAACTTCCGTTGGAATCCGGTGTCAGGTACTCCAAAATGCCTTTCATCAGGATCGCATGGGTGGAAATCAGGATGTTGCCCTGAAGGGCATTCGTATCACATCTTGTTCAATCTGATTTATTCTGCTACAATATCACCGTTATTATCACATCAATAAATTTCCAGCAGGAGAAATATCATATACAAAACAGGGGAAAATAATGATTCTTGAAATTGTATCAAAAGATAATGCCGGAGATTACATGGGATTTATTCCGGACTCTTTTTATAAGGCTGAGCTGATGCTTGGCATTGTCTGTCTTGACGAGGAAAAGGACATGCCGGTAGGCTTTACCGCGCTTACCATTACGGAAGAAAGCCTTTTGATCGAGTACATATCTGTTCTTGAAGAGTACCGGCGAAGGGGCGCAGGCACCCTGATGCTTGAGGGAGCGGGAGAGATGGCGGAAGCTGCCGGTATTGACATGCTTGAAATATACTATAACGCCCTGTTCGGCATCGAAGATATTCCCAGGCAGTTCCTCCTTGAAAATGGCTTCCTTATGAGCGAAGAGGGTGATCTGATGGAGTTTACCTCCGGCGATCTGCTTTATTCAGACTATGTTAAAAATATCAGATATCCGAAGGAACTGGATACATATAACTGTATTCCCCTGGGACAGCTTTCAAAAGCCCGGGAAAGCAGGCTTGCAAAGCTTTTGAAAAAGCGTGGCGGAGGTGACTTCCTGCCCTTTTGCAACAGCGATATGAGCTTTTTATGTGAGAAGGGCGGGGAAGAAAAGGGATGTATTCTGTGTGGGTACGATGAGGACGCGGGCACGATCACAATCATGAAGCTTGTTGAGTTTTCAAAGGATCCCATGTGTGCGGCGAAGCTTCTTATTATGTTGGGGCACTATGTGGCCGAAAATCTTTCAAAGGAAACCGGCGCCATGTTCCTTAAGACCCAGGAGTTTAAGGTTGCCCTGGCGGAGAAGCTGTTAGGAGATGAGAGCAGATTAAAGTCTGCCGGAGCGCTGCTGCATGGCGTGAAAATGATCGGGAAGGGAGATAAGGATGCCTGATTTTGAAGAGCTTCAGAGAAAGAAAGAAAGAGTAATAAATACCAGCATAAATACGCAGAGCAAGAAGCTGTTTGCAACAGGAGCCGGCCCTGAGAACGCAGTAAAGCTTTTTGATGGACGGGGACAGCAGGACGCGCTGAGAAAGAAGTATGTGAATATCCTGACCCACGACTTTACCGGTCAGAAGTGGATCACGAAGGAAAAGAAGGATCGCAGGGCAAGGAGCAATATCAACGATAATTACAAGCTTGTGATCGGAACCAAAAAGAACCTCACAGACACGCAGCAGCAGTTAAGGAAAAGCGAGTTTGAGGGCAAAAGAGAGCTGTCTTATCTGGCCTCCAACGAGCTGGTGGACTTCGTGGAAGAAAGCGATAAACAGGTAAAAGAGTGGACGGATGCTGACAGGAATGCCGCAGCAAAGGAGCTTCTTGACGTATCTGTTGAGGACTTTGATTTTGATTCCGATGAAACGTTCCTTAAGTCCTTTAAGAAAAACATGCATATTCTTGCCAGGGCTGACCGTCTTGAAAAGGCTCTTTTAACCGGAATTAAGCCTGAGGGCTTTGATAAGGAGACGATGAGGGAGCTTTCGATAAAGCTTTCCGATATGAGAAGGATCAGGGAGGCCTATGAGGACAGGATTCAGATCATATCCTCTCCCTATTATGTTTCCCTCCGCACTGAGGATCTGACTTTGCCTTCCATAGAGCGCCTTAATAAGATCGCAAACGGCCTGATCAGCGTTGATGAGACCCTTAAGTCTTTTGCTGTGGCCGTTACCGGGTGGAAAAACCGCGGCTCTAAGCTGTTCAGCATGGGGAAGGCCGGAAACGGGGAATTTCTCACTGATACCATCGCGGAAAACATCATCCTTAAAAATGGTATCGATAAGGTAAACAACTGCTTTAATTCGATTGACCCTGAAGAAGTCAAAAAGGGCAATACAAAGAAATCCAAAAAGGACTTTTCAAGAGAAAAACTGATAAGGGATTGGATATACGGTGATCTGAAGCTCCTGGGGAAGCTGAACAGGAAGCAGCTTTCTGATAAGATAGCTCTTTACATAACCATGCTTGAAAAAACGGGAAAAGACCTTAAGGGCAGGGAAAGGACGAAGGATCAGGCAAAAGAGCTGAGCCGATCCGAAAAGGCAATAGAGCATGTAAAGAGAGTAAAGAATGCCTTCGATGAGGGGCGTTACAGCAAGGAGTCTGTCATAATATGGCTGGATCGTTACCTTATGTCTGATAACAGACTGTGCCGCGTCATTTACAATGGCGTGGAGGCTCAGAAGGAACACAGGGATGAGAAGAAGAAAAAAGCTGATCAGAAGCTTTATCTTGATGAGATATCCGGGGAAATAGACAGATTTATTAATTCCATAGATGGTCTTGAAGCTCATTTTCAGAATCAGAAGGATCCACTGGAGCAACGGAAGATCGCCTCCGGACAAAAGAGTAAAAATAATAAACTTCAAAAGGTATATTTTGTCGGCAAAAGGGATGAAAAGGCTGACAGCAGGCACGGGGAGACTTCCGGACACAAGACGATCCCTACTGATAAGGGGACTGTCCGGGATCATATGGATGCCGGATATGAAGATTTTTTACATATCTACGGCGAAAATGCAAGCGCGGAGGTTCTGACCAGAACTTATGTCAGCGTTAAGCCCTCATCCAAGGGAAGATCCGTGAAAGCGCTGGTTGACACTGCCATCGGCATGGGAATGCAAAAGGAGTTGTACTTTAAGATATCCACAACCGCCGAAGAGTCCCGGGTGGATGATATTGTGATCTATTTTGGCAAAAATCTCAAACCTGATCAGGTAACGGCCTTTCTTGATGAATATAAAAGAAGCTGCGAAGAGAATAAGGTTGAATTCGCGGAGGGAATGGAAGGTGTAGTAGTAGGCAGGGATTACAGCAATGGCTTAAGCCTGGCTCCGGAGCCTACGATAATTGGAACTTTAAACTCACATGTCGGGAATAAGAAAGAGCTTGTCTATAATTCCGCGATATTGGATGAGTTCAGGGACCCGGATAAAATATCCCCGGCTTTTTCCTTCACGGGGCTTATGGTAGACCTCCTCTATAAAAGCGCTGTGCTGGCCGCAAGGGAGATGAGAAAAGGCGCTCAGGATAAAATAGATATGGGCGATCCAAAGACTCTTGAGCTTACCAAAAAATACCTTCGGGAGCTGAGCGAGCTGAACGGTATTGATACCAGAAACGTCGTTGACGATGATGTTGTTGGTATGTTTAAGAAAAATAAGAGAAAACCGGAAGCTCAGGCAAAAGAGTTAGAGGAAGAGAAAAAAGAACAGAGGAAGGAGATCAGACAGAAGAAGGAGATCAGAGAGAGGAAGGCTCTGCTTCTTGGAATCCTTGATTCTGATAAGACGGATCCTCTGGATGATCTTGATATAGCCCTCGAAGGTGGGGATGCTGTTTTTGCAAAGTTCTTTAAAGAGGCCTATCATCGTGCCTTAAACGCCGAGCTTCGCGACGTTGCCAGAAGACAGGTGGCCGAATCAAAGCAGAAGGCGGGAATTAAGAATTATAAGCCGGACGAGGAGGAAATTGCGGCCAATATGCCTGCCGGAACCATTGCTATAAATGACGACAGGGTGGCGGAATTCCTTTTGCAGTATAAGCAGGGCATTGAAGCCGGCACAGACTCAAGAGAGCTTGACAGGTTCCGCGATCAATTTCAGGAGGATATGAAAAAACAGGGAGCAAAGTTCCCGCCTGTCCTGAATGCGAAGCTTTATGCCATGTCCGAGGCCGTGAGGGAAGCCACACGATATGCAGAGAACAGGAAGGCGCTTATTGAGGAAGGCAATGCGGCGGCTCAGGATATTAAAGATGTGGAATATACCGGAGAAGACCTTAAGGATGAAAAGCAGATTCATTCGGTATCCTGCTGGGCATGCTCAGGTACAATGAATGCCAATAATTACATCGCAAGGCATAAAGATACCGTGGATAAGGGCTTTGAGATGACGCAGGAGCATTTCCTTAACGAGGACAATCTAATCTTAAATTCCGGGGCGAAGGAATTCGCCATGCAGGATAAGCATACTCTTAACAGAGTCAAGATGGATCTGGCTGCCGCAAAGGATATGACAGACGGAAATAAGGCAATGGGAAATATTTTCACCATGGCGGATGTTTACTTAAGGAACATGTCCGACACGGCCGTGAGGCGCACCCAGTTTAAAATTTCAAATGGAAACCCTTTGCTTGAGGATCCTGAGGCTAAAGTAGCCATCAAGAGCGGTATGCTTAAGAAGATCGCCGATATGCTCATCATGTCAGGCGGTCCCATCAGCATGTTTATTCCGGGCCACTATATAACGGTCACCGGAGTAAAGAACGGTGTGATCCTGTATCATGATTCCAGGGCGGAGAAAAAGGCTGATCCTGAGGAAAAGAAAAAAAATCCCGGGGCAAAGGAAGACGAACTGAAAAGAGCAAAGCTTGATGCTACCTTTGAGATGACTTCCGAGGAGCTTCTGGAAAACTGTGTAAACGGTTCAGTGGAGCTTTTTACCCTTGTGCATCTTGATGAAGAAAGTATTGCAGGCATTAAGAATGAGTTTAAGATTGGAGCAGAGGGTCAGGTGGTCTACGATATGGAAGGAAAGCTTGAGCCTGCTTTGGATGTGAAGGATGAAAACAAGTCGGCCGATACGGAACGCATGTTCCATAACCTGGGGGTGGAATTTGACAGGCCCCTTAAGGATGGCGGCGCTTTGACAAAGCTTGAGTTCATGCAGGATACCATCTATCTTCCAAAGCTCCGTGACCATAAGGAGAATGTTGAAAGGAACCTTCCAAAGAAGGATCTTTTAGAGAATGTAGGACCCGAGGATACGGTATTTGAGAAGGAGAAGCGCCTCAAAGAGCAGGAAGATAAGGGTAAAGAAGAGAATAAACGGAAAGAAGAAAATAAGCAGAAAGAGGAAAATAAGCAGAAAGAGGAAAAACACCGGAAAGAGGAGAAGAATCGGGAAGAAAAACAGAAAGAAGAGAAGAAGGAAGAGAATAAGTATACCAGAGCAATGCAGCTCACAAACCAGGGCAGAAAGTGGCGCATGAAGCATGGACCTGACAATGAGACACTGGGGTCTGAGTACAGAACCGGCTCCTTTAAGGAACGGATCAGCAAAAAGGAGAGGGAGAAGAATATTAAAAACCCTAAGTCAAGGCTCTGGCAGAAGGCTCAGAATGCCGCGTTTCTTAAAGAGACCGTTAAGGATTTTGAGACAGCTTCCTATGATGCCGTAAACCGCGCCTTGACAAGGCAGGCCTTCAGGATCGACAAAGAGGAATATCAGGATCTTTCCGCTTTTATGCTAAAGGACAATGATTCCGCAAACTTTGAGCTTGCCGCTCTTTATCTTGGAAAGAGTGTTAAAATGCAGGGAGAAGGGCTGGAAGGGCAGGATGTGCTTAAGGCTCTTGATCTGATGGCGCAGCAGCTGTTTCTGGTTGATGTCGAAAGCCTTAAGCTTAACAATGACACGGAGCTTGTAAAGAACGCCGAAAAGCTTGAGAAGATCTCGGCACAGGTATCCGCTTTTGACCGCCTGATGAAAAAGCACGGCTATTTAAATACCATGAAGCCGGAGAATCAGGAGAGACTGAACGTCAGGTTAAATGCGCTGCGCTCAGTTGCCGCATACTATCAGGTGCGTAAGGAGATCATCACCGACGAGACCTATAAGACTCATTATAACGACGAGCTGTCCATGAACAAGACAGCCGCTGTTACGGATGCCCAGAAGAGCCTTGCGGAAAAGCTCCTGGACTCACTGGTCCTTGGCAGGACCATGATGCGGTTAAATGGAACAGAGGTCGGGAAGGAGGTCTTTGGCGGAGACAGGCTGGATTTCAAGAATGCGGTCATGAATACCCGCTATGCGAAGGTCAGAAGAGAATATTCCGGGTCTTTGAAGCTTAGGAGCATCACGGGAGAGGCTTTTGCGGCAAAAGATGCCAGATCTCAAAAGGAGCTTGAGAGGCTTCAAAAGCGACTTAAGGAATTAAATGCCGTTGATCCCATAGCCGAGCAGAAGAATATACAGAAACATATGGAGGCAGTCAGGAATAAGGCAGTTGTGCCCGTACAGGGTGCTGAGGAAAGCATGACGCCCCTTAAGAAATTAAAGAACCGTTTTATGTTTGGCTGGCGGTGGTTCAGCGCTGTTCCTATCCAAACCGTCATGGGAGTTTTCGGACTCACGCTGCCCGCGGGAGGGAGCGAAAAGGACGGGGTTCAAAAGGAACGGGATCACAAAATGGTGCCGGGAAGAGAGGGTGAAGAGTTCAGAGATGAGATCGTAAGAAAGGATGAAGAGGGAGAGGATATCGATGTCTACTCCGATGTAAGGCGTGGCCCTCTTGTATGGGAAAAGCTTACGGCAGGAGATCCGGAGGATCCGCCGGAGGTATGTATCATGATGAATCAGGCAAAGAGAGGAGACGATGCAGCTCTCACAGGCAAAAGCGACATGGGACATGCCATGATAGGCCTTACCTACAGCCGCTATAATAAGATGACGAAAAGAAAGGAGCGCTATCAGCTTCGGATGGGCTTCTGGCCCGGAAACGGGCTCAGTCCGTTTGCTCCTGTATCCCTGGTCAACGGAGCGGTTATGGGTGGAAGGCTCCAGAATGACGACGACCACGAATATGACGTGGCATTAAGATATCAGGTCAAGCCCGGAGATATCAACAAGATCCTCAGGGCATCGGAAAAATATGCTGACAAGGGTTATACCGGCTTTAAACGCAACTGCACCACTTTTGTTATCGATATGGCAAAGACCATAAACCTTCCCATCGTAAAAGAGCTTAAACCGCAGAAGCTGTCATTCGGAGGCGTGGGGGGTGCTCTCGTACACATGGCAAGGGGTGCCAACCATCCGGGCATAACGGCCATTGTAGGAAATCACATGGCCTCTAAGATGAACAAAATGGATCTCTCCTATCAGAACTTCGGGCAGAAGATGTATACGAAAGAGGAGCTGGACAGGTTTTACAAGACCTCGCAGTACGATGATGATCAGCCCTTCGGATATGCACCGGGACCTGTAGGGGAGCAGATGCGAAGTGCAAAGACAGGAGAACTCTCGGCTTACTATGAGGAAGATAAGAATCTTGAAGTCATAACAATAAAAAAGACATTGAGATCACTGGGAGGCAGCATTGCCGAGGCTATTGAGAAGGAGATTCCGGAAGAGGAGAGGACAGAAGAGGATGGATACATCTGCGGTACTGCTCTTCAAATTGAGGACTTTGGACTTGATGACCTTTTGAAATCAGGCGAGTACACCTCATCCGACCTGCGGGAGGCCCATAAGGAAATTCGCAATGCCGCAAGGTCGGTAAGCGGCTATTATAAAAGCAGATTAAAATCCAGGGCTTCCTTTAATGCCGATGTCATGAGATTTTTAAGCCTTTGTGAAGTTCTGCTGTCCGTTATCGATCAAAAGTACAGGGATGTCATAAGAAAGGAAGTAAAGGGCGATGCCGGCTCCTTCAGGTATGATTTTGCAAATACGAAAAAGGAATTCACTTTCATTGATGCGAAGAATGTGAAGCATAAGATCAGGATAGAGCCCGGCGTCCTTGAAGGTTATCTCTTAGCCGGAAAGACTGTCGATGAGGCGGTGAGGGATATTCAAAGACGGGAGGAGCTGTCTGCCAGGGAAAAGGCGGCAGAAAAAAAGAATGAAAATGAGGATGAGAATGAAGAGGGAGAGAAAAATGAAAATGGAGACAGGAATGCAGAGGCACCGGTGCGGAAGCTGAATAAAGAGGAGAAAAAAGAGCTTCACAGACTCAGACTGACATATGGCCTCGCCGATGACTTTGCCAGCGCAAACAGGTATCTTCTGGAGAAGGATTCCTTTGACGAGAAGGATGTACGCTATGCCTTTAAGGAGCTTCCGGAAATGGAAAAGGGTTCAGGCACCCTGAATGCGACTGACAATACCAGATTTGAATGCATGCCTTCCGCAACCTATAAGGCTGTCATTTTCGAGTCCCTTCTCGGAGGTCTTAAGGAGTTATCCTTAGACCGTATCAGTGAAGCCCGGGGAAAATATGAGGCTCTTGATAAATATCTGACGGAGAGCTTTAAGGCAAAACCAGAGCTTGCGGAAATGATCCTTAAATACTTTGCTGAGGCGGAGGGTACTGAAAATTCTGTAGCAGACCTTACGTATAATTTTGTGAATATGTTTGCCTTTACCTGCCTTGTGCCGCCCTACAGGGGCACTGATTTTTCCTCGAATGACGCGGATTTTTGCGTCATCCGGTTATCCGGCTCCGAATCTGCCTTTAACGCTTATCTGACAGAGCAGTTTGGACGTATTAAGAAAAATTCCGCTTAAATAGCACAGCCCAAAGCATTTGCTGCATAAGACGTGAAAAGGTATGAATCCGGCCGTTAAACCGAACCGGTCGTCGCAAATCCCGGTTTGCGCAAAAGGTTACTATTCACAGCCTTTTGGGCTGTGATAGTAACGGGTTTTGCCATTATAAATCGCCTTCGGCGATGGGCAAAACCCATCTCAAGCCATAAGTTGTGGCCCGCAATCGCGCAGCAAGTGCGCGATTCGGCTGTGAATAGTAACCGCAAAAGCACAAATGCAGGCATCGGGATATGAAGGAAAGGAGACCACTTTATGAGCATGTTGCCTGAATACAGACAGATCACCAAAAAGGAGCTTGAAAGCTTTAAGCTTCTGATCCTTCCCGATATTTATGAAGAGCTTTGTGATCAGGAGGGGATCGATACGGAATATATCTGCATCGCCTCATGGCTTAATGATATGCCGGTGGGAGCCATTATAGCAGACCCTGAGGGGAGTGGCGACATAAACCTGCTCTCTGTATGGACTGTCTCCGAGTACCGGCATATGGGCATCGCTTCTGCCCTTCTGGATAAGACATTACAGGTGGCAGCGGCTCTTTTCGACTATGAAGAGGGCCAGTACGGCGATGATATCACTTTAAAGACCATGTACTGCATGGAGGATGAGTACAGAAAGCCATTTGAGGAGTGGCTTATGAAGAATGATTTTACGGAGTTTGGAGTAATTAAGGTTTCGGAGGGTGACAGACCGGAGATCTGCATTGCATCATCGGACATTCACTTTTCCAGAACCGGCTCATATACGGATGGTTCAATATACTGATCAAAGGGAGGACAAAAATTATGATCGATCGAAAGAAAATTTTTGCAGGCATACTTATTACGGTATTCTCGGGATTGCTGGCGGGGTGTACGGTGTACCTGCCGGATAAGGAGACAGCTCCGGATCCCGCCGCCCGGGAGACAGCAGAGCAGGATGTCACAACGCAGGACAGCACGGAGCAGGATATAGGAGAGCACATCAGCCCGGACGGCTGGGCGGTGAATTACGCGGTTCCTGTCATGGAAGCGCATGAGATCGATGAGCATACGGCGTCTTTTGTATATACGGGGGAGTCGGCCGGTACCAATATGGTGACCATAAGCTACGTTCCCGGCAAGCAGCCTGAGGAGGCCATGACGGAGATAACCGATACCTGGGGAGATGACGAGACCCTTGAAAGATCGGAAGGATTCTTCCCCGGGACGGAGGATAAATGGGGGTATTGGAGAAGCATCGCGCATGCAGAAAACGGCTCGGGGTTTTCCGAGACACTGATCGGCGGGGAGTACAACGGAGGCGTTCTGCTGTTTGATATCGTCAGCCATAACGGGAGTGATGAGGAACAGAATATTACAGTAAGCGATCATCTTTCCGCTGTCATAGACTCGATCCGATATGAGAATTTCGGCCCCCAGACCATGTATGAGTACTATCCCGGGACCTACAGCAGGACGGACGAGGATACGGGAGCCGTCTACAGCGTGATCTTAAATGAGGATCATACGGGAACCCTTGCGTTTCAGGATAGTGTGGATATTTTCTGGGGCTCATATCAGGTCACAACGACGGATGGAAACTATGTATACGAGTACACCATAGAGGGAGACGACCTACTGTTTGATCATAACGGAATCTGGGCCACCTATACCAGGGAAGGCACCGACCGGGATTAAATTGGAAAAGCCCGTTATTATCACGGTTCAAAGGGCCGTGAACAGTAAAGAAGGATTTGGTGTGCTTGAGAAACAAGCTGCAAAGATGACTGTCAGCGAGAAAAGCATTGTGAAAAAATTAATGGTTATTATGCAGACTATAAAAGGTCAGACGCTTGATGAGGAAAGAGCTTTATACGGAAGCAGAGATCTGGAGGCGACAGACTGTCGTTTTGACGGGCCTGCCGACGGTGAGAGCGCATTTAAGGAGAGCAGCAATATCAGAGTGAATGACTGCTTCTTCAACCTGAGATATCCCTTCTGGCACGATAAGGGACTGAGGATATCGGGAAGCGAGATGACAGAGGCTTGCAGGGCGGCGCTCTGGTATTCGGAGGATATCGAAATAGTGAATACGAAGCTGCACGGGATCAAGGCGCTCAGGGAATGCGCGAATGTCAGGATAGAGGGCTGTGATATCATATCCCCTGAGTTCGGCTGGTCGGTGCGCGGCATCAATATGAAGGATACAGGCGTTCAAAGCGAATACTTCATGATGCGCTCAGACCATCTGTCATTTGACAACGTAAAGCTTAAGGGAAAGTATTCCTTCCAGTATATAACGGACTCGGTATTTACAAACTGTGAGTTTGATACGAAGGATGCCTTCTGGCACGCTAAGAACACGGTAGTCAGGGACAGCCTGGTAAAAGGAGAATATCTTGCCTGGTACTGCGAGAATGTCACCTTTGAGAACTGTACTATGATCGGTACACAGCCTCTGTGCTACTGCAGGGGCCTGAAGCTTATTAACTGCCGTATGGTCGATTGCGATCTGGCCTTTGAAAAATCTGATGTGGAAGCGGATATTATATCATCCGTACTGAGCATTAAAAACCCTCGCAGCGGAAGGATCACGGCAGAGTCCGTAGGCGAGATAATAATGGATGATCCTGAAGCAAAGGGAACTGTGTGCGACATTTCCGGAAATAACCGATCCTGATCCGATCAGGCAGGAGAGGTATTCAGGAAGCATGACAAGAAGCTTTTACGTCGGAGATGCCGTAAAGCAGGAGGATATCAAGGCCAGGATGGAGCATGGCGTTTTAAAGCTTACGGTGCCTGCCCCGCTCTTTTGTGCTGCGTATTCCTTTATTATAGTAAACGTCAGATAAATCTGCCGTTTACTATAAGTATCCGGACTGCGACGGAAAAAGCGCTGATCACTGTCTGATCCTTTCCTCAAATTCTTCAGCGGGCATGGGCTTTGCGTAGTAATAGCCCTGGATCATATCACAATCCTCGTTTGCCAGGAAATCGACCTGTTCCTTTACCTCTACGCCCTCGGCCACGATCTTCATATTGAGAAGCTTACCCAGATGGATGGCTTCCGAAACCACGATCTCGCCCCTGCCGTCCTCCGAGTCGCCGCGGAAGAACTCCGCATCCAGCTTGAGCACATCCAGCGGCATATCCTTCAGGGAATTAAGGGAGGAATAGCCTGAGCCGAAATCATCCATGGATACCGCAAAGCCGAAGTCTTTAAGACGGCTGATCGTATTTATCATTGCCTTCTTATCGTCGAAGAACGCGCTTTCCGTAAGCTCGATCTCTATAAGCTCGTGGGGAGTCCCTGTTTTATCCACCATTTCCTTAATCTGGTCGGCCAGATCGTTTTCGACAAAATGGGCACGGGATACGTTCACCGATACCGGAACGCAGTGATATCCCATATCCAGCCACCTCTTCTGATCCTCTGCAACATGACGGATCATGTAATGGTCGACTGTTGTGATAAAACCGTTCTTTTCAAATATGGGGATAAACCTTCCGGGAGGCACGATACCGAATTCGGGGGATTTCCATCGGATGAGGGCTTCGGCTCCGCGGATCTGTTCGGTCTTCGGATCATATTTGGGCTGGTAATAAACCATGAATTCCTCGTTATCCAGCGCTCGCTGCTGTCTCTCCTGTACCTTGTCAAGCCACTCCTGCTCCTCTCTGAGCTTCTCGTCGAAAAACGCCACGCCGGAGTCGCCGGAATCCTCAAGGCTCATTCTTGCCGCCGAAGCATTGTTGTACGCGGTATCAAGATCGACATTTTTATACCCTGCCGTTTTTTTATCGTGTTCCGCTGACCTGTCAAGGAGAGATACACCTGCCTGAAAACTGAATTTATGTTCGGTGTCTATTACTTCGAGGCCTTTTATGAGCTCATTGAGCCTTTCCCTTAGCTCCTCCTCGTCCGTATATTTGAGCATAAGCGCAAAATTCGCGGCGTTGGTATGAGCGCACATCTCTTTTTTACCGAGAGTGGCGTTTATCTGTGTATATATCCGGCACAGAAGCTTCTCGCCCGCTTTGAGAGAGTGACATACACAGTAATTTCTGTAATTGAGAAGTATCAGAGATACCACCGCGAATCTGAATTTGGCGTTTCTGCGCTTTTTAAGAGCCCTCTCACCCATGACCAGGAACCAGGTCCAGTTATGACCTCCGGTTACCAGATCATTAAAGAAAAGGTCCAACATATTCCTTTGCCTGATGACGTTTTTGATGGCGGAAACGAGCATGGTGATCAGTATGACAGCCATGAGCACGATCAGGGCCGCGATAGAGGAGGTGATCAGGATAACATCCCGTCTGTTGGCGTAAAAGACCGCCTTTCCTATGAACTGTTCGCTTCCGCCGTTTACGTCCACCGACAGCCAGATCGGAAGATTGATGAACCGGTCCACAGAACCGTTGAGCTCAAGGCTCTTTTCGACCTCATCCCGGTCGGACTGCATCCATTCCCTGAAGTGCAGAAAGTCCAGATGAATACGTTCATTCTTTCCCGGATAAACATAGTCTCTGTCAGTATCCCTGTAGGCAGTTACAACTTTGTCCTGAGCCGTCAGAAACAGCCTCCCGCCTTCTTCGTAGCTGCAGGAATTGACTCCCTTTTCGCGTATTACTTTCCCGTCCGCGCCGACCACGATATAATCGTGGGCTTCTCCGTCAAGAAGCGCATAGATGTTTTCATCGTTCGCTGCGCTGGCCGCTTCGTAGAGCTTTGCCAGATAACTGATGCTGTCGTATTCGGAGGACAGCTTGGTATCAATGATATATGACGTAAATTGCTGACAGGCATAGACGAGCATGACCGAGGAAACGATCGAGAACAGGATAAATTCGAATATGGATACACCTATATGCGTCCGCTTGATCTGGCGGTATTTTTTTTCACTTTTACTGGTCATGGTTCCTCCGAATATACCGGCATTTTTACATGGCATCTCAAAAGCACCGAAGCAGCTTTTGCCCTAACATCATACTATATCCCGTAAAAATTTACAATCGGGGAAGCCCGGTTACAATTCAGCTTTACAATTCAGCGCATTGTCAATGGGCCGAATTGTAAAGCTACATCGGCAGCCTTGAGGCATTGAAAGTACCGATGAGGCCTGTAAGCTTTGGTTTTCATGCCGGGTGAACAGTTGCCGGAGAAAAGGTACGAAGTTGATCATATCTTCCTCAGTCTGCTGTCATTATCTTTAAATTATCTGGCGAATTCAGCCTTAATCTGCTATTATGATGGGAGGATATGCATGTGAAATCACGCTATCCTCTTTTTAAAGCCTCAGGGGATGCGTTTGAAGGAGATAGGGATTATGAAAAGAAGATTTACTGCAGTAATGATGTCAATGATACTTATGCTTTCCGGCTGTGCAAGCCCGGCAAAGGGTGTAAACGGCATAAAATACGGTGATCCCGGGGCGTCCGGTCAGCCGGTCGAGCTGATCTGGTGGACATATTCGCCTGACGGCACTGCGCCGGATCATGCCGAAGAGGTGCTTGAAAAAGCCAATGAGATCTCCCGGGAAAAGATCGGTGTTACGGTTAATATGATATATAAATCGGAAGAACAGTTTGATCTGGATCTGCAGACCGGAGAGTACTATGATATGACCTTCAGCAGCGACTGGTGCAATGATTTTGACGGTAATGCCGCAAAGGGCTATTACTATGATATTACCGGTATGACAGAGGACGCGGCGCCAAAGCTGTATAAAGCCGTAGAACCGTGGTGGGAGATCGGAACGCTTCACGGAAGGATATACGGAGTTCCGATGCTCAAGGACCTTGGCGCGGAGGTTTTTTTTCGCATGAACAGCGATTATTTTGAAAATGAGAAGGGCATGACTCTTCCTGAGGAAATGTCCTTTGCAGAGCTGGAGCCCTATCTTAAGCTGTGGAAGGAGGATCATCCCAACGATTATCCGTTTTATATTCCGCAGGTCGGTTTATCCGGCGCTTTTCAGGTACATGAAAGAATAGTATCAAAGTATCTGGTAATACCTTACAGCAAAGCCGGAACATCGGAAGGAACAAAGATCATAACGGTTTTTGACGATGAAGAATACATGGATATGTTAAGAACCCTTCATAAATGGTATGACCTCTCCTATATCAACCCCGATGCCGCAACGACAGCGGAGGTTCCCAGATCCATACAGACTCCTGTACGGACAGGTACAGCCTGGACAGGTTTCATGGGGTGGTCAGACCCTGAGGCATATGGCTTCAATGTAAAGCTTGTCCGTTTTATCGGGCCCAATATGTCGCGGTCTACCGAACAGGGGGCGCTCATCGCCATAAATGCGGCTGCTCCCGAAAAAAATGCGGAAGCCTGTCTTAAATACATGGAGCTTTTATATACGGATAAGGAACTGAGAGATACCCTTGCATATGGGATCGAGGGGAAACATTTTGAGTATTATGAAAATACGGTAATACGTACAGACGAAGGAAATGAGCATTATATGCAGGACGCATTCGTTACTGGCCCTGCAATAAGCGCCTCTGTTGTCTCCCCGGACAGGGACGATCCTGCCGATCCTCTGCAGTGGGAGAAGGTGTATGAGGGCTACAGGGATGCCAGGATAAGCGATACTAAGGGCTTTTCCTTTGATCCAACTAATGTGGAGGCGGAGATCGCTGCGCTTGACGCAATATGGGACAGCTACAGCGCCGAGCTTGTGACAGGCACATCGGACACAGATAAGGCTGTTGCGGAAATAAGAAAACAGATGGAGGCAGCAGGCCTTGATAAGGTCAGGGAAGAAGCACAGCACCAGCTTGACGAATATCTGGAGCAATTCCGGAAAAAGACTGATTAAATCAGGGTTTCCCGGATAATGATACCATGAAGAATAAAGGCACGCTGGATAACAGTTCAATAAACAGTCTCATTACACAGTCACTTCTGAGCCTTGAAAAGGCAGGGGTCACAAAGGATGACCGCCTGCGTTTCGGTCTGTCGTTGGAAGAGATCCTGCTTGATTATCAGGGGCGTTTCCCAAAGGACAGTACCGTAACAGCAGGGTTCTTCAAAAAGGCCGGAAAGGTTAAGGTCGAGGTCGTCATAGAGGGAGATGAATACGATCCCTTAACAGACACGGATTCACTCGTCCTGATCAAGACGGTGCACAAATGGGAGGCCGCACCCTCTTATCGTTATGAAGAAGGGCGCACAGGGAGGAATGTATTAACCTATTGTTTTAAAGCAATGGGGTCACTTAAAGACAATCTTTCCTTTACATGGAAATATACCGGACCGGGCAAAGCCTTTCTGATCCTTGCCGTGGGGCTGCAGCTTGGAAGCGTGCTCTTAATGATAATCGGACCGATGCTGAGCGCCAGGATAATCGTGCAGCTGACCGACAAAGCGGTTTATCAGGTTCTGGGGACAGCTCTGCTTTTATTTGCGGTCAATCTTGTTTCGGCAGCTGTTATGGCAGGCTGTAACTGGGCTTATAACATTGTATACAATAAGACGCTGACCCTGCTCGAGACTGATATCGCCAAAAATGTGCTCAGGATCAAAAACAGAGCGGTGGAAGAGAATGGCACGGGACTGTTTATTCAGAGGCTTACCGTTGATACCTCAAATCTTGCGACGGCCTTTAATACCTTAGCTGACAATATCTCACAGATCTGCCAGTATGCCGGCATATTGATCGCAATGTTCATTGTCAGTCCTGTGGTGTTTTTGCCGGTATTGATACTGCTGTCCGCCCAGATCGCGCTGGAGCTTAAGAGGCAGAAGGTATCCCGAGATAACGGCCGTGTCTACAGGAACCATGCGGAACGGTATACCGGTATCATCGGGGAGATGGTGCGTGGCGGCAAGGATATCAAGCTGGTGAATGCGCAGGAACAGTTTGAGGAGGATCTTCGGGAGCGGATCACGGGCGCCAATGACTCAAGGATGAAGTGGGATGCGGGCAACAGAAAATACAGGCTGTTTATTTGTGTTGTACGTGAGAGCGGGGCGCTTATATTCATAGCTCTTTTAGCCTGGCTTCTTTCAAACGGAAACCTGACCGTCGCCACTGCGCTCATCCTGTTCAATTATTATACCGCTCTTGGAACACCGGCCATCACACTCCTTGGAACTATCCTTGATTTTGTCACACAGTTAAGTCTGTCCTGTGAAAGACTGAGGGATATTATGGATGACAGGATCTTTCCGAAGGAGTCATTCGGACCTGTTCATAAGGAAGATATCCGGGGAGAGATAGAATTTAAGAAGGTCGGGTTTTCATATAATGTGGCAAAGCTTAACACATCGACAAGGTGGGTACTTAAAGATCTGAGCTTTAAGGTCATGCCCGGCGAAACAGTGGCATTGGTTGGAAGAAGCGGCTCCGGAAAGACCACTATCATGAATCTGATAAGCAGACTGTATGATCCCTTTTCGGGAAAGATAACGATTGACGGTACAGACATAAAGGAGCTTGACAGAGATTCACTTCGGGGAAGTATGAGCGTAGTCACGCAGACACCGTATATTTTCCAGATGAGCATACGTGAGAATCTTCGGATCGTTAAACCTGATATGACGGAAGACGAGATGAAGGAAGCTGCAGCTCTGGCATGCATTGATGAAGAGATCGAGGCCAAGCCCGAAAAGTACGATACGGTAGTCGGAGAGGGCGGAATAAGCCTGTCGGGAGGTCAGCTTCAAAGGCTTGCGATCGCAAGAGCGCTTTTAAGAAATTCACGGATCCTTCTTCTCGATGAAGCAACCAGTGCCCTTGATAATGTTACACAGGACAAGATCCGGAGGTCATTGGACATGATCAGGGGGAAGTGTACTGTCGTTATTATCGCGCACAGATTATCAACTATTGTCGGAGCGGACAGGATCCTTTACTTACAGGATGGCAGGATCATAGCAGAAGGAAAGCATGACAGGCTGATGTCGGACTGTCCGGAATACAGGGAATTATATGAAAAAGAAGAGAAGCAGTAAACATAATAATGCCGAATTGACTCTTCTGTCCCTTCCGACTGTATTGTGGTATATTGCTTTCTGTTATCTGCCGCTATTCGGCATCATCATAGCATTTAAGCGTTACCGCCTTGTTCCCGGTAAAGGTTTTTTTTACAGCCTGATCCGGGGAAGTGATTGGGTCGGACTGTCAAACTTCCGTTTTCTGATACTTAATCCTCAGATGCTGAGGGTAGTCAGAAATACACTTTTTTATAATATTGCCTTTCTTATCCTGGGGACAGCGGTCCCGGTCACTCTGGCAGTTATCCTCTCTTATATACATTCGGGGACTGTACGATCCGTTACCCAGATCTGTATGCTTCTGCCTCATTTTATGTCCTGGGTGATAGTCAGTTATTTTGTTTTTGCTTTCCTTTCAGCAGACAGAGGCATGATAAATACGGCATTTGAGTATTTTGGGATGTCGAAGATCAATTTCTATCTCGAACCGGAGGTCTGGCCTGCGATCCTTATCCTTGTACAGCTTTGGAAAACCTCCGGGTATTCCATGCTGATCTATTATGCAAACATATGCACTATTGATACGGATCTGTTTGACTGTGCCAGGGTAGACGGAGCCTCAGTCAGCCAGGTTATCAGATATATCATTCTCCCACAGTTAAAAAGCATGATGATCGTTCTGATGCTGTTAAACCTGGGGCATATTCTTTCCACGGATTTCGGGCTCTTTTATCAGGTGACGCGAAATGCGGGATCAATACTCAGCACCACGGAAACAATTGATGTCTTCGTTTATAAGGCCCTTATGGAGCAGTCAAACTACGGATTTTCCTCGGCAGTAAGCCTGATCCAGAACGGAATAGGATGTCTGCTGCTCATTTTTGCCAACCGTATGATAAGGCTGATCGATCCGGATGGAGGTATCATATGAAAAACAGAGATCGTGACGGTTATATCATTGGACTGAATAAAGGAACCGATCTGGTCTTAAGTCTGTTTATGATCTTATTGTCGGTTTTCATGATCCTTCCCGTTATTCTGATCCTCGTGATTTCTTTTTCATCGGAAAGCTCGATCGCGCAGAACGGATACAGGTTTTTCCCGTCGGAGTGGTCAATGGATGCGTATATATTCATATTACATAATCCCGGCAATATGATCAGGGCTTTCGGACTGACCCTTGTTATCACTCTGGCGGGCACGGCCGTCTCTCTTATATTGATCAGCACGATGGCATATGTGCTCAGCAACAGAGAATACAGTCTCAGAAAAGTGCTGAATTGGGTGATCCTGATACCGATGTTCTTCAGTGGGGGACTGGCCGCTGCTTATGCGGTCAACACACAGCTGTTCGGGCTGAAAAATACGCTGTTCGCTCTTATCCTGCCCGGAGCCTGCTCAAGCTGGTACATAATCGTGATGCGGACTTATTTTATGAATAATATTCCCGATAATATCCTTGAGGCCGCCAGAATGGACGGCGCATCTGCCTTCAGGCTTTATTTTCAATTTGTTCTGCCTATGTCAAAGCCTGTTTTATTTACGGTAGGAGTCTTTGAAGCCTTTTCATACTGGAACAGCTGGTATGAAAATCTTATCTATACGGATTCCGGACACAGTGAGCTGTATACTCTGCAGTACATCTTATATAACATGGAAAGGAGCGCTTCCTGGTTTTCGGCGAACGAAAATGTAAGCGGTACTGTTATGGCGGCTGTTCCGACCGAATCTCTCAGGATGGCCCTGGCCTGTATGATCATCATTCCCGTCATTATCATATATCCGTTTTTCAGACGGTTTTTTGTGAGAGGCCTTACCGCAGGCGCCGGGAAATAGACCGAAAGAGGCCGGAAACGGACAGGGAGGAACGGTGCTTATGAACGCAAAAGAAGTTGTGGGATAAAAAGAGGATACGTTAAGGTGCTTAGAGTCTCGTTCTTAATGGCGGGTATATTCATGATAGGCATGTCGTTATTTGAAAACATTGTGTCAATCTGTATCTTCGGAGCTTGTGTTTTTGCCATGCTGCCCCTTGCCAATAATGCGATGGATTATCTTGCCAGGACGAATATCCCGGATGAGCTGCAGGGCAGAGCATGGGGATTTATAGGATTTCTTTCGCAGATAGGATATGTAGTTGCGTATGCTGTT
>JAEEGH010006626.1_pt1 | contig 28238 bp, 18 predicted proteins | sample 9134181 | NCBI WGS metagenome assembly JAEEGH01 (sample SAMN16246544, study PRJNA631951) | gut metagenome | biome: gut microbiome; feature: rumen; material: DP-attached | host: Bos | place: Iran: Karaj | collected 2018-10 | reverse complement strand
GTTCATCATTCCGATAAACTCAGCAAAAGCTTTCATTCTAGCTTCGTCAATCTGTCCACCATCGTTAAGAAGGTCGATGTATGTTGTGTCGTCAGCCTTAAGACCAGCGTCAAGATACTGACCAAATACGTGTGTGCCTGATGACCATCCAAGGTTTGTAGGCTCTGCACACCATCCGAATACTGCTGTGATGCCAAGCTCATCCTTCTTGGAATCAAGTGTCTCGCAAGCTTCTTTCCAAGCTGCAGGAGATGTAAGAGAAGCAGGATCTACGCCAGCAGCCTTAAGAAGGTCTGCGTTGTAGCCAAGAGCTGTTGCTTCTACTGTATAAGGGAATCCGATTGTGCCCATGTTAGCATCGATGAGCTCGAATCCTGTCTTGTTTGTCCAGTCCTCACCAGCCAGATCAGCAAGCATGCCGTCCCAGTTAGCTGCCTGGTTAGCCTCGATTACGAAGATGTCAGGCATGTTGTCAGCCTGGTACATTTTCTTAAGCTCATCAGAAGCGTTTGTGTCGCCACCGATTGTCTCAACGATAAGAGTGTTTCCTGTCTCCTCGTTGTACTTAGCTGCAAGAGCCTGCATCTGATCGTTGATCTCAGGCTTACCATTAAGAAGACGAACTTCTCCAACGCTTGCAGTAGCATCAGTTGCTGCAGGAGCCTCTGTTGTAGCTGTTGTATCAGCAGGAGCTGCTTCCTGAGTCTGTGCCTCAGTTGTTGTGTTGTCAGATGTTGTTGTTGCGTCAGCGCCACCTGTTGTTCCGCAAGCTGCCAGTGAAAGTACCATTGAGCCTGCAAGAAGAACTGACATGAGTTTCTTTTTCATTTGTTATCCTCCTTTTGTGCAATCTGCCATAATTGAAATGGCATTTGGCTATTACTTTTGCGCATAAGTTGTACGCTAGATTCAAGATATCACACAGTTGCACAAAATTCAATAGAATAATCATAAAAAGTTTTGTCAGATTGCGAACTTCAACGCTAAAGTTCGCTCCCATAGCGGGCTTAAACGATTACTTCAAAAACTAAAAAAACCGTAAAACGTTTATAAAAATTGTGAAAAATCATAAAAAAGACCAACTTATGCGTTAAAGCATGAGTTGGTCGTGTTGCACAACAGTTTATTGACTTATTTGCTTATGTTTTTTACAGTATCACGAATCACAAGGTGTGTGGGAAGCTTGATCTGATTGGGAGTTTTGTGACCGGCGAGCTGTTTTAGCAGTGTGTCGGCGGATATGATTCCCTTTGTCTTTACATCCTGGTGAACGGTGGTAAGTGCCGGTCTGTGAAGCTGTCCCAGCATATTATCGTCAAATCCCACAATCGATATGTCGCCTGGAACATTGATACCTCTGTCGGTGAGTGCGCTGATAAGTGTTACTGCATAAAGGTCTGATACACACATGATTGCCGTGAACTCGGAAGCTCTGTTGCAGATCTCATTAAGACTTTCGCCAATTTCTTCTTCTCTTGGGTGAATCTGCAAAAAGTTTGAACTTTTGTACTTGATACCTGCATCCTTGAGAGCTTTTTTATAGCCAGTAAGTCGTGCAAGGTCGACGCCCTTAGTGTTGTCCGACAGGAATGCGATCTTGCGATGCCCCTGGGAGATTAAGTATTTGACCATGTCGTAGGTGCCCTGCTCATCGTCAAGTCCAACATTGGTGAAGTGTTTAAGTCCCTCAATACTGTAGGTGTCAATGCACACAATCGGTTTTTTATACTTCTCGCTGACTCTTATTCCGTCATCATCAAGCATACCGAAAAGGATAAGTCCATCCACGTTCCAGGTGGATACATGTCTCATGATCTCGTCTGTGTCACTTGATATATAAAGCATCATGAAGTAGCCGGCATTTCTTATTGTCTCTTCCACACCTCCGATCAGTACGGAGACGAATGGATCCATTATCAGGTTTTCATACTTGTCAGCTCTTGCCTTAAGTGCGAGACCGATTATCTTGGACTCGTTCTGGGCCAGGTTTCTTGCGTTAATGTTTGGAACGTAGTCAACCTTCTTCAGAAACTCTTCGACTTTTCGTTTGGTATCTTCGGAGACTTCACCGTTTTTTCCATGAATAACATTTGAAACCGTGGTAGTGCTCATATTTAGTTGTTTTGCAATTTCTTTGATCGTTATCATTTTTCAATTGGCTCTTTACAAGCAAAAAAAATTATTGTATCTTGTCACCATCACGAGGATGATTTTGAGATGCTCGTCTTTTTCTCAAAATAACATGGTGTAATATGAGTTGTCAAAAACAAAATTTCAACGAGGAGAACGAAAAACTATGAACACAAAATATAACAAAGTGACTGGTTTTAATGGCACTGACGATAAGCTTAAGAATGCTCCGGGAATCATTGCAGATATTAATATACCGGAAGATATTCCCCACGGCGATATGCCGGGAGATAAGATTGAGATCGGCGACAGCCACATTGCAAAAGCAAAAACAATCTTTCCTATATTAGTAAAAGAACTTCAGGAAAAGATGAACGCCAATCCTTATAATAGAGCAGTCATTGCTGTATGCGGAGGATCAGGAGTTGGAAAATCAGAGATTGCGTCACTTCTGTCATACATGCTGGAAACCGCAGGAATAGGCAGCTACACAATGTCCGGAGACAACTACCCACACAGGATCCCAATGTACAATGATGCAGAAAGACTTCATACTTTCAGAAAATGCGGCATCAAAGGAATGGTTGACGCAGGTGTCATGAATGCTGAGAATGTAGCCAAGATCCGTGAGTGGCAGACAGCCGATGATGACGCAAACAAGGTACATCTCGAGACTGACACATGGTTCAGAAGTTATCTTGAAGCCGGTTCAAAAGGACTTAATGAATACCTTGGTACTCCTAACGAAACAGATTTCGCTGAAGTTGATCAGATAATGAAGGCTTTCAAGGATGGAGCAGATAGGCTCTGGCTCAAGAGAATGGGACGTGATGAAGCTTCCCTTTGGTACGATGAAGTTGATATGTCAGCCAAGCAGGTTCTTATAGTAGAGTGGACTCACGGCAATAGTGACTATATGAGTCAAGTTGATATTCCGGTACTCTTAAACTCAACTCCTGCCGAGACTTTGGAGCACAGAAGAAGCAGAAACCGCGACGGTAAGCTGGATAGCCCATTCACAATGCTGGTTCTTGAGCTTGAACAGCAGAAACTTGTAGATCAGGCTCACAAGGCTAAGATCATTATTTCTAAGGCCGGAGATATTATCAGTTACGATGAATTCAAAAAGCTAATGGCTGAGTAAAATATAACATTTTGACATATTGCAAAAATGCACCCCGAAGTTGTGTTTAATATAATGGAGTAAAAATTATGAAAAAAAATTTCGTTGACAATGGTCCGATGCTCAATGCCTACCCTGATAGTATGGGTGGAACAATGAAAGATATCGTTTCTGTTCTTTCAAAAAAAGAATTTGAAGATGTTTTTCAGTCCTTCTATATTCTTCCCAGTATCTTTAACACAGATCTGGACAGAGGCTTTTCCGTTATCGACTACAGTATAAATGAAGAAATGGCAACAAAAGAGGACATCGACAAGCTCTCTGACCTTGGAATAGACTTAAAGCTTGACTTCATTTTGAATCATGCATCAGTTCTTTCACCACAGTTCCAGGATCTTATTAAGAATGGTGAGAATTCCAAGTACAAGGATTTCTTCATTAATTGGAACAAGTTCTGGGAAGGCTGCGGAGAGATGACTCCTGAGGGCTACATCCAGCCTGAAGATAAGTATATAAAGGACATGTTCTTCAGAAAACCCGGACTTCCTATACTTATGGTAAGAATGCCTGATGGAAGTGATGTACCATATTGGAATACATTCTATCAGGAGGTTCAGTACAAGCGTCCGGATGCTCAGGATCTTATGGAAAAGATGCAGATCCAGTATCTTGCAGCAACAAGACTCTCAGAGCGCATCTGCAAGGCTCTTGATGAGGGCAAGAAGCCTTCAGAGATCGATTTTACAGGCTATGAGAAGTACAAGGATGCAGTAGTTGATCTTCTTGAATCAGGAAGACGCTATCTTGGGCAGATGGATCTCAACATCAAGTCTGACCTTGTTTGGGAGCATTATCGCAATACACTTAAGTCTCTTTCAGGATATGGAGCAAGGATCGTAAGACTTGATGCCTTTGCTTATGCTCCTAAGGAGCCTGGAAAGAAGAACTTCCTTAACGAGCCCGATACATGGGATGTTCTTGAGAAAGTAAAGAAGCTTGCTGATGAGTTCGGAGTATCACTTCTTCCTGAAATTCACGCAAGTTACAGCGAAAAGATATATGAAACAGTAGCTAATAAGGGCTACATGACCTATGATTTCTTCCTTCCCGGACTTCTTATTTATGCTATCGAGAATAAAAACGGTGAAGTTCTTAAGAAATGGGCACAGGAAATCCAGGATAAGAATATCCGCGTAGTCAACATGCTCGGATGCCATGATGGAATCCCGCTTCTTGATCTTAAGGGAATCCTTGCAGAGGATGACATCCAGAAGATGATAGACACAATTGTTGGAAGAGGAGGCTATGTAAAAGACCTTCACGGCGCCAAGAATATGTACTATCAGGTAAATGCTACTTATTACAGTGCTCTTGGAGATGATGATAAGAAGATGCTCTTCGCAAGAGCAATCCAGATGTTCATGCCCGGTAAGCCTCAGGTTTGGTACCTTGACCTCTTTGCTGGCAAGAACGACCACGAAGCAGTTAAGAGAGCAGGCGCAGGCGGACATAAGGAGATCAACAGGACAAATCTTACCACAGCCCAGATTGAAGAGGCTATGGAAAAAGAGGTTGTGAAGAAGCAGCTTGAGCTTTTAAGGCTCCGCAACACAAATGCTGCATTTGGTTTTGATTCCAAGCTTACCGTTGATACAGACGGAAGCAAGATGAGCTTTACATGGGAGAACGGTGATAATAAGATTACCCTCAAGGCTGATTTTGCTGATTACAGCTATGTGATTGAGTAAAAATTTGTAAAAAGAATAAAAGTGTGATAGTTTTGTGACAGTTTGATTGCTAAGATTGTTTTCGTAATCGAACTGTCACTTATTTTTTTACTATGAGGAGGAAGATGTGTTATGAGAAACAAAGTATTTTCAAAGGTATGTTCTGTAGCTGTTGCAGCCTGCATGGGCGCAGTAATGCTTGCAGGATGCGGAAGTGAAGAAACAGCCGCTGTAGAAGGTCTTACAGTAGAGCAGGTAGCTGAGAACTATGTAAAGGCCGGAACCGGTGAGGATTTAGTTTATAATGATGCAAACGGCTGGAGCGTTAAGTACGATCCAAGCGTTATCACAGTAAATGGCGGTGGTCCTGTTACAACTTTTGTATACACAGGTGAGTGTGCCGGAACCAACATGATCACTGTAACTTACGACGTTGATAAGGATGCCAAGACAGCAATCGCTGATATGGCAAAGAGCTGGGGCGAGGATGCTGAAACACACGAGGCTCCATTCCCTGGTGCAGAGGATATTACAGGTTACTGGGCAACACTTGCTCCTTCAGCTGATGGATCAGGAATGTATGAGACAGCACTTGCAAGGGATTACATGGATGGATACCTGGTATTTGAGATCACAGGTCACAACGGAACTGATGAAGAAATGAACATGGCCGTATCTGATACACTTGCAAGTATCATTGATTCACTTCAGTTTAGCTAAATAATTACATAAATAGTGCATTTGGCCTCGCCAGATTCGGAAAGAATCAGGGCGGGGCTTTTTGTTATGGATCATTATGTTAGCCGTGGATTGTAAAGAGCTGTGGTTCTCCTTCAAGCTTTTTGTTGCGACTTAGTGATATCTCATAGTTGATCTTGCCAGAGAGGTAAATAAGGCCTGCGCCAAAGAGTACGTCCCCTTCTTCGTGCGCCTTTGTGACGTGCATTTCAATAAGCTCAATCAGTTCATCTCTTGGGAAAAGTGATAAAGCTTCTATAGCATCCTCGAAGTAAGGCTTTTGTATATCCTTGATACAGTCAAAAAGGAAATCCACACCTGCTTTATTTCTGGGATATCCAAGTTCTCTAAGAAGTCTCACACCATTGCTGATATAGGAATCGTCATCATAGGACGCTACATCGAACCAGCCCTTCAGGTCGTTTATCTTGCGCTCCTTGATGGCGCTTGCAATGATCTCGATCTCTTTTGCCAGGAGAACTCTGCTAAGAAGAGCTTCCCTTGCAGTAGTGGTTTTCTGTAACAACTGTCTGTTCTTGTTGATGTCTGATCTTTCCAGGGAATTTATCTCGATGTCCGTAAGCTCCTTTTCCCAATTGAACCTAAGAAGTTCCCAGTCGGCAGTTGCAAGGCCTGTCATGTCATCGCCCCAGGCCCGTAGGAATGCGAGGGCCAGATCCTTTTTTTGCACGCGGGACCTTATGCCATCGTTAATTTCAAAACGTCTGTCTGCATTTAGGAATTCCATGAGCTCGGAAATGTCATCCTTGCCCCGAAGCTTGTGCTCCAGAATGATTTTCTCGCCGTTTATCATGGTGAGTTCACCGGTTGACGGGATGTAGTCGTACACAAGGTAGGTGGGATAATACCTGCCACTCATGCAAAACCACCTGCCACTGGCGCTAACTTTAAGGCTTTTGGACTTGTGACCGTCCTTTGCGATGTATGGTTTAAATCTGTCTTCGGCAAGGAGTCTGAAACACTTCTTGACGCCGAAGATCTCGCCCCAGTAGGGGACAGTGATAATTTCGTTTAATTTTTCCTTTATGGCTTTTCTTTTCTTCTTCCAGAAGAGCGCCGCGATGACGGATATGGTTCCGAAGCCGCCGGCGTTTGAAACTGCAAAGAAACAGTATATTACATAGATTCCAAAGAGAAGTCCGGCGATTGTCCAGAACTTCTTGCGAAAGCTTCCATTAGTAAAAAATGCTTTTAAATAATTCCACATGTTCAGTCCTTAAGATATATCAGATAATACATGGCCCCTACGCAGAGACCGCCCCCTATTATATTACCCAGGGTTACGGGAATCAAGTTGGTAATAAAGTAGCCAAGGAGTGAAAGGCCTTCGGCAGGTATTCCATAAAGTCCGGAGGCTATCATTCCGGCAGGGATGAAGTACATATTTGCAACGCAGTGCTCAAAGCCGCCGATTATAAAGAGCATTACGGGGAGCCACAGAGCCAGTACTTTTCCTGCCAGTTCGTCAGCTGCAAAGGAACACCACACAGCCATGCACACTAGGATGTTGCACAGGATTCCCTTAAGCAGTCCGTCAGTAAAAGAAATACCGGACTTGGCAACAGCAGTATTGACAACGGCTGTGGCAAGAGCACCGTCTGCGAAGGAGTATGTGTGGGAGAAGTTTGCCAAAAGAGCTACAATAAGGCCGCCTGCCATATTGCCGAGATAAACGATAAGCCAGTTTCTGAGCATCCCTGTAAGTTTGGCTTTTTTGGAAAGCACCGGGATGATGATAAGGCAGTTTCCGGTAAAGAGCTCAGCGCCGCCAACCAGTACCATGAAAAGACCTATTGGGAAAACCACGCTGCTGACGAGCCTTGCGGTTGACGGATCCGGGGCGCATACAGAAGCTATCTGGCTCCCCAGGCCTCCAAGTGCTATAAAGGCTCCGGCCAGAATGCCCAGAAGAAAGGTCTTTGTAAAGCTCATTTTGGTCTTTGTTGTTCCTGTATTTTCGTAGGTTGATGCGATGGCAGCAGGTGATTTCATGGGATGCTCCTTTCGTGGTGCGTTTCTGTTGCGATTTTTTATAAAGATTTAAAAAACACTCGATAAATTATACATCATATAGTATAATAAAAACCGCAAAAATACAATATATAGTTTAAACGCAATAATGAAAAATAATTCACATTATATAGAAGAAACAGATTTATAAAGTTTTAATAATTGAATTTTCATGCGAAACTTTACTTTAATTGTGCAAAGCTCTAGAATAGAATAGGCCAAGCGTAAACGTTTTAGCTTGCACAGGGGGAGGAAAATGAAGAAGCTTGTTGAGATTAAGGATGTATGTAAAATATACAATCCTGGGGAAAACGAGGTCAGGGCACTTGACCACGTGACTCTTACTATTGGCGAGAGGGAATTTGTCGCCATTATCGGCCAGTCCGGCTCAGGAAAATCCACTTTGATGAATATGCTTGGGTGTCTTGATACGCCCACAAGCGGTAAATATTTTTTGCATGGACAGGATGTCTCCCATATGACAGATGATGAGCAGTCTGATGTCAGAAACAGGGAGATAGGGTTCATATTTCAGGGCTTTAACCTGATCCCGTCCCTTACAGCTCTTGAGAATGTAGAGCTTCCACTGATTTACAGAGGAGTTGGTAAGAAGGAGAGGACGAAGCTTGCTAACGCGGCGCTGGACAGAGTAGGACTTGGGAAAAGAAAAGATCACAAGCCGTCTGAAATGTCAGGAGGACAGCAGCAGCGTGTGGCAATCGCAAGGGCTATAGCCCAGGCTCCGCCAATACTTTTGGCAGATGAGCCAACCGGTAACCTTGATTCAGCTTCCACCAAAGAGATAATGAAGATCATCAAGAGACTCTACTCTGAGGGAAGAACTGTTATTATAATCACTCACGACCCAAGCATTGCCGATCAGGCAAAGAGGGTTATTACCATATCTGACGGACGAATCAAGAGCGATATGATGAATCCAAATTATGTTGAGGAGTAAAGGGAGGAAAGAGAAATGGCGGACAATAAGGACCTTAAGAAAGAGGCCGAGGTAAAAGAGGCTGTAAAACCTGAAACAGGAGTTAAGGAAAACCCGGATGTTAAGAATGAAGTGGCTGAGCCCAAGTTTGAAACTACTATAACCGAGACAGCAGTTTCTGATAACAATGTATCAGAAGAGGAGTATGAGGAGGCAGAGGTTGCCAAGCCCAAGAAGAAGTTTAAGGCGAGATATGTTATCATCCCGCTTATTCTTGTTGCGGGTGGAGCATTTGCGGCCAAGACATTTCTTTTCCCGACCAAGCAGCTTACAACAGTAACAACTACGCCTGTTGCATTGGGAGATATTGAGAATGTCATCTCAATTTCAGGTAATATCGCAAGTGCTGATACACAGGTTATTTTCTCTGATGTAGATGGAATTCTTGACGAGATCAATGTAAAGGTTGGAGATAAGGTCAAAGAGGGTGATCTGCTCTTTACTTATGATAACGATAAAATTGATATGGCTGTGAAACAGGCTGAGCTTTCAATTAAGCAGGCTAAGGGAAGCTATAGTGCACTGTATTCTCATACCGGAGCTGCTGACAGAAAGTACGCAGAGGGCATGACTGCACAGCAGATCAATGACAGAATGGATGCCATAACGCTGGAAATTGATGCTATCAATGATAAGATCACCGAGAAGAAGAATCGTATGAACCAGACACTTACGGATCTTCAGAAAACTCAGATGGATATCAATCAGAATGGCGTAAAGGATGGTACGCTGGGTGATATCCATTACGATGAGAGAAGAATGAACGATGACAACAGCACAGAAATCAGTGAGAGTAACAAACAGATGCTTCTGGCTGTCAGTGAATCGATCCAGGATGTAAGCTATGCTATTAATAACGATACTGAGATTCAGGCATGGAACAATCAGATAACAGCGCTTAAGGAAGAGCAGAGCCATTTATCATCAGCTAAAGCTGCACAGGTTAATCCGGGAACAGCATCTTCCTCAAAGGCACAGATGGAATCAACTCAGCTCACCAACGAAGACAAGATCTCCCATCTTGAAGCAGCCAAAGAAGGTGTAAAAGCCGACTTTGACGCAGTTATTACAGCAGTAGACATCGCAGAAGGTCAGTCAATTCAGACAGGCGCTAAGACCATCACTCTTGCAACTCTTGAGGATGTTCAGGTTAACGTTCAGGTATCAAAGAGTGACCTTGGTAAGATTGCCCTTGGACAGAAGGTTGACATCACTGTAAACGGCAACAACTACGAAGGCGAGATCACCAAGATTTCCGGAACGGCTGTAAAGAACAGCAATGGAGTACCTGTAGTTGATACAGTCATCAAAATCAACAACCCTGATGAGAACATAATCATTGGTGTTGAAGCAAACAATAAGATCCATGCACAGAAGGCTGAGAACACAGTAGTTCTTCCATATGAGTGCATCTTAACTGACTCAGAGGGTGACTATGTATATGTTGTTGAGAATGGTCTTGTTACAAGAAGAAATGTCAAGATTGGTATCTCTACAAGCACACAGGCTCAGATCGTTGAAGGACTTTCAGAAGGAGATGCAGTTATCTCATCTGATCTTGATGGCCTTACAGCAGGTCAGGAAGTACAGACAAATTAATCCTTAGGGGAAAAGATGTCACAATTATTTGAGTATCTAAACAGTGCAATTAAACAGATAACAGGAAATGCCTACAGGACCTTCATGACAATGCTTGGCATAATCATTGGTATTGCTGCGGTTATTACCGTTATTGCCCTTGGTAATGGAATGTCTGATTACATCACCAATCAGTTCAATTCCATTTCCGGAACCAGCGGTACTGTATCCCTTGATAGCAAGAAGACTACTGAACGTATCAATATGGATGACATGAAGGAGATCAAGGCAACTCTTACCGATATTAATGGTGTCTCTCCGATGCTTTATCCGGAAGGAGTGTGCAAAATCAAGGGCAGTAAGGAGACAGTTCTTGCCAGCGTACAGGGTGGTACTGACGGAGCTTTTTATGAAAAAGGCGGTGCCATTGTGGCGGGCAAGTATTTTACAGCCCAGCAGATGGACGCTTCCGCAAGGGTTTGCGTCATTGGTGAAGGAGATGCAAAAAAACTCTTCGGTACCACGCAGTGTGTAGGAATGACAGTGGAGCTCGCTATTGGGTCAAAGAGTGCAGATTATACCATTGTGGGTGTGAGAGAGAACGTCAATTCATTATTGGATATGCTTATGAGTGAGGCTGATGAATATTATGCTATGGTTGAATTGCCTTATACCTCTCTTGGCGCTGATTTCGACATTAAGATCGATGATATTACATACGTGAGCATATTTGCCAACCCTTCCATTCTCGAGGAACGTACCAAACAGGCCGGTGATATTATCGGACAGAACCACGGCGTAAGAGGTACAGATGCCATTCATACAAGCGTAAGCTCAGGTCTTGGAGATATTTTTGGCAGCAGTCTTAGTATTGCCAGGAAATTCCTTATGGTCGTAGCAGCAATTTCCCTTCTTGTTGGAGGAATTGGTGTTATGAATATCATGATGGTATCTGTTACTGAAAGAACCAGAGAAATAGGAATAAGAAAATCAATCGGAGCAAGGACTGAGGCCATAATGATCCAGTTTCTTGCAGAGTCAGCTCTTCTTACGGTAATGGGAGGGCTCATTGGTATTCTTGTTGGACTGATAATTGCATTTTTTATGTGTAAGCAGCTTGGGTTTACCCTCATAATTTCGCCTACTGCGATTGTTGGGGCAGCTCTTTTCTCCGTGGCTATCGGAGTTTTCTTTGGCATTTATCCTGCCAGAAAAGCAGCTAAAATGAAACCTATTGATGCTCTGAGAACATAAGGGGAGATGGAATGGGAGCATTTCAAGAGTATATAAAAAGTGCAATAGCAAGTATAAAGGGAAATAAGGGGAGGTCCTTTCTCACGATGCTGGGAATCATCATCGGTATAGCCTCCGTTCTTATTGTGCTTATTCTTGGAAACGGTATGGAAGCCAGTATGAATAGCGAGCTTTCAAGAGGTGCGGTTCAGATCAATGTAAAACTTGATCCAACCAAGACGGATAAGTTTTTTGACAGGGAAGCCTATAAATCAATTGAGGAAGCATATGGGGATACTATTTATGGAATCAATGCTAACTGGACAGAGTATGATGGCAGCGTTGCGGGGATAAGAGGAAAGGAATGCGGCGTCTTTGTAGAAGCCGGGGGTGCTGCGTATAAGCAGGCAAGTGACCTCACTATCCTTTCCGGAAGATTTTACTCCGCTGAAGAGGTACATGATAGCGCCCATGTTTGTGTAATACCTGAAGTTGCCTGCAAGATGATCTTTGGATATGATGATGTGGTAGGAAGAACGCTGGTCCTGTCTGCAAAGTCTAAATCCACAGAGTTCACTATAGTAGGAATATGTAAAAACAGCTCTTCAGATGAACAATACGCCAAATTTGACGACATTACCATGTACATGCCTTATACTGCTGTATGTGATGTTTATGGATACAATTCGGACGAGAAGCTTACCTCAATTGCTCTGGTGACAGACATTAGCAAAAAGGAAGAGGTACTTGCCAAGTCCAAGTCAGTAGTAGAAAACCTTCTGGGCATCAGAGGACAAGGTGCTGTAAAGGCATCAGAAGCCGGGGGACTGGGTGCTCTTGGCAATATCCTTGGCATGGTCAAATCCGTAGTTATTCTGATTGCTGCAATATCCCTTGTGGTAGGTGGTATTGGAGTTATGAACATCATGACGGTGTCAGTAACCGAGAGAACAAGAGAAATTGGTATAAGAAAATCCATTGGAGCAAGAACAAGCTCTATTATGGTTCAGTTCCTTGCAGAAGCAGCCATCCTGACAGTTATTGGCGGACTTATCGGACTGGGACTGGGAGTTGGCCTTGCGTTTGCTGCTACAAAGATAGCTGAATTCCCATTTGTTGTTCATCCGGAAGAAGTGGTAGTAGTTGTAGGAATATCAGTTTTCATAGGTCTTTTCTTCGGAATCGCACCTGCAAGGAAAGCTGCCAAGCTCAATCCTATCGACGCCCTTCATACGGACTGATGCAGTAAAAGGTAATATTTAGAAATATGGGACAGATTTTTGAATATATAAAATGTGCAATTAAACAGATCATTCTAAACGGCTACAGAACCCTTATGACAATGGTTGGGATCATAGTGGGTATTGCAGCCGTTATTGCTGTGGTTGCCCTTGGTAACGGAATGAGCGCCTATGTTAAGAATTCCCTGAACGAGCTTGCTGGCAACTACGGAATGCTTGGCATTGACGAAAAGAAAACCTCTGAAGTGTTTACAAGAGAGGACATTGTTCTTATGGAGGATAGCCTTCCGGATATCTATGGCGTTTCTCCTAACATTCCTGTTTATGGAAAGGTTAAAGGAAAAAGAGAGACATATCATGCAGGTATTACCGGTGGTGCGCCATGCTATGAGAAAGCATTAAGCAATGGAATTATAAAGGGGCAGTATTTTACAAGGCAGCAGCTGGACGACGCACAGAGAGTCTGCATCATCATGAGGGAAGATGCAAAAAGGATCTTTGGAACAGAGGAGGCTGTGGGGCTAAGCCTTGACATAACTGTATCGGGAAAGACGGCAACCTACACTGTTATTGGAATCAGAGAGAATATGAATGAGATGTATACTTTCCTCATGCAGGGGCAGGAGTACTATGCAACCATAGAAGTACCATATACAGCGGTTGGCGCAGATTTTGATATAAACACTGAGAGATTTACGCAGCTCTATGTGTTTGCGGATCAGGAAATCCTTGCCAAGAGGGTGACTGAGGCAAAAGAGATAATGGAGAACGTCCACGGACTTAGAGGAACTAAGGCTATTTCCTCAATGAGCATGGCGGATATTTCCGATCAGCTGGACACGATTCTTGGTTATGCTACAACCTTCCTTCTTCTGGTTTCTGTTATATCACTTATTGTTGGTGGTATAGGTGTTATGAACATCATGCTGGTATCTGTCACGGAAAGAACAAAGGAAATTGGAATAAGAAAGTCGATAGGGGCAAGCACCGGAGCCATTATGACACAGTTTCTTGCTGAGGCAGCCATACTCACGCTTATAGGAGGAATATTTGGTATAATCCTTGGTATATTTGCTGCCCATATTATATGTACACTTATTGGATTTGATGTGATAATTACTCCTGCTTCAGTTGCGGGAGCAGCTCTTTTCTCCATTCTGATAGGAATATTCTTTGGCTTGTATCCTGCCAGGAAGGCAGCGAAGATGAAACCGGTGGATGCACTGAGATTGTAAGGATTTACAAGGGAAGCTTATGGTTTTTGAATACATAAAAAGTGCAATATTCAGCATAAGAAGCAACAAGGGAAGATCCTTTCTTACCATGCTGGGAATAATTATAGGTATCGCGGCGGTACTCGTGGTTCTTATTATTGGAGATGGAATGAAAGCTAAGGTTAATTCTGAGATGGATTCCATCGGGGCAACCACAGTAACGGTTACCCTGGACGATACCAAGACTGACAGGGTCTTTACGATGAGCCAGTTAAGTGAGATTGAAGATCAAATTGATGATATTTATGGTATTTCTCCGCAGCTTCAGCTTGGCGGCGATTTAATCGGAACCAGGCAGACGTATGATGTCTTTGTTACAGGGGTTTCTCCTGCAACTGAGAGTGGAAGCGTGACTATGGTACATGGAAGGTATATATCAAAGACCGACCTGGAAGATGGCAAAAATGTCATAATTCTTAGTCAGACAGCTGCCAAATTGCTCTTTGGCTACGAGGAAGTTGTGGGACAGACAATTACTCTTAACAGTTACAACAAGATTGCTGATCTGCAAGTTGTTGGGGTAAGAAAAGACAATACCATGGACACATCTTATGCAAGCTTTCTTGAAGAACCTACGCTTATGGCAGAGATTCCTTATTCTACCATGGCTGATCTGTTCGGTGTGGATACTGATCGTTTTATCAACGGATTTACCATTTATATGGACAAAGAGAACAAGGATAAGGTTCTTGGAAAGACCAGGGCTGTCGTTGAAAATACCCTTGGAATCCGGGGAGAGAATGCTGTAAAAGTTTCTTCAGGATATGGTTTTGATGAGACTACAGATCAGATCCTTAATATCATTACATCAGTAGTTGCCCTTATAGCGGCGATATCTCTTTTGGTTGGCGGAATCGGTGTTATGAATATCATGACTGTCTCCGTGACTGAGAGAACCAGAGAAATAGGAATCAGAAAAGCTCTTGGGGCAAAGATAAGTTCAATAATGACCCAGTTTATTGCAGAGGCTGCAATCCTGACATTTTCAGGAGGAATCATTGGAATAATAGTGGGTCTTTCCATATCGCTGATCCTATGCAATATAGTTGATTTTGTATTTATAGTAAGGCCATCCGTTGTGGTGACAGTTGTGGGAATTTCCACAGCTATAGGCCTTTTCTTCGGAATATACCCGGCTAAAAAAGCAGCAAATCTTGACCCGATTGAGGCTCTCCGAATGGAGTGATTTATGGTATACTAGTTGGGATGAATAGTTTTTTGGGGTGAATTGTGAGAGAAGTAATTGAACAGCTTTTACAGGGGAAGTTTTTATATACACAAAGAAGTCTTGATTTTTCAACAGCACGAGTTGAACTGAGCCTTGAACCGGGAGAGTCGGTGGAAGGCTCTTTTACCATATTCGGACCTGAAAATACGCCTGTTTACGGCAAGATTTCGTCAGATGAGCTCAGAATGGAAGTGCTGACAGAGAAGTTTTCGGGTTCGCCTTATGAAGTGTCCTACAGATTCTCCGCCAAGGGTCTGTCCCAGGGGGATGTGCTTAAGGGGAATTTCAGGATAATATCCAATCAGGGGGAGTATGTCCTTCCCTTCGTTGTCACCGTGAGGGTTGAACACATTGCGTCGAGCCTTGGTGATATCAAGAACCTTTTTCATTTTGCAAATTTAGCCAAGACAGACTGGGATGAGGCCGTAGACCTCTTTTATCATCGCGACTTTATTAACATATTCAAAGGAAACGATGCCCAGTATGAGAGCCTGTACCGTGGCCTGTGCGCAGACCCCGATAATATCCAGAACGTGGAGGAGTTTCTTATTGCCATCAATAAGAAGCAGCCAATGCAGTTCATCATGGATCAGGAGGAGATGCAGATCGACTTCACGGGGCTTTCTCATGACCACGGCATTATCATAACCAGGAACGGTTGGGGATACACGCACCTTAAGGCGGATGTTGACGGTGATTTTATTATCCTTGACAAATATGAGATCGGTGAGGATGATTTTACCGGCTCTTCCTGCAGACTAAGGCTAAGGCTACGGACGGATAAGCTCCACGAGGGCAACAATTTCGGCAGGATAACCTTTTACAACAATTTTGTAAAGGTTGTTTTCCCTGTGACCGTATCGGTGGAACTTGAGCAGAGACGCCTTACAGCTGACTATCAGGAGATGAAGAATCTAACTGTTGCCCTTGTAAGGGTTTATGAGAACTTCAGCTGTAAAAAGATAACTTCAAGGGCATGGCTTTCTGAAACCGGCAAGATTGTTGCCAAGATGAATGCCATAGATGACAAGAATCTTGAGGTAAGGCTTTATACAGCCCATTATTACATAACAGCCGGAAGGACCAACGAGGGCAAGTGGATACTGGATCAGGTGGCAAAAGAGGTACAGGAGGCTCCGGGGGATACCCTTTATAGCTACTATCTCTACCTCACAACTCTGTGCAGCAGAGAGGATGCATTTATCAATGATGTGTCCGAGAGGCTGGAGGGAATATTCAGGAGAAATCCGGACGACTGGAGAATTGCATGGCTCATCCAATACATATCAGAGGAGTATACTGCAAGCACACCAAGGAAATGGATGTTGCTGGAAGAGCAGTTTTCATTTGGCTGCCGAAGTCCCATACTCTACCTTGAGGCGATGAATCTTTTAAATGATTCGCCTTCAATACTAACACACCTTGATGAGTATGAGCTTTATGTCCTTGAATACGGAGCAAAGAGGCAGATCATCAGCCTTAACCTGATCGACCAGGTAGTATACCTGTCTCTACGGGTTCGCAATTTTGACAAGAGACTCTACAGGATCCTTAAGTCCTGCTATGAAGCCAAGGAGAATGATGAAGTTCTTGAGGCTATCGTGTCCCTTCTTATCAAAGGCGGCAAGACCGATAAGTTCGCATTTGAGTGGTACAGAAAGGGCGTTGAGAGGGAAATTCGCATAACAAGGCTCTATGAGTATTACATGATGTCCATCTACACCGACAAGGATGGGCTTCTTCCCTGCGAGATCAGCAAGATGGTACTCATGTACTTCTCATATCAGAGTGACCTTGAGTATGACAAGAATGCAATACTTTACAGATACATCCATGAGCACAAAGAGGACTATCCCGAACTCTATGAAACTTACGTTCCGCAGATTGAGAAGTTCCTCATGGCACAGCTTGATAAGGGCAGAGTAACAAAAGATCTTGGCTACCTTTACAAGAACCTTCTCACAAGACAGATGGTTGATGCTGCCAACGCTTCCAAGGTACTGTCAGCTATTTATACCTCTCAGATCACAGTTGAGGACAAGAGGATAAATGGCGTATGCGTGGTATACGACAAGTGCCAGGGAGAGATGCGCTATCCGGTAATTGACGGAGAGGCTTTTGTTCCGCTGTACGGAAGCGATTATGCAGTTCTTTTGACCGATCATGATGACAACAGGTATGCGGCCAGCGTTCCTTATACCAATACAAGGCTTATGCTTCCGGGCAAGCTCGCCTCCTATGCGATTCCTTACATCCAGAAGGGCAAGGAGAACCTGGATCTTTTCCTGTGCGATCTTGGCAAGAATGCATACACCATAGACATGGAAAATGTGGGCAGATACCGTGACCTGGCAGGCTCTGATCTTGTGCGGACAAGGTATCGCAACGAGATAAGGAACAATCTTATCCATTTCTATTATGACAATGACTTTACAAGGCAGCTTACTGAGTACCTTGTGGAACTGGATCCCCAGCAGCTTACAAGCACTGAGAGGGGAGAGTATCTTGAACTTATGGTCATGGCTGGCCTTTACGAGAAGTCCCTGGAGTGGGTTAAGGCTTACGGAACCTATGGCATTGACCCAAGAGTTGCGCTTCGCCTTTGCGTTCGTCTCCTTGACAGAGGTGGTCTTGAGCCTTTGGCAAAAGAAATTGAGATCGCTCACTACGCCTTTAGAAGCGGCAAGTATGATGAGCAGCTCCTTAATTTCCTGATAGCCGGTTTTAACGGTACCATCAAGGAAATGCGGGATGTGTGGAGAGCAGCGGAGTCCTTTGGGCTTGATGATTATCTGCTTTCAGAGAGAATGCTGGTACAGATGCTCTTTAGCGGCTCTTATATCGGTGAGAAGATTGATGTATTCAGAAACTATGTCACAAGCGGATCCAATTCCGATATTGAGATAGCCTTTATTTCCCAGAGTTCATATGACAGCTTTGCCCACGGAACAGTTACGGACAAATACGTATTTGACCGCATAGAGCGTCTGACTCAGGAGAACATGAGGCTTTTGGAGGTATGCAAACTGGCATATCTTCGCTACTATGCCACCGAGAAGAAATCGGGAGAAGAGATGAATGAGCAAGTGGCTGCTTCCTTTATGAGAGAGCTTTTGTCAAAAGACATCTTCTTCCCATTTTATGCCGAGTATCAGGAGCTTCTTCCTGATATGGTGCAGTTTATAGACAAGACCATGATAGAGTACAGAACGCAGCCCGGTAGTAAGTGCGTTGTGCATTTCCGCCTAGACAGCGACTCAACAGGTGAGTACAAGACCATGGAAATGAAGGAGATGTTTGATGGCATCTTCGTCAGTGAATTCATCCTTTTCTTTGGGGAACAGATGCAGTATTACATCACTGAGGATGGTCAGGAAGAAGGCAATCTTACCGAGAGCGGAACCATCCAGAAGAGCGACATTATGTCAGGGCACGTGACAGGGCGATACAGTCTGATAAATGACATTATGATAGGTGAGACCCTTCAGGATTACGATACTGTGGATTCACTTATTGCCGAGTATAACAGGAAAAAGTTTATCAGTGAGAAGCTGTTTTTTGCGCTTGATAACAGACAGAACGAGGAAGGTTAATATATTATGCTTTTTGGCAATTCTGACACAAAGCGCTTTGTGCTGGGATATGATCTGGGGGAGAAGGTTTCCCAGATAAGCTATCTTGCATCTGATGCGGATATGCCTGAAACACTCTCAGTACTGGCCGGCTCAGAACTTTATAATATCCCGACGCTTCTTTGCAAGAGGAAGGAAGTGAACCAGTGGTTTTATGGCAAAGAAGCTGCCCGTCACATTGAGGACGGAGACGGCTACGAGGTAAAGGGGCTTATTGCCGCCGCAAAGGAAGGCAAGCCTGTGACCGTTGGAAAAGCTGAGTATGATCCGATAGCTCTTTTGACATTGTTTGTTAAAAGAAGCTTATCCCTTCTGTCCATGGAGGTTTCTCTGGACAACGTGGATGCGATCATGTTCACTGTTAAAAGCCTTGACCACAGAATGGTACAGGTATTAAATGCCGTAACTACGGCGCTTGAGCTCAAGACTTCAAATGTTTTTTACCAGAGCCACGAGGAGAGTTTCTACAACTATATGCTCTATCAGCCGGAGGACCTGACGCACCACACAGTGCTGGCCTGCGACTATGACCACGAGGAACTCTCGGTTTATGAGATGGGGCTAAATTACAAAACCAAGCCTGTTGTGGCGACTATAAATGTTACTACCTACGACGATCTTTATATGGGGCCGGAGGGCTTTCCCAAGGATGCAGCTCTTTTCCATAAGACCTGTGAGAGGATGGATGACGAGTTCCTCACAATAATGCAGAAGGTGTGCGGAGACAAGGTTATTGCCACAGTCTTCCTTCTTGGTGATGGCTTTAGGGAGAAGTGGCCAAAGAGGTCGCTGGAGTTTCTGTGCAGGACAAGGAGGGTTTTCCAGGGAAATAATCTCTTTAGCAAGGGCGCCAGCATTGCGGCAAGGGAGAGGATAAGGCCAAGCGGAAATGCCCAGAGATTTGTTTTCCTTGGTGAGGACAAGCTCAAGGCCAATCTTGGAATGAAGCTTTTAAAGTGCGGAACGGAGGTGTACTATGCCCTTCTGGATGCGGGTGTCAACTGGTATGAGGCTGGGACAAGTCTTGATATCATCATGGACCCCAGCGGTATTCTGAATATAGAGGTTACACCCCTTACAGGCAGAAATCCGAAGGTTGTTCAGCTGTATCTGGACGGCCTTGAGAAGCGCCCCAAGTCTACAACAAGGCTGCGTCTTGCTCTTAGCATGAACAGCGTAAATGAGGTCAATGTCAGGGTGACAGACCTTGGTTTTGGCGAGCTTTTCCCTGCCACTGGAAAGGTTTGGGCGCAGACCATAGAGGTATGATTTTGTATGAGTAAACCAATTCTTTGCATAGGAAGATATGCGGAAAAACCGTATCATATAGAGAAAATAGGCAGAAATGTGTACTGCATCGAGGAGCTGTGCTACTGCATAGTGCAGAATGCGTTCCTTCTTGATGAGGAGAGTTTTGGAAAAGACCTTTTTGACTGGATCGAGTCTGAGTGCGCTCTTGAGAAGCTGTCGGATGAGCTAAGGAGTATGGCTTTAAAGCGCTGTTCCATGGCATCTCTTGCGGGCACAATCCTTGATTACGTGGGCTACAACACCAGAAAAGAGGTGGACAAGACTGAGGAGATCCTTCGTGAGAACGCCGGAATGGACATCTATCAAAAGAAGCTCCAGAGAGCGGATTTCCTTATGAAAAATGATCGCTTTACAATGGCCTTCAGGGAGTATGAATTTCTTTTGCATAATACTCCTGATATTGACAGGAAGCTTAGGGCGTATATTGAGCATAACGAAGGCGTCATGTATGCAAGGCTGTTTCTTTTTGAGAAGGCAGCAGGTATGTTCCTAAAGGCGTACGAGGACGGGGGAGATAAGGAGTCCTACATGCAGTATTTGTCTGCTGTCAGGATGAATCTCACCAATAAGGAGTATGTATCTTTTATTGCTGACTCTGATGAGGCCTATGAGGCTTCCCTTAGCCTTGAGGGCAGGATGAAGGAGGCTGAGGAACTTTATGCATCCAGTAAAGATAATCTTATGCTGAGGACTCTGGGTGTTTACAAGGCTGAGGGCAAGATGCATGAGTATTATGACAAGGTAGGCGAGATAACCGACGAAATGAAGTATTCTTACAGAGAGATTGTCAAAGATAAGGTGAAATAATGGGACTGTTTGATATCTTTGTAAAAAATGAACGTCATGCAGACTGGGAACAGCAGACCAAGCTCCAGGACTGGAATGACATTGTCTACACCAGAAAAGATGTGGATATGGACGATCCGGTTCAAAGAAGGGAGTACGTTGGAAGCTGCCTTCAGCAGATGCAGGAGGCTGCAAGAGAACTTGATGCCCTTGAACTTGAGTACAATGATGTTACTTCGCACCTTCGAGACATGGAAGAGATTGATGCCCTTCCTCCTGAGCAGAGGGCTGAGATCAACGAGTGCGCCAAGAAGATCATTGATTCCCAGGAACAGCAGGAGAAGTTTGACAAGAGAAAGAGCCGCATGAGCGATGCGGAGTTCGAGCATATGGAAAGAGTCCACTCCGGTGCCAAGGAGGGGGCAAAAAAACTTGCAGAAGCTGAGGACTACCAGAAGAAGATCAAAAATGACTTAAAGCGCCTGGACAGTGAGCATGAGGCATATCTTTACCAGGAAGATGACATCCTTACTGCTGTTGAGAATGACAGGAAACTCATTATTGCTATATCCATTGCACTTGTGGTGATAATGATATTTCTGCTGATCCTGCAGTTTGGACTGGGGCTCAATGTGGTCTACGGATATATGGTGACGTTCCTTTTGGCGGCAATTGCTGTGACGCTTCTATATGTTCATCAGACTAATACCGCGGCGGAGCTCAAGACTGTTACCAAGTCCATTTCAAGGCTTATAATGCTTCAGAACCAGGTTAAGATAAGGTATGTTAACAATACGAACCTCATTGATTACCTATGCCTTAAATACGGCGTTAACACATCAAAAGAGCTGACCGGCCTCTATGGCAAGTATATGCAGGAGAAAAAAGAGCGTGAGAAGGTCGAGGATGCAAGAAGGCTCCTTGATGCAAACCAGCAGGATCTTGTATATATGCTAAGGCATTATCGCGTTAAGGATCCTGATATCTGGATCCATCAGGTGGAAGCACTTCTTGATCACAACGAAGAGGTCGAAATAAGGCATGCTCTAAATGTCAGGCGCCAGAACCTTCGTAAGCGCATGGAATACAACCGTGATGTAGTTGCCAAAAACGCTAAGCTGGAAATTGAGGACATGGCACGCCAGTATCCCAAGTATACTCAGGAGATCCTGGATATGGTGTCAAGATATGAGGACTAATAGTTCATAAAGAAAAAGCAGCCAGAAGTTACTCTTCTGACTGCTTTGTTTGTTTTTTCATCTTATACATCTGCTCATCTGCGTAACTGACTGCTTTGTTGAGATCCAGATCGTTTTCGAACGTCGTGGTGTAGGAACCTAGGCTTGCTGAAACCCTAAATCCAATTTCCTGGCTGTCTTTTTCCAGGTTCTTTTTCATATCGGAAATGATCTTATCTGCATCACAGGGGCCAAGGATAAGTGCAAGCATTTCATCGCCGCCAAGTCTAAGGCACAGAGCGTTTGACGGGCAACATTTCATGAGTTCTCTTGCAACTGCTGCAATTGCCTGATCTCCGGCTGCATGACCAAGATTGTCATTGATCTGTTTAAGGCCGTCAAGGTCTGCCATGATAATCGTTGCGTCTTTTCCGGTATTAGTTGGATCTTCTTTGAGATCTTCGTACTTGGAGTAGAAGGCGAGTCTGGTGTACAGGCCTGTGAGAGCATCGTTCTGGTACATTCTCTGTATCTTATTGCGGATATAGAGCTGATAGCGCATGTTTATATAGCTTCCAAGACCCATACCTATGGTGCTGGTAAGACTTGGCGTCTTGGAGTAATCTATCATGTCATAGCGTGGATAGGTGTAGCATATAAATCCGGGGGACTTCCTCATATACTCAAGGGCGTTGAATATGAGAGGATAGCCGTTCTCCAGAAACTGATCCAAATGAGGTACAACCGTATCGGGATCAAAAGGAGAAATCCGGTCTTCATCTATGTAGGAATCATAGATGATCACCTGCTCCTTGCAATCGGATTCTTCCAGGAAGTAGTTCACTTCTTCATTGAAACAGCTCTTATCCACTACAATACACATGTTGTTGGAAAGAGGGTTTCTCAGGTAGTGAAGACAGGCGCTTAGGGAATCACTGCTCATGATCCTGGATGTGAAGTCCTGCATTATATGAATGTCATCCTGATGATGATAAAATCTATTGTTAAAGCCGTGGATCGCTGAAATGGCACTGGGGGCACATCTGGGACATCCACAGGATTCATTGGCGATAAATTTTGGAATAACGTATCTGCGGGTGATCTCTTTTCTCTGGAAGCTCTCATTCACAACTTCCATTACTATATTGGCTAGGTCAACACTGTCGCACTTGGCTGTTGTTATGCCGGGGGTGGCAAGAGACGCCTCGTCAATTCCGTCAAAGCCGGATACCATCACGTCTTCAGGGACTTTGATGCCATGGCTTCCAAGAACGTCGCAGACGTTGATTGCCATGATGTCATTTGCACAGATTATTGCATCGGGGAGAGTATCTCTTTTTAGAATCTCTTCAGTTGCTGCTCTTGAAGGTACTGCCCAGAAATCACCGTAACTTAGCATGGTATCGTCATAGGCTATATTGTTGTCTGCAAGGACTTTCTTAAAGACATCTATTCTCTCATTGGAGAATATGCTTTCCCGTTTGCCGGCCATGAAGTGAGGCCTCCTGGATTTGTGATCCTCAATGACATGGCGAACGACCTGTTCAAAACCCTTTTTATAGTCAAAATCAACAATGGATACATCTTCAAATTCGCCGTCAATTACAATCGCGGGAACTTTGGCGGCTTTTGCATTATCTATTATATGCTGGCTCGTTTCATGGCTTTTGATCTTTTCGTCCATGATGATAACAGCATCAACTTTGTCAAAGGGAATAAGATCAAAGACCTTGGTCTCTGCAAGAAATCCGCCACTGTTACCAATTTCGGCATTCATGGCATAGATGAACATACGGCTGTCGGCTTTCTTAAGCAGCTCGTTAAGCTCAGTGATAAAGGTAAAGACCTGAGAGTCATGTATTCTGTAAGTACATAATGCGACTATTTTTTTGCCACTAATCATCGATTTTACCTCTAAAGGAAATTATATCATAAACTGAAAAATTCAATATGGTATTTTGAATGTTGTTTATAAAACTTTAGTGAAATTAAGGAAACCAAATACCGTGTATGTTAAAATGATATATGATGGATATTATCAGCTATTATATCTTTTTCAAACATCTGGAGGAATTATTTTGAAAAAGTACGAGTATGACAGCGCAGAGTTTTCTTTACTGGAAAAGAGTCAGGTTCCCTTTGCTATTTATCAGTTCCTCAATAAGAGGGTTGTAACGCTGGTCCTTTCTCAGGGTTTTCTTGACATGTTTGGATATGATGACAGGGCAGATACCTATGAACTTATGGATAACGACATGTACAGGGAGGCCCATCCGGATGATGTGGCTGATATTGCTGATGCTGCCTACAGGTTTGCTGTAGATGAAGCTCCTTATGATGTTGTTTACAGAAGCAAAAAATATGGTGAGTACAGAATCGTTCATGCTCACGGACGACATATATTCAAAGAAAACGGTGTCAGACTTGCGTTTGTAACCTATGCTGATCTTGGTCCATATATAGAGAATGATGAGCCTCTTGAGGGGGGCGTTTCGTCAATAATAAGTTCAATCCTTCGTGAAAGAAATCTAAACAGACGTGTAAGCTATGATTATCTGACAGGCCTTCCGTCAATGTCTTATTTCTTTGAACTGGGTGACGAGGGTTGCCGTGAGATGCGAAAAAACGGGCGCATTCCGGTTATTCTTTTCCTGGATTTCAATGGAATGAAAAGCTATAACTACAAATATGGAATGGCAGAGGGGGACAGGTTCCTCACCTGCTTTACAAAGGTGCTTCTTTCACATTTCCCCAACGAAAACTGTAGCAGATTCAGTGCGGATCATTTCTGCGTATTTACAGATTCTCAGGATGCTCTCCGAATTGCCAATGAAATAATAGATCAGTCCCGTAGCCTTAACGAGGGCAGGACTATGCCTCTAAGGGTGGGAGTCTATTATTATGACAACGACAATACTTCTATAACCGCGGCCTGTGATATGGCCAAGATTGCCTGTGATTCAAGTAAAAATGACTATGAATCCAGAATTTATGTTTTTAACCAGTCTATGACTGTCCAAATCGAAAAGCGCCAGTACATAATTGAAAACTTTGGCAGAGCGCTTGAGGAAGGGTGGATAAAGGTGTATCACCAGCCCATTATCAGAACTGCAAATGGCAGGGTCTGCAATGAGGAGGCTCTTGCAAGATGGATCGATCCTGAAAAAGGAATGGTAAGTCCTGCAGATTTTATACCTTATCTTGAAGAGACCAATAGTATATATAAGCTTGATCTTTATATGGTGGATCAGGTTCTTTTGAAACTAAAGGGACAGATGGATCATGGTATTTATGTGGTTCCGGAGTCCGTTAATTTCTCCAGGGCAGATTTCTATGCCTGCGACATTGTTGAGGAAGTAAGAAAGCGCGTTGACGCATCGGGGCTATCAAGGGATAAGCTGGTAATTGAGATTACAGAGAGTGTAATTGCCGATGATGTGGAATTTATAAAGGGCAGGGTCGAGCGATTTAAGGAGCTTGGTTTTACAGTATGGATGGACGATTATGGAAGCGGCTATTCATCTCCCAGTATCCTTCAGAAGATTCCTTTTGATCTTCTTAAGATCGATATGCTGTTTGTGAGGCAGATAGAGCAGTCAAAGAGCACCAGGATCATCCTTACTGAGCTGGTAAAGATGGCTATGGCCCTTGGCATGGAAACTATCGCAGAGGGTGTTGAGACAAAAGAGCAGATGGAGTTTCTTAAAGAAATTGGATGCACGAAACTGCAGGGCTACTATTTTAGCAAACCAATTTCAATTGAAGAAATTCAGGAGATCAGAAGAAAAGGAGCTTTTACTACATTTGAAAATCCTGAGGAGACCGACTATTATGTTCAGCTTGGTAAGGTGAGCATGTACGATCTTTCTGTCGCAGGTTCTGAGGATAATGGCCTTGACGATTATTTTGATGTATGGCCAATGGTAATGCTTGAGTGCCATGAGGACAGGATACTTGTGGTGCGTTGTAATGAGACTTTCAGACTTTTCTTTGAGCGAAATTTTCCAAAAAGTGCCGGAATAAGCGAGTTTATGCTGGATGATTTAAAAGGACAGTCAGGTGTCTACACACTAAATGCTGTGATACAGTGCGGTAAAGATGGAAACGGTGTCATACTTGATGACAGAACAAAGGACGGCAAGACAATCCAGCTCTTTATAAGGAGGGTTGCAGTTAATCCAACAAACAGCGCTGCTGCGGTAGTGGTGGCAATATTATCTGTGTCAGATGGGCCATCTGGAAATACTGCTCTTACTTACAACTACGTTGCAAGGGCACTTTCGGAGGACTATGCTCATTTGTATTATGTAAATATGGACACGGATGAGTTCACGGAGTATCTGCCGGATGGAGCTAACAGGGATATGTCTTTGGAACGTAAGGGAAAAGACTTCTTTGGACAGACCGAAAGAGATGCTCAGGTTATGATCCACAAGGATGACAGGGAAGAATTTCTTAAGATCTTTACAAAGGAGAATATTGAAAAGAACCTTGATGAGAATGGTATTTTTACACATACCTACCGCAATATCGTAAAGGGCGAGCCCATATATGTCAATTTGAAAATTGTCAGAATCAGGAACAAAGGCAATTACATCATTATTGGCGTAAATAATGTTGACGCTCAGATGAGACATAAGGAAGCCCTTGAGAAGATGAGGGAAGAGAGCATTGCAAATGCTCGTATTTCCGCTATTGCGGGCGACATTATGGCTCTTTATACTATTGATCCCAAGACAGATCACTATTCACTGTCCAGTTCTCGGGAGTACTACTCTGTCCTTAAAAGCTCTCCGGAGGGAGAAAACTTCTATGAAAATGCTTTAAAGGAAGGAAAGGTAGTAGTTTACAGTGAAGACTATGATTATTTTAAGAATATATTCAATAAGGAGACTATTCTTCGTGACATAAAGGAAAAAGGATTGTTTTCCATAAAGTACAGACTCTTTATAGATAAGAAGATAGTTTATATTCATATCAAGGCTGCTATGGTTCATGAGAGAGATGAGGACAAGATAATCCTTGCAATCATCAATGTTTCTGAAGAAACAAAGAGGGAACTGGAATATGTCCATAAGCTCAACCTTGCAAAGGAAGAAGCTTATGTTGATGAGCTAACGGGTGTTAAAAACAAGCATGCCTATGTGGACATGGAGCTTCAGCTTAATAAAGAGATTCAAAAGGGAAAAGAGCCCGAGTTTGCAGTGGCTGTCTTTGACCTGAATGACCTAAAGTTTATTAACGATACAAAGGGCCACCAGGCGGGTGATAAGTACATACAGGATGGATGCTCAATAATATGTGAGACCTTTAAGCACAGCCCTGTTTTCAGGCTTGGCGGGGATGAGTTTGCTGCAATAATCATGGGTGAAGACTACGAGAATCTCGATTCCTGTATGGAAAAAATAGCCAGGAGTAATCGAAAGAATCAGAAATCCGGAAAAGTAGTTATTGCTGCCGGGGTTTCAAGATTCTACAAAGACAAAAAGGTTGCCGATGTATTTGGACGCTCTGACAGAAATATGTATGAAAATAAGAGAGCTATAAAGGCAGCGGATAAAGCAAAAAAATAAGTAATAAATAAGAACAGCAGTCAGGATTATGATATCCTGGCTGCTGTTTAAGTTAGTCAACAGTATATTCTTTTATGATATTTCTTACAGTTTCTTCAAGGTGGGGTTTAAGGTCTTTTAATGAAACAGGATCACTGAACATGATGGAACTATAACCTGTTGATCCGACGAGCTCGATTATCATAAACAGCATGATTTCGGGATCTCTTAAGTTCAGTCCTGATTCCTCTATCATTTTGCGGTAGATCTCTGCAAAGTCCACATCGTCCTCATTGAGAGGAGAGGTCAGAGCTCTTTTGAAAACAGCCCAGGAAAGATCCTTATAAATGAAAGCAAGCAGGCCTTTGTTGGCTGCAAGTTCATCCAGGACATAGTCCATAATGAAGATGATCCTGTCTTCGAATTTATCAATTCCCTCATCTTCAAGGGCTTTGTATGCCTGCATAAATAAAAGGGAC
>JAEEGH010006625.1_pt1 | contig 28246 bp, 23 predicted proteins | sample 9134181 | NCBI WGS metagenome assembly JAEEGH01 (sample SAMN16246544, study PRJNA631951) | gut metagenome | biome: gut microbiome; feature: rumen; material: DP-attached | host: Bos | place: Iran: Karaj | collected 2018-10 | reverse complement strand
GCAGCCGGCTGGCTTCCACTTGCAAAGAATTTCTTACAGCATTTAATAGATGCTACAACACTTGAAAAGGAAGACAACCCATTTAAAAATATGCCATTCTAACGAAGGAGACGGCCACTGGCCGTCTCTTTTTGCGTTGATTATAAAATATGCGAATTGTACTATCGTATATTTGTGATACTTCTGTGATATTTGAATTGATACTATTATTTCAGAAAACAAATGGGATATACTAAGAATTATGAGGAGGATGAAAATATGGATAGATGGGCAAGAAAGTTTTTTTCAGCTGCACTTGCAGGGGTGATGGCTATGAGTATTGTTGCCTGTGGTGCAGAAAAAGAGCAGAGTGCTGCGAATGATGGTGAGCAGGATGCAGAGGTAGTGGGAGAGGACTATGAAGTCGTGGAGTATGCTGATGATTATTCAGATGAGGCGATTTTTAATGCGGCTGATGGTGTAGCACCTGCAATTGATATTAGTGATTGCGATACATTTACGCAGATAGTAGATAAGCTTGATGATGGAATGGGGTATACCAATGTAAAGATTGGCGATGAGGATGTTCTCATTGTTTGTAGTGCTACCTATGACAATATGGATGGAAATATGGCAGCAATTGACGGAACCATATTTATGTATAATGACGGTGTGCCATATGAGGTTGGAAAGGTTTGCTCGGGCGGTACCGCATATCCGTTAGCAATTTCAGATAATACTTTATATTCAGCATCTAATCACTGGGTTTGCAGATATACTATAGTAAATGATCAACTTCTCATTATTGAGAAAGCGTTCGTTGAGTATTCACAAGATGGAAATGAGTATTATAGCTATGAGAAGATAGATGATTACACAGATTCCTCAACTCCTGGTGAGCCAAAGGATATGTTTGACGAGATGTTCGCAAGGGAGATGGAGGCAGAGGTAATCAACTTTGATACAATTGGAGGGGCAACCGCAAGTAGCGCACTTCCAGCATATGAGTACCCTGGACCTGAGTTATTTTATAGTGTTCTCTACCAATACATAATTGATGAGTTTGGACAATACTATGATTCTGCAGATGTTGCTATTCCTTGTCCGATAATTGTTGCGCAGGATGAAAGTGACAAATCGGATATAAAGGTTTATGGGGATTTCTGGATTTACAATTATGAGTTGAATGGAGAAACACTAGAGTGTGTTTCTGGCGGCTCCTATCCAGGCTGTATCCACGTTAAGAGTACTGATGCGGGCTATGAGGTAACTGGATTTGATGCTGTTGCTGATGGCTCAGACTTTAATCCGACTGCAAAGGAAATATTTGGAAATTACTATGATGACTTTATGAAAGCATATTCTGACAAGGATACAAGCGAGAAAACAAGAGCTCAGATTATTGCCAACTACGTATTTGCGAATAATCTTTCTATCACAGAGTATAAAGACTATGGCTGGGATCCAGTTGCGTTGCCAGAGGAGAATATAGATACATTTTATAGTGATTTGTAATCGGTATTTTTACTGTACATTTCCACAAAAAAACACAAATAAAGATTATAATACCCCTATATTGTTGAGAGACGATGTAGGGGGATTTTTGTTATGGGTGATTATAAAAAAACTGTATTAACATCTATTCTTGCGGGCTTTTCTATTGGACTGGGAGGAATGATTTTTCTGTCGGTTGACAATAAGATAGTAGGCTCAGCACTCTTTAGCATAGGGCTGTTCTTGGTTCTCACTATGCATTTCAGTTTATTTACCGGAAAAGTTTGTTATCTCCTAGAAGGGGAGATTAAGAAAAACATTATTAACATTGTTATTATTTGGTGCGGAAATTTTGTAGGCTCATTAATTCTTGCCCTATTGATAAAGGGTACCCGCCAAAGTGCAGCTATTTCTGAAAAAGCACTTAGCCTTTGTGAAATAAAGAACCAGGATGATTTTTTGAGCCTGTTTTTATTAGGAATTCTCTGTAACATTTTCATATTCATCGGCGTTGATGAATATAAGAAAAATGAACATGTCTTAGGTAAGTATTTGGCTATAATTTTGGCCGTAATGGGATTTATATTGGTTGGCTCAGAGCACTGCGTGGCTGATATGTTCTATTACAATATGGCAGGCATCTATTCGCCTGATATGTTCATCAGACTATTGATTATCACAGCTGGTAATACTGTTGGTGGAATATTAGCTAACCATTTTGTAAAAAGAGTTTAGCAGTTACATTGCATTTGTATTGATATTATGGCAGCAATTGAAGATAAGATTTGCCAATTCAGGTAGTGGAATATCAAAGTCAGTTTTTATCCATGAACGAAGCACACTCATGGAGCCTTGCATGATAAATGTAAAAATATAGCGATCGTGTGGTGTCTGTTCAATATCAGAAATAGATTCCTTTACATGGGCTTCAACCTTTTTAATAATAGCATTTTGGAAATCTTCGGTGTCTGCCTGGCAGAATAATACGCCGAAGGTTTCTTTATTTGATTTAACATAGTTAAGGAAGGCTTCAATAGATTCAATTGTATTGAAGTCGTTTCCTACATCTTTTAGAGCTTCAAATGATTTTTCTAAAACTTCATTTTCAATATCCTTTAATAACTCAAACTGATCCTGATAATGCATGTAGAAGGTTGAGCGACTCATTTCTGAAATCTCACAGATTTCCTTTATAGATATCTTTGAAATAGGCTTTTCTTCCATCAATTGGAGAAGAGATTCCTTGAGAATTCTTTTGGTTACCAAAGTTCTTCGATTGTTTTTTACTGCCATTTTATTTCTCCTTAAGACATTTAACAAATTTTTAAGATTTTAAACAATTCGCATTTGGATACTTGTGTTCTTAACACTACACATTACTCGAAAGTGTATTAAACAATACGTTCTAAAAAATATTGCAAGTTGTAAACCGTACACTATGTCTATATTATACGACATAGACAGATAAATGAAAACAAAACTCTTGTGCAAGAATCAGATTATAAGGAGTTTACAACATGAGTAATAGAAAGAAAGTTTTATTAACAGGTGCCGCTGGAGGCATGGGCTTAGAGTCACTTAAACAGATGGTAGAGGATAATGGCAATTATGAGATTGTTGCACTTGATTTACCAAACGATAAGACAAAAGAGAAATTGTTACCTTTTAAAGCAAATGAGAGAGTGACAGTTATGATGGGAGACTTGACTGATTACGCGGTTGTAAAAAATGCGGTTAAGGGATGTGACCTCATTATTCATATAGCAGCTTTCGTTTCACCAGCTGCAGATTATTTCCCAAAGAAGGCCATGGAAGTCAATTATGGCAGCACAAAGAATTTTATAAATGCAATCTATGAGTTAGGTCAGCAGGACACTACAAAGTATGTTTCAATTGGAACTGTTGCAGAAACTGGTGACAGAATGCCACCAATTCACTGGGGCCGCGTAGGTGATCCAATCAAACCTAGTATGTATGACTATTATGCAGTTTCAAAGGTCGCAGCAGAGAGACTTGTTGTAGAAAGTGGTTTGAAATATTGGGTGAGCCTTCGACAGACTGGAATTATTGGACGGGCAATGGCAAAAATTAGAGATGACATCCAGTTTCATAATTGTCTTGATAATGTACTTGAGTATGTTTCTGATAGAGACAGTGGAAGAGCAATGAAAAATCTTGCAGCCTTTGATTGTAAGGGAAGCTTACCAGAGGATTTCTGGTGCCATATTTACAATATTGGCGGCGGTGAAGAATGTAGAGTTGCCACAATTGATATGTACAGAAAAATGTATGGTGAAATGGGATTTACTTCATTAGATACGGTTATCGAGCCAAAGTACAATGCCACAAGAAATTTCCATGGGCAGTATTATTTGGATTCAGATAAGCTGGAAAGTTACTTACATTTTAGAAGCGATTCTATGCAGTATTTTTACGATGCTTATCTTAAGGAAGTTGGGGCAGCTAAGCCATTTGCAAAAGCAATAAACAAGCTTCCTGGTGGGCAGAAATTTATGGGCTGGATTATCAGAAAGACATTCATGAAATATCAGCTAGGTGAGCATGGAACAAGACGTTGGATTAACGAAAATGATGAAGCTCATATTGATGCATATTGGGGCAGCAAGAAAGCATGGGAAAAGATTCCTGAAAAGGTGAGCGAAGTAAAGGGATTTAAGGACTGGTCATCAGTAGTACATATAGATCATGGATATGATGAGACAAAGCCAGAGGCGGAACTTACACTAGAAGATATGAAGTATGCTGCAGAATTTAGAGGAGGTACTTGTGATTCCGCTAGCATGACAACAGGAGATTGGAAAACTCCACTGAAATTTACTTGCCAGTTTGGGCATCATTTCACAGGTAGCCCAAGGCTCATTCTCGAGGGCGGTCACTGGTGTGATGAATGTGAGCGCAAGTCATGGAATTACGGAAAACGTGGTAAAAAGGATAAGTTCTTTGCACAGGTATGGAAGCCACTTCATGATGCAGATGAGTTGAGAGAGTATCCAAAGGTAGTAAATGAATTAGAGGTTTGAAAAGGAGAAAAGCAATGAAGCAGGCATTATCAAGCTTTATTGGGAGAATTAAGGAATGGAGAAAGCTTACTAAAGCTTTAGTTGTTATTGGAATTATACTTGTAATAATTCTCGCAAGGGTTTGTGTGGCTCAGTTTTATTATTCAGAGATAGGCTATGTGTCAGTGGAAACTGATGAGGAATTTAGAATGGCTTTGTCTGTAAGTCCATTTACAGCAAGGGGATTTGAAGATGGCTATACATATGAGTATGAAGGTAAGCAGATTACAAATATTGAAGAGTTAGAGCAGCTTTATATAGATAAGGGGGCAACAGAGATGTATGTAAGAATTGCTACCAAGCGTCATACTACTGATAAAGATGAGACAGATGGTGTGGCTGATCCAAATGCTAATGTGCATACGTTTGACCAAGCTATTGAGTTGTGTAAATTGGCTGCAAAGCTTGATATTCCAATTAATCCTGAGGTTATGTGCGCATATACATATATGGACATGGAAACTCAGCAGGCACCTAGATTTGAAGAGTATCCTGAAATATATTCGCTTCAGAATGGTAAGGATTGGAGTGAGCTTTCACTTGAAGAAATTGAGGATGTTTTGAATGCATACGGAAGATTTCTTGCAACTGAGATTTTGAATACTGGCTGTACAGTAGAAAACTGGAATTTGGGTAACGAGGCAAACTTTGGTTTTGCAGGTGTGAGCCTTGGCCTTAAAACTGCAGTTAATCCTAAGCTTGAAAATCAAGCTGATTTCATGCGCTATATTTTACCTACGTTTAATGTCGGCTTGTTGGAAAAGAATCTTTGGCAATATAATGCACAGGAGTTTGCAGCAGTAAAGAGTGGTATTTTGCAGGCCCATGATGATTTGGGAATTGATTCCTCAAATGTAAAATTTTCAACTCATATTGCAACAGTTGTAATGACTCCAAATGCATGTGCTAGTTATTTTAATTGCTTGGCAGAAAATGGATACGCCGTCGATACTGCAGGAATTAGCTATTACCCAAGCGCTCCTTCTATGTATTTGGATTCTACAATACTCTTTAAGAAAACTGTTATGGCAATAAATAATAAATGTCATGTACCTGTTTTCATTGGAGAATTTGCATATCCATCTGGACAAATGTCAGGAGCCTTTGCAGTTTGGAATAAGGAGACAAAGGGCTATCCGAATTCAGAGGAAGGTCAAGCTGCAATTTATAAGGATGTTGTTGAGTGGGGCAAGACCCACGGAGTAATCGGTATCCGCTATTGGGCTGCTGATTACGAAGATTGGGGCACAATGCCTATGTTTAATTTTGATGAGAACAAGCATGGAACTCCAAAGGCGAGCTTATTGCTTGATTTGTAAAAAGGTAAATTCAATTTCGATGCGAGGAGAATAAGGTGACTTCATTTATAAATAGAGTTTTTAATAACCCTTTTTTGGCCTCTAGGGTCAAGACAAAGGATACCAGTGGTCCGGAGAAAATATTTGGATATTTGTTGGGGCCTGCAGGGGCGTTACTTTTGAATGGCGTGCTTGCTACTTACTTAAATGTATTCTATACCGATGTATTGAATTTGACGGTAGTAGGTTCTGGCATTTTTTTAGCAGTCTTTCCAATTTTATCTCGAATTTTGGATGCATTTATAAATATTGTCATAGGTAGGGCAATAGATAGGACAAAGACAAAAGAAGGAAAAGCTAGACCATGGTTATTATTATCAGCACCAGCGCTATTGATAAGTGGAATATTGCTTTGTATAGTACCAAGTTCAAGCATTAAGGTGCAAGTAGTTTGGGTTGTAATATCCTTTAATTTATTTTATGGCTTGGCCTTTAATCTATTTACCATGAGCCACAATCTTATGGTTCCGCTTTCTACAAGAAATATTGAGCAGCGTGGTAGTTTGTCAGTTCTTAACAATATAGCTACTACAATGATGACAGGTATTATTGCAGCTTTATTCTTTCCATCAGTGATTTTGCCAATAATTGGTGCAAATCAGAAATTATGGCTAATCACAGTGACATGCTTGTCAATTATCGCATTTCCGTTAATTGTAATGGAGTACTACTTCACAAAAGAAAGAATTACCCTTGAGGATGCAGATAAAAACGAAGAAACAATAATCAGTGGTAAGCAGCAGTTGAAAGCGATATTTAGTGATAAATATGCAATCATTATTTTTGTTTATTTTAGTATAAATTTAGTAGCATCCCAGCTTAAAAATACTTCGTTGGTCTATTACTGTAATTATGTCCTGGGGACTTACAATGACGGTTATACTCAGTCACTTGTGTCAATTCTCGGTGGACTGCCAATGGGAATAGGGCTCCTCGCAGTTTGGCCCATAGCAAAAAGGTTTGGAAAGAAAAATACAACTGTAGCTGGATTTATTTTAATGTCTTTTGGAAGTTTGATGTGCGTGATTGCTCCGAAAAATTTGCCAATAGTATTGGTAGGACAGTTTATTAAAAATATTGGTACACTTCCGTCAGCATACATTTTCATGGCCTTATTTGCAGATGTTCTTGATCACCTTGAATGGAAGCACCACTTTAGATGCGATGGCATGGCCATGTCTGTGTATTCGATAATTACAACTGTTTCAGCTGGACTTGCTACAGGAGTTTTTAATCTTGGACTAAGTATTTCTGGTTATGTGGCACCTGTATTTAATGCAGCAACTGGAGTTACAACAGGTGTTGCGCAAGCCACAGGGACCCAAAACGTAATTACGTTTTTCTTTGTGGGACTTGAGGCTGTGACAGGTCTGATATGCGCCGCATTATTACATTATCTTGACGTTGAAAAGGTAATTCAAAAAGAGCAGTTGGAGATTCTTGAGAGAAAGAATGCTGAGGTAGTTTGTTAGAAATAAAAGGTAGAAGGAACAATATGAAAGCAATAAGGTTAAGGACAGAATATTTAAAGACTCCTTTAGGAATTGATATTAAGAAGCCACGATTTATGTGGAATGTAGAGGGGGGCGTGAAACAGACGGCTTATAGAATTATTACAGATCACTGGGATAGTGGTAAGGTTGAGACGTCGACCATGAGCGTTTCATATCCAAAAAGTTTGAAAAGCCGCCAGATTGTTAAATGGAAAGTCCAAATTTGGGATGAAAATGATGCTCCTGGGGAGTGGGCAGAAAGCAGTTTTGAGATGGGACTCTTAGAGGACTCTGACTGGATTGCAAAATGGATAACTGGAAATTATAAGGTTAATAAGAAAAATAGATACCCAGTTGATTGTTTCAAAAAGGAGTTCCAGGTTAAGAAGCCTGTTGAAAAGGCAAGACTTTATATTACTGCTTGTGGATTGTATCAGGCTAAAATTGGTGGAAAAGTAGTCGGGGATTTTTTTATGGCCCCTGGTTATACGGATTACAAAAAGCGTGTGCAGTACCAGTGCTATGATATTACTGAAATGCTTGAGGTTGGACAACAGGATATCACAGTTGAATTGGCAGATGGTTGGTATAGAGGTTCTTGCGGAGCCTTTGGTTTATTGAATCAGTATGGAACTGAGACAAAATTGAAGGCTCAACTAGAGATAGTCTACGAGGATGGAAGCAGAAGTGTAGTAGTTACAAACTTCACTTGGGACTGGTCAAATGACGGTCCTATTCGTCTAGCGGACAATAAGGATGGCGAGATTGTAGATGCCAACATGTCGCCTAGTTATAGTGGTAAAGCAAAAGAGACGAATCATAATGTGGTTCCATCTGCATCTAATAACGTCCTAGTGAGGGGTCATGAGCATTTTAGACCGATAATTACAAAGACTAAAGATGGTAAACAGCTTTTAGATTTCGGACAGAATATTGCTGGAACAATCGCATTTACGATAAATGCTCACGAGGGGCAGCGACTATTCTTTAGAATGGGTGAAATGCTTGATTCTAAGGGGAATTTCACTCAGGAAAATATTCAGCTGACTCGAAAAGGAAGAACAAATCCGTTGCAGCAGGTTGAGTATATCTGTAAAGAAGGACTAAATGAGTATCAGACTAAATTTGCGATATTCGGGTTTCAGTATGCATTATTGGAGTCTGATTATGAAATAAAGCCAGAAGAAGTTGAAGCTATTGCAATGTACTCTGATTTTGAGCAGACAGGATATTTCAAGTGTTCTCACGAATTAATAAATAAGCTTGTGGATGCTACACTTTGGTCGGCAAAGGGAAATCATCTCGATATTCCAACAGATTGCCCTACAAGAGAGCGCCATGGTTGGACTGGGGATGCGCAGATATTCTTCGAGACTGCTGGAATATTCTTCGACTTTGCTGCATTCTCAAAAAAGTTTCTCCATGATATTTATGATTGGCAGAAGGAGAATGGAAATCTTCCAATGATTGCACCAGCAGGAGGCGCTGATGCCTATATGAGTTCAATGAATGGCTCAGTTGGTTGGGCTGACATTGGGATCATTATTCCGTATCAGTTTTGGAAATTATTTGGAGATAGAGATATTCTCACGGAATACTATGATGGCATGGTAAAATATGCGCGCTTCATGGAAAATCGTTGTGGTAAAACGGGATTTTTATTTCATGAGAGGATAAAGCTTTCAGGCGAGAATAAGAACTATCTGGTAAACAAGGGGCAAAGCTATGGAGAATGGGCGGAGCCTGAGGATGTCTGCATGGTTAGATGGCAGGATTTTGTGGCACCACATCCGGAGGTTTCTACAGCATACACTGCATATGTGCTTGGACTAATGAGTGAAATTGCTGACGAGCTTGGTCATGACAGGGATGCAATTGAATTTAGAAAGTATTCCCAGGGATGCAAAAAGGCATATCAGGAATTGGTTACAACTAAAAACTATTCTCTTGATACAGATAGACAGGCACAGCTAGTACGACCACTTGCTTTTGATTTACTGACGGCGGAGCAGGCTGAGTTTGCAAAGAAGCGTCTTATAAAAGCACTTGAGAATTATAATTGGAGACTTGGAACAGGTTTCCTATCAACCCCATTAATTCTTGATGTTTTGTCGAGCTACGATATTGATGCTGCATACAAGCTTCTTGAAAATGAAGAAATCCCAGGTTGGTTATCAATGCCAAAGAATGGTGCAACTACAATTTGGGAAAATTGGTCAGGACCTTTTAATTCTCAAGGAGCAGGCCTAGGTTCTCTTAATCATTATTCCAAGGGGGCAGTATGTAAGTGGCTTATGACATCTACTTGCGGAATAAATGTTACGGGCGAAAACGCATTTACGATAAAGCCACTTCCGGGAGGAAGTCTAACATTTGCTGAGGCAAGCTATAAAAGTGTTTATGGAGAAGTTAAGAGTGGTTGGAAGAAGGATGGGGAGAATATAATATTCTCAGTAACTGTTCCAGCCAATTGCAGGGCTGCGGTAATTCTGCCGGATGGCTCTCAAAGGCAGGTAGACGCAGGAACATATGAATTCTAAATCAGTGTGACATCCGACGATTGAATAGAGATAGGGAAAGCCACTAGATAGAGATTATCTAGTGGCTTTTTGCTTTCAATGTATGGTTTAGTCATCGCCCCATAATTCGACAAACTTATCAAAGCTTGGTAGTTGTATTTTTAAATACCCGCGAGTATCGCCATCGACCAAATGCTTATTTATCAGTCGATCTCTATAAACGGAGTAATTTCCGGGATTAGACATATTCTTCTTTATATCTTCAGTTTTTCCTGATTCTGATTTACATATACATTTAACAAGTTCTTTTTCACCTGTGGTGAGAGATTTCCAAATTAAATCATAGGAATCTTTGTACATTATTCTCTCAAAATCAGGAACTATATCTTCAAGGGTATCGGTATTATTTTTACTGAAATATAGAGAACCAAGTACTTGGTACGCATAAGCATAGTCTTTTGAAAGAGACTCTATTTTTCTTGCCTCGTTTGTGTCTATTCCAAGAAGTTTTTCATACATAAAGGTTACGTCGTATCGATTGAGTCCTCGTATTTCTTTTGTATCAGCTCTTTTAAAGAAAGATAGATTTTTCTCGTTTGAAAAGTCTTCGATATTTTCTGAAAGGCCTGTAACCACTAAATAGACTTGAAGTCCTTCTAAAATCATAGAGCCAATAATTGAAAGAAGTTTGATCATTTCAGGAGTTTTCGCAATATCGTCTATGCCAATTAAAACTTTAAAATGCTTTTTGTTGGCAGAAGTGATCATACTAGTAAGTGTGGCCTCTTCTGAAAAGAATTGCTCATTTGGACTGAATGTTTTTGATACATTCATTGTTTCTGATCCGGATACAATATGCAAATTTCCCCCTACAGAAGTATTTGAACTGATAGATGTAGTGGATATAGTTGAATCTATAAACTTCTCCATGCTGAGTTTTGATATAAGTGTTGGAACGGCATCGCCAGTAGCAGAGAGAGGATAAACTAGCCATCCTGATGTTTCTTTTAGTGTACGGATTATTTTGCCATATTCTACAGACTTTCCAGAACCTCTCAATCCTGTAATTTTGTATACGTATTTTGAAGATTCATCGCTACAAAAGTTCTCTATTATTTCATCGGCAATTCCATTGTCAATATAAGCTTTGCCTGCAATGCCTGGTGTTCTTGTGAATGGGTCTACTTTTCCGGCCATATTAAAACCTCCATTTTTATGATTCTAATATAATTTTATATTAGTTTATGAAAATTTATAATTATTTATAAAGATTTATTCTGGTTTATAAAAAGACTATTATTTTTATGCTTTATTATTATTTTAGCGTGTTTTTTATTTTTCGTCAATGAGTCAGATTTTAACTATGAATAAACCGAAATCAAAAGTAGGGGAATTTTGGGCATATATGAACAACAATAAACATTTCCAGTGTTTTGTTGCTATGTGATTATAGATTGGCTATAATTCTCGTAAATATTTTATGGATAAGATGTATAAGGGGGATTTCCAAATGAAGATGGCACCAAAGAGCATTACTAGCAAAAATGGAAAAGAGTTTACTATAGTTTCTATAGGACCTGATAATGCGGAGCAATTTCTTGACTTTATGCGCCTGGTATCGGATGAGACACATTTTATGACTCGATATGGGGATGAGATTGGTCAGTCGGAGATGGATATTCTTGCAGAGAGAGAAAGGCAAAAAGTTCTTTTTGAGGATGATCGCCAAGGGATGATTTCCATATTTGATGGCGATGAAATAATTGGAAATATTGCAATCAGGAGTGTTGGCAAGGGAAGAAAAACAAATCATCTATGTACTGTGGGGATTGCCGTACGAAGGGATTATCACGGAGAAGGCCTGGGCACAATACTAATGGACAATGCAATTAGTTTTGCAAAAAATGCTGGATATAAATGTATGGAACTAGGCGTTCTCGCAGATAATATAAAGGCTCAGGGACTCTATAAAAAGATGGGATTTGTGGAGTACGGCCGTCTTCCAGGGGCATTCTGTCTAGATGACGGAGAATGTATTGATGAGATAAGTATGTATAAAAAGCTTTAAGCTTAGAAAGATGAGGGGTTATGCGTCTATATCACGTAGGCTTTGATGTAATTAAAGATCCAGATATTCATTATGGTAGGAAGAATGCTGATTTTGGTCAGGGATTTTATTTGACGCCTGATAAAGATTTTGCCCTTAGATGGGCAAAAGAGGGAACTGGGAAAAAGACTATTTTAAATAGCTATGAGCTTGAGATGGATGGTCTTTTACAAAAAAGGTTTGTTCGAGATGCTGAGTGGTTTGATTATATCTATGGAAATAGGCATCTTTTACCTGATGAGCTTGAGGCGGATGTTATTATTGGACCAATAGCAAATGACATTATTTATGACACACTTGGTATAACCACAAGTGGTTTTCTAACTAAGGATGAATCAATGGGACTTCTTTTAATTGGTCCGGAGTACACCCAAGTAGTTATCAAGACTGAAAGAGCAGTAGCTCAGTTGAAGTGGCTGGAGAGTGTTGAACTATCTAAAGAACAGTTAGCTGAGTATAAAACACTTATGGAGAAGGAAAATGCTGATTTCCAAGGAGTGTTTGCGGCAAAATTGGAAGAAATAGCGGGGGAAAAAGCGTAGGAACGACTATTCTCCCCCTCTTCAATACCTTCAATTACTTCTTTTATAATAATTTAAACATTACTTTGAATACAACTGGAAAATAGTAATACAGTATTGAAGAGGGAGAATTTGAGTACTAGTTATTTTCCATAAACACTCAGCATAAGCTGCTTATTGATAAATATGCTGGCTTTGTCTTGGCGAACACGGCAGAGAGTAGGCGCTTTTGGATCCATTTCAATATATTTGTGATTGAGCTTGTCCTCGATGGCGGCAGTGCCAGCATAAATATTGTCTACTAGCTTGATGAAATCATCTAGGTAGCTTGCAGCAATAGGTGTTCCATTATGATTTGGAAAAATATAGCTTAACTTAGGTAGAGACTGGATTTTTAGGGCATTGGCCTTGAAATTATCAAGTCTTTCTTTTATGTCATAAGGCGCGTTAGGATTGCAAGAGTTATCAAAAAGATTTACCTGACCTGCCTCAAATTCATCGCCTACAAATATCATTCCAGCTTGCTCATCATAGAAGAATAAGCTTGAATTGCAGTGAGCTGGCAAAACGTCAAATACTCTTATTGTACGATTTCCTAATTCGATGATGTCGTTATCCTTTAAAATATTCTTCTTGTAGTCAGGATATGGCATTTTTGATAAATCAAAAGGAACCATTCCAGGAGTGCTGACTGATGGCGCGTCAATTTCCCAACCTGCAGAAACAAATACTTCTTCAAATTCGCCATTACCTGCTGAGTGGTCAGGATGGAAATGGGTATTCACAGCAATGATTTCTTTTGATGTGAGCCTTTCTACAAATTCTCTTAGATTTCCCGCACCAAATCCTGTATCGATTAAGAGCGCTTTTTCATCACCCTCCAAAAGATACATATATTGGCTTCCATTCATAAAGCTAATAACCCAAGTATTGTCTGTAATCTTGTATGACATGTAGCTGCCAAATATTTCTTGTAAAGATGGTTGTTCGTTCAAAGTATTCACCTCATTTTTTTCATTTTCTACATGGATTATAACAACTATAAAAACAGAATTTTATGGCGGGAGTTAATGATTATCCGATTTATTTTAAGATTGGCTCTTTTTATGCAGAAAAACGTAAAATTTCATGAATTATGTGTGAAGTAAATTGAATGAAAAATCCCCAAAAGATAGAATATTGATAAGTATGTTATTCGTTGTAATCCGCGGGTTTGGAGGATTCGACATGGAACGATATTATTATGATGAAAAAGAATTGGAATTAATTGAGAATAGCAGTATCCCTCTTGCGGTTTATCAGTTTATCGATAAGCGTGTTGTCACTATTGCATTGTCCGATGGATTTAGGAAAGTTATTGGCCTCGATTCCTTGTACGAGGCATACTATCTTATGGATAATGATATGTACAGAGGTGTGCATCCTGATGATGTGGCTGAGCTAGCTGACGCAGCTGTGCGCTTCGCAATTGATGGCGGTGAGTATAATCAGGTATATCGTTCAAAACTTGGGGATGATTATATTATTCTTCATGCTATAGGAAAGCATATATACAAGGAAAATGGTGTCAGGCTTGCAGTAATCAATTATGTAAATGAAGGTGTATATAATCCTGAAGATAGAGATGTTGCAATGGGATTTAATTTAATACACAATAAGCATTTTCAAAGCAATAGAGCTGCAACAGCCCTTAGCTATGATTTTTTAACTGGACTTCCAGATATGAATTATTTCTTTGAATTAGCTGAGAGTGCCCACAATAATGCTGTAAAAGCTGGTAAAGATTTAGTAATGATGTTCTTTGACTTAAATGGAATGCAGGCATTTAATCAGACCTATGGTTATGAAGCTGGTGATACATTAATCAAAGAAAGTGCAAAATTGCTGGTTAGGTTTTTCGGCAACTACAATTGCTGCAGGACGACAGCAGATCATTTTGTTGTCTACGATAATAAAGATGGAATTGAAGAAAAGCTTAATGAGCTGGTAAAAGCATTTAAGCTTATTAATAATGGGAAAAACTTACCAGTGAAAATAGGAGTTTATGGCACATGTTTTGGTCATGTTAGTCCGGCTACTGCTACAGACAGAGCCAAGATTGCATGTGACAGCTGTGGAGAAATATATACTTCTCGAATCGTTTATTTTGATAACAAGATGCTAAAACGATTTGAGGATAGGCGTTATATATTTGAAAATCTTGATAAGGCTTTGAATGATGGTTGGATTAAGGTTTGCTATCAGCCAATTATTCGTACATCCAATGGAAAGGTTTGCAACGAGGAGGCCCTTGTTCGATGGAGAGATCCGAAGAAAGGGGAAATGTCTCCTTCTGATTTTATACCTATTCTTGAAGAGGCCAAGATAACATATAAGCTGGATTTATTTGTTGCTGAACAGGTTATTATCAAGCTTAAGCAGCAAGAGGATGAAGGCTTGGATGTTGTGCCTAATTCTATCAATTTGTCGAAAACAGATTTCTATTCCTGTGACATTGTTGAAGAAATAAGAAAGCGTGTTGACGAGGCGGGTGTAGATAGAAGCAGGATTGTAATCGAATTAACTGAAAGTGTAATTAATGAAAATGTGGATTACATGAGAATACAGGTAAACCGATTTAGAGAACTAGGATTTAGTGTTTGGCTTGATGATTTTGGCTGTGGATACTCCTCTCCGGATTTGTTGCAGAGGATTCATTTTGATGTAATCAAATTAGACAAGGCGTTTATAGATCAAATTGAGCGAAACGAAGAAAGTAGAGTTATTGTATCAGAACTCGTGCGCTTGGCAAATGGCTTGGGAAGTGAAACTGTAGCAGAAGGTGTTGAGAATGATAGGGCAATAGATTTTCTTAATGAGATTGGCTGCACCAGATTACAGGGATACTACTATAGTAGGGCAATTCCGTTTGAGCTAATTATGGATAGGTATAAAAATGGTCATCAAATTGAATTTGAGAACCCTAATGAATCTGAATATTACTCAGCTTTGGCCAATGTTAATATGTATGATTTGGCATTCGCTGCTGATGACGACAGCGAAAGTTTGAATGATTATTTTGACACAATGCCTATGTTCATTGTCGAGGTAAAGGGGAAAGAAATTAGACATATAAAGGGCAATAAATCTTATAAGACGTTTATGGAGAAATACTATCCACGATTTTCTCCAGAAGAATCACATTATGTCGATGGAAAATCGGACACTAATTTTTTCAATGCGCTATTGCAATGTAAGAATGATGGCAAGCCTGTAATTGTAGATATCAGGGGTAGAAGGAATGATGTACTTCATTTGTTTATACGTAAAATTGCTGCAAACGATGAAAATGAAGCAGTGGCATTGTCAGTAGTTGTGTTGGGCTATGTGGACAATGATGCAGAGCTACGCCATAAAGAGGAGCTTGAGCGTATAAAGAGAGAACGAATGACATATAACAGAGTGACAGCACTTACTGGAGAATTTATAAGTATTTTTGCTGTGGATTCTGAGAATGATCACTTCTTAAGATATGTATTAAACGATGACTATAAATATTTGGGACTTGCTGATGAAGGCGACGACTTCTACGAACGGTTTAGAGAGAAGGGAAAAAAGATTGTCTATGAAGAAGACGTTGAGCGTTTTTTGAATGCATTTTCTAAGTCGAATGTTCTTGGTACTATCGAGAAGGATGGAGTATTCTCGCTAAATTTACGCTTAAAATACGATGGAGAACCACGCTATACATGCATTCGAGCAACATTCATACAGGAGGAGCAAGGGGAAGTTCTTATCTTTGGAATTGTTGACATAGATGATCAGGTTAGAAAGGATCAATATTACAATAACAACCTTGCAGAAATGAATAAGATAGCAAACTTGGATGCCCTGACAGGCGTTAAAAATAAACATGCTTATGTTGACGCAGAGGCAAAACTCAATAGCGTAATTGAAGAGAAGCAAGAGGTAGAGTTTGCAATTATTGTATTTGATATAAATGGCTTGAAGGAAATCAATGACTCTTTGGGACATCATGCAGGAGACAAGTACATAAAAGAGGGCTGTTCAATTATTTGCAAATTGTTTGACCACAGTCCAGTATACAGAATCGGTGGAGATGAGTTTGTTGTTATTGCGCAAGGTATAGACTACCAAAATGTGTACGATATCATGGATATACTAGAACATATTAACATAGAAAATCAGAAAAAAGGCAAAGTGGTAATTGCCGGTGGAGTCGCTAGATACAGTGGCGAGCGAAATGTTTCTAGAGTCTTTGATAAGGCTGATAAGAGGATGTATGAAAATAAAAAGCGATTGAAGGAAGGTCAACTAACAAGTCAAAAATTTACATGACTTCACCCAAATACTTACAAGTGATTTTTCCAAAAAGATATTAAAATCACTGTCTGTTATTTGCCCCTTAGTAATGGTATAATCGACCCAATTATTGTGCAAAAGGAGAATAACAGATGAGACAAATATTACTAGCAACTAACAACGACAAAGATGAAATTCTAAAGCTCTATAAAGCACAGCTTGGTAGAGAGTTCTGTCCATGGAATGAGTACTATCCATCGGAAGAGGAGATTGATTTTGATTTATCTCGAGATTCTCTTTTTGTGATGAAGGATGAAGAAAAGATAGTTGCAGCTATTTCTATAGATGATGACGATTCGGTAAATGATTTACCTTATTGGACAGCTGAACTTCAACCAGGTGGCGAGCTTTCACGTTTGGCAGTTGCTCCAGAATTACAGAGCCAGGGGCTTGCCAAGGACATGATTGTATACGGAATGGCTGAGCTGAAAAAACGTGGATTTAAAAGCTTACATTTTCTTGTAAATAGCACAAATGTCAAAGCATTAAAATGTTACGCAGCATTTGGCTTCAATAAAGTTGGAGAATGCGAGCTTTATGAGCAGCCAATGTGGTGCTATGAGATAGAATTATAAGTATTTGCAATATAAAAACTCTACCAAAAAAGGTAGAGTTTTTTGTTAATAAAAAATGTATTTTCACAGTATAGTAAATAGCTTTCCGTCAATAGATATAAGCCCATCATCTTGCATGTATCCAAGCTCTCGTGATACTGAGGAACGCTCAGAGCAAATAAACTGTGCTAGTTGTTCACGGCTAAAGTCAACTGTGAAAGTTGAACTGTTGGCGTTCACCGCGCATTGATTAAAGAAGGTCATTAGTTTATCCCGTAAGGTCTTTTGCGTGAGCAGCTGAATCTTTTTTGTTAGCGTAATATTTTTTGTGGCGAGAATTCTAGTGATGTTATGGATAAACTTGGTATAGTAGCTTTCCATGCAGGGATAATCAATTATTTGATTGATATCTAAAAAGAGTATTTCGCTATCTGTGAATGCTCTAAAATGTGTGAGCTCATTTTTTTGAGATGTAATATTGAAGGCTTGTCCTGTCATCTCTCCAGCAAAATCTCTTACAACAAGCTCTTCCTTCCCAAGAGGAGAGATTTGTATGATGTCAATTATTCCAGAAAGAATAATGGCGGTTTTTGTATATTCATCAGTGGGACTAAAAATCTCTTCATTTTTTACAAATGATTTTATTCGATAGTCGCATCTTGATAATAGTTCAATTAGCTCTTGTTCAGAAAAATTCTCAAATAGGTCTGATTTCAGTAAAGATTCTATTTTTTTCATAAAAATATTCCCTAAATTGTTGCGTGCGCAACTTACAAACGTGATTTTGATATAGTATAGTACTTTGCAGTTAGGGGTGCCTAACACAAATATGATATATCATACCTTAATTAGCTTAGTAAAACAACAAGGAGTCGTTATGGTAAAGATTGCAGTATATGGTAAAGGTGGAATAGGAAAGTCCACAACAACTTCAAATTTGTCAGCTGCATTGGCTGAAAAGGGATATAAAGTTATGCAAATTGGATGTGATCCAAAATCTGATTCTACAAAATGTTTAATGGATGGAAGAAAGATTCCAACTGTCTTAGATCAAATCAGGGATAAGGGACCTAACAATGTAGAGCTTGAGGATATTGTATTTGAAGGCTTTCATGGAATTTTGTGTGTAGAAGCAGGTGGACCAACTCCAGGGATTGGATGCGCCGGACGAGGAATTATTACAGCATTTGACAAGCTAGAGGAGCTTGGGGCATACGAAAAGTATCAGCCAGATATAGTTCTATATGATGTTTTAGGTGATGTTGTTTGTGGTGGATTCGCAATGCCTATTCGAGAGGGATATGCTGACAAAGTACTAGTTGTTACATCTGGAGAAATGATGGCTTTATATGCAGCGTCAAATATTGTTCGCGCTGTGAATAATTTTGGTAAGCGCGGTTACGCAAAGTTTGGAGGAATCATTCTCAATAGTAGAAATGTTGATAATGAAATTGAAATTGTAAACAAGGCTGTAGATGAAATGGGCGGTCAGGTTTTATGCGTCATTCCACGAGATGGTGCAGTACAACAAGCAGAGGATCTTGGAAAGACTGTTATTGATGCTTTGCCAGAAACTGATATGGCCAGTCGCTACAGAAATCTAGCTGAATGTGTATTGGAGGTAAGCGCTGATGAGTTGCAGTCTGCTTGATAATTTATATGAAAATAGCCTTCATTACAGTTCCCCTGGTCATGGAGGCTGGGGTGTTTTAAAAATCGCTCAGCTTATTCCAGAAAGCCATTTCCTATTTGTTAGTCCTGCTGCATGCGGAAGACATGGGGCATTGGGAGCTCGAATGGAAGGCAGAAAAGAAAGAGTATCTTATTTATTTCTTACCGAGCAATCTATTGTATCAGGCGATTACGAAGACATGCTAAAAAATGCGTTGGCAGACTTGTTGGAGTTCTTGAAAAAAAGAAAACGCATGCCGAAGGTAATGGGGATATTTGTCAGCTGTATTGATGACCTACTTGGCACTGATCATTTTGCTCTTATAGATGAGCTTTCAGGAAAGTATCCTGATATAAAGTTTGTAGACTGCCATATGAATCCAACATCTACAGATACAGGTGTTCCACCTCTTGTAAATGTGCAGAATAAAATCTATTCAGTTTTAGAAAGACAACTGGATAAAGACACGGGAATAAATATCATTGGAAACCTAGAGGCCATTCATAAAGACAGTGAGTTATTTGATGTCCTAAAGGAAATGGGGGCATGTGCTGTTAGACATATATCAGATTATAGAAGCCAGAGTGATTATCAAGAAATGGCGAAAAGCAGGCTTAATTTAGTGATTGCTCCATCTGCAGAATACGCTGCTAAAAATATGAAAAGAGTACTTCAAATTCCATACGAGAAGGCGTTTGTTAGCTACAGAGTAGAGAATATCAGAGAGAATTATTTAAAAATGGCAGCTGCTTTAAATGAAAAGTGTCCAGATTTATCTGAGTATGAAGCAGAGGCAAAAAGAGTTCTTTCTGATACAAAGGAGTATTTATCAGGAACATCATTAGTGCTTGATGAGGAGGCTACACTGCGAGTATTTGAATTTGCAAGATGCCTACTGGAATCGGGATTCTCAGTGAGAAGAATATATTCTCAGCAGGTTATTCCTTCAGATAAGGAAAATTTTGAATGGGTGATGGAGAATTATCCAGAAATCGAAATTTGTCAGCCGCTGAATCCTAAATCTACTTTAAATGAAAAAGTGGGGGAAGATTGTATAGCCATTGGATATAGTGCAGGTTACCTTTCTGGTGCGAAACATGTGGTAGATATAAGTGGCCAAAACGGATTCTATGGATACAAGGGATTGATTGAAATGATGAATCGAATTAGATCTGTAAAAGACGAGGTGACAGATTTAAAGAAAATAATTGAAGAAGCGGTAATCATAGTTTAAATCGGAGGATATAGTTTTGGAACAATTGTGGATTACATTGCCAGCAATAGCACCGGATTATTCAGGTGTGTGCTCTGCAATGTTTGATTTAGGAGGTTTGAGTGTAATTCATGATGCTTCTGGATGCACGGGAAATTACACGGGATATGATGAACCCAGGTGGTATGGAACTGATTCCAAGGTTTACTGCTCTGGACTTAGAGAGATTGATGCTGTACTTGGTAGAGATGACAAGTTGATTAATAACATAATAAAAACTGTCGAGTACACCAATCCAAAATGTATTTCAGTTATTGGAAGCCCTGTTCCTATGGTTATAGGTTCTGATCTAAAGGGAATAGCACATGAAATAGAAGAGAGCACAAATATTCCGTCTTTTGGATTCAATACAAATGGTATAAAGCTTTATAACGTTGGGGTGTCTGAGGCTATTCTTACATTAATCAAGCGATTTGCCAAAGCTCCGGAAAAGAAAATCGATAAAAGCGTAAACGTCATTGGAACAACGCCTATAGATTTTTCGGCGAATTCCAATGCCAGTGATTTGTATAAGTTACTGGAGAATAACGGATATACGATAATTGGAAAGCTAATGATGGAGGCTGATTTAGGGCAAATTGAGAGTTTAACTGAGGCAAGTTTGAATCTCGTGGTAACAGAGTCAGGTCTTGATGCCGCAGAGTATCTATACAAAGAATATGGAATTCCATATGTGGTGGGAACCTTTGTAGGAAAAAATACTTCAAGGCTTTTTGAACTAATTGAGAAAGCAAGATTAACAAAGGAAAAACAAGTCCTTTTAGATGAAGTAACTTGTGACAATAGCAATCAGATTTTGATTGTGGGAGAACAAGTTCTGGGAAATTCAATCAGAAACCATTTGTTGGCTATAAATAGCAACTTAAGTGTTGTAGTTGGAACAATGACAGGACTAAGAAAAGAAATAGCTAATGAATCTGATATTGATATAGCAAGTGAAGAAAGTCTGATATCAGAGTTGGAAAGTGGCAAATACTCTGTATTAATTGGTGACCCGCTTTTGGGAGATTTACTAGAGGACTCCATGAATATTAGACATATAGAAATACCTCATGTCGCATTATCAAGCAAACTCTATTGGAGTAAATCAGTACATTTCATTAGTTCTGAGATGGAAGATATTCTGGCACAAGCAATTTAATGTCAGAATTCAAATAAATAATATAAGAGAGGATATTTTATGAAAATCAATTGGATTAAAAGAACTGTCGCGGTTTTGACAGCTAGTTCACTTCTGTTTTTGATGGGATGTGGAGTCTCAGAAGAGACCCCAGAGGCAGAGACAGAACAAGAAGTTCAAAAAATTGCTACAGAAGAAGAGGCTGTACCGGCCTCAGCAAACGAGAGCCATGTTAATGAGGATGGTAGTATCACTATTGTTGATCAATTAGGTAAAACAATAGAATTTGAAAGCTCACCTGAGCGTGTGGCAACAACAATTATGCCATTCCCATACATTTTCTATGCAGTTGTTGGTAATAATGATAATTTAGTTGGATGTAATCCATCGTCAATTGTTGCCTATGAGGATAGTGCTTTGAAGTACATGTATCCTGAATTGGCAAACGCAGAAACCGACTTTGTTGATACTAGCTTTGTTGTAAATGTTGAAGAAGTAATTAAGCTCAAACCAGACGTTGTCTTCCAGTGGAACTATATGACAGATGAAATTACAAAGATGGAAGAGGCTGGAATTAAAGTAATCGCTCTTGAGTATGGAACAATTGATGATCTTGAAACATGGATAAAAATTATTTCTGTTCTCATGAATAAAGAAGAAAGAGGTGAAGAACTTATTTCTTATTTCTATGACAGCGTAAATGAGGTTGATGAGAGATTGGCAGACCTTTCTGAAGATGAATACACAAATGTACTTCTTATGAATGATGATATGAAGGTTACAGGTCAGGGCTTTACATACTATCTCATGGAGCACAGTGGTGCTATTAATCCTGCTCAGGATTTAAGTGGAGAAGCACTTAATGTAAACATGGAGCAAATCTATGAGTGGAATCCAAGTATAGTTTACGTTGGTAATTTCACTGATTTACAGCCATCGGATATTTTGGAGAACAAACTTGAAGGTGAGGATTGGTCAGTAGTTGAAGCGGTACAAAATAATCAGGTGTACAAGATTCCAATAGGAGGCTACAGATGGGATCCACCAGGAATTGAAACACCTCTTATGATTAAGTGGCTTGCAAAAATACAGCATCCAGACCTTTTTGAGGATATGGATATGTATGAAGAGGTAAGAGCGTTCTACAAGGACGTATATAATTTTGACATTACAGATGAAATGTTAGATGAAATACTTGGTGATACACAGAATTAAGACATTGGAAATAGTACCAGATGAAAACTAGTTATAACAACAAAGACTTAATAATTCGAAATAGAATAAAATTATCAATCTTAACAGTTATATTGGCATGTTTGTTTCTTCTTTCAATTTGCGTTGGAAGATATGCAATATCGCCTTCGAATGTTATAAAAGCTTTTTTGAATAGCAAAGATATTGACCCTCTTATTTCAAATGTGGTGTGGCAGGTACGATTGCCAAGAATTCTTATGAGTATGATAGTTGGAGCAGGTTTGGCCTGCTCCGGTACATCATACCAGTGCATATTTGGAAATCCTTTAGTAAGTCCAGATATATTGGGTGTTTCTGCAGGTTCAGGCTTCGGAGCGGCCCTTGGTATTTTAATGATGCAAGGAGATGTTGTTGTGCAGATTCAAGCCTTGGTCTTTGGACTTATTGCTGTAGGCATAGTGCTACTTATATCAAGAGTAAATAAAAAGACTGAATTATTTATGCTTGTATTGTCAGGCGTAATTGTGGCGGCTTTTTTTGAGGCTCTCATTTCTCTTGTAAAATATGTAGCAGATCCTCAAGATACACTTCCTGCCATAACAGTATGGTTGATGGGGAGTCTTGCATCTGTTTCCTACAACAAAGTTTTAATCGCTTTTGTCACAATCCTGCCTTGCACTATAATTCTGATGACTCTTAGATGGAAAATGAATTTATTATCTCTAGATGATGAGGAAGCTATTTCCATGGGAGTAAATGTTGATGCACTGAGGCTTGTTATAATTGTCATCTCAACCCTTATGACAGCAGTATCAGTTTCATTGTGTGGAATCATAGGCTGGATTGGTCTTGTGATACCTCACATTGGTAGATTTATTGTGGGAGATGATCACAGGGGATTAGTTCCTGCTAGCGTGATTATTGGGGCTGGATATCTATTGATAATTGATAGTGTGGCAAGGACGCTAACAGCTGCAGAGCTGCCTTTGTCAATACTTACAGCTATGATTGGTGCACCATTCTTTGGGTTTATGCTTAGAAGGACTATAACAAAATAGTTATTAGGAGGAGATAGTCTTATGAAATTGGAAGTGAAAAATGGAACATTTGGTTATGGGGATTCGCCTATACTAAAGGATATTAATTTTGAAATAGGTAATCAGACTATTATGACAGTACTTGGACCCAATGGAGTTGGGAAAACAACTATGCTAAAGTGCATAATGGGATTTCTCAAATGGACAGAAGGGGATAATTACCTTGATGGAAAAAAGATTTCCTCGTATTCCGACAGAGATTTTTGGAAAAAAACTAGTTATGTTCCGCAAGCTAAGCGAAGCGTATTCTCCTATAGATGCATTGATGCAGTAGTGATGGGGTTGAATTCAAGGCAGAATTTTTTCGAGGTTCCTTCAAAGGCAGATTATGAAAAGGCAGAAGAGATAATGAAGGTTCTTGGTGTGGAAAAATTGGCTAATAAGTCATGCAACGCATTAAGTGGCGGAGAGTTACAGATGGTGATGATTGCTCGGGCGCTTATTTCTGAGCCAGAGCTTATTATTCTTGATGAACCAGAATCCAATTTAGATATGAAAAATCAGTTGAAGGTAATAAATTCCATTGAAAAGATATCTAATGAATACAAAACTAGCTGCCTGATAAACACTCATTTTCCGGACCATGCTCTTTCTATATCAGATAATACTTTGATGCTTGGCTATCACAATAAGCAGTTACTAGGCCCAACAAAAGACATAGTGACTGAAGAGAACATACAGCGATTCTTTAGTGTTTGCTCAAAGATAGTTTCTATTGATATTAATTCAGAAAAATATATGACCATATTTCCTTATAAAATTGCGAAATAGCCTGAAAGAACTGCATTTGCAGTTCTTTTTTGCCGTATTGACAGATGTTTAGGGATAATCTATCATTTCTCACAACTAGGTTATTAAGTATTAAAGGAAATTGAGAAATGAGATTATTATTTATTAGACATGGGGATCCTGACTATGTCAACGACACACTTACAGAGAAGGGACACAAGGAGGCTAGCCTGCTAGCAGATATTATTGAGAATTATCGTATAGACGAAGTATATCAGTCACCACTTGGACGAGCAAAGGATACAGCGGCATATAGCTGCAAGGCAATGGGCAAGGAGCCGGTGACACTAGATTGGCTCAGAGAATTCCCTGCAAAGGTTGATCCAAATCTTTCTGAGGATGTAAGAAAAGCATATGAGAATGAGCTAAAGATTGATGAAGCAACAGGAAAGTATCAGACGCGCATTCTCTGGGATGTTTTACCATCGTATTATATGCATCATCCAGAATTATTTGATAGAGAGGGCTGGAGAGAATCAGAACTTGTAAAGGCAAGTGATATGCCACAGGTATACGATAGAGTCATTTCGGCATTTGATAAATTCCTAGCGGATAATGGTTATGTTAAAGAAGGCATGGCATATAAAGTGACGGAGAATAATGACAAGACCATCGCATTCTATTGCCACTACGGTCTTACATCACTATTATTATCACGCCTTTGGAATGTTTCTCCATTTGTAGTATGGCAATATACAGCTCTTGCGCCAACATCGGTTACAGAAGTAGTTACAGAAGAGCGCCAAAAGGGCATTGCCACATTTAGAACTCTTCGGGCAGGAGATGTATCGCATTTACGTATTGGCAAGGAAGAGCCATCATTTTCTGCAAGATTCTGCGAGCGCTTTGAGAATGAGGACGAGAGACACTAGGATTTATTTGTTCTATATTCCTTTGGTGTCATACCATATTGGGCTTTAAATACATTTTGAAAATAACTTTGACTTGAGAAGCAAAGATACTCACTAATTTCACTGATTGTTTTATCAGAGTAATTTAGGAGGCTCTTTGCTTCTTCTAATTTTCGGCGCATAATATACGAGCTTATATTAAAGCCTAGTTCACGTTTGAATTTCTTGGATAGTGTGCTTCTATCTATATGTAACTCATTAGCAATTTCTTCAACAGAGATACTCTTATTAACATGATTTCCTATATATTGTATTACATTATATATTTCTTCGGACATTCCCATAGGAATTTTGGCTTCTGAGACTCGGCGAGTAAAGTCCAAGAGACAAGTAAAATTGAGCATGGTTATAGTTTCAATATCTGACATTTTTTCAGCTTCTAGAATGTAGGAGTCAGAAAGCTGATAAGCTGTCTCGATATCAAGTCCGCCTGTTATAGCCCGCCTTGTAACTAAGGTTACATTAGAAATAAAAAGGTTTTTGGCTTGACGCAGAGAGTCTGTAGAAACCTGTCCTGCATTCATAGAAGGTGCATTGGTAATAAAATCTTTTAGACCATCTAAATCTCCCTTTTCAACAAAAGAAAGCATGGCCTGCTCAAAATAGTAAGTATCATGGTAGTACTCATTTTCCTTGCGGGAAACAAGGTTATCAGAAAGATGTTTACCAACTATTTTCTCAGTTTTATCATTATTTTTTTCAAATTCAGAATAGATTAAATCAATCATTTCCCTGATGCGAGTATCAATATTTGAACTCATAAACTATCTCCATATATCAAAAAAATATTTATCACGATATTACAACTATTTTCACGTAATTACAATAAATATATTTATGTTCTATTTAAAATGAAATCATGAACTATATAGCCATCGCGAGGCAAGTGATTGAAATAATTGGAGGATAAAGAGAAATGTCAAAGAAACCATTGGGGAAGGATAGTTATGGAGTTCAAAAGGTTATGCGAACAGGAGATTATTTCGCAGATTCCTTGGGGCAATTTGCACTTAATGCAATATCAGGACTTATAGGCCAGCTTACATATTTCTACACAGATAAAGTAGGTATGGCAGCAGGTGCTGTTGCAACTGTATTCTTCATCTGCAAAATTATTGATGCTTTTACTGATATTATAATGGGCCATATAGTAGACCATACAGCTCCTGGAAAAGAGAAGTACAGACCATGGCTTTTGAAGATGGCTATTCCAACAGCAGTTATTATTATTGCTCTATTCACGGTGCCAGCTGGATTTTCAGACACTATGAAGTTGGCTTACATGTTTGTAACTAATATTTTGCTTACTGCAATTATTTATACAGCTATAGCAATTCCATATGCATCACTTCAAATTGTACGAACAAATAGTCAGCAAGAGCGTGCCTTAATGGGAACATGGAGAGCAGCAGCTGGATATGTTTCAGGAATGGTTATTGCAATTGGTATTATTCCAATCACAAATGCCCTTGGTGGAAATCAGAATGCATGGATAAAGTTTGGTGTTGGCTTCGCACTTATGGCAGTTTTAGCTCTACTTATTTGCTATCTGAAGGCAAAGGAAACAGCTGTCGAGAATGGAAAAGAGGCTGAGGTAGTGGTAGTAGAAAATGATGAAGAGCCTGTACCATTTGCTAAAGCTATAAAGAATCTTTTTGGAAATAAATATTGGGTTATGGTATTAATCCTTGGCTTTTTTACAAATGTAACCTATGGAGTAAATGGCGCTTCAGGTACCTATTACTGTAAATGGATTTATGGCAATGATAATTTAACTGGAATATTAGGTGCAGTTGGTCTTATTCCAACAATCCTTGGATTTATGATTGTAGGACCAATGATTAAAAAGCTTGGTGTTACAAAATCATTAAAGGTATCTTTCTTTATTGGTGTAGTTTCATTCGCACTTAGACTTGTTGATCCAACAAACTTTGTTTACAACACAGCCCTTGGTTGTTTTGCAACATTATCAACTATTCCTATGATGTGCCTTATGGGAGTTTTGACTGCTATGACAATTGACTATAACGAGTATAAATATGGCAGCAGAATGGTTGGTACAGCTCAGGCAGCCGCTGGCTTTGGTGGAAAGATTGGTTCTGGTATTGGAGCATCTATTATTGGATGGTGCCTCGCAGTTGCATCATATGATGGATTTGCAGAGACACTGACACCTGCTGTAAGACAGGCAATTTATACATTTAGTATCTATATTCCACTTTTATTGTTTGTTGCAATGTTTATAATTACTCTAAGATTTGATTTGGAAGAAAAGCTTCCAGAGTATAGAGCAGAAATCGAAGCTAGAAAATAAGGCTTCTCCTTGAGGAGAAGCTGGCAGCACAGCTGACTGATGAGGTGAATAATGAAACTATATGATTTAAGAACAGAATATGATATAAATCCACTTGGTATAACAACAGAGCATCCAAGGTTTTCCTGGAAAATTGAATCAGATAAAAATGATACGGTGCAGAAGTCTTATAAAGTAGTTGTCAATGATGGAAAGCAGGTAGTATGGGACTCTGGCACTATAGAGACACAGGAGTCAATTCATATTGAGTACGCCGGCGAGAAGTTACAACCAGAGACAGAGTATCAGATAAAGGTTACTGTTATAGATAACCATGATGATACGGGAGAGGTTGAGGGTACATTTACAACAGGTATATTTGATGCAAAAAGCTTCAAGGCCCAAATGATTACCCATGACTTTGATGATG
>JAEEGH010006624.1_pt1 | contig 28247 bp, 25 predicted proteins | sample 9134181 | NCBI WGS metagenome assembly JAEEGH01 (sample SAMN16246544, study PRJNA631951) | gut metagenome | biome: gut microbiome; feature: rumen; material: DP-attached | host: Bos | place: Iran: Karaj | collected 2018-10 | reverse complement strand
ACCCATAGAGCAGGAAAGGCTTGAAGAAGTCTCTGCCTACCTGAAGCCCATGCTTCCGAAAAGTTGTCTCTTTATCCGCTGGGACCTGCCCTGGTATGTAAAGGAAGAGGGGGAGTGGCCAGATGCACCTGAATCCTTCCATAGAGCTACTATGGATGTCCAGCCTCCTTCCTCTGTTATCCTGAATATTTCCCGACCTCTGGAAGAAATCCGCAAAGGGTTTAAGGAGAGAGCCCGCAGGAATGTAAAGACTGCAGAGAAGAAAGGGGTTGTTATAACCTGTCATGGTGCTGAGAAAATTCCTGTCTGGTATAATCTTTATAAAGAGACTTCTGAAAGGGACAGAATTTCCATACATCCTGAGGTCTATTATCAAAAACTGTTTGAACTGGCCAAAAACCAGAAGAGGCTTGATGTGCGTCTTTATATGGCATCGGTAGATGGGGATGAGATAGCTGGAATCATAACCATATTTGACGGAGTAGAGGCTACCTATCTATATGGTGCCACTGCCAATCGGAAGAGTGAGACAAGGCCTGCTTATGCTCTCCAGTGGCGGGCAATCCAGGATGCCAAAGCTGCAGGTTGTCTGGAGTATGATTTCTTCGGTATGTCACCGACAGATGACCCTAATCATCCAATGCATGGTTTATATCTGTTCAAGACAGGGTGGGGTGGCACAATAATCCACCGTCCTGGCTGCTGGGATTATCCATGCCATCCGGTTCTGTATAAGATGTTCCGTATGGCGGAGGCTGTCCGCAAGTGGTATTATAAGAAGTTCAGGAAAAAGAAGTAATCAGGATTCCAGTGTGTATTCAGCTTTGAGTTTCTTCTCAAGGAGCATATAGGCTCTGTCCACAGCTCCCTCAATGGTGGAGGCTCCAGTCTGCCCTTCAACGTAGTAGGGGGAAAGCTCCAGGGCTTCCTCGTTGTCCATAAGGACTGTATTCAGGGTATACTTTATCATCTGATTCGGATTGCCAGGCAGTTTATACTCATACATCTCAACAGTACAAATAAGCTCATATCTGGATTCCTTAGGTGTGGTCTTGAATCCATAACTCTGCAGCTTTCCTGCAAACACCTTCTGAATTTTATTGTTCCAGTCGCCGGTGGTTCCTGCTATGGAAATATGGATAGGCACCTTCTGCTGCAACTGGCTCAATGCTTTCTTCACCTTGTTGGGCGAGATTATCTTATCCTCCACCAGCATAGCATCTGCGCTGTTCAGGACAGTGAGGATAGATATATACTCGTTCTGCTTTTCTGCCAGATCAAAGGCACTCTTGTGGTTCATGCAGGCTGAGAGAGGGCTTTCATCCTCGGCTGTTGCAGTCAGTTCGACTATATCGTCATGAAGCTTTGCAATTTCCCGTGAATAGTAATTTGCCGCATCATATTTATCAATAAGGGCCAGGGCGTAACATGTCCCGTCCGGTGCACTCCAGGTCAGCTTTATCTCGGCATTAATCAATGATTTTATATCTGTATGAAGAGAAATATCCTGACTTATGCTTGTTCTCCCTTGATAATTCTGCCCCTGTGCGCCGTGGGACTCCGCTAAATTCTTTGAAGATTTAGTTTCTGCGCTTACGCTCTGACCAAAAATAGAGGCAAGTGCATTGATAGCACTTGCCTCTGCTGCTTTTCTATCTTTACCAGTGCCTACTGCGGTAATATATGAATCTTTATCATATATGGCTGACGGATTATCAACCCACTCCGGGGGAAGTTCTGCAAAGCAGTTGGAGCATACCAGGAAGAGGCATAAACTGGCAATAAGATAGAAAATGTTCTTCATGTTATTTCAGACACTCCACCTGTACCAGATTCAACTGTCCGGCCTTAACTTCGACGGTTTTCTTGACAGGTTCACTTTCGCCAGGGAACTGTACGACAACTTCATATGTGCCAGGATCAAGATCGATTCCGCCAGCCTGTACTTCTGCAGGATAGTAGTGGGCTCCTCTGATATCTGCATGATCGTTCATGAGAGCTGCCCTGATTTTGTCTCCTGCGCTTCCGAGACTAGCTTCTGCTGCTTTCCTTGCAATCGGGTTTGAAATGGTAGATGGGTCCGGGAGAAGCAGGTAGGAAACGAACAGAGGAATAGCCTTGAACATTGATCTGTACATACTTCTCCGTGCTGCCATATACTGCTTTCTTGCAGTGCATTTGCCTGCTATGGCACTTACATTCTCGATTGTCTCAAGTGGGAAAGTGTTTCCGTTGATGGTAACTGTGCATGGTCCTTCTTTCAATGTTGTTCTATTCCGAAGTCCTGAGTAAACAACTTTTACCATTGCCCCGCTTAATGGATTGTTTGGTGCATTTAATCTGCTGGCGATATCAATGTTTGCATTCTTCAGCTGTTCATTTGACTCAAGCTGGGATGTAAGGAATCCAGTAGGAGCTGGTGCACTGATTGGATCAGCCTCAACCTTCTCGGCCATCAGACCTTTCAGAGCCAATACATTGAGACGCGCCTTTCCTGCTGGAAGAGAACCTCTCTCTACCTCGGCTGTTGCTGGCATATGCTGTCCCTCATAGCTGTCCTGGGCATATGACTCTTTCATCTGCTTATACAGGAAATCTCTCTGATCGCCATCCCGGTCATTATATTTGTTGTAGATAAGTGCCAGGTAATTTGCCAGTGCAGAATTGTGATATACAATATTTGCTGGCTTTGGAAGTTTCTCTGTGGATTCTTTGTCCAGTTCTCCTGCCCCGTTCATCTTTTCAGTGAGCGCCTTATTGTACTGATCCATTGCCAGTAGCATCTCCCGGATGTTCTTAAGGTCCTGGAATGCGGCGTCTGCAGTTGCTGGATTATCCAGTTTTGCCACTGCATCAAAGATAATCGCATAGACATCCTCATAATCATATGTCACATATGGCTGAGAGTATTCATCTGCAAAGAATGTTGACAATACAACCTTGTCTGCACCGGCATATTTCTCATTGAGTGTATCCATGTTTGCCACTGGGCCAAGGTGAGAGATTGCTGCTTCATTCTCGTCTGCATACAGCTTGATCATTCCTGCATCCATGTTGTATACATCATCAGATCCAAGATAAGCTCTGTTGGTCTCATCTGAAATGAGGGCATATGCATCTGCATATTCTCCAGCTGTTACAGCCGCATTGATTGGCACAAGATAATTGCCGGATTTTGCTTCCTTGGATTTTCCTGCTTTCTTCTTCTCTTTTGCCTTCTGCTTTTCAGCTTTCTGCTGCTCTTTAGCTGCCTGTTTGTCAGACTTGACTGTTTTCTCTTCCTTCGCACCATCTGTTGCCGCACTCTTTTCTGTTGTGCCGCATGCTGCGAAGAACATTGTACAGAGCACCAAGATGAGTGCTCCCTTCAAAATCTTTTTCATTAGTTTCTCCTTTTATTTTTTTCCAATGACTTTTTTGATTTCTTTATTCTCACCGCGCCATATCATCTCGCCTGTCTCGATATCAACAAGCTCTGCATATACGAAATATGTTCTAATCGATGTCTTGTTATCAGTATCCACAATAGTTTTTACTGAGCCTGTAAGAACCAGATCTGGAATCAGCTCGTTGGCCACTTCCTTTTGCTGGGACATATCTGCTTGCCAACTCTGACGTGCCATCCGTTCTTCCCTTATCTCCTCTATTCTTTTGCGGGATGCTATGAATCTGGCTTTCCCGGAGTTAAGGATTGCTGTGGTTATGCCTTCTGTCAGAATGGATGTGTCAATATATTCACTGCTGTCATTTCTGAAAGAACCACCAGTAATAATAGGCCTGCGCCCAAGGTCTTCCTTATATCCCATGAAACTGCCGGAATTCAGGGCCTGTTCTATAAGGCTCTCAGAGACAATTCTGGCATCTGTGTCGTTCCAGTAGCCACTTAAATCAACCTGCTTGCCGGCATCTACCCGGTTCACTTTTTTCGCAAAACATGGGCAGGCTGCCAGCATGACAAGCAGCAATATACAGATTATCTTCTTCATCTGCTTACTTCGCTGCTAAGATCGGTGGTGGAAAGTTCCTTGGCAAGGTCATCTGCCATTGCCTCGGCCTTCTTCTGGTCTGCTGAGTCAAAGTCTTTGATGATAGTGTCCAGATAGTTGCTCAGAAGCTTTTGGTAGAGCTCTTTGTCTATGGTATAGAACTGAACAACATTGTATTCGTCTTTAACTGTATTTTTGACATTGTCGATGATCCGCTGCTGTGCCCAGAAATCTGTTTTCTTCTGGAATCCGGCAAACTTTGCCTTTGTGCTTGAGGCATAGATTGCCTTCTGGGTTTTCTCCTTATTGGAGAGGACACCACTGAACCGCTGCTCAACTATAGTCTGGAGTGATGTGGCAATCTGATAATTGAACTCTGCATTCTGGAGCCAGCTCTGAACCAGTTCTAGGTTTGTCCCTTTTCCTTCAATCTTGAATATAGTTGCATCCTTGCAGTTGAACTTCTCCTTGAAGGAATCATAGTCATCCTGGAGGGCATCCATGAACCATTCCGGCATCGGGGCTCCAAAAGCTTTGTTCTTATAGTCGATTATCACAGTCTGCGGGATGGCTGGGTTTGCGGCCTGCTGTGCAACTGCTGGCTGGGCCGGCTCTGCAGCCGGAGGTGTTTCTTTGGCTGCCTTTGATGTTGTTCCGCAGCTTATAAGAGCGATTGCAATTAAGCAAAGCACTGCGATTGAGGTAAATTTTTTCATTAATCTCTCCTTTTATACGCCAATTGAAGTATTAGGGAAATAAAATACAACTATTTCTGCGTATTGTCAACATATATTTACGCATTTTGAAGTATTATTTAATTATGGAAGCAAATTTCCGGAAGAACCTGAGAGATTTACTGGACTATAAATGTATTTCTGTCAAGGAATTAGCTGAAATGACCCAAATCCCTAAAAGGACCCTAGAGAACTATCTGGGGAGCCGTGCTTCCATGCCGCCAGCCGATTATGCCCACCGGATTGCCAAGGCGCTCCATGTGACTGTGGAGTATCTCTTCTCGGATGAAGATGGCAGGTCTGACGATACAATCCCAGAATATGGTCTTGTCATGAACGAACTGAAGAATCTGCCCAAGGGAGATATAAAGATGGTGCTGGGCATTGTACAGGCTGTGCTGAAGAATAAAAAACCAAATTAATAGAGCATCAGAATAAAATAATCTTATTATAAATATTAATAAAATTAATGCTTAAAAATTTTGAGCTGCACAACTCAATAATTCTTTTTTTCTGGCAAAAATGCAGCAAAAAAAAGTCTCTTGAATGATCTAAATGGAGCTGGCTATAGCTTTAGATAAAGTAAAAACTAAAATACATAACTATTATTTATGAAAAAATGATGTTTGAAATGGACTTAAAGTTATGTCTGATAATCAATTATAAAAAAGTTTTATTTTTTTGAAAATTTTATCTGCTAAATACCCCTAAAAATCTGTATATAGGTGAGAGGGTTTTGGATCTGCCAATATGCAGAAAAACCTGGCAAAAATAAATGCAAATATTATTTAATTTATAAGATATAGTTATAACTTTAACTTTCGCTTCAGATTAATTTTTGGCACAAGAGGCATGTTTTAGGGTATATATAGTGAAGGGAGGGACAAAATAAAGCACCCGCCCGCAAGCTACGGTCTGGCACGTGAGAAAAAATTTAACTTTTTTGCTTTAAAACCCTCTGGTTTCATAAGGTTACCAAATCTAGCATCATAATTACTCTTGCAAAATATTTCCTTACAATATAACTAAATAAAAACTTTTTTACTTTTTTGCAACTTTCTGCTTTTTATAGCCCCTCAAATTTCCCTTATATAAGTGAATTTTTTGAAAGGAGAAAAATGAAAATGATTTTTGAAGAAATTTGGATAGACGATGATGAATTTGATGAGATTGCCTATGAAGTGAATATCAACATGATCGAGGATGAATATCTGAAGGATTTGGAACACGAAGATGCGTTGGATTATGGAGAATTCTTTAGAATAGAAGATTAACATAACAGTTGTTTATAAAAACGTTTAAGGGACTGATTGCTCAGTCCCTTTTTTTGTCTTTGGAGGGAAAATGACAAGGTTAGTAATTGACAGGAAGTTCAGGAAAGCAGGCTGGAGAATTATTCATGGTAAATCACATGACCAGGCAGTGAGCCCAACAGGGCAGAAGGTGTCTCTGCCTCGGCATAGGGGAGATCTGGCTATGGGGACATTAATTAATATCTTAAAAATGTCAATTTGCTGAAATTAAAGCTAAAACGCAACATACAAAAACGTTTAAGGGACTGATTGCTCAGTCCCTTTTTTTTGCTTTCGGAGGTAAAATGAATCAATCAGTAAATGAATTGTGCATAAGATGTGCATTCTTTGATGTGAAGGAAGGCTGTGCCCTAGACCGGCACTGGAAACGTGGAGAAGATGGCAAGATTACCTGCCGGGACTTTATACCTCCGGAGGCAATCACACTGCCTGCCAGCGACAGCCGATATACTGTTATCCATGATATTGTAGATGTTTGGATGGAATCAGAGTGACGGTACCCACCGGCCGCCTTTAAGCTCCAGGCCGTACTGTTCCCTCAGATTCCACACCAGCCCCTTCTGCACAGAGCGGACAGCCCTTACAAAATCAGTGTCCTCGTGTTCGGCAAGATAAGGCCGGCAGCATTCCAGGTCGGAGGCCAGCATATTGTCCATAAGCAGCTTGGAGGCGATGAATCTCTCGTACTTTTCCACTGCGAATATCATCAGGTTGTCCAGCAGCCCTATGACTTCCCAGGTGATCTGCTCCGCCTGGGAGTACTGGCCGATATCCTTGTTCTGGTTGCTCAGCCGGATAGGAAGGTTTTCTATTATCCGGTCCAAGTTTTCCACCAGGTATTCCAGGTTGAATAGGCCGGTGGCGCAGTTGAACAGGATCGGTATTCCTGCATCCTCGTTCTTTTTTACGAACTCATTGGACACAGCCCGGCCGATATCGCCGCAGGTAAGGTGGCCGTTCCTCTCCCTGATAAGTATTCCCCCCTTCACATCCACCGGTGTCTTGAAGGAGAAGTCGAAGGTGGCCTGCCGTCCTGAAAGGGCCAGTGCTGCAAGCTCGACTGGTGTTATAGTGAACCCTATGTTGTCCACATTCCCCAGGTAGACGAACTTTTTTCCCGCAGCCAGAAGCTTTTTATAGATGTCACGAAGTACTATGAAGTTCTGTCCATGTCCTCCGGGGAGTCCGTAATAGTTGCCATCCCTGTCCTTGAAGAATGAGAGGGGATAGCCTGCCGATGTGGGGGTGAATGCTGGTATCAGGGGTTGGATGGCGCTCTCGGGTTCTGTGACATCCACTCCGGTCCGGGTTATCAGATCCTTCAGAATAGGGGAGTTCTTGTATTCTTTATACTTGGCCGCCAGTCTGGCATCGGTGTTCTCGCTTGTCATCTGGAAAATAGCGTGCTGATATTCTGATGCAGGCTTTCCGGTCAAAGCTTGGGACTGCTGGATATGCCTGAGCACAGAACGCATCTTGAGTTCGATGAAGTCGTAGCCCGGGGAACCGTCCGGATTGATGTATGCAGGTGTTATTCCCTTGGGCTGTCCTTTGCATAACTGGGCCATCTTCCCGAAAGCAGCTTCTGCCTGGGCAAAAAGGTCGGAATTGAACTTTGAGTTGTTCTTCACATCGCAGTAACTGGTGGCCATGCCTCCGTTCAGTATGCCATATGAAAGGTAGGGAATCAGGTGGAGACCCAGCCGGTGCAGGGTATCATAGGTGAAGTGGCATGTTCCGTCAGTGCATGGTACATCATCTATTGAGGAGTGCGGGATGCCGAACTTATCCAGCATTTTCTCTGTCTGCGCCCTGCTGATGGGGAATTTCATATTGGAGCGGAGGATAAATATGTCCTTGCCGTCCGGGTGGGGAAGTATGTCGGCATCCAGGGTTTTCACATCAAGATTCCGGGATGCATTGACTGCTGCTAAAATCTTTTTGCCAAGCTCGAAATCAATTGCCATTATCTAATTTTATACCATATAAATATTTTTTACAATCTGCCGATTTATAAAGAGAACCTATGGAAAAAAGAATAGTTACACTTGTCTTATTATGCATTTTTATTTTTCCTCTTTTTGGAGAGAGCGAGCGGATAGTGATTCTGGAGGATGGCACATACATTTCCACCTGCCGCGATTCTCTGGTCCAGCGCTCCTTTGACGGCGGGAACACATGGAGTCCTTTTACCGACGGGCTTCCTGAAAAACATGTATATCCTTTTAAAGATAAGGAATACAGAGATCTTTCCAGCATCTTCTGCCACGAGGCAAGCGGCTATATGGTGGCCTGCGGTTCCAACTTCGTCTCCCTTTATGATGTCGATACATCCACCTGGAAGAATATTCCGGTGGGAGAGCCGGTGAAAGTCCGGTCATACTATACAGCAGTTGCAATGAAAGGGACTGATGAAGGCTATACTGTCATGATAGGTACCAGCTGTGACGGTCTGTTTGTCACCTATGACATGGGTGCCACCTGGGAGATTTTCCCCAGCAACCGGTTCTATATCGGCGGCGGTTTTTACGAGGAGATAACTGCAATATGCCCTGTGGGGAACAAGGAGCCTTATACCTGGTATGCATCAAGCCTGCCTGACAATCAGCTCTATGGCTATGACCCATATATCCAGCGTTGGAAGCCCCTTCCTACACCGGAGGCGGTGGCTGCCAATCCTATTCATGCAATTACAGATACAGGTACAGCACTCAAAGTGTTCACAGGCACCGAGGTGTATGAAGTCTCTTATGATGGCGGCGAATGGTACAAATATGATGGTCTTGAGCTTCCGGTAAAAAAGACCACTATGACGTTCTCCGAAGCTGTCAGGAAAAAGGCTGCTGCCGACAGAACCGGTATCTACCTTAATTATATAAATGGAAAACCGGGTCGGATAGAGAATCATATAAGATTTCTTAAGGCCCACAATATGGATTCCTTTGTCATAGACTTAAAGGATGACTTCGGCAATGTCACATGCACAACATCCAACCCGACTGCAGCTGCCAACGGAGCCAACAAGGAGTATTTCGATCTTTCCAAGCTCCTTGAGACAGCCCATAGCGCAGGCCTGTATGTGATCGGCCGCATAGTGGTGTTCAAGGATGAGCGGATGTACCGATATGACGGCTATAAATATTCAGTCAAGAAAAAGACCGATGGCAAGCCCTGGGAAAACGGCCGGGAATACTGGGTTGATCCCTTCTGTTCCGACATATGGGATTACAACATCGCTCTTGCTCTGGAGTTCCAGAATGCCGGGGTTGATGAGATTCAGTTCGACTATATACGGTTTCCTACCGACGGAAAGATTCAGAACATAGAATACACATGGTGTCACGACGGAATGACCAACTCCGATGCCCTTGAATCCTTCCTCAAGAAGGCAAGGGAGGCAATCGCCATTCCTATAAGTGTGGATTTCTACGGTTTCAACGGCTGGAACAAGATGGAGAAATGGAATGGACAGAACCTGGTCATGGCCAGCAAGTATGTGGATGTGGTTTCCCCTATGTATTATCCTTCCCATTTTTCAACAGATTTCCATAAAAAAGGACGTAGCTACATGGAATGGGCTGAATATATTTACGAGGCTGGAACTCTCCATTCCAAGCTTATCGGCGGCTATAACAACTGTCTGGTGAGACCCTTTGTCCAGGCTTTCCTGGTAGGAGATGAGAAAGCTTTCAGCGAGTCGGAATACCACGAATATTATAGGCGGCAGATTTCTGGTCTTTCCAAGGAGAAGGCCAGCGGATTCACCCTGTGGAACTCCTCCAACAAATACTATATGGTGCCTTCGGGCTTCAAGGCTTCTTCAAAAGTGCAGCCTTGATCACCTGATTCTCCTTGAACCTGCTGTTCAGCTTAAGCACGGCCTTCTCCACCTTGTTCTGCTTCTCATGGATATCCTCGAACAGCGAAGGCTGGCCTGCTCCTGTAATATCTGCATTCTGGAATCCCAGTCCGATAAGCCTGACATTATGTCTTCTGTCCCACTTCTTCTGAAGCAGAACAAGGGATGTCTGGAACACTTCCTCTGCTGATGTGAAAGGGTTTTCCTGTGTCATCTGAATGGTGGATGTGGAGAAATTGTCCAGTCTGAGTTTAAGGGCAAGTGTCTTTGATGACCAGCCTTTTTCCAAGAGCCTGAAAAGAATCTGGTGTGAAAGCCACAGGAGTGTATCCTTAAGAACAGAGTAATCTCCTACATCCTGGTCAAAGGTTGTCTCGTTGCTGACCGATCTGCTCTTAGGCTCTGCGGCACAGATTCCAGGATCCTGTCCACGGGCAATGGCTTTTAAGAACTGGGCTGCTCCCTTGCCGAAAATCCCTTCAAGAATGGTGTCGGAAAGGTTTCGTATCTGGGCTGCTGATGTTATGCCTGCTTTCTCAAGATGGGTCCAGGAACTCTTGCCTATTCCCCATAGTTTCTTGAGTGGAATGGAATCTATGAACTCTATCTCTTTCCCTTTCTCCACCTGGAACAGCCCGTCCGGTTTGCGGTAGTCAGATGCCAGCTTTGCCAGATACCGGTTTCCGCCTATTCCTATGGAGACAGTCAAACCGGTCTCTTCCTTGACGCAGCCCTTTATCTTTGCCGCCACCTCCATAGGAGACCCCATAAGGCGGTCTGTCCCGGTCATATCAAGGAAAGCCTCATCTATGGAGTTCTGAATTACCTCTGGAGCGAATCGGGAGAATATCTCCATTATATGGTCAGAAACCTCTTTATACCGTTTCATCCGTACAGGTACAAAAATGCCATTTGGGCACAGCTTGTGGGCTGTGGCTGCAGGCATGGCGGAATGGACGCCAAACTTTCTTGCCTCGTAGGAGCAGGCCGACACTACACCCCGGTGGCCCTCTATTCCTCCTACTATAAGCGGCTTGCCTGCATAATCAGGGTTATCGTGCTGCTCTACAGATGCAAAGAAAGCATCCATGTCGGCACAGAAGAAAACGTTTTCCATCATTTCTCCTCTTGGAAGGAGAGCTTCTTGGAAAGTATCAGAGAAGTTTTGCAATACTTATTATCGCCTGAGAATATGAAGTCAAAAGGCATGGTGGAATAGCATATCTCCACCTGGGCATCGAAGGCACTGTCTTTGTGGGTGGTCACCTTAAGCTCAAAGGGCATGGGCTGGTTCTTCCCGATGAAGAACGAGACTGTATCATCCTGAATCTGATAAGGGTAGGTGGAATCCAGGATAAGAATCTTCTCATCTTTGGCAGGTGCTTTAAATGTAATATGCAGCTGGTCAGGCTTGCCCTTGGCGGCAACATGGAATTCGATAGTCTTCCGGTCCAGGAAACGGTTGGTGGCGGCCCATACAGAGACCTCCTCCTGAGGCTTCTTTATATCGTAGATAACCTGTTTATCCTTTGAAGAAACAGAGATCTCCTCATTTCCATTCTGTACCAGCAGAGTTCCAAGCTTATAGTCGCTTTCCAGAGTCAAAGTGCCCCGGTTCTCATCCAGATCATAGAATTCTATTGCATTTACCAGCTGTCTGTTATTCTCATCGAAAGGCTTATACAGGTAGATGAACCGGAAGGCCAGTACAGTCAGGATTATCATTACTGCATATCCTGTCAGCTTGGAAAATATATGCTTCAGTTCGACTTTCAACGGGATGACATAGAAGATACGGATTCCCATAAAGATGAAAGGAAGAACAAAGAGAGCCAGATATAAATTTGTCCACATGGAGGAGAATATCAGATTCTGACACAGATTCAGCGCCGGGTAGAACAGTATTCCATGTATAGTCCGAATAAAGAAGAGTCCTGAAAGCAGCATGCAAAGAAACTTTATATGCCGTCTTTTTGCAACGGCGAAAATGAAGATACACAGAAGACTCCATGTGAAATGTGCTGCCAGGGAAAAATCGATGGCCATGAAAATAACCATATCCAGCAGAGCTGTGATTATTGCGCTTCCAGAGTAGAAGTTCCCCAGGTTATGCTGCTTGAACTGGGCGTAAGTAGGGAGTAACAGAACAAGGAATACCAGACAAATGAGCACCTTGAGGCTTATAAGCTCCGGGATTATGGTCTGCCATTGTGTATCCAGCTTTGTGACAGAAAGGAAGAGCTCCGAAATCCAGGTCGAGATCTGGAAAAAGATAAAGAGCATCATGATGGTCCAGAACACAATGAAGAAATTTTTAAGGAACAGGTGGACATAGTTCCTTGCCTGTTTTGCATGAAGAACGATATAGAACAGGATGAAACTGGTGACTGCAAGGAAGAAAAGCATAATATAAAGCTCGGTGAAGATAAAATAATTGTCACCTAAATTCATAATAAAATAATTCTGATCTTCGTTTTCGTGATGAGTCAGTTCCTGTTTCTCGAAATACTCCACAAAGCGGCAGAAAGAGTCTGCCCATATAGATGCATACTGGGGCTTTTCCCTTTTCTCTCCATACATCATAAGGGCTGTTATACCTGCATCCAGATATATATCCAGCGGCGAAGGTTCTGGAATCATTCCTATGCTGTAGAGAATATTCTGCTCAGGTTTAAGGTTGAATTTTAATCCCGCTTTCCGCATGGTGCTGTTGCAATAGTTGACCATCCAGTATGGAGTGATATGCTCCCGGTTTCCTGTCTGGAGTATTATTTCATCTGGAATCTCTTTAAAGTTCAGATAGAACAGGGAGTATTTCCCGTTCGAAAGCTCTTCGGATGAAACCTTTGCTCCTATGAAATCAGCCCCCAGAAAAAGAATCTGAATATGGCTGATATGCTCCTGCTTTGAAAACCGTTCTGCCAGCTCCAGCGCCAAGGCAGTATTTGCGGCACTGCCATGTTCTGCCATGGGCACGGCTATAATCAGGTTCTGGTCTCCTGTTCCAGGCAATACCACAGATATGTTCTGTGCAAAAGAATGGCTGTCCTTAAGTGTGTTCAGAGGTGTTTCTGTATATGGAATATCAGCTTTCTCCAGCCTGCTTTTTATATATTTCTGTATCCAATCGGCCTGTTCTGAATGCTCCTGGGCAGGGTAGAAAGGGCTCAATTTTCCGATGGCTTGCTCAAAATTTTCCTGGGCGGAAATGGAAGTGAGGCAGAAAAAAAACAGGAGAATAGCCAATAGTTTTTTCATTACATAAAGAATATTTTATGAACGGTTTACAGTCAAGTCTATTAATATTATGATATAATCAGATATGCAGGTAAGGGATCTTTCCAGGACAAGGGTATTCAAATTAATAAACAGGTGCTCCATATTTATGGCGATATTCGCAGCATTTGTGTTCTTCTACTATGTCCTGGGCTCATACCAGGCCTTCCTGCCGGAAACCATGATTCTTCTCCTGCGGTGTACAATCTGGTCCTCGCTGGCTCTCATCGGTTTCTCGGTGGTTGTCATCATCCTGCTTCTCACCTCTATCAGCAGGAGACGGGCTTATGCCATAAAAAAGCTTTTCGCCCAGATTTTTTTCATTCTGATGGCTTTTACTTTTCTTTATATCTCCATGTTCATCATTGCCTGTGTCTGATTATTACCTTTGAGCACAGTGCCAGCACCAGATAGACAATTCCCGACAGTATGATAGTCACAGCTCCGGTAGGTAGATCAAAGGAATAACTCAAGAAAAGCCCCGATGTGGAGAAGAATGCACAGAGTACAGCTCCCAGTGCCATGATATGTGACAGTCTTCTTACCACCAGCGAGGCTGCGGCTGCCGGTATGGTCAGGAATGCGATGGACATGACCACACCCACCAGGGAGACCATAAGCACTACAGTTATGGCAATAAGTATATTCAGAAGCACATTCAGGAACACAGTATTAATTCCCCGGACTATTGCAAATGTTTCGTCAAATGATGTGGCCTTGAGCACATGGTAGAACCGGATGACTATAAAGACAACAACCATATCCAGCAGAGTTATGGTTATAAGGTCGTTGTGTGAAATGAGAAGTATGTTGCCGAACAGATAACTCATAGGGTCGGCATATCCAGCTGATAGGGCTATGCATACAATGCCACAGGCCATTCCCACTGCCCATACAGCGCCGATTACGCTGTCGCTGCGTTCCTCGCTGTACAGATCCACCAGCGAAATAATTACTGCCGCCATCACCGACGCCACCAGGGCTCCTATTATGGGTGATATGGCAAGTCCCAGTTTCTCATTAAGCAGTATTACAGCACCTATTCCGCCCAGTGCCACATGGCTTACAGCTCCAACTATATAGGACATGCGCTTGATGACCACATAGGAGCCGATCATGCCGAAGGAGATGCTTGAAAGAAGCCCTGCCAGAAGTGCATATCTGATGAACGGCACCGCCGGGTCGGTGATGGCGGCGAAGAATTCACTCAACATGGTGGTCCTCCTTCCTGTGCCCCCTGTGGTTGTACAGGTCTATGTCGTGACGGATCATATTAATGGTGCCGTCTCCAAGGGTGACAAGCTCGGTGGGATGCTCGTGGACAAAGGTGTTTACGCACAGCACCCTGGTCTGGAATGAAGTGGTGAATGCAGTGTCGTGGGTCACCAGAAGGATGGTCAGCTCCTTGTTCAGTTTTTTCATAAGTGCAGAAAGATAATCCTCGGTGGTCACATCTATGTTGGTGGTTGGCTCGTCCAGAAGCAGTATTTCAGGCTCGCTGGCCAAGGCTCTTGCTATAAGCACACGCTGCCGCTGACCGCCGGATAGAGCTGCGAATGTATTATTCCTGACATCTGCAAGGCCTATATCGTTTAAGATCTGCTCTGCAATCTCCCTGTCCTCTGCTGTGTAGCGGAAAAGGCCATCTTTCATCCGTCCGGAAAGGACAGTCTCGAAAACCGAGATAGGGAACCTGGGGTCGAAAAGAGAATACTGGGGTACATAGCCCAATACAGGTTTCTTAAGCTTTTTCGGCGGTACACCGTCTATCAGGATTGTGCCTGAATCTGGCTTGAGTATCCCCAGCAGCAGCTTGAGAAGTGTGGACTTTCCTCCGCCGTTAGGTCCTATGATGGTCACAATATCCTTGTCATAAACCTCGAATGAAACATTCTTGAGAACATCCCTGGAATCATAGCGGAAGGAAAGATCCTTCACCTGGATTTTAACATTTTTCATTTTTGTTCCTCAAAGGATTCTGCCAGCAGTGCGGCTGTCTTTCGCATGTTGGTCTGGACATCATACTCAAGCACCGATATGCAGACAGTCTTGCCTCCGATTGCCTCTGCCACCCGTCTGGCTCCAGATGCAGGAAATTCAGGCTGGATAAAAACAGTCTTGACTTTATCTTGGTTTGCCTGGTTCACCAGTTCCCGCAGTTTGGCAGGAGTAGGCTCCTTCTCCCCGGTCTCGATGGATTTCTGTACCAGACCGAAGCGCTGGGCAAAGTAGGTGTAGGCAGAATGATACACATAGAAAATCCGCCCTCTGTAAGGGGCAAGTTTCTGGCTCAGCTCGGTCTGCAGGGTATCCAGCTCTTTCTTGAAAATCTCAAGGTTTGAAGCATAGACTGCCGCATTGTCTGGATTCAGGTCTGATAGGGTGCAGGCCATGTTTTCAGCTATGATTTTTATAAGCTCCGGGTCGGTCCAGATATGAGGGTCGAACTCTCCATGGTGATGATGCCCTTCCTCATGTCCGTGCTCATGCTCCTCGTGCTCCGCGTTTTGCAGCTTAGGCACATCCTTGTCGCATGGAGCTATAACCAGCTTTTTTCCCCCTGCCTTAAGCTTGTCCAGGAATATATTCTCAAATGGAACTCCCATAGTAAAGTAGACATCGGAACTTCCCAGCTGCACTATCTGCCTAGGGGAGGGGTCGAAGTTCTCCGGACTTGTTCCAGAAGGGACAAGCACCGATACATTCACCAGGTTACCCCCTATTTTCTCTGCAAAATATTTCTGGGGCATTATACTTACAAATACATCTATCTTTGCGTTTTTATCTGCATATACGGAATTGATGCAGAATAAAGCAATCAGGACAATCAGTGCTTTCCGCATTTTCCGTGGGCTCCTTTATTGCATCTGATATAGAGTTCGTGGCAGTCTTTGCACTCCTCCACAGAGTGGGTCTTTATAAACTTGTCCCAATGAGCCCTCTGGGCTACGGAGATAAGGCCGGTTCCCTGGCAGAGGGGGCAGGTGTTCTTCATATGCTCCAGCACAGCATTCCTTATGAAATCCGACTTGTTAGGGATGTGCTTTAAAAGGGCAGCCAGCTCCTCATCGGCTTTGAAAGATATAACTTCTGTTTTTTCAGTCATGTTTTTTCCTCGGTAATACTTTGTAATACCAAGGCAGCCCTTATGTCAATAGGCTCTTAAAAGAAATCCATCTCTTCAGGCGGGGTCGGAACTTTAAGAACTTTTCCTATGGACAGGACGGAATCCAGCTCCAGATGGTTGAAATAGGCTATATGTTTGATATCGGTATGGAACAGCTTGGCTATAGACCACATTGTGTCTCCCGCCTGCACCTTGTATTCTCCGGCAAAGCCTTCTTCGGAGATATCTGGTTTCCATGTGTCCAGATCAAGGGTTCCTTCGTATGGCTTTATATCAGGGTCACTTACAGGAATAACCAGCTTTGATCCTATCTTAAGGTTGTTGGGATTAATATTGTTGAAACTCTGTATCATGGCCACGGATATTCCGTAGTGCTGGCTCAAGTGGGAGAGGGTGTCACCAGCTTTCACAGTGTACAGATGAAAGTCAGTCAGCTTGGTTTTCTTGTTGGCTGTCACACTTCTTATTTTCTCTATCTTGTCTGCAGGGGCTTTAAGCAGGTAGCCTGTCTTGGCAGGCGGAGTGACATAGAACTTTAGCTCGGAGTTGCCCATGTCCAGGATGTTCCTGGGTATGCCGGTCTCCTTTGCCAGAAGCCGTATATCCACCGGCTGCGGCAGCTCTATTTGGGCCCACTGGAAAGGTTTTGCCTGCTTGTCTTTTATACCATATTTGTCCCTGTCCTTAAGCAGGTCGGAAATTGCCAGAAGCTTAGGGATGTAGTGGGTGGTCTCTTTGCTCAGAAGCCCTTTCTGGCAGAGCTTCCAGTAGTCGGAGGTACCCCCTTCCTTTACAGTTCTCCTCATCTTGCCCAGGCCGCAGTTGTAGGCAGCGATAGCCAAGTTCCAGTCCTTCAGCACAGAGTAGTTGTACTTAAGTTTTTTCATGGCGGCGTCGGTGGCTTTCCAGAAGTCCCTTCGCTCATCCACCCATTCGTTTATCTTCATATTGTAGCCATCAATGCTGTTTGTCATGAACTGCCACAGCCCGGTGGCCCCGGATTTGGAGACTGCATCTGGTTTGAAGTTGGACTCCACGAAAGGAAGGTAGATAACCTCCCGGGGCAGTCCGTATTCCTTTACCTTTGACTCAATGAAGGGGACGAAATATTCAGCCTGTTCCCAGATTGCCGCAAGATGTTTCTGCTCCTGCTTCGAAGAATACTTTTTAAAATAGTTGTCATACAGCTGGCTGCCGCCCTTTGGGAGCAGCGCAGACTTTGACTCTTTTTCCTGGGGATAAGAGATAAAGGGAGCACCCAATGTAAAAAATATGAGAAGAATAAGTGCTTTGCTATTCATTGGATCTGCTGAAAACTCTGTCTCCCAGATAGATTCCTGCCCACTCCCAGTTACCATGGATTTCTGGGTTTGCAGGGAAGTTTATTTTTCTGAAATAAAAATACCAGGTGTTCATTCTGAAGTCCCAGCCCGATGTCTTAAGATATGCCTCCTGGGCATTGGAAATCTTGTCCAGTTCCTTATTTATACGGATGTTGCTGTTGATGAGACTTCCGATATTGTTCATTGCCAGAGATTCCTGGCTTGCCTCCTGTTCCTCCCAGGAAGACATGAAGAATTTCACCTTGGAGGTGTGTTTGTTTATCTCCGATGACCGCCCAGTCTTCAAGGCTGCCGAAACTTTCTTTATAAGCTCGTCCAGACTGGCATAGCTCCAGGTGACCCTTGTGTTATAGTAAGCCTCAAAGTCGGTGGCATATTCACGGGCCGAGGAGTTTCCTGGTACAGTAGCCTCGGGGTAGCTTAAGAACTTCTTGTAGGATTGAGCTGCCAGATCCCACTGTCCCGCCTGCCCATAGCAGTCCCCAAGATAGAAGTAGATTTCCCCCTGGTTGATTTTATCTGAGAACCGGTTGATCAGTTCCTTGTAGCATTCTATTTTCTCTTCCAGGTTCTGGCTGCTTTTCAGAATCTCCTTCAGACAAAGGAAATGGATAGATTGTCCCTGGTAGGTGACATCAGTGTAGCTGTGGAGAATGCGGCTGAAATAATAATGTGCGAAGGGGGCTGCATCCTGCTGTTTATACCGTCCTGCAACAGTAAAAAGATAGTAGGCGTTGAAGGGATCGGCAGGGTGATTATCCACATAGTCGGTCAGGAAAACAGAAAGAAGTTCGGGATCTTCCTTTTTGTCCAGGAAATTATAAATCTGCATCATGCGGATATAATTTTTCTCATAATCGGTGCTTGTCTCCAGGGAGGAGGAAAGAGCCTCAAACTCACTTCTCTGGACCTTGTCCATACCGGCTGTGTACATATCCTTGCTGCATGCTGTGAGCATCAGCAGTATAAGTGAGAGAAAAAGCAATGTGATATGGGCATACTTTTTCATATTCAGTGAAATATATCATACTATTTTTGAGTTGGCAAGAAAAGAGCAATATGTTATTATATTCACATTAAAAAGGAGTTCCCTATGGGTACAAAGATTTCAATGCAGAATGGACAGTTCATTGTTCCGGATAATCCCATTATTCCATATATCGAGGGGGATGGCACAGGGCCGGATATAACACGGACAGCTCTCCCTGTCATAGACGAGGCAGTGCGCCTTGCCTATGATGGCAAGCGTAAGATTGAATGGAAAGAAGTGCTTGCAGGGGAGAAGGCCTTCAACAAGGTTGGCGACTGGCTGCCAGCCGAGACATTGGCTGCGTTCCAGGAGTTCAGGGTGGGGCTGAAAGGGCCTCTGACCACCCCGGTGGGTGGCGGCCGGCGGAGTCTGAATGTGGCACTCCGGCAGAAGCTCGACCTCTACGTTTGTCTGCGCCCTGTAAAATACTTCGAGGGAGTTCCTTCCCCGGTGAAGAACCCACAGCTTGTGGATATGGTTGTGTTCAGAGAGAACACCGAGGATGTATATGCAGGTTACGAAACACCTGCCGGAGATGCCAAGACCGAGAAACTGGCCGCCTTCCTCAAGGCAGAGTTCGGCTGGGACATCCACCCGGAGTCAGGCATCGGCATAAAGCCGGTAAGCAAAGAGCGGACTGAGCGGCTGGTACGGGCTGCCATTGAATATGCAATTGCAAACAACCGGAAATATATAACCCTGGTGCACAAGGGCAACATAATGAAGTACACCGAAGGGGCATTCCGCAACTGGGGCTATGAACTGGCAAAGCGTGAGTACCCCGGCAAGGTTATGACAGCCGAGGAGGCAGGTGCAAACCCACCAGCCGGGACAATCATAATCAAGGACTGCATTGCCGATGCCTTCCTGCAGCAGATTCTGACCCGCCCAGCCGACCATGATGTCATAGCCACCCTGAACCTGAACGGCGACTATATGTCGGATGCCCTGGCAGCCCAGGTGGGTGGCATCGGAATTGCTCCGGGAGCCAACATAAACTACAAGGAGATGGTAGGCGTGTTCGAGGCCACCCACGGGACTGCGCCCAAGTATGCCAACCTGGATATGGTGAACCCTTGTTCCATGATCCTCTCGGCCGGCATGATGCTGGAATTCATGGGCTGGAAGGAGGCAGGAAAGCTGCTTGAGACCGGTATTGCCAAGACTATCAGGTCAAAGAAGGTGACCTATGACTTTGCCCGCCTTATGGAAGGGGCCGAGAAGGTTTCCACCAGCACCTTCGGAAAATACATAATAGAAAATATGAAGTGACGGCGCTGATCTGTAATTGAAAATAAAAAAGGCAATCCAAGAAGGATTGCCTTTTTGTTTGAGCCGCAAAGGGATCGAACCTTTGACCCGCAGATTAAGAGTCTGCTGCTCTACCAGCTGAGCTAGCGGCCCATATTATTTTTTACACCCGACAGGGATCGAACCTGCAACCTGCGGATTCGAAGTCCGACGCTCTATCCAATTGAGCTACGGGTGCTTCTTTTTGGGTGGGTAGTGGGGTTCGAACCCACGACAACCGGATCCACAATCCGGTGCTCTACCGCTGAACTATACCCACCATGCCCACCATGTAAAAGATAATATGACAAAAAAAAAGGCTTTTTGTCAACATCCCTTTGCAAGAAAAGACTGGAAATTCTGAAAAAAACGTGGTATAATCATTACTTCGTAAGGAGTTGGTGGTGATAGAGGGAAACAGCTATATTACAGCCGTAAAGCCGGTGTATCAGGGTGGTAAGCTGCCTTTTTTAAAGAAATTCTTTTTCTATAAGGAATTCATAAAGAAACTGTTCCGGACCCGTAAAGCAGTAATCCAGGGGCAGGGGATAACGCCTATTATACAGGGGAGCGACTTTGTGATCCAGCTGTGCGAAGCAGTAGGGGGCCGAATTGAAATAACAGGCCTTGACAACATCCGTTCTGTTTCCGGCGGCGTTGTTATTGCCGCAAACCATCAGAGCACTCTGGAGACCCTGCTTTTCCCGACCATCATGGATGGTCTTAAACCTGTCACCTTTGTGGTCAAGAAAAGTCTTGTTACAGGCTGGGCTTTCGGCCCTATAATGAGGCTCTTTAACCCTATAGCCTTGGAAAGAAGAGAACCCAAGGTGGATCTGGACAAAGTTATGAAGGATGGAACTGCTGCTCTGCAGGAAGGAAAATCGGTGGTGCTTTTCCCCCAGGGGACCCGGTGCAAAGGCTTTGATCCGGCCACCTTCAACTCTCTGGCTGTAAAGCTGGCAAAAAGGGCTGGTGTTCCTGTAGTTCCCTGTGCTGTCAAAACTGACTTCTGGGAGAATGGAAAGATCTTAAGCACTATCGGCGACATCTACCCGGGACGCACTATCCACATGGCCTTCGGTCCCGCTATCACCATAGACGGGGCAGGCAAAAAAGAACAGCGGCAGCTTCTGGAATTCATAGATGAAACCTACAGAGGAATGGCGTAAGCTTGTCTTTGACTTAAGCGATCAGGCTTTCTTTGACCTGGTCCGCAACTATCTGGGGGATATCCATACCCCTTTCAACAAGCATAATCTCTTGGATCAGCTTGAAGCTTTTCTCCTGAACGGGTCGAACCTGAATCAGATTATCTCCATGATTGACAGTTCTGATGCTGCACTGCTTTCTGCCATAGATTTTCTCGGGAAGGCCAGCATAGAACAGCTGTATGCACTTTTCAGGGATGAAAAGCCTTACTACAGTTTCTATACCCATCTTATGAATTTGGAGGAACGGATGCTTATCTGTCCGGCAGGTGGGAAAGGCAATGACCAGGCTGTTGTCATTTCCCCTCTGTTCCGCGATGAACTCGAAAAACAGGTGATAGATATTGACCTGTTTCTTGGCTGCAGAAAAGCTCCGGTTAAGAAAAAATCCCAATACTCCTGGTACGATGTCCCGGTGATTTCTGCATATGTATCCGGCATTCTGACAAAAAAAGGAAAGTCTATAGTTCCGGAATATGGGGACATACTGAAAAATATCCTGTTACGCTATTCAATGTTGCATCAGACAGGCCGTCATCTTATTCCGGCCAGGGGGGCTTTCGATGATCTTTTTGCCCTTGAAAACCAGCAGGTCAGCCAATTCTTTGTCCATGCTTATCTGTTGGACAATCCACTGGTGGCCATTATTTATGCGAATATGCGTGCCGACCGTTCATACCCTGACCGAGCCTTTGCCCGTCTGGTGAAATGCTCTGCATATCTGGCCGGTCTGGAAGCAGGGGAGATTCAGGCCTATAAAGAAGACCTGATTAAGGCAGAACTTGCAGCAGAAGACAGTACAGGATTAAGAAAGCTGACCTCCCTTCAAGGAACAGATGAAGGGAAGATAGTGGTGCAGCCCGATTTTTCTCTTTATTCCCAAGGAGTTCTGAGCCTTGAAGAGAATATGACCCTTGCATTCTATTCTGAAATCAAGGAACTGGATGTGATTAGCCGCTGGGAGGTTACCCGTGAAAGCTTTATGCGGGGTATCCGCTCTGGAATCGGTGCCGGCAGCTTTATCAGACTGCTTGAGGAAAAGTCTGGTTCCCCGTTGCCGCAGAACATTCTGTTCTCTTTCAAAAGCTGGGAGGAGGAGTGTCAAGGAATTTCTGTCTACCGTGGTTGTGTGATCAAGGTTGACGGGCGCTTCTCCAAGCTTCTGGACAGCAACAGTCATTTTAAAAGATATATCAAGGAAAAACTTTCGGATGGCCTTTATCTTATTGCTGACGAGGATTTCCCCGAAGCCATGAAGGTGGTGGAGGGTGTTTCGGGACAAAGCCTTGATCTGCCGCCGGAGAAAACAAGCTCTGGTGTACTGGTTACCGAAGAGGACAACAGTGGCTTAAAACGATTTCAGAACTATGTAAAGCCTGCTGCAAAGGCAAAAAAACATGATATTTCGGCCAAGCTTCTGAAGAAGATAGAAACCCTGGATATAACACAGGAACAGAAGGAGATACTGTCCGACAGGGTTCATAGAAAACTGATCTTGTCGGAGCAGCAGCTTGCGGGCAGTGGTGTCAGGTATGAGCTTATGGAGGCCAGGGGAATTGATTACAACAGGAAGGTCCGGCTGTGCCAGCATGTGATGGAAACGGGGGGTGCATTCCTTGAGCTGACTCTGGGAGCAGAGGAGACACTCCTTATAAAACCTATTCAGCTTAAGAAATCTGGAAACGATATGCTGGTGATTGGAGACGAGATTCCCGATGGGGCTCCGGTGCAGGTTCCGCTCCGCAAGGTGCATTATATGCGGAAGGTCCGCACATCCCTTATGGGTTGACACTCAACTTCAATTTTTTTAGTATTTCATATTGACTATTTCTTTAGAAAAAGTTATAAAGCGAGAGTGGTGAAACTGGCAGACACGCCAGACTTAGGATCTGGTGCCTCAGGCATAAGGGTTCGAGTCCCTTCTCTCGCAAGAGAAGGATGCCGTATGCGGGAGTAGCTCAGTGGTAGAGCGCCACCTTGCCAAGGTGGATGTCGCGGGTCCAACTCCCGTCTCCCGCTCTTAAAGCAGCTTGAAAAAGCTGCTTTTTTTTTGTCCTGAAACACCATAATTTTTCATCTCTGTGGGGATATACAAAATTTAAAATTTTATATATATTTTTATAATACTTATATAATTTCAAACTAAAAGAGGACAAAAGTGGTAGCAAGCAAAGAAATCAAATGTCTTGAGAAGTCAAGAGTCGAGCTTTCTGTAAAGGTTGACAAGGAATTTGTAAAGAAGGAGTACGACGAGCTTCTGGCCAAGTATTCCAAGACAGCACATATCAAGGGTTTCAGACCAGGCAAGGTTCCTGCATCTGTCTTAGAGCGGAAGTTCGGAGATTCACTGGTCAACGAAGCTGGTTTCAATGTGATAGAGAAGAGCCTTCAGGAGGCACTGCTGGATGTGGAGAAGAAGCCTCTTCCATATGTTACTCCGGCCCTTAAGGACGAGGAGAATCTGAAACTGGCCTTGGACAAGGATATCGAATTCACTGTTGAGTACGACACATTCCCGGATGTGGAGCTTGGGAATTACAAAGGAATCGAGATTGAGGTTCCAAATGTGGTGATCAAGGATTCTGATATCGACCGGGAGCTGGACAAGTATCGGGAACAGAACGCAATTGTAACCGAGAAGAAGGGAGCAAACGGCAAGGTTGCCAAGGACAATGTCATCACCATCAACTATGTGGAGGTGGATGCAGAGGATAAGGAAGTTACCGGAACCAAGCGGGACGATTTCACATTCACAGTAGGCACCGGCTATAACTACTACAAGCTGGATGATGATGTCATCGGCATGAAGAAAGAGGAAGAGAAGATCATCGAGAAGGAGTATGCTCCTGATTTCGAATATAAGGATCTTGCAGGCCGCAAGGTGCGGATCAAGGTCAAGGTTACCAGCATCAAGAAGAAGGAGCTGCCGGAAATTACCGACGAGCTGGCTCAGGATATCAACGAGAAGTTCAAGACCAAGGAAGACCTTATCGAGGATGTCAAGAAGCGTCTTAACGGCGTTACCGACATGAAGCTTAATGATGACAAGAAGAGAGCTATCATGGAGAAGATCATCGAGAGCACCAAGGTTGATCCGCCACAGGCAATGATCGACAACCAGATCAACACAATGTGGACCAACTTCATCTACCGGTTCGGCGGCGACGAGAAACAGGTGGAGAAGATGCTGGCCATGGAGGGCAAGACCAAGGACGATCTGGCAAAGGACTGGGAAGGCGAGGCTCTCCGGGCCGTTAAGAGTCAGATCATCATCGCTCAGATCAGCAAGGCAGAGAAGATTGATGCCACCGATGAGGATATCGAGGAAGAAATCAAGACCGAAGCTGGCAGAAGCGGTATGAAGATTGAGGAATTCAAGGAGTATGTCAAAGAGAACAACATGAATGAATATTTCAAGATTGGTATCATTGACAGAAAGACCTATGACTTCCTGATTAAAAATGCAAAAATCAAGAAGGGTGCAGATATCAAATATCTTGACTTCCTTCATAAGGCATGATTGACAGAGTATGACAGAAAAAGACAACACACTGGTTCCTATCGTTATTGAAAAGACAGGGAACGGCGAGCGTTCATATGATATTTACTCCCGGCTTTTAAAGGACCGCATTGTGTTCCTGGACGGGGAGATAAACGATCTTACCGCCGACTTGGTGGTGGCTCAGCTCCTCTTTTTGGAATCCCAGGATCCGGAGCGGGACATAAGTCTCTATATCAATTCGCCTGGTGGAATAGTAACTGCCGGGCTTGCCATCTATGACACCATAAAGTACATCAAACCCGATGTGCAGACCATCTGCATAGGACAGGCCGCCTCCATGGCTGCTGTAATTCTGGCAGGGGGCGCCAAGGGCAAGCGTTTTGCCCTGCCTTCGGGACGAGTGATGATGCACCAACCTTGGGGCGGCGCCGAGGGGCAGGCTAAGGATATCAACATCCAGGCCAGAGAGATTCTGCGGCTCAAGAAGATGCTTACAGAGTATATTGCCAAGGATACAGGCAAGAGCTTTGAAGCTGTGGCAGCGGACCTTGAGCGGGACAATTTTATGTCTGCAGCTGAAGCCCGGGATTATGGTGTCGTTGACAAGGTGATGAGCAGGGCCTGAAAGATGGGAAAGGATAAGCATAACTACTGCAGCTTCTGCGGCATGTCAGAAGAGCTGGTGGGAAACCTGATTCCCGGTGTGGCAGGTTATATCTGCGAGAACTGTGTCGATATATGCGCCGGCATCTTCGAGAATGCCCACAATAACAAGAACGGCAAGAAAGAGAGCACCTTCAACCCTCAGCTGGATGCTACCCCAGAGGAGCTCAAGGCCTTCCTGGATGACTATGTCATAGGTCAGGACCAGGCCAAGAAAGTGCTTTCTGTTGCAGTCTACAACCACTATAAGCGCATTTTTGAGAAGGACAAGGTGGAAGAGGGAGTTGAACTGGACAAGTCCAACGTTCTTATGATAGGTCCCACCGGAACAGGAAAGACACTGCTTGCCAAAAGCCTTGCCAAGAAGCTGAATGTTCCTTTTGCAATCGCAGATGCCACCACTCTTACCGAGGCTGGCTATGTGGGAGAGGATGTAGAGAATATCCTCCTGAAGCTTATCCAGGCTGCAGGGGATGATGTAGCTGCTGCCGAGAAAGGAATTATCTATATCGACGAAATCGACAAGATATCCAAGAAAGGGGAGAATGTCTCCATAACCAGGGATGTGTCGGGCGAAGGTGTACAGCAGGCTCTGCTCAAGATTATCGAGGGAACCCAGGCTTCAGTGCCACCTCAGGGTGGACGGAAGCACCCTAATCAGGAGCTTATCAAAATCAATACAGAAAATATTCTGTTTATATGCGGCGGTGCCTTTGTAGGTTTGGACAAAATCATAGAGGCCCGGGTGGCGCAGCATCCTATGGGATTTGGTGCCGATGTACGCCAGAGCGGCGAGAAAAACCTGGAGGATCTCTATGCCCAGATTCAGCCTGATGACCTGGTGAAGTTCGGGCTTATTCCTGAGCTTATCGGACGACTGCCCATCACAGTCACTTTGAACAATCTGACTAAAGAGGACATAAAGAGGATTATCACTGAGCCTAAGAATGCCATTATCAGACAGTATGTGGCTATGCTTAAACTGGATGATGCAGAACTGGAGTTTACCGATGGTGCTCTTGATGCAGTGGCTGATCAGGCAATAAAGCATAAGACTGGTGCCCGTGGAATCCGTGCCATTGTGGAGGGCTTCATGACCGATGTCATGTATCGGCTCCCTTCTATCAAGGGGCATAAGAAAGTAATTATTTCTGAAGAAGTAGTCAATGGTGCCAAGGAGCCGGAAATAATCATAGGGCAGAAATCTGCTTGAAGCGAGGTACAGTATGAATTTATGCGGTAGATCCCTTATTTCTCTTAAAGATTTCACACCAGATGAGATCCGCTATTTTCTTGATGTGGCCAAAAAGGCCAAGGATGAACATCATAAAGGAATCCGCAAACAGCGTTTTCTTGGGATGACTATTGCACTTCTTTTTGAGAAGCGTTCCACCCGGACCCGCTGTTCCTTTGAGACTGCATTCGGTGAGGAGGGAGGCCATCCGGTGTTCCTTTCCAGCGCTGATATTCAGCTTGGGGTTAAAGAGACTGTAGAGGACACAGCCCATGTTCTGGGCCGCATGTTTGACTGCATCGAGTTTCGCGGCTTCAAGACCCGGCATGTGGAAATTCTGTCTGAGGTTTCCGGAATTCCTGTTATAAATGGACTTTCAGACGATTTCCATCCCACCCAGGTGCTGGCCGACCTTATGACGCTTGAAGAGCACTTCGGTTCACTCAAGGGCAGAAAGCTTGCTTTTGTCGGTGATGGCCGGAACAATATGGCAAACTCCCTTATGATAGGCTGCGCCAAGATGGGAGTGAATGTTGCTATAGTAGCACCAGATGAACTTCACCCTGAGAGTGATCTGGTCAAACTGGCAGAAGGCTTTGCCAAGGATGCCGGTTCCACAGTGCTTATCACTTCTGATGTAGAGGATGGAATAAAGGGCGCTGATGTAATCTATACTGATGTATGGGCATCTATGGGTGAGGAGGCCAAGCTGGCAGAGCGTATCAAATTGCTCAAACCATATCAGGTTAATTCTGAACTTATGGCTAAGACTGGAAAGGAAAGTGTCTTTATGCACTGTCTTCCAGCTGTGCGCAACAACGAGGTTACTCCCGATGTTATTGACGGAAAACAGTCTGTAGTGTGGGACGAAGCCGAGAACCGGAAGTGGACGATCAAAGCTGTGATGCTGTGTCTGCTGGGTAAAGAAAAAGAGTAATAGACAGGAGCAGGGGGAGGGTGAAGAACTATATTAAAATAATTGTTCTATTAGCTGTTCTCTCTTTTATTTCCTGCACTGATGGAAATTATAGTCCCCATAATCATGATGATGGCGGTGGTGGTACTGTTGTAATCAACTACAATGCCAATGGAGCCAATTCCGGGGCTGCTCCTGCTGCCCATGGATCTGACCGGTATATTCAGAATAACACAGGGCATCTTGAGAAAAACGGATATGTGTTTGATGGCTGGAATTCTTCTCCTTATGGTTCCGGTACAGATTTCATCCCAGGTTCTTCCTGTCCTTCCAAAAGTATGACTCTTTATGCCAAATGGTCATTGGTTTTCAACTACAATATTTCCAGTTCCATGCATGCAGTTTCAAAAACCATGGGATCAGCCCCGGCTTCTGGTTCCTATCTTCATATTACCGGGCTTACACAACGAGGCAATCAGCTTGCAGAATTGAACATAACTGAAACTATTGACGGGGTGGGGGTCACCAGTATTAAGGCAGATGCATTCCGGGCCAACTCCAATGCGAGGAAAGTGTCTATCGCAGGAAGTGTCAGAAGTATTGGCGACAGGGCCTTTTCCGGCTGCAGCAGCCTTGAGACTCTGCTCATGAAGGGGAAAACCCCTCCTGATTTAGGAGTCGGGGTATTGGATTTCTGTCCTGCAGTTATCAGTGTTCCTCCCGACGCAAAAGAAGCATATAGCAATAAAGTAGGCTGGAGTTC
>JAEEGH010006621.1_pt1 | contig 28251 bp, 14 predicted proteins | sample 9134181 | NCBI WGS metagenome assembly JAEEGH01 (sample SAMN16246544, study PRJNA631951) | gut metagenome | biome: gut microbiome; feature: rumen; material: DP-attached | host: Bos | place: Iran: Karaj | collected 2018-10 | reverse complement strand
CATATACTCTGACGAGTTGAAGGGGTTCAGGCTCAGACTGAGGCCGAAGGGAGCAGTATTAAATCCCTTGGCATCGAGGGCGTACATCAGGCGCAGCGCCTCGTCGCGGGTCTGTACCTCGCGCACTTGTCGCAGATAGGGCATGATTGGCTCGTAGCCCATGCGGTTACGGCTGACGCTATCCATGTAGAGACGGTAGAGCGCACCAATCTTCTGACCGTCTGAACCCTGCGGCAGATCTTTTTTCTCGGCGTATGCCAAGATGAGTTTGTTGATGCGTTCGTTGTTCAGTTCATACAGGTCAGTGAACGCTCCGTTTTCAGGGTGCTGTGCGTCCAGCGGGTTTGCCTTCAGCCATCCGCCAACGGCGTACTGCCAGAAGTCATCACCAGGTTTCACACTCGGGTCCATATTAGACCTCAGATTCTGCGCCGTGCTCGCTAAGCTAACAAGAGCGAGGGCAAAGGCAAAAAATACATTTTTAATCATTGCTTAATATGTTTTATGTTCAACATTTTGCTCATTAGACGCAAGGTGTAGCCTAAAAACTACACAGTTTGAGTTTTTTTACGAACTCATTCTGGCCTGTGCATCCAGACCAGCGCCTGTACCTTTGTACTTGCTGCGGGTGGCATTGAGGCGATAGACAATGGAGAAAAGGAGCTTGTGTGTAGAAAAGCGGTTGCATTGACGGAACTGGTTGTAGCCTAAATCTCCTGACTCGTTGACGCGGTTGCGCTGTAGGCAATCGAGGACGGCACAACGGAGCGTGAGCGAGCGATCCTTTAGCAAGCTCTTCTGTGCCACGAGACCGAGACGGAGGTTGTAGGTATCATTGTAGAAATTGTAGGAGTAGCCTTTGGAGCGGTACATCAGATTGATATCGAACTGCCAGCCATGATTCAGCGTAAAGGTGTTGAAGGCGTTAAGCGTGTAGCGTGGCTTGTCGCAATAGACGCGATAGGTGCCGCTTGGACCTGTGACGTCGAGGTAAAGGTCCTGCTTCTCAATGCCTGCCGTGGCATTGAGCGACCAGATGCCGACACGAGGTGTGACAGCGAGATAGGCACTGAGCGTATTGACAGGTTTGTCGAGGTTAATGTGTTTGACAAGAGTAGCATCCGGCTGCGTAGTGCTGATGTATGTCCATTGGGTGATGGCGTTCTTGGTGTGCTCGTAGGAGGCAGTGAAAGTGAGCCATCGATAGGACAAGTTCAACGTCAGCTCGTGCAGACGTTCGTTGAGCAGCTGCGAGTTGCCAGCCTGTAAGGTATAACGGCTGATGTAGGTCACGGCGTCGTTCATGGCGAAGAAGCTGGGACGCTCGGTCTTGATGCTGTACGACAGAGCCGCCTGCACCTTGCCCAAGGATATGGAATAGGCAGCGGTGGGGAACCATTCGTCCATCGAGCGGTGCAGGAAATTCTGGTTTTGTGTATCGTCATAGTCGTAGAGTGTATGCTCATAGCGCAAACCGACGCTGGCGTTGCCGTACTGGCCGAAGTCACAACCATACTCTGCAAAGGCGGCAATATTGTTCTCCTTGATGTCGGCATCGGTGTTGGCGATGGTGACCTTGTCAATCCAATAGGTATTGTGGCGCTTGGCGAAGGTCATCTCCGTACCCGCTTCAATCGTGCCTTTCCAGAGAGGATAGGACAGCACGAGCTTAGTGGCGTAGAGACGGCTATTGGTGCCTGACTTGCTGAGGACGAAATCGTCGTTCACCTGACTTTGCTCAACGTTCTCACGATTGGTATCAGTGCCGCTCGTCATGTAGTCGAAGTTGAAGTCGATGCCCAATTCGCCTACTTTGCCGTTGTAATATGTGTTTACGAGCCAGCCCAGCGGTTTCGACTCCTTGCTGGTTTGATGAGAGTAGAGATGGTCGATATGTACGTCATTCTCAAACACATCTTCGTCGTAAATCACCTGATTGGCGCCGTTCGTCTGCTGCGTAAAGTCGGCTCTCACCCCAAGCGAGTGATTCTCGTTCAGCTGCCAGTTTACACCTGCCGTATAGGTAAGGTTGTCGTGCTTCCACGTCATCGTGTAAGGACCATACTGGCGGAATACCTTGTTCGTTTTGGTGATGTCCTCGATGGTGCTGTACTGGCGATAGTCCTGATGGTAATAGTAGATAGAGCCAAAGATATCGACAGCATGGGCACGATAGTTGGCACCCAACTTCACTTGTGGACGATCGAAATCGTAGCGCAGGTCGTGCTCGTTAAACAGCGTCGCATTCAGGCTCAGACCATCGCCCTGCTGCTTACGGGTACGGATGCGTACCACGGCCCGCACCTGGGCATCGTACTGAGCACCAGGGGCGTTTATAACCTCCACGTCGCGGATGTCCTCGCTATGCAGACGCTTCAGTTCGCTTGCGTCGCGCATCTTGCGGCCATTAATATATATAAGAGGTGAACCCTTACCCAGCACCTCTGGTGCTTCGTCGGAACCTGTCATACCTGGCACCTTGATGAGCATCTCGCCCAGTGTGCCTGACTGAGCCAGCGGTGTGCCTTCAATGCGTGTAACCATCGCACCTGCTTTCAGACGGGTGTTGGGGAGGCCGCCTTTGATGACGACCTCCTGCAACGCCACCAACTTAACCTCCTGTTGAGCCTGCTCACGCTCGGCAGAACTGATGCGAGCATCGTTCTGCTCTCGCTCAATCGCAGCCTTGTTTACAGATTCTATAGAGTCCTGCGACTCCTGCGCTTGCACCGTCATTGCCCAAAACATTGCAATCACCAGTGCTGTCATCCAAAAAACAACTCTTTTCATCTTAAATACTTAACTCTTAATTCTTGATATCCACGCCGCCGAGGAAATTGCTGGCGATGATGTGGAGGGTTGGTGCCTTCGGGTCAACAGTATGTGTGGCATGATTGCCTACACCACCGATAAAGCTTTGGCTTTTTACCTCTACGTTGACCGTCGTGGGCACGAAGAGTTCGATGCCGCCAAAAAAAGTGTGGATGTCGATCTCCTCATCCTCAGTAATCACGGCCTCACGCAGATCCAGTCGGATGCCGCCGCAGAAAGCGTCGAGCCGGGCACCGTGGAAGGTCTCGCCGCGATAGACGTACTCGTCGCCACCATAGTGAACCGAACAGCGGATACGCTTGCCGTCCTCACCGATAGGCAGCGGTCGCTGTAGCCACTGGTCCGGGTCTTGACGATAGCTGTCGATAATCAGATGTATGCCCACGCATAATAATATGAAGATGCAGAAATACATGACCCACGGGCCTTCCGACATCGTTTCAAACCAACTCCAATGGAGAATGCCCCACAACGTACCGATCTTCAGCAGACTGGCTACAACAAAAAGGACGCCGATAACTGTTCTTGGTTTCATAATCATATTTCTTTTAAATGGTTCTTGCAAAATTGCACTACAAAGGTACATTGCACTTCTTGACCCTCCAAATTTCTGGGATAAACAGCACGGAAATGTGACGGATGGTGTGACAAATTGCAAAAATTTGAGGAATGATTTGGTTATTCGCTCGTTTCTCAGTACCTTTGCTGCTTGTATGAAACAGGGACGTATAGAAACGATAACAACGAGAATTATCAGCACTACGTTTATGGTGGTGGCGCTGGCTGTATTCAAACCTTTCGGATTAGATACATGGCTGTGGCAGGGCTATGTGCATCTGATAGCTTTGGGGGTGATTGGTTTCTCGATCTGCATGATGACAGACATCATTCTGAAGTATATCGTCAAGATGCCGAGGTCGTTCAAGAAAGGCGTCGAATACATCATCCGCCGCAATCTCTGGTTTCAGCTTATCAATACGCCGCTTGTGGCTCTGAGCATCTGTCTCTACCGCCATTTCGTACTGAATGACCGCGTAGAGGGTAATCAGTTTTCTATTGTCAATTTCCTTGAAACCCTTATCATCATCGCCTTCTGCTCCTTCGCCATCGGACTATACTGGCGTTTCAAGTTCCGAAGCAAGTATCTGGCGATGGAACTGGAAGAAACGAGACTGCTGAACGATGAGTTGAAAGAGATGCAGGAGAAATCCTTGCTAAGTATGTCTTCGGACAATCCAATAGTTGATACAAATGTCAATTCCGAGGTTCACAAGCAGGATATTTCTGCGGTGAACGAAGTGAAAGAAATGAGCGAGAAACCACGCCCGCAGGAGCTAACCCTCACTGGTACGACCAACGAATCGGTGACGCTCCAGATTTCTCACCTATTATATATTGAGGCCGTGGGCAACTATATGAAGGTCTGTCATCTGCGCAACGAGCAAGTGCGTACTGACATGCTTCGCGCCACGATGAAACAGATGGAAGAAACGTTGCAGGACTATCCGATGATTGTCCGCTGCCATCGCGCCTTCCTGGTCAACCTTGGTCATGTCGAGCAGATCGTCTCACATTCCGGCTCCATCCAGTTGCTCATCAAGCACTGCCACGAATCACTCCCCGTTTCTCGCAGTAACATGGCGCAGATAAAGACCGCCATCAAAGGCCTATAATGAGGGCCTTACTCTTTACGATTTCCCTTATGAGAACCTAAACAAAGGTTAAATACGTTAAATCTGCTTCCTTATTTTCTGCATTCCCCAACTCTCAATCCACTTTTCTACCGTTTAACGTATAAGTTGTTGATTATCAATATTCAATATACTCTATTATTGTGATTTACAAATTATAATTTCAAAGATAGAGAATCCGTTTCAAATAGCTAACGTATTCACTAATAATACCTTTAGCACTACTAAGTTGTATGTACCGATAGGGACTATTCTCAAATATAAGGCTACAGAGGGTTGGAATAAATTTGTGTTTATTGAAGAAGGTTTGCCATCGGGCGTTACCAAAGTAGAAACTGAAAGAGCAACAGAAATAAAACGATATGCCATAGATGGCAGAGCTATAAAGGACTCGCACAAAGGTGTCAATATCATCAAAATGAACAATGGTACGATCAAAAAGGTAGTAGTAAAATAATGGGGAAATGCGGGGCGGACGTCAGGTCGAACTAAGTGGTTCTCTTTCTGCTTTTAGACAGCGAGATGCGATAGGAGACAATGAGGATGAGGGCTATCAATGCGACTAGGGCGGCGAGAATCCACAGATATGTCGTTATTTTATAAACAAAAGTATCACGCTCAAAGATAAAGAAGGCAACAATCACGGTAATGGTCATCATCAGTATGGCAGAGAGGACAGTGACGAAACAGCGCCACAGCGTTCCCCACCAGCTGTAGCCGAAGAGTTGGCGATAGGCTATGAGGAAGTAGAAGGCTGCAATGAAATTTTCGAATAATAACAAGTCCAAGTAGTCGATAAACGTCAGCAGGAGGCTCAGGGTGCTCAGAAAGACTTGCAGGAAGAAGCCCTCAGGCAGCGTGTGACAGGGATAGCGCGGGGCAAAGCGGAACACCACCCACGTGGGCAGGATATAGAAGGCTTGAAAAAACAGTGTGCCCCAGCTCTTGTTGTCGTTGAACCACTTGATAACGTTGTCTATCCTCGGGATATTAGTTTGTAAGGGCAGGATTTCGTTCTCCAGATGAAACACTGACTCAATAATGAATGTGAAAAGGCTCACGATGACCAGCAGTTTCACAGGTGGGAACGACACCTGGCGGCGTCCGCTGATGTAGTCGCGCACGAGATAGCCCGGGCGTGTCAGCAGTTGAAAGAGCGTGTAGGCAAAGGAACGGGAGTCCATGCCCCAAAGCAGCGCTATGTTATCCTTGATGGAGCTCCATCCCACACGTCCCACCTCGGCACGCTGACCGCAGCGCGGACAATAGTTGTCGGAAAACTCGGTGCCGCAGTTATGACAATGTTGTACGGTGTCCGCATGGCGATTGACATGGTGCGGCTCTGCTTGTTGCCATTGGCAGAAGCGGTGGTATTTCTGTATTAACTGCTCTTTGTTCATAAGAAGAATTTTGTTATCTGAACAGGCAGCAAGCCCAGTCGCCATCAGTAGTGGTGATGACGGGATGAAGGCCTAATGTGAGGGCTTTGTCTGCCAGCATTGGGCAGTCGGCTTGATAGAAACCGCTGAGGATGAGTGTAGCACCAGGTGCCATGACGCGGACAAAGTGCTCCATATCCTGAAGAAGGATGTTGCGGTTGATGTTGGCTAAGACGACGTCGAACTCAGGGGCATAACTGCAGAGTAGGGTAGCGTCGCCACAGAGGGATTCGAGACGGTCGTCAACGCGATTGATGACGGCATTATGACGGGTGTTGTCGGTGCTCCACTCGTCGATGTCGTAACCTACGCACGAGTCTGCGCCTAACTTCAGGGCACAGATGCCGAGAATGCCTGTACCGCAACCGCAATCGAGCACGCGCTTGCCTTCCAGCGGCATGTTCAGCAGTTGGCGGCAAATCATGCGGGTGGTCTCGTGGGTACCAGTTCCAAAGGCCATGTGGGCGTCGATTTCTATCATGAGGGCTGATGACTGGTGGCTGATGTCTGAGGGCAGGTGGCGACCGTCGTGTATCACGAGCAAGCGTTCACCTCTTCCATCTTCCGTCTTACTTCTTACTTCTATCGGTTCAAAGCCCTCCAACTCCCATTGTTCGTTCCAGTCCTTATCCTCGGCCTCGCTGACGTTGTAGCTGATGGTAACGCCCTCCATGGGGAATGCAGCAAGCGTCTGTTGGAAGGCGTCTTCGTCGAACAACTGTTGCTGGGCATACCCCTTCAAACCTGTTTCGGTCTCTTCAAACGTCTCCATACCAGCCTCTGCCGTCAGAGCAGCCAACAGGTCCTGGGCGTCCTGCGAACAGGGCTCAATGGTCATATTTACTTCGTAATACTTCATGTCAGATGTTAAAAATCGATGCAAAGATACAAAAAATAGGGAAAATCCTACCATCTCTTAGGGTTTTTCCGTACTTTTGCACAAAAATACGTTGTAATTTTGCAGCGTGAACCTTTAGATTAAGGTAAAAAAGTAAAAAGGTAAAAAAGTAAAAAGCAGAATGATTATGAAAAGGAATGTATTAATTAATAAGGTAATAAGGATGGGTAAGATGGTTTTACCTCTTTACCTTTTTACCTTTTTACCTTTAAGCATGATGGCTCAGGACGATGATATGTACTTCGTTCCTACTAAGGAGAACGTAGCCAAGGAGGCCAGGAAGTATGGCATGCCTCAGAATGTTTACTATTCGGGCAGCAATCGCTCGGTCGATGACTACAACCGTCGTGTTCAGTTCAGCTCTCCTGTTGACTCTACTGGCAACGACATCATCGATTTCTCTGCCGTGCGTGGTGTATATCCCGACTCAGCTTATTCGCAGCCTGTCGAGAATGACGACTATGCATTGACGCGCCGTATGTCACGCTTCGACGACTATACCCCCTCTGAGGCCTATTGGGACGGGTATCGTGCCGGTCGCTGGTCGTCGCCGTGGTACAATACGTGGTACAGCTGGTACGATCCCTGGTATTACGATTCATGGTGGTACTGGAACGATCCGTTCTACTATTCCTCTTGGTATGGCTGGCGCTATCCGTACTATTATTCCACATGGTATTCGCCCCGTTACTACGGTTATCACTATTATGGTGGCAGCTACATCAGTCGTGGCGGAAGCAGTCGCCTGTCGTCGAACATGCGTTTCTATGACCGTCGCAACTACTCTTCGGACGGCAGTCGGCGTGACGGCACGGGTGTAAGAGCTGGTAACGTGAGAGTATCGCGTCCGAATTCCAACAACGCCAGCCCGACAATTAACAGCACGCCGCGCACGGTACGTTCGTCAGGTTCGTTCGGTGGCTCGTCCAGCGGTGTTTCCCGTTCGTCCGGCTCGTTCGGTGGCGGTAGCAGTCGTCCTTCTGGTGGCGGTGGTGCAGTTCGTTCGGGTGGTGTGCGTCATCGTTGATATATATACCTAATTATTTATTAATATACTAAAATTGTTATGGCTATGATGAAGAAATATATCTACATGGCTGTCTGTGCTTTTGCAGCACTGCCAATGACAGCTCAGGAAACCTACGAGAATGCCCGCCTGATGGAGCAAGACCTGAACGGTACGGCCCGTTACGTGGGTATGGGTGGAGCAATGGAGGCTTTGGGTGCCGATATCTCGACCATTTCCAGCAACCCTGCCGGTATCGGTCTGTTCCGCAGCAGTAACATCTCCGGTTCGTTCGGTGTAGTGTCGCAGGCAGAAGGCAAAGACTATCGTACGGGTGATAAGACGAATTTCAGTTTCGACCAGTTGGGTTTCGTGTACTCTACACGCACAAGCAGGTCTTCGTTCGTCAATGTGGCGTTCAACTACCATAAGGACCGTAATTTCGACTATATTCTCTCTGCCGCAAATGCACATGACGGAAGAAGTTCGCAGAACAACCTATCGTTCATCAAGGGCATTGGCGAAAATGATCCAGACGGTGCGTCGTATTTCAACTTTGAAAATGGCAAGGGCAGGCATTGGTGGACCAGCGAGCTGGACAATGTTTACTATAACTCGTATATTGTTGACAAATATGGCAGTCCGTATTGTGACGTTGCTTCTGACTATGTGATGAATCGTGCCAATACAGGCTATATCGGTGTCTACGATTTCAATCTTTCGGGCAATATCAACAATCGCCTCTACCTGGGTCTTACCGTAGGTCTTCATGACGTGCATTACAAGGGCGTCAGCGACTATCAGGAGAATATTGTAGATGGCGACGGTGTGCCTTCAGGCAACCTGATTGTCAGCGACGAGCGCGAGGTGACGGGTATGGGCTACGACGTCAAGGCAGGTCTGATTGTACGTCCCTTCGAGGAGTCAGCCTTCCGTATCGGTGCTTCTATCAGTACGCCCACGTTCTATAAGCTGACCACCAGGAACCATACTTATCTGACCAACAATACACCGTTTACCGACTCGTATAATCCGCGCTATGTGGCCAACGACTCTTACGAGTTCAAGCTCTATACCCCGTGGAAGTTCGGATTGAGCATGGGTCATACCGTCGGTACCAATCTGGCTCTGGGTGCCAGCTTCGAGTATGCTGACTATGGTACTACCGACACGCGTAACATCACTGGTACCTACTATGACGAGTGGACTAACTCGTATAGTGACGACAGCGAGAGCGACAAGATAATGAATACCCACACGAAGGAAACACTGAAGGGCGTATCGACGTTGAAACTCGGTGCAGAATTCAAGCCCACCAAGGAAATATCGTTGCGTGCTGGCTACAACTACGTGTCGCCAATGTATAAGACCGACGGATTCAAAAACGGATTCCTCGACTCGTACGGCAGCAACTGCAGTTCGGCAACTGACTGGGTGAACTGGAAGGACACCAATCGCCTCACGTTGGGCTTTGGCTACCGCCACAACAACTTTGCCATCGATCTGGCCTATCAGTACAGCAGCCGTAAGGGCGATTTCTATCCCTTCGTAAGTGCAAGCGGTGACTATAATTACTTCACAGAGATAGATGGCGCTGAAGTCCTGATGACCGAGGAGATTGTTACCGATTGCAAGCCTGTCAATGTCAAGGACAACCGTCACCAGTTCCTCTGCACACTGACTTACACCTTTTAAACCCACTCGTTTGAATTATGCAAAGTAATATCATCTACTACGTAGCGTTGCTGCTCGTCATCATCATTGGCTTTGTTGTTGTCAAAAAGGTAGCCTCATGTATGATTAAGAGCGTCGTCACCGTCATCCTCGTTGCCGTCGCCGCAGCACTCTACTGGTTTTATCTAAGGTAAAAAGATATCAGATAACAAAAAAGAGAGAGGCATCGCTCGTGTATAGCGGTGTCTCTCCCCTTAGTTAGTTGTTTTTTCAGCAATATGTTTAGAACTTGTAGCGCGCACCGATGGTCAATATACCACGTTCGCCAAAGCCCAGCTCAGTAAAGCCACGCAGCTGTTGTCCGCCAAACTCAGCGCCCAAAGCTGTCAACTGACCCATAAAGAATACTTTCGACTTGCTTTCGTCCTTAAAACTGTCTGATACAATCATCATGCCAGCAGCCAGACCTGAATACATGCCGAAGTGCGTTTTGCGCAACCAGTCAAACTTGACGGCTGGCATGACGGTGTAGTATTTGGTCTTGCATTCGCCGTCTTCGCCCCACTTACATCCGGCAATTGAAGCCATGGCACCTACACCCACACCAGGGGAAACATGATAGTAGTATTCCACGCCGACAGGCCCCCATAAACTGTTTTGGTCACTATGGCTAAAAGCGGATGACATCGCTGATGCAACAGTCGACACAATGTCAGAGGCAGAACCAAAGCCATAGTAAACACCAATCTCATTCCTTAAATCGTCATTCTGAGCGTTTATGCTCAACGTTGTTACCAATATGGTAGCAACCATCATCATTTTTTTCATCTTGACCTTTTCTTTGTATTTATAATAACGTGTGCAAAGTTACGAAAAAATTGGGGAATAAGAAGAAAAAAGATAAAACTTTATGGTTTTGTTTGTCTTTTCACCACTTATTTCGTACCTTTGCAGCAACTTAGAAATCATTCAACTATTTTATGAAAAAGTATCTTATTACTAATTTATTGGTGCTGATGGCACTTTCGCAAGCCCATGCGGAAAACAAGACAATTGACATCAGCGGTGACAACACAGACAAGACAGCCAAGACGTACGCTACGGCCCTTACCATTCAGCAAGGCGATACCGTCAACGTACTGATGGCACGCTACGCCTACTTTAGCTCGACGATTTCGGGTACCGGTGTGCTGAACCTCTATGCTGGCGGAGAGCGTGGCTATCTGGGTAATTCAGACAAGAAATGGAACGAGTGGGGCAACTACACGGGCGACGTGCACATGTGGCCCTACAAGCAAAACGCCCCTTCGGCATCTTCTAATAATATTGTACTGATGCATGGCGGCAAGGCCTTCTCGCCCGAGAACATAGAATTGAACAAGGTAAACCGCAGTATGGAGAACAACCGCGTGGTGCTGCATCAGGGTGCCACGCTGTGTACCGAGGCGAATACAGCAGGTTCAGGCTTCCGTATCGGCCATCTGGAGACGGAGGTTGGTTCTACGCTGTCGGGATATATGAAGAATTCACGTTCGGCCTATTATATGTTAGGTCTTATGAATACCGATGCCACACTGGCTGGTACCATTGCACCGTCGGGCTATCGCGACGATACGCAGCTGGGTATCATCAAGGAGGGTAGGGGTACCTACTCGATTACCGGCAACGACAACTACATCAGCGGTGCAGTGCGTATCATGGAAGGACGCATATTGGTGATGAACGACCGTGCTGCGGCTGAAAGCGGCAAACTGCGTGGTGCCTTGGGTGCTAAGCCCAATGCAACGGATGCTATCGCTTTCGTTCTGGGCAAAGGTATCCTTGGCGGTACGGGTAGCATTGGTGGAACGGTGGACAACTATGGAACCATAGAGCCAGGTGCTGACGGTATCGGTGTGCTGACGATGAAGAATTATGTAGCAGCAAAGAATGCCAACCTGTTCGTACATCCTGCATCGAAATTACGTATCGAGGTAGGGTCTGTGACGAATTTCGACCAGTTAACGGTTGACGGACAAGTAAAATATAGCAATACAACTGAAGACTTCACTACGAGTGACGCCCTGCCTTTGGTCGAGGTGGTGTTGACGGACGGCGCCAATGTGAAGGTTGGCGACGAGTTCCCCATAATGACTGTCAAGAGCAAGTCTGCTGGTGACTGGCATTTCGATGTGAAGGCTTCTAAGTACACATGGGAAGTCGTGGAGCGTGAGGAGAACGGCAAAGTAGTCTTTGTGCTGCGTCTCGTATCGCTTGAAAATATGAGCAACAACGACGATCCTGACAATCCTGATAACCCAGAAAGTACGATGGGCGCTTTCTACGATGACGGTATTGATGATGCCGAAGACAAGAAGTCGCTGAAATACTATGCCAACCAGAACGGTAAGAGTATAGGTACGGCTATCTCATTGTATAAGAATGACCTGACAGACTCAACGCTGCCAGAGATAGAAGCTGTTGGCTTCCAGTTCAATATGCTGGTGGCTGAGAACGAAATGAAGCCCGAAGCCTTCGGAGGTCAGAATGGCAATTTCTATTTTGCTACCGCTGATAAACTCGTCAACTTTGCTACTCGTAAGAAAATGGCGATGCGCGGCCATTGCCTTGTATGGAACCAGCAATCGCCTACATGGATATCGTCCGACGGTGGTAAGACAAACGACCAAAACTTGACCCGCCAACAGGCTTTGGACATCATGAAGAAGCATATTACCAGCGTGATGCAGCACTTCAAGGGAAAGGTTCGCGAGTGGGACGTCGTCAACGAATGTCTGGACGACAACCAGAGTGCCGTGCGTACCAATCCGGATGCCTACGAACTGAAAAAGAACTGCGTGTGGCAGCAGGCCATTGGCGACGACTATGTCGATTCTGCCTTCGTCTATGCACACCAGGCTGATCCTGATGCCATCCTCTATCTGAACGATTACGGCGTGGAGTTCCAGGGTAAGGCCAAGTCGGCAGCATTCTATAATCTGGCTACAAGTATGAAGAAGAAAGGCATCCCCATTCATGGTGTGGGCTTACAGTGCCACTTCTCGATTGATGAGGTCGATAGCGTGAAGTTTGACAACACTATCCGTCGTTTCGAAGAGGCAGGACTGCAATGTATCATTACCGAACTTGATATGGGTATTCCCGATACCTCAGAGAAGAGTTTGTTGGAGCAGGCTCGTCTCTATCGTGTCATCACGGATATCATGCTGAACCACGACAACTGCCCAAGCATGGTCATCTGGGGACTGAAGGATAACAACAGTTGGCGTGAGACGTCTAACCCGCTGCTGTTTACCGCACAGTTGGACAAGAAACCTGCTTACTATGCTGTACGATCAGCCCTGCGTCACCGCTACTTGGTAAAGCAGGAAACGGGCATCCGTCCTGCCATCAGCACGAAGACCTCTTCGATTAATGGTGTCAGATACAATTTGTCTGGTCAAAAGGTTAATGCCGATTATAAAGGCATTGTAATAGTTGACGGTAAGAAGATGCTGAATAAATGAGGGTTCTTATTATTTATTGAGTGATTTATAATATTAATGTAAAAGAGGATGTGCCTATTTTGACACACCCTCTTTATTATAGAGTAGGGGTGTGGTCAGAAGCTAAACTCCTGACCGCACTTGTTCTTAATCCTCCCAGTTCTCAGCTGCCTTACGGATGTAAGTCTTGTAGCGCAGCTGGGCCATCTTCTGGGCCTCGGCGAAGAGTTCCTCGGCCTCGTTGGGATAAGCCTTCTTGACAGAGAGGTAACGAACCTCACCAAGCAGGAAGTCGTGGAAGTTCTCCCAGTTGGGCTCCTTAGAGTCGAGTGAGAACGGATTCTTGCCTTCCTCAGCCAAAGCTGGGTTGTAGCGCCACAGGTGCCAGTAGCCGCACTCCACAGCCTTCTTCTCCTCAGCCTGGCTCTTACCCATGCCGCCCTTGGCCTTCAGACCGTGGTTGATACATGGAGCGTAAGCGATGATGATAGAAGGTCCGTGCCAAGCCTCGGCCTCGCGGATAGCCTTGAGGGTCTGAGCGTGGTCAGCACCCATAGCAATCTGAGCGACATATACATAACCGTAAGTGGTAGCAATCATACCGAGATCCTTCTTGCGGATGCGCTTACCCTGAGCAGCGAACTGAGCGATAGCGCCGAGAGGTGTAGCCTTAGAGGCCTGACCACCGGTGTTAGAGTAAACCTCAGTATCGAGCACGAGGATGTTAACGTCCTCACCAGAAGCAATCACGTGGTCGAGACCGCCGTAACCGATGTCGTAAGAGGCACCGTCACCACCGATGATCCACTGGCTGCGCTTCACGAGGTAATGATCGAGCGTCTGGAGTTCCTTGCAAACGGGACAACCCTTAGCAGCGCTCTCAGCGATGCACTTGCGAAGCTTCGGAGCAATCTCCTTGGTCTTCTCAGCGTCCTCCTTGTTGTCAATCCACTCCTGTGCCAGAGCCTTGTACTCGTCGCTGGCGTTGCCGTCAATCATCTCCTGCAGCAGCTTAGCTACGCGCTCCTTCATCTTCTTGTTACCCAGAGCCATACCCAGACCGAATTCGCAGAAGTCCTCGAACAATGAGTTGTTGAAGACAGGACCCTGACCCTTCTCGTTCTTAGTATAAGGTGTAGAAGGAATAGAAGCAGAGTAGATAGAAGAACAACCTGTAGCGTTGGCAATCATCTGACGATCACCGAAGAGCTGAGAGATCAGCTTCACGTATGGAGTCTCACCGCAACCAGAGCAAGCGCCTGAGAACTCGAACAGAGGCTGAGCGAACTGAGAGTTCTTCACATTGCTCTTGATGTCAACGAGGTTCTGCTTAGAAGGAACCTTCACCAGCTTGTCCCAATCGGCAGCCATCTTCTTCATGTCTGCAGCATCGGGGTTGAACGGAACCATGGTGAGGGCCTTGCCGAGCTTCGGATTACCTGGGCAGATGTCTGCACAGTTGCCGCAACCCAGACAGTCGAGTACTGAAGGCTCGATAACGAAGTGCATGCCCTTCATAGCGGCAGGAGCCTTCATCTCGAGGGTATCGATCTGGAAGTCCTTCAACTCGTCGTCAGTCAGAACGAACGGACGGATAGCAGCGTGAGGACAGATGTAAGCACACTGGTTACACTGGATACAGTTGTCCTTGTTCCACATAGGAACGAAAGCCTCTACACCGCGCTTCTCGTAAGCAGCGGTACCAACCTCCCAAGAACCGTCAACAGTGCCGTGCTTCACGAAGTCAGAAACCTTCAGCAGGTCGCCGGCCTGAGCGTTGATAGGACGAACGAGCTCCTTCACGAATGCGGGAGCGTTGTCAGCCTTCTCAGCGTCGTCGGGCAGATTAGCCCACTCGGGCTTCACGGTCAGCTGCTGGTACTCACCACCACGGTCGATAGCGGCGTAGTTCTTGTCAACCACGTCCTGACCCTTGGCACCGTAAGACTTCAGGGCAGCAGCCTTCATCTTCTCAACAGCCAGCTCCACGGGGATCACGCCAGTGATACGGAAGAATGCACTCTGCAGGATGGTGTTGGTGCGGTTGCCCAGACCAATCTCCTGTGCAATCTTAGTAGCGTTGATGGTATATACAGTGATGTTGTTCTGTGCGAAGTAACGCTTTACCTTGTTAGGCATGAACTTCTCGAGCTCGTCGGCATCGAAGATGGTGTTCAGCAGGAACTGACCGTTCTTCTGCAGACCGCGAGTCACATCGTACATGTGCAGGTAAGCCTGAACGTGGCAAGCTACGAAGTTAGGTGTAGTTACCAAGTAGGTAGAGCGGATAGGTGTATCACCGAAACGCAGGTGAGAGCAGGTGAAACCTCCCGACTTCTTAGAGTCGTAAGAGAAGTAAGCCTGGCAGTACTTGTCGGTGTTGTCACCAATAATTTTTACTGAGTTCTTGTTAGCACCAACGGTACCGTCAGCACCCAGACCGTAGAACTTAGCCTGGAACATGCCAGCGCCACCGAGGGCAATTTCTTCTACTTCGGGAAGTGAAGTGAAGGTCACGTCGTCTACGATACCAATAGTAAAATGGTTCTTGGGCTCGGGCATAGCGAGGTTGTTGAACACGCTGATGATCTGAGCAGGAGTGGTATCGTGAGAACCAAGACCGTAACGGCCACCTACGATGACAGGACGATCCTGAACATCGAAGAAGGCATCCTTGACGTCGAGGTACAGAGGCTCGCCGTTGGCTCCGGGCTCCTTGGTGCGGTCCAGAACGGCAATCTTCTTGACGGTCTTGGGAACAGCAGCCAGCAGGTGCTTCACTGAGAACGGACGATAGAGGTGAACGCTGATCATACCAACCTTCTGGCCGTTAGCGTTCAGGTAGTCGATAGCCTCACGAGCTGCATCAGTAGCAGAACCCATCAGGATAATCATGCGGTCAGCATCCTCAGCTCCATAGTAAGAGAACAGGTGATACTCACGACCTGTGATCTTAGAGAGCTCACCCAGATACTTCTCAACAACCTCAGGCACTGCATCGTAGTAAGGATTGCAAGCCTCACGGTGTGTGAAGAAGGTGTCAGGGTTCTCAGCAGTACCACGGGTGATAGGACGCTCAGGCGACATAGCACGATCGCGGAAACGCTTGATATATTCTTCCTTTACGAGAGGACGGACATCCTCCTGGTCGAGCAATTCAATCTTGTGATACTCGTGAGAGGTGCGGAAACCATCGAAGAAGTTAACGAAAGGTACGCAAGTCTCAAGTGTAGCCAAGTGAGCAGCGGCTGTCATATCCATCACCTCCTGTACAGAACCCTCGCAGAGCATAGCGAAACCTGTCTGGCGGCAAGCCATCACATCCTGGTGATCACCGAAGATACACAGAGAGTGAGATGCCAGCGTACGTGCAGAAACGTCGAATACGCAAGGAATCAACTCACCGGCAATCTTGTACATGTTAGGAATCATCAGGAGCAGACCCTGAGAAGCAGTAAATGTTGTGGTGAGTGCACCAGCCTGCAGTGAACCGTGAACGGCACCAGCTGCACCAGCCTCTGACTGCATTTCCTGAACACTGACGTTCTGACCCCACAGGTTCTTACGACCACGTGCAGCCCATTCGTCAACATGCTCCGCCATTGGCGAAGACGGGGTGATGGGGTAGATAGCAGCTACCTCAGAGAACATATAGCTCACGTGAGCCGCAGCCTCGTTACCATCACAGGTGATAAATTTCTTTTCTTTAGCCATTTGTTTAGATATTATAAAAAATGAATACTAAAATATTTGTATTTGTTTAATGTCCTTATTTGTTTATTCTCTCTTAATAAAGGAATCCCAATAACCATAATGGTATCTGATTGTCTTTCCCGATTTCTGTATTGTAGCGGGCGTAGATAACGTCAGGCGCCTGTCGGAGCTTATTAGGTGACTTGGCATCTACGATACGGAATTTGAGTTTCTCATCCACGAGGAAGTTACAATCTCTTGTGCCGGTATTCACTTTATGATCCTTCCATAAGGAGTTGACAAAGAAGGTCTCCATAGCTTCCTGCTTGTCCACCTGTATGGGATAGATAGCATACATGAGGTTCGAATTATGGAGCAAAATCTTTGTCGGTTTCTTGGGGAAGTCCTGACCTACAGGATAAATGAGATTGAGCAGGCGGGCATCGGTAAGATACTTGATATAGTTCATAACCGTAGCACGACTCGTTTCAATATCTTGCGCCAACTTACTAACGTTAGGAGCCTTACAAGGTCCTTCCTCGGCCAGCTGGTAGAACAGTTTCTTGATCTTTGTGAGATATTTCAGTTCAATCTGCTTAATAAGCAGGATATCAACCTCAGTCATCATGTTCATCGTCTTCAGCAGATTCTCGCTATAGTTGCGATGCTCCTGGAAGAAGGGATAGAAGCCATGATGGATATAGTCTTGGAAATAGCGGCTGGGTGATACTTTCGGAAGAATCTGCTTTACGATGGTCTCATGGTTGTTGAGAATCTCGTCGAGCGTATAGGCTCTAAAGTTGTTACCAGTCAACAAGTTGATAAATTCACGAAAGGAGAAGCCTCGAAGATTATAACTCTTGACGATACCGTTCAGTTCTGGATTCTCTTCTTTCAGACGCATCACGCTCGAACCAGTAAACACAATCTTAAGGTTGGGGTAGAGGTCGTAACATTTGTGGAGCTCTGTCGTCCAGTCTGGCTGTTTGAACACTTGGTCAATCAGCAGCACACGTCCTCCCTGCAAATAGAACTTCCCTGCAAATTCAGCAATGCCATGCCCTTGGAAGTAGAAGTTGTTCATGTTGATATACAGGCATTGCTTGTCGAGTGCATCAAAATGCTCTTTAGCGTACTGCAGCAGAAAAGTGGTCTTTCCAATCCCGCGCGCACCTTTAATACCAATCATACGTGCACTCCAGTCAATCTCGTCCATAAGTGTCCGACGAACAGGAGCATTAGTATGCTCGATAAGATATCTATGTGTCCTGAAGAAAGCTTCCATCCTGCAGATTTGTTTTAAAACAGCTGCAAAGGTACAACTTATTTCTCAAATTGCAAAGTCTAAATAGCAAAAACTTGCAAAATCACGATATTTTTGCATTTTTTAAATTGTAGGAGCAACAATCTTACTCTATATTCTCCCGATTGAAGGTCATGAACACTACGTTCTGATTATACATAAACTTATATTGGATGTTAGCCAGCATATTCACTAAAGTAAGTCCAAGTCCATCACCATCTTCATTAATAGAGGCCGCGTTCTTTACTGGATTGAAAGGTTTACCATCGTCCTTGATAAGTACAGAAACAGTGTGTTCATGGCAGATAATATGCACGTCGAACAGATGTTTATCGACATCTTTATTGACAGCATAGGTGACAATATTGTACATTAGTTCTTCGCAGCAAAGATTAATCTGGTACGATGTAACAGAATCAATGTTGCATGATTCTAAGAAAATGGAGATGTTTTCAAGTGCTTGCTGCACATCTTCATTTTGATACTTGACTGAAAAATTGAGTGACTGGGCATCAGTTGCTTGTGGAATCAGCGTCATCACTTCGGCATCAGAATCTTTATAGTGATAGCCCAGTGTGACAATTAGATGTATAACCAGAATGAAAAGACCGGAAAGTGGGAAGCCCCACCATAGCCATTCAGGCTTTATCCAGGCCAATATTCCCACAAATAGGATCATGCATCCCATCTGAACGATACTCATGACAACGCTCAATGCCCAATAACCTAATATCTGATAGAGGATACGATACACAACTGCCATTGCGTATGGAATCAGGAGCAAGGCATAGATACGTAATGCATTATTAAGTATTCCCTCAGACTGGATGTGATTGCTGGTAAAAAGCCACCTGATGCTTTCGGGTGTTATCATAACAAACAGGGTGATGACCAATAAACTTAGGCAGACATATTTCATCACCTTATTTGTCAGAATACGCAGTCCCACAATATCTTTCTCGCCTATCAATAATCCACCAATGGAATAGATTGAGGTTGCAATACCGCTCAGTACCATTTGAAGGATGAGAAACAACTGGAAGCAGATTGCCCAGGCAAAGATGCCGTCGGTGCCTAAGTTGTGGAGAATAATGCTATTGATAGCATAGGTGCTGATGCCTAAAAGCAGGGTGTTGATACCCATGGGGAATCCCATCTTTACACCTTGCATGATATAATGGCTACACTGATTGATTTCCATCTGCCAATGATACGAATTATTGGCACTCTGGAAATGGCGGGAACAGAGTAGTAAAGCAGTGATGTTACCTATGATAGATGCCCAGGCGGAACCTTCAATTCCAGTTTTTAAAACAGCAATGAAAAGGATGTCGAACAACAAGTTGACAATGCTGCTGACCAACACGGCCTTCATGACTAATTGTGGATTACCATCGGTTTTAATAAAGTTCGTGATGGTCATGAAGAGGAGTGTGAAAACGGAGCCCAGCAACATGATGCGCAAATAGCGGAGCGACAGCTCATAGACGACCGGGGTGCCGTTGGTCATGAAATAGGCTACTTGAGGACTAAAGAGTAGCAACAGTGCGGAGAAGAATATACCGACAGCAATAAGGCCGATAAGCGTAGAGGTAAACACCTTATTTGTAGTCTGTGCATCGCGTTCACCAAGCGACTTGGCAACAAGCACAGATCCACCCATACCGAAGAGCATGGTCAGAAAATTGAAGAAGATGACGACAGGTATCGTTAGGTTGACAGCAGAGATAGCTTCTGGACCAATGACCTGACTTACCACAATGGCATCAGTAGTCATGGCAATCTGAGAAGCTACAGCTGCCAAGATAGAAGCCCACATAAATTTATGAAGGGCTTTAGCAATGAGATAGCCTTTTTTCTTACGTTCTTCTTGACCTTTCATGCTCTTTCCCCATTATAACTTGAATGAGACAGTAGCCATGACAGTGCGACCCTGTGCACGAAATGGTACATAGAATGAACCACCGACAAAGTAGGACTTATCAAACACATTATCGCAATCAAGTGATAATTGGATGGCATCACGATAGGAGTATTTGAGACCCAAATCAACGATGGCGTTGCCGCTGAGATCGAAATCTTTGCTGTCTGGCAAACGACTATTGGCTTTGTTGAGGGTCTTCGTACCGAACTTAAAGCCTGCATTCAACCACACCAGATGATTTCCGATGTTTACGAGGCGCTTGCTGCAGATGAGGTTGCCAGTGAATGCAGGAATGCTGTAAATCTTGTGGTCGGTGTAGTAGTAGCCTTCAGCCTCCAGCGGGCGCAAGTAAGTCATGTTGGCATCGATACGGAAGGAGGGAATACTGAAACCCAGTTCTGCCTCGGCACCAGCTACTTTCAGACTACCCGAGTTGATGAACTTAGGCGCCTCTGGATCTGGACTCGGGTTATTGAAGACGATATCCGTTAAATGGTTGTAGAAGATGTTAACATCGTAATCGAGATGCCAGCTCTCTATCTTTCCCATGAAGTCAAGCTGGATAGCGTTCATGTATTCTGGCATGAGGTCCTCACTACCTCGGTAACCGTTAGACGTGTTATTTCGTGTATAATACGGTGCATCGACAAAGGCGCGTGAATAAGACAGTTTTGTACTGAATTTCTCATTGAGGAAGTAGATCAGAGCCACACGGGGTGATAAAGCGGAGACATTCTTTCCGTTGGCACGATTCTTATTGTCAAATCGCAGGCCTGCATTGAGAATGAATTGTGACGTAAAATAGTGCTTACCCTGAATAAAAACAGAAAAAATTTTCTCGCTACCTATGCGTATATAGTTCTTTTCTTCAGGTAAAGTATATACAATCTTAGTATAGTCCTCACCCATAGTGTAGTCATTGTTTGTGAGTTTGAAGTATTCGAATTGCGCGCCCACAAGTAGATTACCTTTCATGCTTCCAAGCGTATAGTTGGCATCGGCCTTAGTCATAGCGCCAATCGTGTATTCTTGAAAATCAATAAATTGCATCAAGCCTTTATACAATCTTAATTGGCGCTGGCCATCAATAGTGATGATGTCACCAACATTGTTATATTGGTAAAGTATTATCGAGTCGGAAACTGGCTGATAGTTTTGGTCTATATACCAGTCGCCGTAAACTGAAACATTAAGGTTGACTTTACCAAGTTGCTTGGCATACCCCAGTTCTACATGCTTCTCATTTATAGTGGTTCCTGGTTTAGCCCCCTCCATAGTACGAAAAGCGTCATAGTCGTAAGTTTGTGCATACCAGGAATACTGTGGCACCTGTTTGCCATTTTTCATATTGAACATGAAGTTGAAGTCCTTCAGTTTCAAGGTACAGCCAATGTCATAGGATGGCTTCTCTTTATAGCCATTAATATAGGCATAGCCGTCGTGCTGGGTCATAGAATAGTCGGACTCTCTTGGAATGTCAATTTTCTTACCTTGGGAAGTATAGAGAGAGGCCCATGCCATGACGTCGGCATCCAATAGGGTGGTGCCAGCGATAAAATCGGCACGGTGCGTGCCATACGAACCATAACCATATTTTCCTTTAACGCCATTTATCTCACGTCCTTTCTTGGTGATGATATTCACCACAGCGGTCAAAGCCACATTACCATACAGTGATGAGGCGGGTCCGCGCAGAACCTCGATGTGATCGATCTTTTCGGTACTGATGGCGTAATCAAGTTTACCATTATTGGTGGTACGCATATTTAGACGGTGTCCATTCTCCATCACCAAGATCTTTTCCTGATTGGACGTATAAACACCATGCATGGCTACGTTCGAAATGGAATAGGCTGAGACTGCATTCAGACCAGGTACATAAGTCGCCAGAATCTCCCCCAAGCTCTTATTGTTACTGAGCTGGTCAATCATCTCGCGGGTAATGACGGTAACCGGCACAGGTGCCTCGTTGATACTTTCTGCCTGGCTTGAAGCCGTGGTCACAGTAGAGCTACGACCTGATTTGAGCAGGGCAATCATATCCTCAAAGCGGATGGGATCCTGAACAGACGTATAATAGGGATTGATATTCAACAGCAAGCGAGCATATTTCTCAGAAGTTTCTTTGTCATCTTGCGCAAGATAACAGATGGAGACCAATCGAAGTGCGCTTTGGTGCAGGTTGCCGGTAAAATCATTGAGATTACCCTCCAGTAATTCTATGGCCTGATCCAGTTGTCCTATCTGATAGGCTTCTTCTGCTTTTTCATAAACTTGACGCAGATTTTGCTTTTCCTGAGCTGACACCATCTGGGGCATCAACATCATGCACACTGCTAATATGTTATACAAATACTTTTTCATATATATCATGAATTATGGGGTAAGACAATATTGTCGATTTTTGCTATATAGTCGTCACAGAACCGTTCGTCAAGCATGGTCATATGACCTGCTGCGACGGGATAGATATTTATATGGGGGGCATAAGATCTCCAAATTCTCATATCTTCTTCTTTCTTCTGGGGCAGCTCTTGCAGATTAATATGAATGACTTTCAGATCCATGGACAGGTCTTCGGCCTTGAAATAGAGTATGTCACCCTCATAGGTCGGTAGGTCGCGGTCGTCTTTCAACGAGAGCATTTGTTGCAAATGGCGGTTCCATTCTTTGACTTCTTCGATTTCTGCTTCTTCTTCAGGAGTCTGTCTTTCTACTTTGGGTATAGGCAGCTCCTTAGCAATATTAGCGACATGGGCAAACGTGTCGAACAGGCAAACCTTGGGCATCGTATTAGTCTTCTTGTGACAGCGTACAGCACAGCGATAGGCCAGTTCACCTCCAAAGCTATGACCAATAAACATCTCAATGCTAACGTTTGAAGGCAAACAGGCCTCTAGGTAATCGAGATAGAAATTGACCACGTCGTGGGTATTTATTTCCTCTTCGTTAAATATAGCCTCAAAGTGGTCATCAAAAGGTTCAATGACAAAGACGGAATAGTGCTTGCACAGTTTGTTGATGAGCGGTTCCAACTTTATATAATAGGTAAAACCTTGTATCAACACGATGACAGGCCTACTGACATCGTAAGAGTTCTCCCACTTGCCGATGGACTGCTCATTGATCAGTATCTCCCTGATGGACTTACTTCTTAGAATATCATTGACCTTGATGTTAAAACCTTCACGATTTGCCAACTCGGCCAGCTTGATGGCAGAGAGTGAGGTCAAGCCCAATAATGTCAAATCGTCAGTGACACCGAAATCCTCTCTTTCAAGAACCTCCTTGACAATCCTGAACAACTTTTTCTCATTCTCGTTGGCTGGAAGTATATGTTCGCCTATGTTGAATCCACTCATCAATTCATAAGACAATAAGGCTTTCTTATCTATTTTTCCGTTTGGCGTTAATGGCATCTCGTCTATTCTTATCAATTGACTGGGCACCATATAATTCGGCAACTCAGCTATCAGTGTTTCATGAATAGCTGGCAACTCTTTGTTGTCTTCTGACGTATAATAGCCAACTATAAACTCGATGTTTCCCTGCTTGACTACATCAACGGCAGTGGAAACCACACCAGGACAATGACTCATCTTGCTCTCTATTTCCGCCAATTCTATCCGGTAACCATGTAATTTAACCTGATTATCAATACGGCCAATATATTCAAGTAAGTTTTCCTCGTTCCAACGGACGAGATCGCCAGTGCGATACATCTTTTGGCCGTTTAGGAAAGAACAGTCAACAAAAAATTCCTTTGTTAATTCATCTTGTTTCCAATAGCCGCTGGACATCTGACGGCCTATGAGACAGAGTTCACCAACTGTCCCACGGGGTACAAGACAACCTAGATTGTCTACAATGACGGATAATGTATTAGGCGCAGGTCGTCCGATAGGGATATTGTTATATTGTCTTTGACTGTCTATTTGATAGAAACACGAGCATACGGAGAACTCTGTAGGACCATAACAATTATAAAGTTTCATTGCCGACGGAACCCGGAAAGTGGTCAGCTTTTCACCACCAACCATTAGGAACCGTAGTGGCAGTTCATAATCGTTCATCATCATCATACCTATTTGTGTGGTTAAAAGCAGACCGACGATGTGATGATCTATAAAATAGCGATACATGCCATGAAGGTCCATCCGTAAGGAGGATGACAAGACATGCAGGGTGGCACCTGAGATCAGCGGGGGATAAAGGTCGAACAAAGAACCGTCGAAGACGAAGTTGGTATGTATAGCACATTGCTCACCCGCTTTCAGCTCTTCTGTTTTTTTTAGCCAGATGATGAAATTCATCATGGCTTCATGTGTGATGGTCACCCCTTTGGGCTTACCTGTCGTTCCCGACGTATAAATCATGTAGGCGAGTCCTGATGGATGCGCAAAATTGACAGGATAATCCGATGGCTCATTGAAATCAAAATCATCTATGAGCAAATGTTTCTCTCTTGGATAATATTGCTCTGTCTGACAATCTTTCAACAAGGTACTGGTGGTGATTAATATGTGTGCCTCAGAATCGTCCAGCATATAGGCGAGACGTTCTTTCGGTAAGTCACTGTCAAGCGGGATATATGCTCCACCTGCTTTAAATACAGCGAATACCGCGATGAGGAACTCTTTGCGCCTGGGCAGCATGATGGCTACAAAGGTATCCGTGCTGACACCGGCCTTTCTGAGTGCTGTGGCCAATAAGTCTGACCTGCGGTCGAGTTCGGCATAAGTTATTTCTGATACTTCGTCAACAACGGCAATGTTGACTGGTCTCAGTGTTGCCTGACGATGGAATAGATCTACGATCGTCTCGGAACGGTCATAGTCTAACTGATCGCCTGTTCCTAATGCCAAGATGGCCTGCTGTTCATCATCCGTCAGGATTGGTAGCTCGCGGAGATGTATGTCTTCGGATTCAGAATGGAGGAAACCCTCAAGAATCGCATTATAACACTGCATCAGTCTTCGGATGAAGGACTGGGTGTATTGGTTGCTATGGTATTCTGTATGTAAAATCAGTTTTGTATTGCTGCGCAAGATCTCAAAAGCCAATTCCTCTCCTGTGGCATTCTCCATCAGGGGCTGATAGGTGAACAGATCATTGTCACTTGACATCAAATCGCCTTGGTAAGCAAACAGGATATGGCTGTTGATCGCATTGTTCATGGCCTTGACTTCCGCAAAAGAGAATAGACTGTTACTCATACTGCCCATTAACTGTTGCTTGGTGGTCTGGAGCAACTCTCTGACAGTCGTATTCTGATCCCATTTGGTATAGACTGGCAATGTCTTAACGAGCATGGCTACAGTCCGTTGGGTTTTCAAATTCTGTCGCCCTGAAAAGATCGTTGCAAATAGCGACTCCTGAGCATGTGTGTTTACACCTAGCAGATAACCGAATACTGTTGTCGTCAGTACGTTGGGAGTGACTCCAAAATACTCGGCTGCATCTTGCAATTGATTGTAGTCAACAGAAAGTTCAAGATACTCTTGTCCATAGGTGATATGTGAATCCTGTTTTTCTGGCATAGGAAGAGAAGAAACCTTTATGGTTTCAAATTGCTCCTTGTACCACTTCTGGGCAGAAGTGTATGCATCAGTCTTACGTAGTGACCCTTCTTCTAAAGCAACTTCAAAACCAGTGAATTCTTCTTTTTTGACGGGTAGTTGCTCGTAAGCATCCTTTAAGTCTTGAAGGAAAATGTTGAAAGACATTCCATCAAATATGATATGGTGGAAATCAATGAACAAATAGAGTACTTCTGGGGTCTTCAGAATACGGAAGCGGAAGAGGCGGTCGTTGAGCAAATCGAAAGGACGAATCAGTTCAGGCTTCAGCTTTTCGAATGCCTGTTGAGTCAAAGTTTCCACGCTTTGATGGTAAATTTCATCGTCATTTCTCAATTGTCGTGGATTCCCTTGGCTATCGACAAACAATCGAGTCTTGATGTAGGGATGGGCTTCCACTACTGTCTCGCATGCCCTAGAAAGCTGGTCTTCATCAACGGCCGGATTCATTCGGAACAACATACCGTTGTTGTAAACCACTTCACCCTGACGTGACATACACTCCACGTAAATGCCTAATTGGGTCTGACTAAGTGGATAGTCCTTCTGCAGAGCGTAGCTGACCTGTTCTGTATGTGCGCAGGCATTGGCAATTTTCTTTGGCGTGCGATTCGTATAGATCATTTGGGAAGAAAGCGTCAGTTCCGGACATAGCGTCTGCACTTCCATCACCCTGATACTGTCGCCACCAAGTTCAAAGAAATCATCATCAATACCAACATGGTCTAAGGATAGTGCCTTTTCAAAGGCTTCACAAAGTTGACACTCAACTGTATTTGTTGGTTCTGCGTATGGCGGCCGAACGATACCTTTTGTCTTACCGGAAGGCGCAAGCAGTGCTTTACGGTCAGTCTTCCCACTTGGAAGGAGAGGAAAACTATCCATCTTCACATAATAGGCAGGAACCATATAAGCTGGCAGCTTGGAGTGCAAATACTCACGGATCGTTTCTTCCGAAATGTTGTCGTTAGCGATGTAATAGGCACACAAAAATTGTCTGTCTTTAGTTGAAAAGCCTTTGACGATAGCATTCTTGACACCGTTAACCTGTTTTATAATCGTTTCAACTTCACCTGGTTCAACACGTTGGCCGTTGATTTTTACCATTAAGTCTTTACGCTCAACATATACAAGATTCCCGTCTGGTAATTCGCGGACGATGTCCCCTGTATGAAGCCATCCGTACTTGTAAAGTTTCTCTGTGCTTATTGGGTCCTTATAGTAGCCTACAGTCAGATTTCCTTTCAGACAGAATTCGCCTTCTTCGCCCTGTGGCACTTCGTTACCATCCTCGTCCATGATACAGTATTTTACGTGATATCCAGGCTTTCCGATTGGCGTAATATCATATGGCTTATCTACTACGAAAGATGCACCTGCACCGCAGGTCTCCGTCTGACCGTAATGGTTTATCAGTTTGAAATCCTTGAAATAGATGTTAGATAGACGTTCGGCAGCAGACATCACCAGTTTGAGGTCGGAAGACTTACTTTGGAAGTTGGCTAGTACAGATGGTGTCAGGAATGTAAACTCTATGTGGTGTAATGCCAGATAGTTTTCCAATAGATGGATGTCCTTGACAATTTCTGGTTCAACGAGATAGACATGTCCCCCACGGAAAAAGATGCAGAAAATGGTACGGCTTGCAATAAAAAAGAATGGCATAGTCGCTCCCATGACATGAAGGTCTTGCTCCGCCAGAAACTTTTCCAAAGGGATAGGAAGACTCAGTGAACGGAAATTATGGATCACACCTTTGGGGGCTCCTGTACTACCTGATGTATAGAAAAGCGCATTGATATCTTCCTCATTCGGAAGTACATAACTTTTTGCAGGTTCTGTCTTCATTATTGCCTGCATGACATCTTCATTAATCAATAATGGAGATTCGCAATGATGCATGATATAGTCAATGCGGTCTTTGGGATATTTGTCGCCCATCGGGACGATGGCATGTCCTGCTAACCAAATACCGATTTGTGAAGCCAGATACTCCATTGAAGTCGGCAGACAGATGCCTATGAATGAGTGAGGCGGATAGTTTTTCTGCTGTAAGTAACCAGCCACTCTGCAAGCCATCGTGAAGAGGTCTTTATATGTGGTCTGTCGTTGGCCATTCTGGTCAACGACAGCAATCTTGTCTTCATTCGTCTTGAATGAATCCAAAAGCCTGAGGATGAACTTCGCAGTGGTTGGTTGTGGCATTTATTATTTTGTGATGGGTATTGTGAATGTGAAACTGGCACCTTGGCCCTCCTCTGATTCGAAGGTGATCTTGCCTTGATGCTTATTCTCAATGATGTCGCGCACAATACTCATACCAAGACCAGTACCTTCGCCGACGGGCTTCGTGGTGAAGAAGTTCTCAAAAATCCTCTGCTTTACCTCGTCGGTCATGCCTTTTCCATTATCGGTGATGGTAATGACGCAGTTGTTCTCCTGTTGGCTGACACTGATGGTGATCTCGGGCTTGTAATCAGCGGGTGCACTCTGCGATTTATCCCATAGTGAATAGAGCGCATTGTTCACGATATTGAGAATGGCGCGACTCAGATCCTGTGGGATGACCATCATCTGGGGGATGCCTTCCTCATATTGCTCATGGATGCTGACGTTAAAACCCTTATGATTGGCACGCATGGCATGATAGCTTAACCAGACATATTCTTTCGCCAACTTGCAGACATCTGTCGGGAGGAACTCGTTCTCCTTACCGCGCGAGACAAG
>JAEEGH010006620.1_pt1 | contig 28257 bp, 27 predicted proteins | sample 9134181 | NCBI WGS metagenome assembly JAEEGH01 (sample SAMN16246544, study PRJNA631951) | gut metagenome | biome: gut microbiome; feature: rumen; material: DP-attached | host: Bos | place: Iran: Karaj | collected 2018-10 | reverse complement strand
GTCAGGGTTAGGGTGCCGTCTTCGGCTACGGCATCAGTCTGGTCAAAATAGGTATATTGATCAGACCAGTACTCCGTATCCGAATACAAGTAGATATTTACGCTGCCGCCGGCCTGAACCGGGTCACTGGCGCTCATAGCCATCTCGTTGTCCACATAGATACCGTAGTTGCCGGAATCATCGCCCCAAAGATTCGTAATGAAGAGACCGGAACCGAAGTCAACGGCAGCATAACCGGCTGCAGCGCCGCCATCATACAGCTGGTCGTGAGCGCAGGTGAGAGCTTCGTCCACATCAAGGATCCCATCCGCGTTCAGGTCGGAAACAAGCACGGGAACTGCGGGAACGACGATCTCGCCAGCCATGCTTATGGTGACGGAAACAACGGCGTCCGCAGCGGGTCCGGCGTCGTCGGCCAGCGCGGCTGCGGCGAACAGGGTCGACATCAGAACCAGGACCAGGAGAAAACTGAGTAACTTTTTCATGGTATTCCCTCCAAATGTATTTACGTACACCTTATATTAAGGTGCTGCGTACGGCAGACAGGCTGCCGGAGCCGGACCGACAGGGGACGCGTCAGGAAGGCTCTGAACACCCGGCACAAAAAACGCCGATCCCGCAAAGGATCGGCACCCGTTTTCGTGCGCGACGGCAGAGCAAATGAGCAATACTCATCCGAGATCGGCAAGTCTTCTGACTCGTGATAGGGAAACAGCGTTTCCTGCGGAACGTCCTTACCTTCCCATGGGAACCCACAGTGGCAGCCTTTCGGCTCACATAATTCGATATGCTTCAGGCATTCCTCTCACTTACAGCGCCGGCTGCGCGGGGCTTCTGACCCCATTCCATCTACGCAGGGACCCCCGGTGGTTCGGGCCCATGCGGCCTGATCTCCATTATTTATTTGTTGATACAGCATAACCATCGAACGCTGCCAACATAAAATAGCACATCACAGTAGGAAATGCAAGACGATATATACAATACATTTATAAATATGAACCGAATTGCCCCGGCAGGAAAGGAATCTTGCGTGCAGCAACGCATCATCTTGTAGTCAAAATGACGTGTTCCAGAGCTTGCAATGGCTTAAATTCAACGAAAATGTTATAAAAGTTCTTTAAAACCGTCTTGCAATTTTCGAATCCTGTGCTATAATAATCCTGTATTGCGTAATAAAGTGTGGCATTATGCACAGAAATTAGCGGAAAAGAGGAAGCGCGATGGCATACAAGCGTCTGGGCGAGCTGCTGGTTGCAGCCGGCACGATTTCAGAAGAAGAACTGGCACGCGGTCTTGCCCTTCAGAAGGGCACGAAGGAGCGCCTCGGCACCGTGCTGATCTCCAATAATATCATCACGGAGGAAAAGCTGATCGAAGCCCTGCAGATGCAGCTGGGCATCGAGTTTGTGGACCTGACGAAGGTCAATATCCCCACGGAATTGGCGCAGGCTCTGCCGAAGAATATTGCAAAGCAGTATCAGGTCGTCCCCGTGCGCGCGGTGAAGGATGAGCTTTACCTTGCCATGAGCGACCCCATGAACTTCTATGCGATCGAGGAAGTTCGCAAAGCCGTCCGCAAAAAGGTCGTCCCCATGGTGGCTACCTCCGCTGCGGTGGAACGTGCGATCCAGGTGCTTTACGGCAATGAGGGCGCGGCCAAGGCGATCGAGGAGATGAAGCGGGAGGCCGCCGCTTCTCAGCAGGAGGTCAGCGTTCCCGACGCGGCTTTCGTTTCCAATCAGCTGGGCGACGACAGCATCAGCAACGCGCCTACCATCCGCCTGGTGAACGCCATCATCGAGCGCGCCATCACCGAGCGGGCCAGCGACATCCATCTGGAGCCCCGTGAGAACGAGCTGCAGGTCCGCATGAGGATCGACGGTCTGATGCGGTACATCATGACGGTCCCCCGCGATCTGCAGGGCAGCGTCATTTCCCGTATCAAGATCATGAGCAGCCTGGACATCGCGGAGCACCGCATCCCCCAGGACGGGCGCTTCAACGTGAAGATGAAGGACAAGGACATCGACCTCCGTGTCTCCACGCTGCCCACCGTTTACGGTGAGAAGATCGTGGCCCGTCTGCTGGATAAATCCGGCCAGAAGCTCTCCAAGGATGCCATCGGGCTTTCCGGCAGCGATCTGCAGAAATACGAGCATATGCTCCATTGCCGCAGCGGCGTGCTGCTGATCGTGGGCCCCACCGGTTCCGGTAAATCCACCACCATGTACACCATGATCGACGACCTGAACAAGGACGACGTGAACCTGGTCACCCTGGAGGACCCCGTGGAATACAACGTGGACGGCGTCAACCAGGTCCAGATCAATGAAAAGACCGGCATGACCTTCGCCAACGGCCTCCGCGCCATCCTTCGTCAGGACCCGGACATCATCGCCGTGGGCGAGATCCGTGACGGTGAGACGGCGGACATCGCCATGCGAAGCGCCATCACCGGCCACGTGGTCCTTTCCACCATACATACCAATGACGCCGTGGGCACCATCGAGCGTCTCTACGACATCGGCGTGGAACCTTATCTGGTCTCCAGCGCCATGCGGGGCATCATCTCCCAGCGTCTGGTGCGCCGGATCTGCCCCAACTGCAAGGAAGCCTATGAACCCAGTGAGGACGAGCTGCTGGAGCTGGGCATGCCCGCCAAGTCCGGCATGCTGTTTTATAAAGGAAAGGGCTGCCCCAACTGCTTCCACACCGGCTACCGCGGCCGTACCGCCGTTTTCGAGATGCTGGAGATCACCAGCAAGGTACGGGCCATGATCTCCCGCCGCGCCGGGCGCGACGAGATCGAGACGGAGCTGAAGAAGCCCGAAATCGGTTTTGTCTCCCTGCGGAAAAACGCCCTTCGTCTGGTACTGGAGGGTGTGACTACCGGCGAAGAAGTCCTGCGCGTGATCAGCGAAGAAGACTGAGCGGGGGAGGACAGTTGCCATGATGACGATAGAAGAAATGGTGGCTAAGGCGAAAGCCGAAGGCGCCTCCGATATCCATCTGATCTGCGGCATCCGACCTAAGTATCGCGTCAGCGGCAGCCTGGAGGATATGATCGACGAGGTCATGACGCCGGACGACTGCATTGCCGCAGCCCGCTTCCTTTGCGGGGATCGTTACGACGAATTCGATCAGATCGGCGAGCTGGACGCCGCCGAGACCTATGCGGACAACCGCTGCCGTATCCATGTGTTCAAGCAGCAGGGGTTCCCCTCCGTGGCGCTGCGTCTTTTGCGGGAAGAGATTCCCAATCTCAACAATCTCGGCCTGCCTCCCATCGTACCGACGCTGACGGAGCTGCATAAGGGCATCGTGCTGGTCACCGGCGAGACCGGTTCCGGTAAATCCACCACGCTGGCCGCCCTGATCGATTCCATCAACCACAAATATAAGTATCATATCGTCACGCTGGAGGACCCGGTGGAATACATCTACAAGCCGGATCTGTGCGCCATCAACCAGCGTGAGATCGGGAAGGACACCCGGAGCTTCTCCGAGGGCCTGCGTGCCAGCCTTCGTGAGGACCCCAACGTGATCCTTATCGGCGAAATGCGTGACCGGGACACCATTGAGACGGCCATCACTGCCGCCGAGACCGGCCACCTGGTTTTCGGAACCCTGCATACCGGCAGCGCTTCCGATGCTGTGGACCGTATCGTCCAAGTTTTCCCGGCCGATGCCCAGACGCAGATCCGCCTGCAGCTGTCCATGACCCTGGCGGCTGTGCTGACGCAGCAGCTAGTCCCCAAGAAGGGGGGCGGCCGGGCCCTGGCCTGCGAGCTCATGATCGTGACGGATGCCATCCGCAACCTGATCCGCGCGGGCAATACGCCGCAGATCGCCAATGCGGTCGCAACCTCCTCCGCCATCGGTGGCATGACTATGGATCAGGCTCTGGTTAAGCTGGTGCGCAGCGGCACCATCTCCAAGGATGTGGCGCTCCACTATTCTCACAACCGCGATTATGTGAACAAAAACGCGATGTGAGTTTTATTACGGCAGACAGTAAACTTGAATTGATCGATATGATTTCCTGCGGAAGGAAGTGAACCTGTTTGGAAACCTTTAAGTACGCGGCCATTTCTCACAGCGGAGAGCGTGTCTCCGGCATCATGGAAGGTTACAATGAGCTGGATGCGGTGGATCGCATCAAACAGACCTGCGATGTGATCCTGAAGCTGACCCCCGTCAAGCAGGATGTGGGCAGCCTTATGAGCATGGATATCGGCGGGAATAAGCTCAATGCCAAGGCTTTTACCGTCATGTGCAGCCAGTTTTCCATCATCCTTCGTGCCGGTATCCCCATCGCCAGGACCGTGCATCTCATTGCGGAGAAGACCACGGATAAGACGCTGAAGCGCATCCTGAAATCCGTTGCGGAAGACGTGGAATCCGGGCGTACCGTTGCTGATTCGTTCAATGATCGCGGCGGTTCTATTTTGCCGCCCACGTTTGTGGAGACCATCCGTGCTGGTGAGGAATCCGGTAATCTGGATAGGGCCTTTGACAGCATGTATCACCTCTTTGACAAGCGGGTAAAGATGGCGGCAAAGGTACGCAGTGCCCTGGCCTATCCTATGTTCGTGCTTGTCATCGCCATCGGCGTCGTGATCGTGCTTATGGTGAAAGTCGTTCCTACCTTTACGGCGATTTTTGACAGTTACGATGCGGAGCTGCCCTTTATGACGCGGCTCCTGATCGGCATATCCAACTTCTTCCGAGCAGCCTGGCCCTATATCCTTGTGATAGCCGCCATCATCGCTCTGGTGTATAAGCTTGTTCAAAAAACGGAAAAGGGAAAAATGGGCCTGGCGAAACTGCAGCTAAAACTACCAATCCTAGGCAATATCGCCCTTCTCAACGGCGCAAGCCAGTTTGCCAGTTCCATGACCACCATGCTGGGTGCCGGCCTTCCCATTACCCGCGCTGTCTCCATCACGTCCAGGACGATGGATAACTACTACATCAGTTCGGAAACCGGTAAACTTGTGGGCAAGCTGGAAGAAGGCAAGGCTCTGGGAAGCAGCATGGCGGAAGCTGCCTATCTCCCCGATATCTTGGTGGATATGGTCACCGTGGGCGAGGAAACCGGTGAACTGGAAGAGACCATGGATACCATTTCCGGCTACTATGACGCCGAACTGGAAATGGCCACGGATGCTGCCATGAAGAAGCTGGAACCCGCGCTTCTGATCTTCATGGCTGTGATCGCCGGCTTTATCGTCATCGCCATTTACATGGCCATGTTCGATATGTACAGCGTCATGTAATCTGGTTTGCCTGTCTGATAAGAACCCGCCGCTGACGGGATACAAGGGAGCGTAAGCAGGGATGTCGAGGATCATCAGCCGGAAAAAAAAGGTTGAAAAAGAGCAGGAAGATAAAGATCAAGGCGTAAGACGACTTATCTGGCTGCTTATCTTCGTCGTATTGCTGCTGGCGGTGATGGTAATATTACCGCTTATCCAGAGTCGGGAAGGCAAAGCCGAGGCTTATACCTGTACTCTTGCGATCCGCAGAGCGCAGGACGCGATTTTGGTGGAATTTCTGTCTAACCCCGAAATGACGGAGCAAGAAGCCTACGTTGTAGTGGATGAGAGCAAGCTGGCGCGGGAGGATCTCTGTCCCGGTGGAGGAGACTATTATTTGGTACCGACCAGCGGGAGCTGGCGTGTTACCTGCGGCCTTCACGAGGAAGATACAAAACTTCGAACGAAGATCAATGCAAGCCGTGTTTTGGCGCTGGTTCAGGATCAATTAGCAAATCGAAAACGATTGGAAATGAGTATGGATCAAACTTTGATCCTGAATATCAACGGAAAACCTCTGGATGTGGTGATGCTGGCAGGTGACAACGGGCTTCGGCGCGGCACCGATTACTCCATTGATTTTGACGGTGTCGTCAGTTTCTTCTCCTTAAACGCCTCGGATGAAATAAACTGGTTCGTCTATGCCGACGCAAACCACGCCGCGGTGTGGAAGATCAACAGCGGCTGGAGCGGGGACGCTTATCCTAAAAATTGATGAAGGAGAGAGCGTCGTGTCTATCCACGATAGTCGGCTGATCCTCATCTATTGCTGCTTTGTTGCAGCGGCTTTGGGCGCGGTCATGGGTTCATTTCTCAACTGCGCCGCTTGGAGGATCGCCCATGGTCAGAGCTTTCTGAAGGGAAGAAGCCGGTGCCCGGAATGCGGACATGTGCTGGGCGTTCCGGATTTGGTTCCACTGTTCAGTTGGCTTTTCCTGAGGGGAAAATGCCGTTACTGCGGTGCAAAGGTCTCCGTTCGATACTTTTTAACGGAACTCTTCATGGCGGTAGTAACGCTTGTTTGCCTCCTTCGCTACGATCTGACCATCGTCTGCCTGCGGAATTATGTTTTTCTTTGCTGCCTTTTCTGCCTCTCTCTGGTGGATCTTGAGAACTACACCATACCGGACGGGTGTCTGCTGATTTCTGCAGCTGTATGGCTGGCAGCCTTGCCTTTCCTGCATATGAGCTGGAAAGAAGCTCTGATGCACCTGCTGGCTGCACTGATATTCGGCGGGGGTCTCCTGCTCCTGTCTCTGGTGATGGATCGTATTCTTAAGCGGGACAGCCTGGGCGGCGGCGATATAAAACTGTTTTTTGTTGTAGGATTATATCTTGGCATTGCGGCCACCTTGTTTTCCCTTCTGTTGGCCTGCGTCTTGGGTTTGGTTTTCGCTTTTCTGCGAAAGAGAATCGGAAAAAATAAAAATGAACAGATCCCATTCGGCCCGTCCATTGCGGCGGCAGCTGCGGTCATGCTGCTGTTCGGAGATCCCATGGTACGCTGGTACCTGGGCCTGATCTCCGCAGCTTGATAATATGCTTGATAAAAATGCGGAAGATGGAGTTGTGAGCATGGCAAAAATACTTGGAATCGATATCGGATATGATTCGGTAAAGCTGGCTTTGGTCAGCGGGAAGCAGGTCAAAAAGACCGCAATTGCTTCCATGCCCAAGCGCCTCATGCGCGACGGGCGTCTGGCCTCTCCGGAGGCTATGGGTGAGCTCTTGGCTCAAACCATGAAAAAGAACGGTATCCACTGTTCTTCGGCAGCCGTGGCATTTTCCAATGAAGCAGTATTCGTGCGGAATGTCACCATGCCGGTCATGGCTGCGGATCAGCTGTCTCTGAACCTGCCTTATGAGTTCCGGGACTACATCACCGAGGAATTGAAGAATTATATCTTCGATTACGCGATGCTGTCGGATGCCGCGGCCGCCGTTGCCGACTCCGTAAAGCCGGATCAAAAAGCGGAAAAGCCGAAGAAGGAAAAAAAGAATGCGCTGGAAGCCTTTGAAGAGCAAGCGGAAACCCAGACAGCTGCCGCTGAAAATGCAGCAGAGTCTGTAGAATCCAGCAGCGCTACCATGGATCTTCTTGCCGTTGCCGCTCCGGTTTCTCTCATGGAGGAAACCAGGCTCATGCTTCGCAAAGCCGGCATGAAGCTGACAAAGGCAGCTCCGGCAGTTACCGCCTACACGGGGCTCATTCGCAGCATGGACCCCGCTAAGAAGCCGGAGAGTGGGGAATACTGCTTCCTGGACCTTGGCTATCAATCCATCCGGATGTACATGTTCAAGGGTGAACGACACATCGTTACCAGGGTGCTGGAGACAGGCCTTTCCGTTGTGGATGCTGCCATCGCAGACGCTTACAATGTGGATGAGCATCTGGCCCACACCTATGTGGTAAACAACTTTGAGGATTGCCAGAGCAAAGAGATTTGCGTCAATGCTTTCAACAACATCGCGGTGGAGCTCATGCGTGCGCTCAACTTCTATCGTTTCAGCAATCCCGAAAGTACGCTTTCCGATATCTGGCTCTGCGGCGGAGGCGCCTATATCTCCTCTCTGGTTGCAGCCATCGAAAGCGGTTTGGAGGGCATGAAGATCCACTCCGCTGAAGAGCTTATGCCCGGCGGCAGGCTTTTGGGTGACAGCAATGCCTTGGCGCAGGCCATTGGCATTACGCAGGAATAAGACGGGAGGTGTGCTGAGTGGCTGCTGCAGTTAAGAGTGATTCCAAAATAGCGGGCAAGATCCGCGGTAAGCTGCCCGTAAAGAAATCCATCAACATGGCCGTGGTGGGACAGAAAAAGACCCGTGTCTCCACTGCGATTCTGGCGCTAATCCTGATCCTTCTGGTCGCCGCTGCCGTAGGGAAATTCCTTGTGATGGACCGGTTTGCCGAAGTGGAACGGGAAGAACAGAAAGTTCGGGATCTTCGCAACGAGCTCAGTCTGGCGAATGCCAAGCTGGATAGCTTCGGCGAACTGAAGAATACTTATGCCCATTATACCTTCGCTGATATGACGAGCGAAGAACTCCGCCGCGTGGAACGCAGCGATGTGGTGGAACTCATTGAGCGCGTCGTTCTCCCCGCTGCCAATCTGAACAGTTGGAACGTTCGGCAGAATCAGCTGACGCTGAATGTGACGCTGGATACCCTGCAGGATACGAACATGCTTGCGCAGATCCTCAATGAAGAGGATATGGTGGAGTTCGCTACTGTGAAAAATGCCGTTACCAATGAGATCAAGCGCGAACCGGCACCTGCGGTCTCAGCTGCTTCTAATGTTGAGACTCCTGCTGAGGAAGCGACGGAAGCGGAAGAACCCACTGAAGGGGAAGCCGCAGAAGAAGCTCCGGCAGAAGAAGCTCCCGCCGAGGAGACAGAAGTCCCCGAGGAGCCCACAGAGGGAGAAGCTGACGGCGAAACCGAAACTGAAGGGGAGCCCGAAGAGGAGAAAGAGCTTCTCTACAATGTGACCGCGCAGATCATCGTATACCTCACCATCGCGGAAAAGGAGGGCTGAGTATGAGCCGGGAAGTAAACGCAAAGGAAAAAGTGCTGCTTGTCATTCTTGTCCTGATCATTCTGGGCTTTGCCTACTACCGTTTCGTGGATCAGCCTGTCCGCAAAAACCTTGCCAAAGCAGAAGCGGAATACTCCTCCCTTCAAAGCGAATTGACTGAGGTCCGTGTCAAGATCCGGGAACTGCAGCGCATGCAGGATGAGATCGACGAGATCACCTCCGGCGGCAAGGACAGCTTCATGCCCAGTTACAACAACGCGAAGGAAGAACTTGCGCTGCTGAACGATATCCTCAATGAATCGGTCACCCAGTATTCTGTGTCTTTCACCAGCGTTTCACGCTATAAAGATCAGATCCGCCGTGATTTCAAACTTGATTTTACGACCCCGGATTACGAATCCATGAAAGTCGTTATCGATAAGCTCACCGGTGTGGATTACCGCTGCATGATCGGTGACTGCAACTGCAATGTGATCAGGGTGAGAAATCAGAACAATGAGGAGACTACTGCGCTTTCTGTCAGCACCACGGCTACTTTCTATGAGACCATGGTGGGCGGAACTGCTGACGCCGGTCTTCCTCCCGATTCCTCCAAGCAGGGTTGATTTCTAATCGCAGAATAATGAATCCCGGTCAGCAGTGCTGCTGTTGATCTGGATTGTTTCTGAAATCAACGAAAATCCCCGATTTGTCGGATAGACAAGTCGGGGGTTTTTTCGTAGGAATCGGTAAAACTCCTATGAGAGAAGGCGCGATGGAATGAATGAGCTCTGACCTTTGAAAAAGGTCGGAGCGAACGATATGTAGTCCGCTCCGACGATGGCGGAGGGTGCAGGATTCGAACCCGCGTGGAGTTTCCCCCTAACGGTTTTCAAGACCGCCCCGTTATGACCGCTTCGGTAACCCTCCAGCACCGGAAGTGTACCACGCTCGGTCTCAGTTGTCAATCCGCGCTGCCCAGCGCGCGGATCACTTCCCCCGCGTCCAGGGGCAGGGAGAATGCCCGGTCTGCCAGGTCCTTGGGTACTTTGGGGTAGCCGGGATGCTGAATGTCCGCGTAACCCCGATTGACCCGGAAGAGCTTCGCTCCGGGAATCAGCCGGGTGAATTTCTCAAAGGGCCAGCGAATGACGCCGGGGGTGTTGAATCCCACGCCCAGTTCGAGGATGCACAGACGCATTTCCGCGCTGGAATTCACAAAGTCCGCATAACGCTGGAAGCCCTCGTCGTAGTTTTCCGGGCGAAAAGCGATCTCCGCCAGTTCCCCGCAGTAAGGGCAGCGGGGAAGTCCCTCCTCACGGCACTCAAAGGTATCGTGATCGATATACTCCAGCACTTTCCGCAGGGAGGGCAGGCTTTCCCAGGTGTGCTTGCAGCAGCGCTTGGAGCAGGCCAGCACGTCATAATTGCCCTGGTATTCAAACACCCGTTCCATGGGGAAGCCGGCGCGCATGAATTGGCGATCCGCATTGGAGGTTACCACAAAGAAATCCTTGCCCTCCAGCAGAGATTTCAACTCCGCATAAAGAGGCAGGGGAGGCAGCACCTCCCGCACATAATGGATGTGGGTAGCCCAGTAGGCCCATTTTCGACCGACGGACCATTCCTCGTCCTTCATGCCCACAAGTTCATATTGGCAGCGATAGCCGAGAGCGTACATCTCCGGAAAATGCTCCCGGAATACCGCCTCGTCCAGGTAGCTTAGTCCAGCCGAAGCGCTGAGACCGGCGCCGGCGCCAACCAGAATCCGGTCGGCATGTTCCAGTTCATTTCGTAATAAATCAATATTATGTAAGCTCTGCTCGTCCATAATGCCGTCTCCTTTGCTGACCCTTCATAATAGTATTATAACCAATACAAGGAGAAAGGGCAAGGCTTAGCCCTTACCCTTTCTCCCTGGGCCTGAAAACAAGCGCCGTCAGGAATGCAAAGATAACTGCGGCGGCGATACCGCCGGAGGCGGCGGTGAGCCCGCCTGTCAGGATGCCCAGCGCGCCCTTTTCCTGCACAGCCTCCCGCACACCCTTTGCCAAAAGACTGCCGAAGCCCAGAAGCGGGACCGTTGCCCCCGCACCGGCCCAGTCCGCCAGAGGCCCATAGACCCCGGTTGCGCCCAGCAGCACCCCAAGCACCACGCAGCCGCTGAGGATGCGGGCGGGGGTCAGGTTCGTCCTGTCGATCAACACTTGTGCACCTGCGCACAGCAGCCCGCCCACAAGAAAAGCCTTCAACAAATCCAGTAACATGCCGTTCACCTCGTCGCTGAGATCGCTACTGCGTGGCAGATGCCGGGAATACTCTCCCCCTGACCGGAGGAAGTGGGGGACATGAGGGCCCCGGTGCCGCAGAAGAGCAGTTTTTTCCACCGTCCGGCCCGCATCCCATTCAGCAGCAGGGAACAGAGCACCGCGGCGCTGCATCCGCAGCCGGAACCGCCGGCGTGCACATCCTGCTTTTTTTGGTCGTAAAGCAGCACGCCGCAATCATCGTAGACCGGCGCCATATCCATACCGTCCCGGCGGAACAGATCCAGCACGATGCCCCGTCCGACCCTTCCCAGGTCCCCGGTCACGATCAGATCATAATCGCCGGGCGTCAGCCGAAGATCCTCAAAATGCCGGTTGATGGTGTCGTAAGCCGCCTGCGCCATCGCCGCCCCCATATTGGAAATATCCGCGATGCCCGCGTCCCGGATACAGCCTGTGGTGACCGCCGTCACATAGGGGCCGCTTCCCAGGGCGGCAAGAATGGCGGCCCCGGCAGCCGTGGCGGTCCATTGGGCGGTGGGGGAACGCTGTGAACCGTATTCCAGCGGCGCCCGGAACTGCCGCTCCGCCGAACAGTAGTGGGAGGAGGTGACGGCGCAGGTATAGTCCGCATACCCACCGTCGATCATCATGGCAGCCAGCCCCAGCCCCTCGGCCATGGTGCTGCACGCCCCAAACAGGCCCAGGTAAGGCACCGCACTGTCCCGCATGGCAAAGGTGGAAGCGGTGCACTGGTTCAGCAGGTCCCCGGCAAAGAGATAGTCCAGCTGAGAGGGGGCGATCTTCGCCTTGTCCAGCGCCTTGAAAAAGGCAAGCCGCTGCATGGCGGATTCCGCCTTTTCCCAGCTCTTTTCTCCGAAATAGGAATCCTCGCAGATGTGGTCAAAGCTGCCGCCCAGGGGGCCTTCCCCCTCCTTTTTCCCAGCGACGGAGGCGTAACCGAGGATGGAGGGCGGATCCATGAGGCAAACCGTCTGTTTGCCGCTTTTTTTCGTCTTCATGACCTTATGTTTTGCCGCGAAAAAAGGATTATTCCGGGAAATAGCGGAAGAAGCGGAGAAGGCCGGAATAGGGAAACACCGCACCATGATCGTGCGGTGTTTCCTTCGTTATTCGTCGTAAACGATCAGCAGGGTAACGCCCTTTCCGCTCAGATAAACGGTTGCAAACCGTATTTCATGGTGGGTAACGCTGTCTTGTCTATGGAACTGTATGCGCCAAACGTCCTCGGCTTTATCATAGGCTGTTGTATAAGAAAAAACGATACGACTGTCGTCGCCTAATTCCAGCTTTGCGCGTTCAAACGCGCTCGAGTCATAAAACGTAAACTCTGTTTCCGCTTCGTTAGTATTCACGAATCCATCCGTTTTGACCAAGGGCGAATCCATGTCAATGCTTTCCTTATCTTCTTTGAAGGAGAATTCGGGGAACCAATTGCCGCTCGTCATATGCGGCGGTATGAGCGCCCGGACGCCGCACACCTGCAGGATCGCGGCGACCGTGCAGACAACAAGGGGGACGCTCAGGATCACCGTCAGGATCTGCGCCCTGCGCAGGTGCTTTCCCGTGATCCCCTTAATGTCATGGTGAATGAGAACAGCGGCGCTGACGGAAGCCAGATAACAGAGGACCCCTGCAAGAATGTATGGAAGCATCCCACGGCCGGCATAGATGAAACAGGATCCACTAAAAACCCCTGTGGCCAAAGCAAGGAATGACAGGATCAGGACCGTATTCTTCTTTTTCATTCCGCACCTCCCTGAACGATGTTTCGTTTCGTCATAAGGGAGTTATGGTTTCGCTGAGCCGTAAACACGTTAATGCTACCGCAGCATTTTCGTCGCCCGTTCCAGGGAAGTCCGCTCCGATTCCGACAGGGGCTTGTCCGCATTCCGATGGTCGAAACTGACGGTGAAAGCCGTCACGTCCTGCCGCAGCTGCGTCAGCGCTTCCCGCATCCGCCCTGTAACGGCCTCGTACAGCGCGGCATAAGGGCCGTCCTTCAACTCTTCCTTGGCTACCCGCAGCAGCATGGAAGCATGGGTGAGGCAGAACCATGGCTGCTCTTTCAGCTTTTCCCGGAAGGCCTCGTCGCTTTCCCAGAGCCAGGCTGTGTTGGAACAATAGCGGTATTCCGTGTTGCGGATGCGCTTGCAGGCGTAGCAGCTTTTTGCCTGCTCCGCCAGCACCTCGGTCGCGTCGCCCTTGTCCTCCTTCTTGCCGAAAAGCCCCCGCTTGCCCCGCCCGGCAGGTTCGCCCAGCATGCCGTTCAGCTCATCCAGGCGGCTTTCCAGGATAAGGCCCAGGGCCAGCTTATTCTTCTTCCGATACATGGCCAGGAGGTGGGGATTGCAGAAGCCTTCCCGATTCATCTCGATGCGGATGGCGGGTTCCATCATGGCGGCTCCCAGGGCGCTCTCCAGCGTCTGCTCCTCCAGCTTGTCCCGCATCCGGCACAGGGGACACCCGTCCTTTGTATCAAAGGCCTCGTTGATGGGAATGGTAAAGATCTTTTCCGGCATGGCAAACGCACCTCTTTCCTTGGGCAAGTTTACCATGGAATCGCCTAGGATTGCAAGCGGCGCAAGCTGTTTGACAAGAAAAGCCGAAGGTGGTACATTATAAAAAACTCCGCAGATCGGGCGGTTTGCCGCCTTCTGCGGCCAAGGGAGTGAGCAGCATGTCCGAGGCGATCGAGACCTTGAAGCAGTGGTTTGAGGAGAGCGAGAGAATCGTCTTTTTCGGCGGCGCAGGCGTCTCCACGGAGTCCGGCATCCCGGACTTCCGCAGCGTGGACGGCTTATATAATCAGAAATACTCCGAGCCGCCGGAGGAGATCATCAGCCACAGCTATTTTGTCCGCTGGCCGGAGAAGTTCTATCGCTTTTACAAGGAAAAAATGCTCTATCCGGAGGCAAAGCCCAACGACTGCCATCTGGCGCTGGCCAAGCTGGAAGCGGAGGGCAAGCTGCTGGGCGTGCTGACCCAGAATATCGACGGGCTGCACCAGAAAGCCGGGAGCAAGAAGGTGATCGAGCTCCACGGCACCACCCTGAAAAACTACTGCATGAAATGCGGCAAAGCCTTCCCCGTGGAATACCTCCTGGAGCAGGAGGGCGTGCCCCGCTGCGACAAATGCGGCGGCATCGTGAAGCCGGATGTGGTGCTCTATGAGGAAAGCCTCCACGACGGCGATATGGAGGAGGCGGTGCGCCTGATCCGCAAGGCGGACATGTTCATCGTGGGCGGGACCTCTCTCACGGTATATCCCGCAGCCGGGCTGGTAGACTATTATCGGGGCAAGAGGCTGGTGCTCATCAACAAGTCCACCACGCCCTATGATTCCAGCGCGGACCTGGTGATCCATGACAGCATCGGGAAGGTATTCCGTCAATGCGTATTGCAGTAAAAGACGTCGGCTTTGATCCCGTCACCCTGGGCGAAGCCGGAGACCGCTGCCGGGCGCTGTTGGAGGAACCGGGCGGCCATTATGTGGTGACGCCCAATCCCGAGATCGTCTGGCTGGCAAGAAAAATGCCGGAGCTGAAGGCCGCCCTCAACGGAGCGGACCTGGTGATCCCCGACGGGATCGGCATCATCTATGCCGCGAAGATCCTGGGTACGCCTCTGAAGGAGCGGGTACCCGGCATCGAGCTGACGGAAGCGCTGCTGACATATGCGGCAAAAGCGGACCTGCCCATCTATCTCCTGGGCGCGAAGCCCGGCGTTGCGGAGCGGGCGGGGGAAAAGCTCTGTGAAAAGCACCCCGGCCTACGGGTCGTGGGCTGCGGCGATGGCTACTTTCGGGAGGATGCCCCCGTGCTTGCCCGCCTTCGGGAGTCCGGCGCGCGGCTGATCCTGGTCTGCCTGGGTTTCCCCAGGCAGGAGCTGTGGATGGCGGCCCACCGGAACGAGGTAGGGGATGCGCTGATGCTGGGCGTCGGCGGCAGCATGGACGTATTCGCCGGTGACGTGAAGCGCGCGCCGGAAGCATGGTGCAAGGCGGGGCTGGAATGGCTGTACCGGCTCATCAGTCAGCCCAGCCGGATCAAAAGAATGATAAAGCTGCCCATCTTTCTGATGTCGGTGGTTTTGGAGAGGATCAAGCATGGGAAAGCTGATCGTATTTGAAGGGGTGGACGGTTCCGGAAAATCCACCCAATACCGCCGCCTTTGCCAGCGGCTGGAACGGGAGGGCAGGGATTTCCGCAGCCTGGTTTTTCCCCAGTATGACGAACCCTCCTCAGCCCTGATCCGTATGTATTTAGCGGGGGAATTCGGGGACAAGCCCTCGGACGTGAACGCCTATGCGGCTTCCGCCTTCTTCGCCGTGGACCGCTATGCTTCCTACAAGAAATCCTGGGGCGCATACTATGAGGCGGGCGGCCTCATCGTCACAGACCGCTATACCACTTCCAATGCGGTCCACCAGGCTTCCAAGCTCCCCGCAGCGGAAAGGGAAGACTATCTCCGCTGGCTCTTTGAATTTGAATATGACAAGCTCGGCCTTCCGGCTCCGGATCTGGTGCTTTTCTGCGATGTGGACCTCGCCGTGTCCTTGCAGCACCTCCGCCGTCGGGAATCGGAGACCAACACCCATGCGGACATCCACGAGCGGGACGAAAGCTATCTGGCGGCCAGCATAGAGGCGGCCCGTCAGGCCGCCGGGCTCTGCGCCTGGCGAAGGCTGGACTGCGGCGTGGCAGGCGTCCAGAGAAGCGTGGAGGAGATCGGCGCGGAGGTGGACCGGGCGGTGGAGGAACTATGCAGGATTTGAAAAGCTGGAAAAGGGCGGCGCGGCGGACCCTGCGTGCACAAATCGCAGCCCTGGATGAAAAAGAACTTGAAAAAAGCGACGAAGCTATTTATAATAATTTATCAGCCTTGCCGGAACTGCGGGAAGCGCGGCGCATCTTCCTTTACCTGAGCGTCCGCCGGGAGGTGGACACCCGGAGGCTGATCCGCAGCCTGCTCAGAGAGGGAAAAACCGTGGCTCTGCCGGTGAGCCTGCCCGAGGGACAGATGTTCTTTGCCGAGTACGAGCCCGGCAATCTCACCGATGGCAGCGTCGTGCCCATTCCGGAACCGGATGCGGACGCGCCCAGGCTGGAGCCGGAGGACGGGGATCTGATCCTGGTGCCTGCCCTGACCTTTGATCTGACCGGCTATCGGCTGGGGCAGGGCGGCGGTTATTATGACCGCTTCCTCAGCGCCCATGATCTGTTTTCCGTGGGCCTGGCCCGGGATCGTCTGCTGCTGGAGGAAGTCCCGCGGGAGGCGCATGACTGCGCCGTCCGCTGCCTGGTGACGGAGAGCCGGGTGCTGCGCTTCTGAACGGGCGCATGGGAGGCCCCGAGTCGGAGCCCCCCGCGCCGGTGATCAGCAGCAGCTGTTGCAGCAGTTGTCGCAGCCCGAGTTGCAGTTGCAGCCGCAATTGTGATTGCAGCCGCCGCAGTTGCTGCCGCCGAAGCCGCAGCCACCGCAGCTCCAGAACAGAATGAAGAGGATCAGGATGATCCAGATCCAGCAGCTGTTATTGTTGGAACAGAACATGTTTTGATTCCTTTCCCCGCGCTGTTGACGCAGCGCCCGCCCCGCGCGGATAAGGTCAGACGGGAGCCGGTTCGGCAGCGGAAGTGTTTTCCGCCCCTTTCGGCCTATACTATGTGCTTCATTGGGAGAGTGTGACGACGGATATCAAGAGTCGGCTTTCCGGCGTAGGAAAGCAATGGAAAGAAAAACTGACCGCGAAAATGACAGCCGAAGAAGCGAAAGACGCTTCTCCGGCTGATACTGCTGCCGTGGAAGAGCAGGAGCCCCTGGCCGCCGCGACGGAAACGGCGGCAGAAGATGCGCTGAACGCTTTGGCGCAGCCGGCGTCGGAAAAGCCCGGCGAGACGGAGCCTGCACAGGAGACCGGCGGAGCGGGTGGCAGCGGGGAAGAACCTCCGGAACCTTCGGAGGAAACCACCGGTGGACGGATCACCGACGAAGCTCTGGCTGAGGTGCTGCTGGCCTTTGGCTGGCAGGTGCCCGAGGACGCCGAAAAGCCCGGGATGAAGCCCCCTGCGGGCGCTACGCTTTCTGCCCCGGCGCTGGAGGAATTGGCCGCCGAAGTGACGGCTGCCATGGAAGGCTTCGACGGCGAAGACGTCAGCGTTTATGAGGAAGAACCCGCCTTTAAGCGTGCGGAAGCGGAGAAAGCGCCTTCCCAGGCCGTGTCGGAAGCGACCCACGTTTTCCCCGTGATCGGGACCGCGGCAGCGGAAGGCCCGGTCACCGACCATTTGCTGGAACCCTCCGGGACAAAGCCGGCGGAGGAGACGGCGCCGGAGGAAACGCCGGAAAAACAGCCGGAAGAAGAGCGGCCCATGGACGCCAAGGAGCTCTTCAGCGGCATGAATCAGGAGATCCTGAAAGAGGTCTTTTCCGAGGAAGAACTCCAGGAGCTGGAAGGCGACGCCACCCATGTCTTCAAAAAAGAGGAGATGGAGGATCTCAGCGAGAAGCAGAAGCAAGCCGAGGAGATAAAGCCCCAGCGGGAAGCGGCGGAGCGTCGCCGCGCCAAAAGGGAAAAGGCAGAGAGCAAAGCTGCGGATGACAAAAGCGCGGTCAAGCGCCGCGCCGCGCCGCCGGCGGAACCCGTCTTTACCGCCCGGGACTATCGTCCCATTCGGCGCAAGCGCAGTTATCACACCGGCCTGCGGGGCGGTCTCATGTATTTCGGCTTCGTGATCTGCGTCAGCGTCATCCTGGCCTCTGTGGGCTGGCTGGCGGCGGACGATGTCCTCTCCCTCAACAAGGATTATGTGGAAGCAGAGGTCTATGTGGGCGAGCAGCTGGACATGAAGCAGGTCTCCGCCGAGCTTTACAACAAGGGTCTCATCAAATACCCCCTGCTGTTCCGCCTGTTTGCCAAGCTGATGAATGCGGAAACCAAGATGGACCCGGGCGTTTATAAGCTGTCTACCAAGCTGGACTACAACGCCATGGTCCACGCCATGCACCAGAGCGAATCCAACATCGAGGAGCGGGCCACCGTCACGGTCATGATCCCGGAGGGCAAGACCCTGAAGCAGACCTTCCAGATCCTGGCGGATCACGGCGTCTGTCCCTATGAGACGCTTTTGGAATGTGCGGCCAACCATGAATTCAAATATGATTTCCTGGAGGACCTGCCCTATGGCAGCGATACGAGGCTGGAGGGCTATCTCTTCCCGGATACCTATCAATTCTACGCGCCCTCCGATCCCGAGGACGCCATAGACAAATTCCTGTCTAACTTCAATTCCAAGGTCAACATGGAAATGCGCCTGCAGGCCGGGGAAATGGGCTATTCTCTCCATGAGATCATCACCGTCGCTTCTCTGGTGGAGATGGAGGCGGGCAAGGACGCGGAGCGTCCCACCATCGCTTCGGTCATCTATAACCGGCTGAACAGCAGCTACTACCCCTATCTGCAGATCGACGCCACCATCCAGTATGCCCTGGAGGAGCGCAAGGAGAGCCTCACCAACGCGGACCTGGAGATCGACAGCCCCTACAATACTTATAAGTACACGGGTCTGCCGCCCGGCCCCATTGCCAATCCGGGCCTGGCTTCCATCCGCGCGGCCCTGGCCCCGGAAAGCACCGGCTACTACTTCTATGCGCTGAATAAGAGCGGAAGCCACAATTTCTTTGCGACCATGGATCAGTTTAACTACTTCGTGAACAGTTCCGAATTCGGAGGTTGATAGAATTGGAAAAATATGGACTTAATGAGCTGCGGGAAAAGTATCTGAGCTTTTTTGAGACGAAGGGGCATCTTCGGCTGCCCAGCTTCTCCCTGATCCCTCAGAACGATCCCTCTCTGCTGCTGATCAACGCGGGCATGTCCCCCATGAAGACCTGGTTCACCGGGGAGCAGGAGCCGCCCCGCCGTCGTGTGACCACCTGCCAGAAGTGCATCCGCACGCCGGACATCGAGAATATCGGCAAGACTGCCCGCCACGGCACCTTCTTTGAGATGCTGGGCAACTTCTCCTTCGGCGATTATTTCAAGAAGGAAGCCATTTCCTGGGCCTGGGAGTTTTTGACCTCCCCCCAGTGGATCGGCCTTGACCCGGACCGGCTCTACCCCTCCGTCTATCAGGACGACGACGAGGCCTGGAACCTCTGGCATGAGATGATCGGCATCCCCGAGGACCGCATCTTCCGCTTCGGCAAGGCGGACAACTTCTGGGAGCACGGCAGCGGCCCCTGCGGCCCCTGCTCCGAGATCTACTATGACCGCGGCGAGAAATTCGGCTGCGGCAAGCCGGACTGCACCGTGGGCTGCGACTGCGACCGCTATATCGAGGTCTGGAACCTGGTCTTTACCCAGTTCAACAACGACGGACACGACAACTATACCCCCCTGAGCCAGAAGAACATCGACACCGGCATGGGCCTGGAGCGTCTGGCCGTCGTCTGCCAGGAGGTCAACAGCCTCTTTGATGTGGACACGGTGATGAACATCACCCACAAGGTCAGCGAGATCACCGGCGCCACCTACGGCCAGAGCTACGAGAAAGACGTTTCTCTGCGCATCATCACCGACCATATCCGTTCCTCCACCTTCATGATCGCCGACGGCGTCCTGCCCTCCAACGAGGGCCGGGGCTATGTGCTGCGCCGCCTGCTGCGCCGGGCTGCCCGCCACGGGCGTCTGCTGGGCGTCCACGAGCCCTTCCTCTATCAGGTCTGCGACATGGTGGTCCATGAGAACGGGGGAGCCTATCCCGAGCTGAAGGAGCGCCAGAGCTACATCACCCGCGTGATCCGCACGGAGGAGGAGAGCTTTGCCCGCACCATCGACACGGGTCTGGTGATCTTCAACGATTATATGGACGGCTTCCGCAAGGAGCAGGCCAAGGTCTTCTCCGGCGACGCCGCCTTCAAGCTCCACGATACCTATGGATTCCCCATCGACTTGACGGAGGAGATGGCGGAGGAGCAGGGCATGACCGTGGACCGGGAACGCTTCAACGCCTGCCTGCAGGAGCAGAAGGACCGGGCCCGCGCCGCCCGGGGCGATATGTCCGAAGCCTGGAAGAGCATCGAGCTGGGCCTGGACAACACCCCCACCGCTTTCACCGGCTACACGGAGCTTTCCGGAGAAGGGAAGATCCTGGCCATCGTGGAGGACGGCGAGCTGAGCGGCACCCTGGGCGAGGGGAAGGAAGGCATCCTGGTGCTGGACAAGACCCCCTTCTACGGGGAAAAGGGCGGCCAGAGCGCCGATATCGGCACCCTGGAGCTCCCCGACGGCAGCATTTTTGAAGTGACCAACGTCCTCATCAGCAAGGGAGACAAGTATCTGCACCACGGCGTCTGCCGCAAGGGCGCTTTCCATACGGAGGACAGCGTTCTTGCAAAGGTGAACGTACCCTATCGGCAGGCCATCATGCGCGCCCACAGCGCCACCCATCTGCTGCAGGCGGCTCTGCGCAAGGTGCTGGGCGACCATGTGCAGCAGGCCGGCTCTCTCGTCATGGCGGACCAGCTGCGCTTCGACTTCACCCATTATGAGGCCATCACCGAGGAGCAGCTCCGGCAGGTGGAAGCCCTGGTCAACGAGGAAGTGCTGGACGATCTGCCCGTCACCGTGAAAGAGATGCCCATCGACGAAGCCCGCAAGGAAGGGGCCATGGCCCTCTTCGGTGAGAAATACGGCGATGTGGTCCGGGTCGTCACCATGGGCGACGTATCCAAGGAATTCTGCGGCGGCACCCACCTGAGCAATACCGCCCGGGTCGGTTCCTTCCATATCCTCTCGGAATTCTCCGTGGCCGCCGGCGTGCGGCGTATCGAGGCCATCACCGGCAAGCGCTGCCTGGAGAACATGGCGGCGGCGGACCGGATGGAAAAGGACCTGGCTGAGACCCTCAAGACCTCTCCGGCAGAGCTGCGCAATCGCGCCGCCGCCGTGATGACGGAGCTGAAGGAAAGCCATAAGGCGGCGGAAAAGCTCCAGGATCAGCTCATCCGGGCGGAGATCGGCGAGATCCTTGGCAGTGCCAAGGCCGTCGGCAGCTTCCGTGTCGCCGCCGTGAATGCGGGCAGCGTGAGCGCAGATTGGCTCCGCAGCGCCGGCGACCGCATCCGGGAAAAGGACGACCGGGCCGTGGTGGTGCTGGCCGGCATCAACGGCGATAAGATCACTTTCCAGGCGGTTTGCGGCAAGGAAGCCGTGGCAGCCGGTATCAAAGCCGGGGACATCATCCGCAGCGTGACGAAGATCGCCGGCGGCAGCGGCGGCGGCAAGCCCGACAGCGCCATGGGCGGCGGCCGGGACATGAGCAAGCTGCAGGATGCTTTGGACAGCGTGGAGCCCTTCGTGGCTTCCAAGCTGTAAGAGGTATGATCGTATGAAGGATTGCCTTTTCTGCAAGATCGCGGCAGGGGAGATCCCCTCCGACTGCCTGTATCAGGATGAACAGATCTATGTGTTCAAGGATATCGCTCCCCAGGCGCCGGTGCATTTCCTGGTGATCCCCAGGGAACATATCGACTCCGCCGCCTGCATCGACGAGGGGAATGCCTCTGTGGTGGCCCATGCCTTTGCCGTCATTGCCAGATTGGCGAAGGAACAGGGGCTGGATGGCTTCCGCGTGGTCTCCAACGTGGGGGAAAGCGCCGGTCAGACCGTGAAGCACCTGCATTTCCATGTGCTCAGCGGCAGGGATATGACCTGGCCGCCGGGCTGAAACGCAGATCAATTTAAGAAAGGGGCCGCAGCCGTGAGAAGACTTGCCGTTTTCGCATACTCTTTTTCGGCGGCGGCCTTTCTTTTGGTGTTCCTGCATCCCGGGACGGCGGTGCTGCTGGCTGCCGCCGCCGGGCTGCTGGTGGCTGCCGGCCTGTTTCTGGCGATCCGGGGCCGGAATCGCGCTTTCCGCCTTCTCAGCTGCCTGCTGCCGGGCCTGGCGCTGGCCTGCGCCGGTTTTGCCCTCTGGGATCAGCTGATCCTTCAACCTGCGGAGCGCCTGGTGGGGGAGAACCGGCAAGTGGAGGCCACGGTGCTGGATTATCCTCTGCCCGCAGCCTACGGCGAGAGCCTGACAGTACGCGTCGGGCATGTGAGGTGCCGCCTGTATCTGGACGACGCTTCCGGCCTGGAGCCGGGACAGCGCATCCGCTTCGACGCCCGGCTGCGCCTGACGGAGGAACAGACGGGGGAGAACTATCACCTGTCCATGGGACTGCCCCTCTTTGCCTATGGGAAAGGGGATGTGCAGCTCCTGGGTCCTGGGGACAGACAATGGCTCTATTACCCCGCGAAGCTGGGCAAGCTCCTGCGGGACAACATCAGAGCTGCCTTTGATGAAGATACGGCGCCCTTTCTGACGGCCATCCTCACCGGCGAGCGGAGCGAGCTGAAGGCGGACAGCTTCTTTTATGCCATGATGCGGGAGGCGGGCGTCCTCCACTGCATCGCCGTTTCCGGCATGCACCTCTCCTTCCTGGTCTCTTTCCTGGCCATCCTGCTGGGAAGAGGGAAGCACAGCAGCCTCGTCTGCATCCCCGTGATCCTCCTGTTCATGGCGGTGACGGGTTTCACACCCTCCGTGGTCCGCGCCGGCATCATGCAGCTGGCGCTGTGCGTCTCGGTGCTGCTGGATCGGGATTACGATAATCACAGCGCCCTTGCCCTGGCCCTGGGGGTGCTGACGGCGCTGAATCCCTATGCCAGTCATAATGTTGGGCTGCTGCTCAGCTTCCTCTCCACCCTGGGAATCCTCCTGTTCTATGAGAAAATGAGCAAGAGCCTGTTTCCTGTGCCGAAGACATGGGAGAAGAAGCTGCCCGGAAGGATCGTCGGGTACGCCCGGGGTTCCCTGGCGGTCAGCCTGAGCGCGCTTACCTTGACACTGCCGGTGACGGCCTATTGCTTCGGGCAGATCCCCCTCCTGGGGCCTCTGAGCAATCTGCTGATCCTATGGGCGGTGACGCTGACATTCGGCTTCGGCATGCTTTCCGCGCTGCTGGGCTTTGTCTGGATGCCGCTGGCGGTGATCGTGGGCTGGCCTGCCCGGCTTCTGGTGCGGTATATCCGTTGGATCGTCATAGTTATCGGGCGGCTGCCGTTCGCTTCCCTCTATCCGCAGAACGATATGATCGCCCTCTGGCTCTTCTGCCTTTATCTGCTGGTGGCCGCTTTCCGTTTCCTGCCCGGTATCGAACACCGGCTGCGGGGCTTTTCCATCGCCGCCGCAGTCACCCTGGTATTCAGCTGCGCCGCCGGCTGCGTGATATGGCGGCAGGATGCGCTGGATGCGGCGGTGCTGGATGTGGGGCAGGGCCAGTGCGTCGTGCTTCTGGGCCGGGATTTCACCCTGGTGGCGGATTGCGGCAGCACGAATGCCGCCGAGAACCCCGGAGATACGGCGGCGAGGTATCTCCTCAGCCGCGGGCGTCTCAAGGTGGATGCGCTGATCCTGTCCCATTACCACGCGGATCATCGGAACGGGGTGGAGGAGCTCATGCGGCGCATGCCCGTTGGGATGCTGATCGCGCCGCCACCGGAAAGCGAGGAGGCCCAGGCGCTCCTGGACCTGGCTTCGGCGCTGGGTTCGTCCGTCAGAATCGTGTCGGAGGAAGTGACGGAGTTCTCTTTCGGCTCTTTGGCAGCTTCCGTCACGCCGCCGCTGGGAAACGTGGGGGACAATGAGGAGTGCCTCTGCGCCCTGCTGCGCCTCGGGGACTATGAGGTGCTCACCACCGGGGACGCTTCCATGGAAACGGAGCTGCGGCTGCTGGAGCGGCTTCCGCTGCCGGACATCGAATTGCTGATCGTCGGGCATCACGGCTCCGCCGGGTCCTGCGGCGAGGCGCTGCTGAAGGCCAGCGCGCCGGACGCAGCGGTGATCTCCGTGGGCCGCAACAGCTACGGCCTGCCCTCGGAGGAAGCCTTGCAGCGTCTAATGTCTGCCGGGGCCGCCGTCTATCGCACGGATCGGGCAGGGACCGTTGAAATATGTTATCGTGAAGATAAAGGAGCTATTTCTGATGGGTGAGATCAAGGCGGACGCGCTGCGCAGGCAGCTCAAAAGCGGCGAAGTGGACCGCTGCTATCTGCTCTACGGGAAGGAACACTACTTACAGGAGCACTATGGCCTGGAGCTTCGGAAGGCCGTGCTGGGCGGAGAGGACGATCCCTTCAACCTCCGGCAGCTGGACGGGAAAAACCTGGACCTGCAGGACCTGGCAGACGCGGTGGACGCCTACCCCTCCTTTGCGGAAAAAACGCTTGTGGAGGTGCGGGATTACGACCCCTTCCAGATCCCGGAGGAGGATTGTAAGCGCCTCTTTGCCATTCTGGAAGATCTGCCGGATTACTGCTGCCTGGTATTCCTTTACGATTCGGTGGAATTCAAGCCGGACAAGCGGAAAAAGAAGCTCTGGGAAAAGCTGAATCAGTGCGTCAGCCTGGTGGAATTCCCCCTGCAGGGGCAGAGCGAGCTGAACCGCTGGATACAAAAGCACTTTGCCGCCAGGGGGAAAGAGATCAGCGCGGAGGACGCTTCTTACCTGCTGTTCCTCTGCGGCAGTCAGATGGACAACCTCTCCAATGAGATCGGCAAGGTCGCCGTTTACGCCAAGGATAAGCGGGTGAGCTGCGAGGACATCGACGCTGTGACCGTTCCCGTGGTGGAAGCCCAGACCTTCAAGCTGACGGACGCCCTGGCCGGGAAGGACTATGACCGGGCGGCGGAGCTGATGTATAAGCTGTTCCAGCTCAATACGGAGCCCATCGCCATCAATGCCATGATCGGAAGCCAGCTGCGCAGGCTCTATGCAGCCCTGCTGGTGAAAAAAGCAGGGGGTAATGCGACCACCCTTACCCAGATGATCGCCGGCAGCAGCGACTACGCGGCCCGTCAGAACCTTCGCATCTGCTCTTCCTTCTCGGAAGCCTGGTATCTCCGCATGATCCGTCTCAGTGCCGAAACGGACCTGCGGATGAAAAGCAGTCAGGCTGACGGGGAGGATCTGCTCCGCAGCCTGTTCGTGACCATGGCGGCGGAAGCATGAAGCCAAGGCTGCGGGAAGCCCTGGTGGTGGAGGGGCGGTATGACAAGAACAGCCTGCTTCAGGTCATCGACGCCGTGATCCTGGAGACCAGGGGCTTCCGCGTATTCCGGGACCGGGAGCTGAAGGACCTGCTGCGCTTTTACGCGGAGACCAGGGGCCTCATCATCCTGACGGACAGCGACGGCGCTGGCTTCCTGATCCGGAACCACCTGCGGGGCGTCGTCCCGGGGGGTGGGGTCAAGCACGCCTATATCCCGGATGTCCCGGGCAAGGAAAAAAGAAAGACCCGGCCTTCCAAGGAGGGAAAGCTGGGCGTGGAAGGTATGCCGCCGGAGCAGCTGCTGGCATCCCTCCGCCGGGCGGGCGCCACCTTCGAGGGGGAAGAAGCCGCTTCCCGGGGGAGTAAGACCCTGACGAAGGCGGACTTTTATGCCATGGGTCTCAGCGGAAGGCCGGAAAGCGCGGCCAGGAGAAAAGAACTGGCGCTCCGCCTGGGCTTCCCGGAAAGGATGACGGCGGACGCTCTGCTGGACGCGGTGAATACCATGCTCCTGGCCGGGCGCTTAGAGACGGCGTTCTTCGACGCATACAGCGCCGATCACGCCGACCAGCAGGACGGCTGAAGAAGTCCTTATCAGCTCCACGGCCAGGCGGGCCGCGCCGTATGTAGCCGTGGTCAGAGGCAGAGCGGATTCCAAAAGGAGCAGCGCGCCGCCAAGCAGGGTGCAGGCCCAGATCAGGCTCAGCTTTTGAATACGGTAAGCAGCCGGGCACATCTGCCTCGCCCGGCGCAGGATCTTCCGGATCAGCATAGAACATCCCTCCCGCTCAAAGGTTAACAGGGAAGCCATCCGGATTTCAAGGCGAAATAGTTGGAAATCCAAAAAGTGCTTTACGAACAGAAAAGGTATGATATATACTATATATAGTCCATGAGAGGGAGGTAGAGTTTATGCGTTGTCCCTATTGCAGTTACAGTGAAAGCAAGGTCATCGATTCCAGGCCTGCCGAGGAAGGCACGACCATCCGCCGCCGGCGGGAGTGCCTCAGCTGCGGCAAGCGTTTCACCACCTACGAGATCATTGAGCGCCTGCCCCTGCTGGTGATCAAGCGGGACGGGAGCCGCCAGAGCTTTGACCGGATGAAGGTCATCGGCGGCATGGTGAAGGCCTGTGAGAAGCGGCCCGTGCCCGTGGACCAGATCGAGCGGGTGGCAGATGAGATCGAACAGGAGCTCCAGAGCTCTCTGGAACGGGAGGTCTCCAGCGCCCAGATCGGGGAAATGATCATGGACCGTCTGAAGGACCTAGATCAGGTCGCCTATGTGCGCTTCGCTTCCGTCTACCGCCAGTTCAAGGATATCAACACCTTCCTGGACGAACTGAATAAGCTGCTGAAGGAATCCCGGTGATCAGAAAATGCTCCCGGCGCTCAGCTTTTCCATGCTCTGCAGGCTGCGGATGCCGGTGCTGAGGCGCAGGTAAACTGCGTAGATCTCCCCGGTTTCCCGCCCGGCGATGGCGCCCCGGTAGTCGCAGAAGGCTGCCGTGAGGGCGTCGATATCCGTGTGACGGATGAAGATATGGGTGTAATTCCCGGCTTCCGTCCATATCTGCGCCGCTTGTCCTGCGGCTTCCTCCGCTTCCTGCCAGCGTCCGTCCCGGGCGGAGGCGAAGGCTTTTTCCGTCAGACGGTCCAATCCGGCGGTGAGCCGGTCCAGCCTGCGCTGATTCCAGATGTTGCCCGCCAGAATGAGGAGCAGCAGGAGCAGCGCGACGAGTTCTTTTTTCATTTGCCCTCCTTTTCCTGGAGGAAAACCCTGCCCAGCTCGTCGATGTTCATATAGCTGACCTGGGAGGGAGACGTGCAGCCGCGGGAGCGCAGCTCCCGGCGCAGCCATTCTTCGCTCATTCCCAGCTTTTGCAAGTTTTCCCGTTCCACCATGCCGTCGTTGATTAGGGTAAGGGGAAGACCGCCGTCCGACACCCGAAGCCCCATCTGCGCCGGGGTTACCGCCTGACTCTCCGTTTTGAGCAGGACGTTCAGGGTGCCGTCCGTTTCCAGCACCGCACAGCGGACCGTGCTCAGGTCGGTCACGCCCTTTCCCCGCAGCTCTTCGCATAATTCGTCGATAGAGAAGCGGTTTCGCCGCAGCTCCTTCAGGATGATCTTCCCGTCCCGCATGAGGATGCTGGGGCGACCGAAGCAGAAGGCGCGGAAAGCCCTGCTTTTCAGGCTGAGCCAGGAGATCAGCAGCTCGCAGCACAGGAGAATAGCGATGGGAAGCAGCCCGTTGAGAAGCGGTATGCCGATATCCTGAAGCGGATGGGCGGCCATATCGGTGATGAGCACCGCCACGACCAGCTCGCTTGGCTCCAGCTCGCCCAGCTGCCGCTTGCCCATGAGGCGCATGGCGGCGTAGATGCTCAGGAATACGATGATCGTGCGCACGGTGATGACGGCCATTGCAGCGCCTCCCTTCGGTTTACATTTTCCCAATCTGGTTCGGGATTATTTCGACATTTCCTGGAAGAGGGCTGCGCCGGGTATCAAACCAGGGGAAACGGAAATGCTGATGACCGGCTGCCGGACGGACCGGAACAAAGAAAAGGGGAGAGTGAATCCTCTCCCGTAGATGCTTGGATGATTCCAGATTTGAGAAAAAGAGGAATTTGATGAATATGCTGAAAAAAGCATGTATCCTGCTGCTGGCTTTTTCCCTGCTGCTTGGCTGCGGCTGTACCATTGTGCAGAAGCCCGAGCCGACGAAGCCTGCTATCGCCCTTCAGGAGACGCCTTCTCCGGAGCCTGCCGCGACCCCCGTGCCGACAGACCTGCCCACACCGGAGCCCACGCCGGACCCCACCGCAGAGCCCACGCCGGACCCCACCGCAGAGCCCACGCCGGAGCCTGCCCCGGAACCCACGCCGGAGACCGGGGAATCTACGGGCTATCGCCGGGGCCTCTTTTCCTTCGACGACCTCAGCTATGAGCGCCCGGACTTCGACAGCCTGGCAGCCAGGATCGAGGAGATCCGCGCCATGGTAACGGACGGTACGCCCAGCGAGGACATCC